>Ga0208648_1000259_pt1 | contig 56227 bp, 51 predicted proteins | sample AntAceMetag02UKL_FD_184772 | JGI IMG/M metagenome (GOLD analysis project Ga0208648, IMG submission 184772) | Saline lake microbial communities from Ace Lake, Antarctica - Antarctic Ace Lake Metagenome 02UKL (SPAdes) (version 2) | ecosystem: Environmental > Aquatic > Non-marine Saline and...
AGTAGGAGACAAAGTAACCGCCCAGGTGATTAAAAAATACATTGAATATCATCGCAAGCAAGAGAAATCTCCAAGGCAGTTAAAATTATTTTAGATGCCCCGCCTTGTAGGCGGGGTTATTCACTTTTGTGTATGGCCTTTACTCAAGACATGGAGATTTTTATCCGCCCTATAACTTTGTTCCTGATATAAACTGGGCTGAGTTTCTTCAGAATTTTACCGGCTAGGCGGGTTTTCATCTTTAACCGTATTCTCAAAGAGGTTATCCGGAATAAAAATCATCGGGATATCAAGAATAGACGTGAAAAATCTCTTAATACCTAAACCCAGAGATTTAAATGGCAGTGCGCTGATCGATGGATTGTCAAAAGAGCCTTTTACATGGAAATAGCCAAGCGTTAAGGCTTTGTTATCAATGGTAAAAAGATCTCCTGCAATCGGAATATTTCCCAGGATCTTACCAATTGTTTTCAGTACCTGAGTCCCGACAATAAAATCAACTTCACTTTCGTTAAGGTTAATTGAACCGATAGCTGTCAGGTTAAGTGCCGGACTTTTTAATATTAGATCATCAGTTTTAATAATATTATCCTGCAGGGTTAAATCGGCATCCAGCGAATCAAAGGGCATATTCTTATAGATCTTTTCTGGAGCTTCAGGGCTGATCTTTTTAGAAAAGCTCACTTTGTCGATTGATTTTGAAACCAGCTTTGAACGTCTAATGATACCGTTTTTAATTTGCAGGCTGAAGAGCCCTTTCATGTTTGGAATGATCTCAGCGCCTTTTTTATAAGTTGAGGTAAAGCTCCCGAATAGATTTGTTTTACCCGTAAGCTTTTTTTCTTTTTTAAAGCCCGGTATAAGTGTTGTAAAATCAAGATCAGTTTTTGTTGGATAAAGTTCAAGCCTGTATTTACCCGGGTTTATATAATCATAAATTACTTTTCCCTGAGCCGACCCTTTTCCGATACTTAAATTAATATCATACCATGTCAGTGTAGAGCCGATATGCGAAAATCTTGATGTTGCATTATCAAAATCCCATTTTAAAAAATTGCCTTTTTTAACCTTTTGATCAATGTCAAGATCCGTCCCTAGAAAAGGGTTTAACTGCGGATCTTTTATCGGTTGTTCTTTTTTGGGAATACGTTTAATTATTGTGCAGATTACCTTAATAAAATCATCAATATCCAGGAAATCATGATTAAAAGAAAGGCTGCCTGTTGGCGGTAATGCAGAGTAAAATATCCCGTTGGCTGTTAAATCAGAAACGCCAACAACCATTTTGAGAGGGTCAATACGGATGTTTTGATCGGTCACTTCAGTTAATGTATTAATCGTAATGAGTTTCTTTGAGCTTAGTTTGTCTGTTAAAGTTAATCCATCAATTTTAAATTTTCCTGAGAATGGAAGCACATTCTTTTTTAGTGAGGGGAACCGGTAGGTGCTATTACCGTTGATTCTGCCGGACAGGTCAAGTGTTTCCGGAAATAAGGGTAACCTAAGACAACCCATATCAAAATTATTAAATTTACAGGTTCCGTTTATTGAAACGGGAGCAGGTATATTTAATGAGCCCGTTAATTCAAGAGAGTTTTCTATCCTAAAATTATAATTTATATCACCTGTCCCCTTAACTGTTTCTGACTTTAATTGAAGAAAATTATTGAGATTTTTCGGTTTTAACAGGTGGTCCGTTATTTTGTATTCTGATGAAGAAAGGTCAATTATCGAGGTTAATTTTAAGTTTTTACTATACTCAACTGTGGTAACGCTGGTAATGACGCCGGATATACCCTGAAAAAAGGTTTGGGGAAGGGGGCTTGAGACGTTTTGTTTAAGCAGAACGTCAATATCTTTAATGGGACATCTGGAGCTGATTTTAGCTACAGCAGCTGGTTTGTTAAATGGATTTCTGATGTTTATATCTACGGTTGAATTATCATTTTCAAAAGCTGTTATTTCGGCGGTACCGGTTATAGACTTATTTGTAAATGAAAAATTTGAATCTATAATATTGACCAAAGGTAAATCTTTATAAATATGGATCCTGCTGTTAGCCAGCCGGCAGCTGCCGTTTATTAAAAAGGGGATATCCTGTTCTATAATCCGGGCCGGGCTTTTTATTGTGGTGTCTGTGAAAAATAATTTGCCTGATTCAAATTTATTAAATAGGAAAGAAAGAGGACCCGGTAAAGTATGGCTGTTAAGTATGTCTTTTAAAAAAGGTATATCGATGCTTCCTTCATTTAACAAAACATTAATCTCCGGAACTTCGGAAGTTAGTTTAAGTAGGTTTGCACTGCAGGAAAGATTCAGACTGTTTGAAAGGTTAAAATCAAGATTATCAATAAAAATTTTGTCTTGACTGCCCCTTGATTTAAATTCAATAATTGATTTCTCTTTTAATGACAGGTTCGGAAAATCAGGTTGAATACGGCCGGATGCCTTAAATTTCAAACCGGGTAAAAGGGTAAAGTGGACATCGCCGTTTAATAGAGCACCGTGATACTTTTTATTTAATAACTTTTTAATATCCGGTATAAATCCTGATGCGGGTATTGAACTCAGATTGATGATTCCTTCCGAAGAAATATTTTGCAGATCAAGATCAGCTTCAGAAAGGGTGAAACGGCTGTCTATAGAGATATCTCCGGTAGCCTTTTTCTGAAAGTGTTTTGCCGAGGCATTCAGGATATATTCGGATTTATTTATTAATACTCTTATTTCAGCATTTATATCATCTAGACTGGTGAACACCTTTTGAATGCTGTTTTTATATAATAGCCGGCCATTACGAAGTATGATTGTTCGGGGAGCAAAAATAAAACGAAAATGATCCTTATCCGTGGATTTATAATTTAAACTGAAGGGCAATAGGCTGACTTTTGTCCAGTCACCATCCTTTTTCCCGGTGATTGAGAATTCAGGACTATTTAAAATAAGTCTGGAGACAACGATTTCTTTTTTAAATAAGGGAAGTATTCTTATCTGCAGCTCAACATTTTTACAGCTGAGAAGATTACGCTTTTCTGCTGGTTCAGTAATACTTAAATGATTTATTCTTAAGCCTGCACCCTTTATGATGGTCAGATCAATATCATCAACTGTAATTATATAGCCTGTTTTTTGTTCAATTAGATCAAAGGTGTTTTTAGCATAATATTTTAGATCCTTAAGGATAAATGAGCCGACAGTTACAATAAATCCGCAGCTGAGTATGAGTACGGCAGCAAAATATAGTATTATTGAGGATTTTTTTGACATTTTATGTTAAAATTCTTCTATTTGCTGAATAATTAAATTAAAAACATATCATAACAATGTCAATAATTAAACCTGCAATTTCATAAAACCGTGATATCAAAAGGATTAGCTGGAAATGGAACATTCGCTTTTAACTTCTCGTAAAATCGTGCTTAAAAATGATGGGATTCCCTTTAGGGTTATAAAACACCTTCTTAAAGAAGGAAAATTCCATGATCATAATCTAAGGAACGGTTTCGGGTCTGACAGTGACCTTGAGATCATTAATCAGATGGAACTTAAATTATCTCCCCTTAGCCCGGAGCAGATGGATAAACGCGTTGCAGCAGATTTTTGCTGTATCTGGCGCTATGATTATCCTGAAAGAGTTTTTGAGATCTGTGATATTATCGGCGGCAGGCAAAATACTGCATTACGCCTGCATTATCAGGTCTCTCCCCAGAGAAGACAGGAATTTATTGACTATGCTGATGCTTTAAAAGGTTGGCTGGCTGATGTATCACCGGATGATACCTCTTATTACAGAAAAGGCTCTGAAAAAACAGTCAAAAAAGTTTATGGATTTCTGGGCAGTAAAGATCCTTTAAAGGACATGCTTGTTGAAAGGACTTATATCGGTTTATCCTCTAGATTTTTAAACTGCTCTTTTTGGGGCAGTAATAATAATGATAAAGAGGTAAGTTTGTTTCCAAATTTAGCTCAGCAATTACCCCAAGACAGTTACAGGCGAATGCTTGAACTGGAATCTAAAATAAAACAAGAGATGGGAGGAAAGGCCGGAGATTTTCTGGTTGATGTGGGCGGTTCCTCTGAGCCTGCCTGTCACTTTAAATTTATCAGAAGAGTTGATATCCTGGTGAGTAGTATCGGATGTATGATCTGGAGAGGAAATCTGCCCGATAAAGATAAAAATATCACCGGAAGAAGACAAATTACCGGTCTGTATCTAAAAATCCTTCAAAATTACTGGAAAAACATTAATAATCCTTTAAGTGATGACGGTGAAAAGGAATCAAAGATTATTACGCTTCTGGGTGAACCGGATAATCTCAAAAGATGGCTTGTTGCTTGTTTATGGAAGAATATAAAAAATCAGACACAGACGCATTCCTATCCTATGAAAAGATGGGTTGAATTTGTAAGGCTTGGTGAAAAATATCTTGACTCACTAGGTTAATTAACTTTTTAAATCTTTTAAATAAACATATATGAAACAGGAAAAATTATGACTGGTATTAGAGAGTCAAAAAAAGAAGAGAAAAAAGAAAGGCTTTTAAAAGAGTCTCTTGAGCTTTTTATTGAAAAGGGTTTTGATCAAACAAGTATTGAGGATATCACCGGGAAAGCCGGAGTGGCAAAGGGAACATTTTATAATTTTTTTGAGAAAAAGGAAGATGTTCTGCTTTATTATCTTGACAGAGAGATGGTTAAGAGCCGCCATGAAATCCAGCAGAATATCGGTGACATGAAAACGATTGTTGATAAACTTGAACTTCTTATCATTACTTATCTCAAATATATATTCAGGGATAAAGGCTTTGCGAAAGTGCTTGTCCGTGAACGTATTTGTAAAATGGGAACCGGAAAGAACTGGAATGAAATGCTGCTGATGCAGTCAATTAAACAGCTGCTTGATGAAGCTAAAGACAAAGGCGAATTAAGGGAAAATGTTGACCTTGATAATATGTCAGAAATAGTTTTTGCGGTTTATACCATGTATACCATTTATTGGATGAATGGACTTATTAAAGATAAGAAAGAGTGTGCAGAAAAGGTTCGCGGGGTCTTTAATCTGCTTTTTGAAAGTATTGATAAAAATTAATGAAGTATTATGTGTGCAGGGCAGAACTGCTGTTAATAAGCTATCCCTTTCGTTTTCCAATATTTTGACCCAGTTGACCGCAGGCAGCCATCAGGCCGCTTCCTTTTGATGTTCTCATCCGGACAAATACTGATTCTTCTGAAAGCCATTTAGAGAATTCTTTGACCTTAAGGTATGATGGTGTTTTTATTCCATCACACGAATTCGGATTAAATGGAATAATATTTACCCTGGCCTTAAACGGGACAATAAAGTCAATGAGAGCCCGGGCATCACGGTAAGAATCATTCATCCCTTCCATTAATACATATCCAAAAAATAGGATTGAATTTTTTCGCAGCGGGTATGCCAGTAATGCTTTTTTTAGTTCTTTTAACGAATGCTTCCTGTTAACCGGCATAATTTTAGATCTGATATGATCAGTTGCGGAATTAAGTGATACGGCAAGGTTTGGACCGGGAATTAGGTTTGACCCTAGAAACTGAAGCTGATCCGGTATGCCAATAGTTGACAGGGTAATGTTTTTCATCGGGATATTGAAACAGCGCTGGTCACTAAAAACTTTGATGGCTTTTATTACGTTATCCGTGTTATCCAGCGGTTCACCCATACCCATAAAAACAATATTTTTAATTGATCTATTTTTAAGATGAAATCTTGCGTTATAAAGCTGGCCAACGATCTCTTCAGTGGTAAGATTTCTGATGAAACCGTTTTTGCCTGTTTCACAAAAAACACATCCAAATCTGCATCCGACCTGAGAAGAAATACACAGTGTCGTATAATTTTTCATCGGGACCAGGACGCTTTCAACTTTAAGCTCATCCTTAAGTATAGTTATGTATTTAGTTGTATTTCCATCGAATATGGTATCAAATATCTTCCCGGTATTTAATGATATTTTCTTTTCAACTAAGCGTCCAAGTTTCTTTGAGTTTTCAAACTCTTTGGCATTGCTGATATTTACATTACCGTTTTTAAATATTTCACGGCATATTCCTGCGGCATGGTAGCTGCCTTTACCAAATTCTTTAGCAATATATTTTGTTGCTTCTTCAAAGGTGCTCCCAAGAATTTTAAGTGATTGCTGTGTCATGGTTTTGATCAACTTTTAAAAAAATAAAGTATTGTTTCACTTCTCTTCCATGATTTACCAAAATGAATGATTCCGCAACTGTTTTATGGTTTAAGTTATTTTCGACATTAAAAAAATATTAGGATCACTGTTGACAACAGTAATGGGTTCAAGTTAAATTAGAGACTTAAAATTTAAAGGTGAAATATGGATAATTGTTCTGAACTAAAAAATCTTCCAAAAAAAAAGCAGCTGCTCATTCAAACTGCGACTGAGTTATTTAGCGCACACGGTTTTAGAAGAATAACAATTGATGAGATTTGTAAAACAGCCAATGTAAGCAAGATGACTTTTTATAAATATTTTAAAAATAAAATTGCTATGGCAAAGGATGTGATTGATTGTATTTACAGCCAGGGGAAAGAACATTATTATGAAATGCTGAAAGAAGACAGTCCTTTTTCGACAAAAATTGAAAATATACTTTTAATCAGCCGATCACAGACGCACGCAATCGGTAAGGCTTTTTATCTGGATATTTCTGATAAGGGCTCACCCTTGTTCTCATATTTTAATGAAAAGCTCGAGGAAATCAGGACAATGACCATTGATTTCTGTAAAGACGCACAACTCAAGGGCCATATCCGGAAAGATATTAATATTGATGTGATGATGTTTATGCTTAACAGTCATTATGAGCAACTAAACCACCCGGATTTTGTTAAAGCCGTACCTGATGTAGAGGAGCGCTCTAATGTGCTTGCCTCACTTTTCTTTTATGGCTTTACCGGAAATACCCCGGCTGTTCCTTAGACTGCCAGTAGTTCTTCTCTAATTACCGAATTTGCATATATGTTTAATCTTCCTTTGGAATATATCCAACAGCATGCGGCAGCCCAAAAAGCCCCGGAGCCGTTCTCGGTGCTGTGACATCCACAGTTTCCCAAAAGGGAGGAAACCTTAAAAATATGGACGCGCCGGTCAGCGCTAAAGTCTGCAATATAATAAATATGATCTGGTTATCATACAGCGCTAAATATGTAAGACATATAAACATATTCGGGGTATGCGACATCCATACTTTCCGCATGATTGATCTTGGGGTGTCATGCTCGGGTACAACATATACATCCCATACAAGATCCTGCCATAAGCCCATATACAAGCTTATCAAACCATATCCCAGGATCCATCTTCCCCATAACGGCCAGTCAAATATTCCGCAAAAGTTCCAAATGACCAGAAACATCTGACCCGTGCATATTCCCCAGATCAAACCAAAACATATTTGTGTGATCAAATAACGTTTTCGATTAAAGGTAAGTGTCATTCCGGCCCATACGATCCAGTAAGCCACGAATACGAGTATAAAGCAGCCGGCAGTCCAGGTAATCCATACAGGGTTTTGCAGCTGGTCCGGGGTGACTAGAGGGCTATCCAGAATTTTTGTCATGGTTCCGGTAATCCATGAAATCATTAAGCAGGTACAAAAATAGATTCCGGCCCTGATCCACAGCACAATTGGATTAAAATCATTCTGCGGCAGACCTCTGTATTTTGTACTGTAGATGATTAAGAGAATGATCAGCAGAATTGCAATTCCAGAAATAAATACGGTTAACATAACTACTTTCTCCTTCTTATTTCGGCGATTACTAATTTCATGAGTTCAGGCCTGTGCTAGGTGAGGTCCGTTAATTCTTTACTGAGTGCCCAGAGTTTTTTCTGTATTTCCGGGGTATTATATTTTGAGGTAAACTTCACCGGTTGTTTTTTTGAAAAGTATTTTCCGGTAATGCTCTGCACTTCGTCTGATACTGCAAGATAAATGCTGGTTTGAGCACCTTCTTCAGGAGTAATCAGAAACTTATTCAGGATTTTAATTGCCAGAGATTGATACCATTTAGGATTTTCCCACATATTCCAGATTCCAGTTGAAACATGACCCGGATGCACGGCATTTACGGTAATATTGTCAGTCTTTAATCTTTCAGCCAGTTCCTGAGAGAAAAGGATCAGAGCAAGCTTGGATGCAGGATAGGCCTTCATCCCCTGATATTTAATTTTGGTTTGCAAGTCATCTAAATTGAATTTGGCCTGTTTATAGGAGTCCGATGAAATGTTTATGATTCGTCCCTGCCTTGATTTTTGAATAACCGGAAGCAGGAGATGGGTCAGCAGAAAATGGCCGAAATAGTTGATACCGATCGTTCTTTCTAAATTGTCTTCGGTCTCAAATCTTTTTAAAGAAAAAACTCCGGCGTTATTAATCAGGATATCCAGACAGCTGTATTTTGCGGTGAAATCTTCAGCAAATTTTCGAATATTTTTCTGGGACGAAAGATCAAGCTGTCTTATCTCAATATTATTATTTTTTGTCTCATGAACAATATTATCCAGTACCGGTTTTGCCTGGTCCACGTCAATGCACGCCATAATGATCCGCGCACCTTTTAATGCAATGCCTTTAACCGTATTTTTGCCGATGTCACCGTCAGCACCGGTTATTAAAACTGTTTTTCCCTGCATGATCACAGCCTCTCTTTATGATCAGAATTTTAAGCGTTTTTTTTAGTGATTGCCGCATTGGGACAGACCCGGGCGCAAGCTCCGCATTCAACACATGTATCAGCGATCTTATAATACCAGTCATATTCTTCAATTGAGCCTGTCGGGCAGATTTCCCAGCATGTTCCGCAGATTAAGCATCGGTCTGTTATAAAATAGGACATGTCAATCTCCTTTTGTTTTTGTCAGACTCCCATGAGTCCGGTTTGTATGTTGTTATAATTTTCCATTATGATCGGCAGAGTTTCCCAGTGGATAAGAGCGGAAAGTTCACCCTCTTCAAGTCCCATTAAAATACGGGATTGCTCATCACCGGTTGCAAATGACATAGTTTTTGTTTCATACACATGCGGAAAAGAGCAGGTGCACCAGGCGGATCCTGACAAGCCCTGTACCAGTTCCCCTGTTTTCCAGGTATAGGCTTTGCAAAGACGCATTATTCTGTAGGCTTCGGTAACGATCATCACAATATCCGGTTCCTCGATATCTTCCAGCAGCCCGATAAGAAGATATTTATGAGGAAGGAACCTGTGGGATACCTGCTGGTTGACCCTTCTGAACTGCATACGTGATTCATAGCCGCAGCCTTCACCGATTGTCTGGGACATCCCGCCGTCGAATTCTTCCTTGTCAATTTTTCTGGCACCGATTCCTGCGTAGAGGGGACCGCCGCAAAGACTGTTTTTGTTGGTAATATAAAATGGCTTTTTGTTTTCTTCCCAGGCTTCTGCTGATATGGCGCACATAAATGACATGTCCTCACCATAGTCTTCCGCATTTTCTGGGATCTTATTATATAATTTAAAAGCGATCGGTTTTCTTTTATAGCCCATTTCTTTGAACTGTTTTGCGTAGTCTTTATTTATACTCATAGTCCCTCCAGTATTAAATAATGAATTTATACTTACATTTCCGACAACATGTCTTCCAGATTCATACCCATTTCTTCCATCTGTTCTGAAATTGATTTTTTAGAAACTTTTGGGTGGCCTTTTTGCCGGGCATAGCTCTCCGAGTTTTCTATGATGAACTCGGTCATTCCCTCTGGAGCTTTATTGGCCAGTTCTTTGGCTTCATCGTCCCAGTCCATTGTATATACTGGGGATTCGGTTTCTATATCCGGGTTTTCAGCTTCTTTTACGTAATCATCAGTTTTTACACCTTTTTTATTCCAGAAAGGAGATCCTTCCGGTTTTGTAAAAGCAAGATTTGTATTTACATCAATTTTCATATCCACAAAAAGTTTGGGTATGGTATCGGCAAATTCTATTGGAATCACGACAAAAAGCTGATCCTGTTTTATTCTGTTATTCATTCTTCCGCCAAAATCACCAAAGGTTATGATCAGGTTTTTTTTGTGCCAGGGATTTGAAAATATTTCACCGCAAAGCGAAGTACCGAATCCGCCATAGGGCAAAAATCCATCCTGTACAACTCTGCAGCCTGCAATCTGGTTTGCATTATGGGGGTTGGCAACAACCACTATCCAGTCAACATCAACACCCTCCGGAACATTATCAAGCGGCGCGGCACCAATGGCTTTTACCATTCCGGGGGGAAGGTTGACCATGCCGGCTTTTAAGCGGGCGGCGCCTTCATAGGTAAAAAAGCTGCTGGTTTTGGATAGATATTCACCCGCCATAATTTCCTGCTTGCCCGGCACCATTCCGCAGTGATATGCGCCGACCAGACAGTCGTGGTGGTCGGCGTCAAAGTACACAGCTTTATTGTTATCCATGGCATGACGTACGATTGTACAGGGTTCCTCCTTGATCGGCTCATAGGATGATGGTGGGGCTTCACGGAAAAGTGTTATGGCAACCGGCTTTCCCCTGACCTTACCTTTTTTAATTAGTATCTCAGAAATTGCTTTCAGGTCAGACATTTTATTCTCCTGTTGGATTATTTTATGTTGGTAATGAATTTTGGTTTAAATAATGAAATAATACTGGGTATGATGAGCAGAGCACCAAGCATATTTAAAAGAAGTATAATGGCAAGTAGAAGTCCCATCAGCGCTTGGAACATAAGTTTAGAAACAAACCAGAATACGATCCCGCAGACCAGAGTTGTGGCAATATAGACAATTGCTTTACCTGTTGTACCCAGTGCGATACTTATGGCTGTTTCAAGAGACTGACTTGATTTATATTCCTCAATAATTCTGCTGACAAGATAGATGCCGTAATCAACGCCAAAACCGATTCCCACAGAAGCGACGGGCAGGGTCGCCGTTGTCAGCGGCAGGGGAGGGTTGTTAATCACCATAAAAGTGAAGGCCAGTACATTTGAAAGGATCAGCGGAACAGTGATAATAAATCCGGCAAAAAAAGATCTGAAAATAAACGAACAGAGAATGAAAACTGTTGTAAGTGCAAGGATAAATGTCCATATCTGGTATAGGGTCAAAGCTTCATTGATCGCTGCCTGTACGCCGACAGCACCGCCGGCAAGCCGGTAATGAACTGTGGGGACACCTTTCGGGAGTATTTTTTCAGGGATCGGCTCTTCTTTTTCTCTGAAAAATCCATCCACCCAGTAGATGAACTTATCAAATCCGTGACGCTCTATATCACTTTGACGTTTACCGAAAGGAGATTGGTTTCTGATGTAGTCATTAATACGGTCAAGTACTATTTTAATCGTCTCGGAAGTTTTGTCCCGGCAGTAGATCACAACATTTGTTTTACTGTCACTGGCATCCACATACATATCCCAGGTACCGGGTCCGGCCTGGTCAACGATATTGCGGTAAATGGCTTTAAGTTTGTCATCGTCTTTTGGGGTAAAATAACAATTAAAATCATTGTCTCTCATCATCTGATTATAAGTCGGTATAGCCGTTAGATAGGACATGGGGAAAATGACCCGCATATCCGGTGTCTTGGACATGTACCGCATAAAATTAAGTACGTCACGGATCACAGCCGTATCCGCAATTGCCATATTACCGTCTCCTTCAATAATGACATATAAAGGATTGAGCATCGGCATGGCAAATGTCAGTCTGAATGAGTCCACATTATACCGGTGCCAGGGCCAGAGGACTTCTGATCCGGGTACGGAATTTCCAATGGTAAGGTCATTGAGATGAAAGCTTCCCCACACAAGCAGTAAAAATGAAATAATCAAAACCGGATACTTCCCCCATCTAACAACCCATATACCTGTTTTGTTGAGTAAACGGTCCAGGAATCCTTTCCCTTCTTTAGATGTTTTTATAGGCATGTAGGACAATAATATTGGTACAAGGATCATTGCAATAATTACGGTAGCAAAGGCCCAGAAAGCGCATGAAAGGCATATTTTTTGAAGGATGGGAATGGGGGTGAGTGCAATAACGATAATACCTGAAGCATCCGTTAAAATACCTGCAAAACCCGGTACAAACAGATGCTCAATAACACTTTTACAGGATTCTTTAACATCTCCGATGTGGTGAGCCTCTTCAGTATAACGCTTTATGACCTGAACAGAATGTGAAGCGGCCATGGCAGCGATAAGAAAAGGAAAAACAAGTACCAGCGGATCAAGATTGTACCCGAGTAAACTTAAAAATCCCAGGCCCCAGACGGCACTGACGATTGCTGCGATTATGGGAAGGATCATTCCGCGTTTTGATCTGAAATAAATGTAAAACATAATCATAATTGCAATAAGGGTGTACAGAAGAACCTTTAAAACATCTTTTATATAGCTGTTGATGTACCCGAGATGCATCGGCTCTCCTGTTATTGCAATGATATGATTTTCGTCTTCATATTTATTTCTTAACGATTTAAGTTCCTGGAAGCAGGTGTTATAATCAATTTCTTCTTCAAAAAAATCTACAGTTATAAGTGTTTTTTTACTATCCATGGATACGATCGCCGGATAAGCCATGGGACTTCCGTACACATTAGATTTAAGTTTTTTAATATCTTCATCTGATTTTGGAACTCTTGGATACATGATTGACTTTATGGACATTCCGCCCGCGGTCATTTTTATATTTTTAATCTTGTTACTGGCCAGAGACATGATCTTGTAACGGTCAACAGCATGAAAAAGCAAGAGGTCCCTACTGATCGATCTGACAATATTTAAAGTTTCATTATTGAAGATGTCGTCATATTTGCCGCCGTCTTCTTTATCTCGGACCTGTACCATGATATATATCTGATTTGCTCCGCCAAAAACATTTCGGATCTCATTATGCAGATTTACATATGAATGATTTTTCGGCAAAAGATCATTGAAGTTTGTTTTTATGGTTAGTTTTGTTGATGCCTGGTAAAAGAAAAAGATTGTCACCAGTATGATTGCAATTAAAAAAAAGAGCCGTTTTTCAATGATTAGATCTGCAAATCGTTTCATAATAAGATCTTACCCTTTATGCGGGATGTGGTTATCGTTTAATAATCAGTGAATTAGAATCAGGGTTTTAAACTTTATTCGGTTCCTCCGCCAAACTCCAGGCCTTTAGGCATTTGGAAAAAGTCCATTGCGTATGAAAGACCGGACCTAAACGACCAGGTCTTTCCTCCATCAATTGTATGAATTACAGTTCCGGCACCGCCGGCTATCCAGCCATTTTTTAAACTTGTGAAATATATATCTCTGAAGGGTTGTTTTGATTTTATAATGGTTTCATCATATGCCCAGGTCGTTCCACCGTCTTCAGACATGAGATATGCTCCTTTATCACCAACAGCCCAGCCCTTTTTATCCTTAATGAAAATTGTGTATAGTGTGTAATCCGTTACAGGAGGAATCTGGTTCCAGCTTATACCGCCGTCTTTTGTAGCGATAATTGTCCCCTCGATACCGCAGGCAAAACCATTGTTTTTGTCCGTAAAGAAAACCCCGAATAGGGACGGCGGCGGATTTTCAAGGAGATCTTCAATGGTTTCCCGTTCGAAAACCTCAGGCGTCTGTTTGGTCCAGGTTTCACCGCCATCATCGGTATGCAGGATCAAACCGCGCTCACCCACGACCCATCCATTCTTCCTGTCAGTAAAAACAATATTATTTAATGCCGAATCTCTGACTTTAGTCTGCCTTTGCCAGGTTTTTCCGCCGTTGTCCGTGTGAAGCACCGTTGTCCATTCACCTGCCGCCCAGCCATGATCTTTATCAATAAAATTGATGCTGAAAAGATGTTTGTCTGTACCGGTATTCTGCTTTACCCAAGTTTTACCGCCGTCTTCAGTGTGCAGTATCGTTCCGCTTATACCCACAAGCCATCCGATCTCGTTGTCTATAAAGGATCCGTCACACAGAATCGTCTCTTCTTCACCGGAATTTTGTTCTGCCCAGGTTTTGCCCCTGTCAGCAGAATGGAAAATGGTTCCATAATTCCCTGTTAACCAAATGTGTGCATCGTCAGTAGCAATCACCCCATGGATGTTTTCTGGAGTTATGATCTTTATATCAGGAGCTTTTATTTGCTGCTCAGAGCGTGAACAGGCAAAACAGCATAAAAGGATACATGTAAGAGTAGTAATCTTTCGAACTCTGTACGATTTATTAATTGCATTATGATTATTTAATGACTGCATAGTTTTAAATCCGTTAATAGGTGTCCTGTAAGTTGCTCAGGTTGAATAGCTTGGCGCTAACTTTTTGCCCGATTTTCTTTGCTGTGATGGTGGTGTGGCCGGAATGGGTGCGCTGAAAGTCCTGGAGTACGTTCGCCGCCATAAAATTTTTTGTCTCACCGCCTTCTGTTTTGAAATCCTGAGTCGGCTGCATAAAACATTTCCAGTACCGCCCCAGTTCATCGTATATTTCCTGCCAGTGGATGATGTATGTTTCCGGGTCAATGTACCAAACACGTTTGCTGTAGATATAATCAGGATCTTTACTTAAAACCTCTACAATGTATGTATTACAGCGTTCAAAGGTGTATCCATTGGCCAGCCCCTGACCGGCAATTCTTTTTATCTTTGAAATATCCTGATGACGGGCAAGGAGAAGTTCTTTTTTCCCTTTGTATGAATAGGTATTTCTTGAAAGATTGCCGTCCCACATATTTCCATCATCATAGATCATATCTGTTCCATCAAGTGCGTTTGTACGTTCGGCCTGTGACATTCTTTGAATTCGCCGGTACTGGGCAAAATACATATACGCTGAGTACTCTTTTGTTTCATCAATAAATCTCATGGAAATAAATCGGGTATTATTGTTCTCTGCAGGAAGGTTGACATGTAAAAACTGACCTTTATGATAGCCTTTTGGGTTCTTTAAAATGGCCGGTCTGGGATCAACATCTACGCGGTGTATAAAAAACATCTCAGTAAAATCCTGATCAGACATTCTGTCGGTTCGTCCTTTAGGGTCAATAACCGGGCCCCGCCAATGCATTTTATAGGTATCGCCACGGGTTTGGAAATCAGTATTGTAAGCAATCTCAAGCCCGGTTTTGGGTGCGGGAAATGGAAAACCTGCAATTTCTGTGGTGTTTATGATCACACCGTTTTCATCTGTTTTGACCAGCGGCGAATATTTTTGGGTTGCCTCTATCATTCCTTTTGTCTCTATGATCTGTTTATAAGGGACAATACTAAAAAATAAGCCTTCAGGCGGCGCACCCCACTTTTCAGGATCCTTGTATATACCGACATATGAAGCGGGCATAAACTCTGCAATTCCGTCAATATTACTTTTGTCTATGGTCTTACCTGCCCAGGTTTTTTCCCAGGCTCTTACCTTTGAAAGTTCCTCCGGGGTATAAGCGGATATGGGAAATGTGACTTCAGCAGCAAAGGCTGAAATTTGGAAAACAAGAAGTATTAAAGCCAGGATTCCCAGGGATAATTTTATAAGTAAATTTGTTTTGATCATGTATTTAGCCTCCTGAATATAATTATTGTTTCTTTAAAATTCATAACGTAAACGTAAAAATAACAGGTCATGACTGGAAACAGATCCAGTTGTATGGACCCATTCTTTATTGGCGCCGCCATAGGCTACGTAGCCGATATCTCCTCGCAAGCCGTTGCCTGGAAAAACATATGAAAGCACTGGAATGGCCTGCCACTTGTTGACTTTTAGAAAATAATTACCGGTAAAAACAAAAACAAAACTCATGTCACAAAGACCCTGCATCAGAAATACGGTAACGACATCATTGGAGGAGTTTTTCCAGTAATAATTTCTGTCAGAAAGGACCAGGTCGTGGTCATGGTTCATTACTTTTTCCCAGCCATAGGTGATGCTTGATTCAAGCATTAAATTATTAACAACATTTTTAGTGAACCAGGGGATCTTCCATTTTTTATTACACTGAATCGCCATTCCCAGTATGTTTCGTCTTGTCCAGTCATAAATTGCCGCGGAGTCTCCATTGGTGCCTTTGTTTAAGGGCCTGCCGATTTCATAAAACCACTCAAAGCGCCATACTGTATCCCAGAGTTTATGGTTGTAGTACTGAGCGGTCCCGCCGATGGTCTGATATCTTTTAAAATAATAGACTTTTTCAAATTCACTCCAGTCGGGGGGCTCGACCCAATTACCTGTCATGGCTGTAAGAAGACCTGACATAATAAAGGGCGTGGTGAAATCATTAATTTTGTCCGGATTGGCAACCGGGCCGTCATCTCTGGCATTCCAGTATAAAAGTGTCCAGTCGATTTCGAAGGTATTTCCGCGAACTCTAAAACCGAATTCATAATTACTCAGGTTAAAGCCAGGTGCATCACGGGTCCATTTTTCCCGATTCCATGAATATATCCCGAATTTTTGTTTGTCACGGTCAAAGAAACGTGTATTCGCAGCTTTTACGCCCTGTTGTGCTCCCTCATATGGAGTTTCAAAGTTTTGATAATCTCCGGGGTTAAAGATCGCTTCAAAAAGAAGGTTGCCGGGAAGTTCGGACTGATAAAAAAGCCTGATCATCCAGAGTCCCTGTTTGACTTCTTCCCAGGTGTTTACTCCGGGAGGTCCGCGTCTGATGTCAATGGGGTTAACCACATCAGCGACACGTTCGAGGTCAAGCTGGCCCCAGATAACGATCTGTTTACCTAGACGGATTTTCCATGGTCCGGTTGAAACATCAATATATGTTTCGGTGAGAACATCATCCTGAAAGCTGCGTGGATGGGCCCAGTCTTTGCGTTCATGGTGCGGAATGCTTCTGCGGTAGTCCTGGTCAAAATACTGGGCTTTTTGCCACCAGTATTTAAAACCCACAAATAGATTAATACTCAGATCTTCATCGTTTTTTACTTTATAAAGAAGCTCCAGTAGCGCGCTTGTCTGTAAAAAATCAATGTCATTGTCATGATACATTTCCTCACGATCCTGCATGGCCGTCCGGATATAGGCGGTTTCCTTAATAAATCCGTTGATAACCAGTTTATCATCCATGTACCGACTTGATGCGTAGATGTTTTGGTGGGTAGAGAGTAGGATCCCCAGAATAGTTAAGGTTATAATTATAAAGGATAATTGTCTGTATTTCATTTTTTCTCCTTCTATTCGGGGATAGCGTAATCCCGAGTTAAGTGATGAAAAAATTGCCGGATGAATATCTCTACTAAATTTATTTATTTTCTTTATTCGAAATTGCATGTAGAAAAAACGCTGCTAGTTCGTATCCCCTTTCTTTGGTGTCAGGCATTATAGATATGAGTTCAGGATGATTGAAATATTCAGATGTGCGGTCAAGGATAAAAAGTAAAAAAGGGATATTTATATCACTGTTGATATGACCCTCTTTTTTTGCTTTAGTGAAAAAATCAATGGAGAGTCTGCTGACGGCTTTTTGTTTTTCTGTAAAATGAGAATTCAGGGGTGAGCGTTTGTCTGTGAGGTCTTCAATAAAAGGGGCGCCAAATGCCTGAATCTGAATCATTGTGATTTTCAAGATCTCTTCAATTTTCTGCAGAAAAGGGATGTCATCTACAATCATCGCATGATAATAGATTAGGCCTTTATCAAACATGATATCAATGACTGTTTTTCCAATATCCCATTTATTTTTGAAATATTTATAAAACGTCATCTTACTGATGCCGGAAGTTTCGCACAGCTCATCGACGGTCACTCGTCTGATCCCATGTTTACAGAAGAGTTCCTGGGCAGTATTAAGAAACTGCTGCTTTTTGATCGGGACAGTGGCGGTTTTTACCTCAGTAGTCATGGTTTTTTGCATATTATTATTAATTGATATGAATTATATTTTGTACGTGTTTACGAAAGTTACTAAGAAAGTATAAATATGTCAAGAAAGTAATTAGTGTAAACCCCATTTTTTTTAATAATGATAAAAAAATGATTAGATATCAGGTTTCATAATGTTTTAAATGGATATAAAATAATTTGTTTGTTTTGAGGGGAATCTTATAAAATGATGAAAAGACAAAAAATTAAGTATGTGAGGGAGGGGTATTGTAATTGACAGGGTAAATTTAATCTAGAGCAATTTTTTTAATATTGTCGCATCAAGAACAGTTTGAACGGATTGAACGATTTAAATGAATTAAAATGAAATTTCAAAGTTCAAATTAAAAATATCAAATAAAACTGAAAAACACCAAGGCCAAACCCTTTTATCCTTTTTTCTTTTTTGTCATTCATTTGGTATTTTAACTTTGAAATTTGACTTTTTGATTGTACCGCTTCAGCCTTTGCTGCGCAACGGTTACACGTTATGAAAATTCTCTAATATGCTTAAAAAAACCGATAATTTTTATTCAACCGCTTGGAGATAACTGTTTAAAACTTTTACAAATGGCTCAGGGAACTGATCAATAGATATAATAACAAGTTTTTCACTAATAGATCCTTCTTTAAGCAGGCAAAGGAGAGTATTACCGATTTCATGGAGAAGGCCGATTGTGGAAAGAAGGCGGGGATTCCCAACTTTTAATTCTTGTGGAAGTTCCCGGGCAATGTATGAAATAACTATTGAGTGATTGTAAATTTCCCTGAAGACCGGAGTATCCGGCAACAAACGGCTGATATTTTCGCTTCGTCAACAGAATCTGTGGGTAACTTTTTAGTATTTATTATAGAATGTAAAGTTAAAACAGTTGGTTATCAATATAAATACGCCGACTTTTCTTAGCGTTAATTTTTATTGAAGAACCTTATTTAAAAGATAAACATCCATTGAACATCGAACGTCCAACGTCGAATAAAAACCAACCCCATAGAGATCAAATGGTTGTTTTTTCTTCTTTTCAGCTGTTTTCATGCTTGTCACGAAAATCTTAATTAATTCTTAGGTTTCCAGCAAAAGTTTATTAAGCTGTTCCGCATTTTTAAGCAAAGAAACCTTTTCAATTAACCGGACCCACCGCGGGGCTTCTCTTTAGTTCCTTGAGAGAAATCCACAACTTATGAATAAAATCCTTTGGTGATTCTACTGCCTGGGCTTCACCATGGTTTGGATAAGGGGATGTGCCCCGATCGTAATAATTGACCCGCCACATGATTGCCGGTCCGTCCTTGGCAGGTGCTTCACTAATTTTATAATGCGTACCGAAAAGCTGAGCAACCGTTCTTCAAGATCAGACGTTTGCTTCTTCATTTTTCCCATTCATCATTCGATGTTGAACGTTCGATGTTCGATGTTCATCTATTTTCAACCCGTCCGTTTGTGCCTTAAAAAGGATCAGTGGTGTAAATTGTTTTTTTACCCGCAGATTCTGTTGAAGAACCATATTTTCTTATTTATATATTGGGCTCCTCTACAAAATCTATGGATAAAAAACAATTTTCATCACCCGTTGTAGTTTACGTAGATCCCGGTTTATCGGGGCTTCGTTCCCCGCGACAAGCTCGGAACAGGCGAGCCACCTGCCTTCATGAAACTTCGGCGAGGCAGGCAGAGTGCGCAGAGAAAAGTAGGGTTTTAAAAGCTAATAAACAAGACGCTGTTCTTTGCGTACTTCACGCAGAACTTTGTTGCAGCGAAGCGGAAATCCCGCCTTGGCGGGGCGGTAAAATCCTACTTAATTAAATGGGTGTCAAGAACAGCCCTTATATTCATAATTATAATTATCTATTTTAACTTTGTATTTTCTAATTAATATTAATAATCTGCCGGCTGGAGAGTTAAAATAGCCGCCATTTTATTTAAAGAATCCAATTCGGCTTCATTTAAGCCGTCAAAAACAGAGAGTCTGCCTAAGGTTTTTTTGTTGATATTTTCCTGCATCATATCCTCAAATAAGACGTTTAATATCTACTTTTATCTATATGATAATTCGAGGTGTCGGAAAGGACAAAGAGATTGAATTGTAAATTTATAGGACAAGAGGTTGAAATAAATACTCCGGAAGGATTATCTTAATTTCAACTGTATGGCGTCAAATTCACATTCATTTCGGCAAAGACCACAGCCGAAACAATCATTTGGATTTATTTGTGCACGGTGTTCGCCTTTTAAATGTGTGGAAGTTATTGCGTTAAACTGACAGGCCGACACACAGGAACCGCATCCTGTACATAGATTCGGGTTAACTACAGCGACATGTTCAGCGCGGGCCATCAGCTCAACTTTGATTCCGGAATATGTCTGCATGGCAATACAGTCGCTAAGCTGACAATTACAGACAGATCCGATAAAAGGAGTGATCATAGTCCAGATCGTATGTATGGCCCCTTCTTTTTCAAGGTCTTCCATTTGTTTTATGGCATCAGCTGCTGAAACGGATTCAAGATGTTCATCTGAAGCCGTGCCAAAATAGCTCATATCCACGCCATTATACCAGGCTTCCGGTGTATAACTTATTGAGTAGCAGCAGCGTAATTCCTTTTTTGTGGTCGTCCATCTGCAGGCGCAGGGCATTCTAACTATAGTTGCAGCCTGCATGATGATACCTTTTATTTCTTCAATTGGAAGTACCTGTCCAAAATGCTCAACTTTTGCCTTTTCAATCATTGCTTTGGTAACTTTTTCGGGCAGTCTTCCTTTCCTTTTGTAAAGGGACTCCAGTCTTCCCAGAGTTTTAAATCCGCCCTCAATTGTTTCTTTAAAAAATTGTTCAATATACTTCCTTCGGTTCAGGTCAGAGACCAGATCCTTAGAATAGTTTTCCGCATTTTTATACCAGACCTTACCATCGCCATGTTTGGTGCAGAATTCACACATTCCGGTTTTCTTTCTTAATTAGAATTAAATTAAGGTTAAAAATTATCAACGGATACTTTAATGATGGTAAAATAAGTATCCCCTTTTGGCCGGCGGACAAAGACTTCATCATCCTCCTGTTTACCCAGAAGAACATTTCCCATGGGTGAATCCATGCTTATTTCATTTCTTTCGATTTCCCACTCATCGGGACCAACAATTCGATATTTAACTGTTTCTCCATCCTCATCTTCGAGGATAACATAACTGCCGAAATATACCCGGCCGTCCTGCTTAGGCTTTTCTGTTACAACCGTTAAGGCATCCAGCCTTTTTCCAAGAAAATGAAGCCTTCGGTCTATTTCACCCAGCTGCCGTTTTCGGTAGATGTATTCAGCATTTTCTGACCGGTCACCTTCTGCAGCTGCGACTGATAGTGCTTCAGTGACTTCAGGGCGTTTTTTATTCCAGAGATAATCAGCTTCTTTTTCAAGCCTTAGAAATCCTTCCGCTGTTATGTAACCCGGTTTACCGGAGGTGTCCGGTCTTGTTCTTTCCCGTGTGCGTCCCATTTATTGATATTAATTTCTATGTTTAAATAGTTAGTGTTTATTCTCTTATTATGGGTATGAAACCACACGTTAGAGAGGGATAATTGTTTAATTTCTAGATTTCCGTCAAATCAATTGGAAATAGTTATTTCTTTCTTAAAAGAGAAATTTTCTTTTTAGCCGGGGGGGGCTTTCTCGGCCCCCTCTTTTTTGTTATCAGGCCGTTAAGGAAACGCCTTAAGAGCTGATCCCCGCACTCTTTGTAGTTTCGGTGCCCCTCTTTTCTAAACAACGCATTCAGCTCGGCTTTTGTTATTTCAAAATCAGCGAGTTTTAGTATATCGATGATATCAGAGTCCTTAAGCTCAAGTGCGATTCTGATTTTTTTGAGTATGTCGTTATTGTCCATATTAATTTTATCCGATTTCAATAGAATGGTATTGTTTGATATCCGGTTCTGCGTCAATCAGGACATCTAAATTTTTAACTGCATCCTTAAAATGTGCTGACTGTATGTGTGTTTCAAGGTCTTTTCCTGTCATCCATTCCTCAAAAAAAGTAAATTCACCTTGATCTGATATATTGTTTAGCAGTATATACGATATACAGCCGGGTTCATTTCTTGTCGGTTCAATAAGTTTGATCAATACTTCCTGCAATATACTCTCTTTGCCTGGAATGGCATTTATTTTTGCGATAACTTTTAGTGTCTTACTGTTCATTGTTATACCCTTATTATTATTCAGGTTTATGAGTATTCATAAAATATAAGTTTATCTTGAAAGAGCTTTCCCCAGTTCGATGGCTTCTCTAAGCGCATTTTTGTTTTTCAGAACATCATCAGGTTCAAGTCCGGAGGCGTATACAGAGCCGATTAATTCAGCTTCGACATAAGCAAAAGAGTCCTGAAGGGTTCTAAGCGCATTAACCGCACCGGAGCGAAAAGGGTCTGCGTCACCGTAAGCAAGGGCAATTGCCATCTTCTTTCCTTTAAGAGCATAACCTGATGGACCGCCGAGGGCATAGCACCTATCCATAAACAGCTTGAGTTGGGCTGATATGGTAAACCAGTAAATCGGACTCGCATATATGATCGAGTCTGCTGCGATGATTTTCGGGTAAATTTTTGACATGTCATCTTTTAGAACACAGAAACTGCCGTCAGAAATGTGGCATTTATCACATGCTGTACACGGTTTGATCTTTGATTTGTTGAGGTTGATGGTAGTTACTTTTGCACCGGATTTTATTGCTCCTTCTGCAATTTTATTACATAAGATAGTACTGTTTCCATTCTTACGCGGGCTGGATATTAACGCTAAGATATTTTTTGTTGACATTTAATTTCCCTCCAAATAATTATTGTATTTTTTTAACAATTTTATTGTTTCCATGTAAACTCTCTAGTTCCTTTACCGAAGCCTTCGAGTGTCTTGTTTACCGAAAGGTGCTGATACCCCGTTTTCCACTAAAAGCGGGCTCTTGAAAATGTGAAGTTGTCATATGGGAGTTGAGATCATTTTCTGTCTGCCATTTCTCAAAAAAAGTAAAGTCGGTTTGTTCTGTTTTATTATTTACAGAATAGAATTTTGACAAGCCGGTTCATTGCGTGTGGGTTTAATCGGTTTTAAAAGGATTTCTTTAAGTTCATTTTCTTTACCCTGAACAGCCGTTATTTTTGCTGTTACTTTTAGTGTTTTATCATTCATTGTTTTCTCTGTATCCTGTCTGAGAATAGGTATTGTTTTTTTATTGGCTTAAATAAGTTAACGGTGAGTTCACTTATTTATACTATACTGTTTTAAGGTTTGCATTAAAATTATAATCAAAATATTTATTCTAAATAAAACAGGAGTAGAGGACTTCCTGTATTGTTCAAGAGTGCTTATATAATTTAAGTGAAATCTTTTTTTTAAAGGGGTTTTGTCCGGTTTATCTGTCGGTTAAATTATCAGTTCGTACTGTCTGAACTCAAGTGAACAGACAGTACGAAACAATATTATAGGGCTTTTATGATTTATCCGGCGGGTTTCAGGTAAGAGTTGTTCTTTTACGGCTGATATCGTTATTAACTCACACATTTTGTTTTATAAATTAAAGGACATACTTAAAATTAATTTTATTTCGCAGCAATAGCTTCAGCTTCGCCTTCCATCTTTATCATTTTCTTTTCTAAAATTTTTACGCCGCCGATATAGTGGGCAAGAACACCAACCCCCCATCCGATAATACTGCCCAGACACCACAATTTAGATGGATCCGTTGAAAGATTAATGATGACAAGAATCGAGTTCATGATGATAAACGAGGTTAAATGTCCTTTAAATCCTTTTTTAGCATCATTTATCGTCAGTTGGCGAAAAGATTTTTGATATGTTTCAAGTTTTATTTCTAACATTTTTCACCCTCTCTTATTTTAAAGCCGGATTAATTATTTATTATAAATTTACCTAATAAAGAATTTCGATCTAACAATGGGGCCTATTCAACCGGTACCAGAGTAATTTCTCTTTCCAGCTCCAGCATTTCACCGCTTCCAAGCAATATCGGTTCCTGATCAAGTCCCCAGATAAAGTCCCCTTTTTTTGGAATCGGCATCAGCGTTTTATTCATCATGAGTGAAACATATAGATGATAGGGACCGGTGAGGCAGTTTTCACGGTAGTATGTACAGCCCGGTACTGTCATGACATAGGGTTTATCAATATCTATAACAGGGTATTCCACCTGATTTTCATCTGTTCCCCCGCAGGGCGGGCCGCCGGGAGGAAACTTATCAGGATGATAAAAGAATGCGATTAACTGATAGGGCTTGCCTTTAAGTTTTTCCGGCACCTTGATGGTCAGTTTGAGCTTGTCACATTGATCAGAAACATCTTCTCTTGGCGGAGTCGGTTCAAAACCGGTACAGTCACAGGGCTGAAAGCAGCTCCCGTCATCACTGCACACCTGGGCCCCGGCACGTGTTTCCGAACAGCTGCATTTACGGGTTATGCCGGGTTCACAGGATGTTAATGGTTCTTCACATGCTATTTCCGGACTGGGTGTGTTACGGACACAGCGTACATCCCCAAAACTGTGTACATGGTTAAAGCCCGTTGTTCCGCTTTCAAATGAAACAAAAGCGATCCAGTGTTCAGGATCATCAGAAGCCGGGTTTGTTGCCCAAAATTCAAGAGGATGTCCAAGTGCAAAAGGATCCGGTTTGTCACAGGTACCGTCAAGTCCCGGCGGCCAGTAGCATCCGCCGGAGCCCGGACCTTTATGATGATCTGCTGAACCGTTGCAGGTTGCATTATCATAATCATCTGTGCTGCTTCCCTCTGTTATCGGACAGTCACCGCCGGTCATGGTGTCAGGATTGCCTCTAATCAGACTTCTCAGTTCATCAATATTTGGGAGCCGCCAGTCGTCATAGCCGCCGATAACCAGATCTTCACAGTACCTGACGGCATCCTTTGAGATGACACCGATGTCATCATAATTGTATGCTTCTCTCTGCGGGCTTTGCCAGCATAGATCTGTGGTATCGTCACACCAGATCGAATAATAGTCACAGTCACATTTTTTTTTCATTCCTTTTTCGTCTGTTTTTCTTTGCAGACTTGTGCTGCCGTCCGGACAGAAGCATTTTTGATAATTATAAAACGTATAAGCGCCTGTAAGTAAGATAATTATCAAAATAATAAGGAATATACGCAGCCAGGGAAATCTATTTTTCATCTCAATATCCTTTCAATTGAAATAAGTTATTATCGAGTTTACTATATTGCTAATATTTTACGACATTCGCACACAACGTAAGTTATTGTCAATAGAAAGTAGTTTGAAATTTAAAAGAATCGATAGTTAGATAGCTTAAAATTGGAAGAACTTATGTAAGAAGTACGAAATAGTTTTTTAATACTCAATTTTTATCAAAGGTAAGAATGTTCAGGAAAAGGATAAATGGGTAATTTTTCTATATTTAAAAACTAAAGCCGGTATTTAGTCATCTTAAAATTTTATTGAGAATATAGGCTATATCTGTTATATGTTTATAATAGATTAATTAGCACGCTAATTTTTAATGCCTTTCGAATAATGGATGCCAAAGATAACACAAATCAGCCTGAAATCGGGATCTATGTTGGATATGGCGCGTCTCACTCATGGACTTGGTTTGCAGATATATTTGAAAAGAACTGCTGTTATAATGTTAGATTTATAGATGAAGCAGATATTAACAAAGGTGAATTAAATAATTGTAATATCTTGTTTATATCAGGTGGTGATACCTTTGCTATAGCAGAGGGTCTGGGAAAGTCAGGAGCTAAAGAAATTGAAAAATTTGTAAGCGGAGGCGGAACATATATGGGCTCGTGTGCAGGTGCGTACCTGCCTTTACGATCCTCATTGACACCTTTAAATAATTTCAATTTTATTTACTCACCGATTACAAATTTGACAAAGAATCTGCCGATGCCGATAAGAAAAGCAGAGAAGTTCTGCACAGAATACGGGTGTCAGTATGTGTATCATCCTGTACGTGAAGAGGTTAGATTAAGACTTAAAGGCTGTTATGATGAAAAGGCCGTTAATGCACCGCTCTATGGAGGACCGGGGCTGCTGCCGTCTGAAGATATTGATGTCCTTGCAGTATATGAGGACTTTACTGAAAACACTGAATTTTTAATTGATGAGGAAACTGCACGGAAGACAATTATTGGAAGTGTTGCCGCTGCAACAAAAGAAATGGGGAAAGGCAAATTTTATTTGTTCGGTCCACACTTTGAACATCCTGATTTTGAAGACGCGAATAAAATACTCTTTGATATAATCTTTAATCAGGCCGGCATTAAAAATCAAAAGATTTCTGCTGATCTAATACCGGTACCGGCGGATCAGGAAAAGATAACGGGGCTGTATAAAAAGTTTTTAAGCGCAGTCAGCAATTCCAGAATAGTCGCACTGGCATTAGAGCGTTCTTCCTACAAATGGCTGATCGGCCGGAAAGTCTATGACCCGGAAAAAATAAGAGTATTTCTGGAAACGATCTGGAAGCGGGCTAAGGACCTTGATAAAACAGAAGCTTACAAATTTATAGCTGAGGATGAAATCAGGGGACTGGTTAATTATCTGGAAACAATTACAGTTACCCTGCGGCATTTAAAAAACAGTAAAGATGAACTTGACGATTCGGTTAAAAATGCAACGCAGCTTTTTTTAAACCTGCGAAAAGCAACTGCAGAATTTTTAAAAATTTATTTTCGTTATAAAAGAAACAGTATGACAGAAGAACAAAGGAGGAAACAATGTACGCTAACAAATTATACTTCGAAGCAACAGCACTGCTCTACACCCTCTCTGTAATCATGATTTTGATTGTGATTGCCGGGATGTTTGCAAGTGTATCGCTGTGGACAAAGGGAAAGAAACCGAGTCTTTATCATGCGATTAACTTGCCTGCAATCATTAAAGCATTTATTTGTGATGTGGTTTTGCAGCTGCAGATACTTAAAATTAGTTTTATCCGGTGGCTGATGCATCTCTGCATTTTTATCGGTTTCATGGGACTTCTGGCAGAAACATCCGTCATGGCTTTCATGAGTCATTTTCTTTCGCCGGATAATGCTATTGTAAAGACTTTTTTTGATTATGAATCCGGCGGCGGTGCCCGTATTCTTGATGTATGGGGCGAGGTCTTTGGTCTGATGCTCCTTTTCGGTCTTGCGATTGCAATTATAAGACGGTATATCATTCCGGCTAAACAGCTTGAGACAATATCAAAGGATACGGTTTCCATTTTGTTTTTAACTGCAATTGGGCTGACCGGTTTTTTCTGTGAAGGGATAAGACTGACGTATCCTGAATATGCTTCAGTCGCATCATATTCTTTTGCAGGAAATTTTCTTGCAGGTCTTTTAAAAGCGATGGGGCTTGAACTTATGAATTATAAAACCTGGGTGTGGGTCCACGCGGCAATTTCTATATTATTTATAATCTACATTCCGTTCAGCAAGGCGTGGCATATATTTGTTAGTCCACTTGAAATCGTAATCGACGCGTCAGAGCGGGCATAGAAGGAGTATTGATATGGAAAATGAAACCAAAAAAGCAGTTAAAAATACAGAAGCAGAAGGAATCAAAGCATCCGCATCTCCGGCAGAAACACCCGAAGCTGTGGTCGATAAAAATTCACCGGCTCCTAAATTAAAGATCGAGAGATTCAGCCCCAGACAGCTCATGGAACTGGATGCCTGCACACGCTGCGGTGAATGCTCTAACTGGTGTCCGGCTTACGATCAGGATCAACGGGAGTCTTTAACACCACGCGGAAGAGCCACTCTTTATAAGGACATTATAGACCGTCAGCACGGCATGTTCAGCGCAGACACTTTCCTGGGCAAGCTTGCCGGTAAAAAACCGGTAACCATTGCTGAAATGGATGATTTTGCTAAAGATCTGTATGCCTGCAGCACCTGTATGCAGTGTCACTATGTCTGTCCGGTTGCCATTGATACGGTTGAACTTTGGGAACGGATTCGTGAGACCATTGTTGATATTGGTCATGGACCGCTACCGGATCAGAAAGCGCTGACTATCAATACTAAGAATTATGATAATCCCTGGGCACAGCCAAGAAGTTCAAGAGGAAGATGGGCCAAGATGGCCAAGAAAAAGAAGAGAATCAAAGATGTGCCTAAGGATATCAGCAAAAAGAATGCGGAAGTACTTTATTATGTTGGATGCACGGCTTCCTATGATAACAATGTTGAAGAGGTCGCCATTAATACAACAAAAATATTTGAACATGCGGATGTTGATTTTGGAATGCTGGGCAGTAAGGAAAAATGCTGTGGAAGTGTTCTTTTAAGAGTGGGGGATAAAGTTAGTTTTGACAGGATCAGCACAGAAAATATTCAGCAGTTTAACGATCTTGGCATTAAAACGCTGGTAACCTCCTGCGCGGGCTGTTTAAAAACCATTAAAGAGGATTATAAGAAAGTTGCAAAGATGAATTTTGAGGTCAAACATACGCTTGAGCTTATAGTTGATCTTATAAAAGCAGGTACACTGAAATTAAAAAAACCGGTGAATCTTAAGGTAACCTATCATGACCCCTGTCATCTCGGCCGGCATGCCGGTATTTTTGATGCGCCTCGTGAGCTGTTGTCTTTAATTCCCGGAATAGAATTTATAGAGATGGAAAGAAATCGTGAAAATTCAAGATGCTGCGGTGCAGGCGGTGGATTAAAATCCGGATATCCGGACATGCAGAATTTAATTTCACAGAAACGGGTGGATGATGCACTTGAAACCGGAGCTACTGAACTGGTATCAGCATGTCCTTTTTGTTATCAGGGGCTGCAGGTGGGCATTCAGGCAATGGATGCTCCCATTAAAATGCGCGATATTACTGAACTGGTCTGTATGGCGCTGAGTGATGACGATGAAGAAAAAAAACCGGCAGCAGAAGCTGCTTCAGAGGCTAAATAGCTTTTAAATTATTATATATTTTAAATTCCCTGCTGTAACAGGCGGGGAATTTTCTTTTAAGGTATTTGATGTCTTTTAAACGCTTTATCAAATTTCTTCTGATTTTTGTTCTCATATTCTTTTCTGCATCATGCGAAAGAAATGAAATTGAAAAACCGGTACGTCTGGGATATCTCCAGAATGATCTTCATCATTTGCCGCTTTTTGTTGCCATTGAAAAAGGTTTATTCATACAGACGGGTCTTGATGTTGAGATTTCCGGTATTTTTAGAGCCGGTCCCGAACTGATGAGCGCTTTTGCCGCCGGTGAACTTGATGTGGGATATGTGGGGCAGGCACCTGCCACTGCAGCGTATCTTAACAATATTGCAGATATTAAGTTTCTTTCCCAGTCTAATCAGGAGGGGTCTTCAATTGTAATCAGGAAGGATTCTCCTGTGCGTTCTGTGTCAGACCTTAGATCAAGGTCCATTGCAATACCGGGCCATGCGACAATGCAGGATTTTCTCCTTCGAAAAGCGTTAAAGAATGCCGGTCTTGCTTATAGTGAAGTTAAGATAATTGTTCTTAAGCCGCCTGAAATGCTTCAGGCGCTGATTAATAAAAACATTGATGCGTTTATTGCCTGGGAACCTTATCCTTCACAGGCAGAAACAGGAGGAAACTGCAGAACGCTGATCTCATCTTCATCTATCTGGAAAGATCATCCCTGCTGTGTTGTGATTGCTGATACAGCTTTTTACAAAAAATATCCTTTGAAAATTGAAAAATTTATTCAGGCGCATGCCCGGGCCTGTTTGTTTATTCAAAACAACATAGAGGAATCCATTCTGATCGGACAGAAATATACCGGCATGGATGAAAAAACAGTTAAAAAAGCAGTTTCTATGATTAAATACGATAACAGGCTTGACATGGACAAGGCGGTTCAGTTTGTTAATTTTTTAAATAATTTAGGATATATCAAAGTTCAGAATAAGCCAAGATCCATTAAGACTGTTTTTATTAAATAAAAATGTGTGTATTGAATGCTGATTTATCAAAACAAAAATAAGATATTATTTCCATTCGTTTTTATTATCGTCTGGCAATTGCTTTCCGTTTCAGGAATATTACCGCCCAACCGCATCCCGTCTCCCTTTGAAATTATTTCAGCGTTAAAAGAACTTCTGATTACCGGTCTTCCTCAGGGAAAAATTCTATTTTATCATTGTCTGTTCAGCCTGATCAGGGTCCTTGGCGGTTTTATGGCTGCAGCTGCCGTTGCCATACCGCTAGGTATTGTCCTGGGACGGTCAAAACGTTTACATGATATGTTTATTCCGATCATTGAGATTATTCGTCCTGTTCCTCCGCTTGCCTGGATACCTCTGGCCATACTCTGGTTTGGAATTGGTTTAAAGTCCGCTGTTTTTATTATTTTTCTGGGATGTTTTTTCCCGATTATATTAAGCACCATTTCCGGGGTACTTTCAGTTGATAAGGTGTTAATTGACGCTGCAAAAACCCTGGGAGCTGAAGAACGTGATTTGTTTTATAAAGTACTTTTGCCCGGATCTTTTCCTTCTATCTACACCGGACTGCGTATCGGAATGGGAATTGGATGGATGACCCTGGTGGCTGCTGAATTTACCGGGGTTAAAAGCGGTTATGGCGTAGGGTATATGATCATGACTGCACGGGATATCCAGCGGCCGGACTTTATTTTAGCCGGTATGGTCACCATTGGCTTGATCGGATTTTTCCTTGATCTTTTGCTTCGGTTCTGGGAAAGCCGGGCGCTACGGTGGAGGGAATAGGGACGAAAGTCGGTAGCTTTTTTTAACGAGGAATTATTTACTTCTTCCTTCATTTTCTTTGACGGCCAAAGAAAACAAAGCAAAAGAAATGCCGCCCGCAACTTTGGCCTGCGGCTTCTCTTGTTTATGCATTTGTCTGCGGCGGGTCCAAAAACTCGCTTTGCTCTGACAGTTAGAACCTTCTTTCGCAGCCAAACACAATACTCGGCTGTGTTGACTGGGGTTTTAAAAACAAAAGAACACCGTACATAAACTAATCAATGCTCGGGAATTTACAAATACGGGTCAATAACAAATAAGCTTTAAGCGTATAAACAGAATTTGGATTTATTTAAATGCTAAAAATTGAGAATCTGACAAAAACATTTATTGATAAGGACGGTGATGAGATACAGGCCCTTTCTGATGTCTCACTTCAGGTGGATGAAGGCCAGTTTGTTTCCATTATCGGACCCAGCGGCTGCGGCAAGTCTACTATACTTCGGATAATTGCCGGACTTGAATCTGCAACGGACGGCAGCTGTATCATAGATGGAGAGGATAATTCTAAAGTCGGGTTTGTCTTCCAGGAGTATGCCCTGTTTCCATGGATGACCGTTCAGCAGAATATCAGCTTTGGTCTTGAGATACAGGGTGAAAAAGTTAAGAAAAGAAAGGATAAAGCACAAAACTTTATCAGCCGTTTTGGCCTGGAAGGTTTTGAGGACAGTTATCCAAAAGAACTTTCCGGCGGAATGAAACAGCGTGTTGCGATTGCCCGGACGCTGATTAATGATCCTTCTGTTATTTTAATGGATGAGCCCTTTGGAGCCCTTGACTCACAGACCCGCACGATGATGCAGAAATTTCTTTATGAGATCTGGAATGAGTCTAAAAAAACGGTCATTTTTGTTACCCATAATATTGATGAAGCTGTTTATTTAAGCGGTAAAATTATTGGTCTGTCTAAAAGACCCGGTAAAATATTATTATCCCTTCCGGTTGATATGGTTTTTCCCCGTGATGTCACCAGTGATGAATTTAACAGATATAGAAGAGATATTATTTCCTTCCTGAACAGGGAAAATCAATAACCGATATTAATATTCATATGAATCATAAAATATTAAGAACTAATCTTCAGTGCCTGGGAGTTAATGTTCCGGAGGAACATGCCGGAAGAAAGGGCGGGGCGGGACCGTCTGAAGGTCAGGTGATCATTGTTAACGGTACGTATATCAGCGTTCCGACAGACAGCTGGTTTGTCAAAGACTCCCCCTATCATATTGTAAAAAAAAGCGGATCATTTTATCTGATTGAAAATAATCATGAACTGTGTGAAGTCTCCTTTCCTGTTAGTCCCGAATATTACAAATTAAAAACCGACGCAGGTATTTCACTTGAAAAAATAGCGATCATTCATGGAAAAGACTGCCTGGCATCCACTGTTTATCAGGACTGCTGTTATTTTGAGCAGGGAACGCCCTGCAGCTTTTGCGGTATCGGACTGTCTCTTAAGAATGAAAAGACGGTTAAAGAAAAAAAAAGTGGGGCCCTGGGTGTCGCAGCTTTAAAAGCAGAAGAATTTGATAAGGCAAGTCACGTTACCCTGACGATGGGAAACCGGTTACTGCCTGATAAAGGGATCGAACATCTTAATGAGTGTGTTAGATCAATTAAAAAAATGTCATCTTTGCCTATTCATGTTCAGGTATGCCCGGTTAATCAGGAAAAGATATATGAAAGTATCAAAAAAGCCGGCGCAGATACCATTGGAATACACGTTGAGTCCTGTTCTATTCATGTGCTTGAAAAGATCGCCCCTGCAAAAGCAAAACTTGGAATTAAATTTTATCTTGATGCCTGGCGCAAAGCGGTCTTAATTTTCGGAAGAAACCAGGTCAGTAGTTTCCTGATCGCCGGAATCGGTGATGATATTAAAGGTATAATTAAAAGTGCTGAAATAATGGCTGAGGCCGGTGTTTATCCCTATGTGCTTCCTCTGCGGCCTGTTCCCGGAACTAAACTTGAAAGGTATAAGCCGCCATCTCCTGCGGAGATGATTGAAATTTATGAGAATGTGTCAGAAATTATCAGACGCAATAACTTGTCCTCTAAAAAATCAAAGGCCGGATGTGTCCGATGCGGTGCCTGCTCAGCCATTACTGAATTTGAATAGCATGGGTCAAAGAGTAGAGGACAAAGGGCATAGAGCTGAGGGCATAGAGAAAAGGATTCGAGGCCGGGTCTTCATCAAAAAAAGAATTTATTAATTTTTTAAATATTGCAAAAAAGTCCTGTTTTGAAAATGTGAATATTCTTATTCTGTTAGCAAAACGAGAATTGATTTCAGACCAACAACTTGATCTTCTGACGAAAATATTGATCATTTGTGTAGAAAAATAACTAACTTCCAAAAATCATTAAAAAAGGAGTCTTGATTTTTATGATCCATGTTCTATGCACCATGCTTTTACATTATATTAAGCAAACCAATAAATGATTAACTATAGCGTTAATTAATTAGAGATAAACTAATCAGATACCAGATGCCAGAAATTATTTGCAGACAAATTCAGGATGATGATGAACGCTCGGCCTGTTTTAAGATCAGAAAACAGGTTTTTGTGGATGAGCAAAAATTGTTTATGGATACGGACATTGATCCGCATGACGAAACTGCAGTTCATTTAGCTGCCTTTAAAAATGACAAGATCATTGGAACGGTAAGGATCTATAAAGAAGAAGCTGATATCTGGGTCGGAGGAAGACTGGCGGTAAAAAAAGGATACCGGGGGCGGGCCGGAAAACTTCTAGTGATAAAGGCAATTGAGATCGTAAAGGAAAGTCATGCGAAAGTTTTTAAGGCGATCATTCAGGCTGAGAATGTTAAATTTTTTACAAATTTAAAATGGAAAAAATCCGGTAAGTTGTTTTTGCATTACAGAAAAAAACATCAGCGAATGGAAGCCCAACTGTAAGAAAAGCCGTAAAATGTGAGGAGTGAAGTGTGAAGAGTGATAATTTGGAAAATATTATTCAAGAGATCAAAGCTTACCCCGGAATAACACGGAAGAAAAATATCCATCTAATCACAGACCATTTACAGTCTGTTAAAAGTTTTGGTAATATTATTGCTGATTTTGGTGAGGATGCCGCTGTTATAAAATCCGGTGATGAGTTTTTGCTTTTTGCGGTAGACGGGATGTGGTCCGGTCTTATCGAAGCAAATCCCTATAATGCCGGTAAGGCTTCAATTATGGTGAATGTAAATGATATTTATGCAATGGGCGGCAGGCCTCTTGCCCTTATTAATGTTATCGGTGTACCTGATGACAGCTATTATTCGGAAATCGTCCGTGGAATAAAAAAGGGCTGTGAAAAGTTTAGAGTTCCGATGGTCGGCGGTCATCTTCATCCGGATACAAAAGAAGTCTCTCTTTCTGTCTCAATACTTGGCAGGGCGAAAAAACTTCTTTTAAGTGATAATGCCCTGGCCGGACAGGACATTATTTTTGCAGTTGATCTTGAGGGACAGGGGTATCAGTGCAGACCGGTTATCAGTTGGGATACCAACTCAGGTAAAACCACAGATCAGGTTCTGGAAAGGCTGGAAGTCCTGCCTTGTATTGCTGAGAAGGGGTTATGCTGTACTGCAAAAGATGTCAGTAATGGCGGTATCCTGGGTACAATTGCACTTCTTCTTGAATCTTCAAGAAAAGGCGCAGTCATAGATTTAAATAAAATCATCAAACCGGATAGTTTTGGTTTTATTGACTGGCTGAAGGCCTTTTTAAGTTACGGTTTTATTTTAAGTTCTAATAAGTCTGATACAGATCAAATTATTGATGAATTTTCCAAAAAGAATATATCCGCAAAAGTGATTGGTGAAGTCAAAGAAGAGCGCAAGTTTAGATTATTATACAACAACGAAGATAAAGTCCTGTATGATTTTGAGACCGAATCCATAACCGGTGTTTGATCTGGAAGCAACAGGCAAAGAGACTAAACCAAACGCTCTATTCACATGTCATCATCCTAATTAGGCCTTAAATGTGTTCCTCATCTTGGAAGAGACTTTTAAACCCTATGCCCCGGTAAGTTTTGTTTTTGTAACCTTCTGAAATACCATATTATTTTATCCCGCCTGTGAGTATTTAATTATTGTCCGTTATTTGAGATATTTTTTTCTATATTTATAAATAAAAGTATTATTATTTTGCATTTAATGCCGAATAATACTAATAATGAACTTATTAACCTATTGAAGCGTAATATTTTTTGGCATAAATAAAAATATTAAGGAGTAAATTATGTATTGCCCTAACTGTACCCTTGAAATAAAAGGTGATGATCAGACAACTTGTCCTATCTGCGGCGCCCCTTTAGTCAATTCACCGGATGAATCTACTGATCTTTTCTCAGAAGAGGATCTTAAATTACAGGAACTGATTGCTGATATTGATGGCAAAGTATCCGGAGAGGATGAAACCTCTGCTGATGAAACGCCCGCTTTTGTAATTGGTGATGAAAGTGATTCAGAACCGGAGTTTGACCTTGTCCTTGAGGATACACCCGCAGAAACAACGATACCTGAGCCGGACTTTAGTCTTGAGATGGAAGCCACTACTGAAGAAAAAGAGTCTTCTGAACCGGATCTCAGTCTTGATTCAGACAGTGAGTCTGAGAAACCGGCAACCTATGAGTCCGGATTTAGCCTTGAAATGGAGGATAAACCTTTAGATTCAGCTGGTGAAGCCGCATCTTTTTCACTTGAGGATGATTCAGCAAAAATTAGTCTTAAATCTGATGATAATGAAAAAAGTGAACCGACTTTTGATCTTGATGCAGATTCGCATGACAGTCCTGAACAACCCCTAGAGGAACCTTCAATTGATTTTGAAAAGGGGCTTTCACTGGAAAATATCATGGGAACAGGAACTTCTGATCCAGAAGTTCCTGGGAATAATGAATTTGACCTTGAAAAAGAGCTGGGCCTGACTGACGCACCTGAAAAAGATGTTTTTAAAGAAACAGAAGCTATTGAAGACATTCCACCGTCCATTGATTTTGATAATCTTCCTCTTACGGGAGAAGAGCAGGTGGCTTCTAGAATTGATGAGCCGATCGATGAATCAGACTTAATGGCTGAACCTTATGAAGACGTTGCGAGTGCAAAGGATATGCTGGATAAGACTCTGGAAGAACTTGATCCGATCGGTGAAATGGAAAGACATAAAAAGAAATCATCAAAAACCCCTTTATTAATTGCGGTTTGTATTATTCTCTTGGTGGTTGCCGGCGGAATATCCTATATGATGAAAAAATCTGAAACTGAATCTGTTCTAGAGCCGGTTGTTATTAAAAAGAAGGCAGCTGTAAAACCAAAAGTAGCTATACCGGTACAAAAGAAGCCGGCAGTTAAAAAAGAAGTTGTTAAAAAGAAAGTTCCTGTTAAAAAAGAGGTTGTAGAACCTGTTGCCAAACCCGTGGTTAAACCTGTTAAAGTAAAAGAACCGCCCAAGCCGGTTGTGGAAAAAGTAAAAGCACCGGTCGTTCAGACGGTAACTTATTCGATACATGCAGGTTCATTCAGGGAAATAGATATGGCTCAAACTGAGATTAACCGTTTCGGAAAAAGCGGTTTTAATGGATATATTGAACGTGTGAATCTGGGCAGTAAAGGTGTATGGTACCGGGTAAAAATTGGTTTGTATGATACCCGGGCAGAGGCGGAGACTGCTGAAAAAGCGCTGCTCAAGAAGGTAAAAGCCGAAACGCGTATCGTTAAAAACAAGTAAGTCATTTAAAATTTAATTTTAGAAAAGGGTATATGTTCAGATTGAGCAATTACCCTTTTCTTGTCTATAAAAGTCTGGACTTGATTTGACAGACCTTGCAGCAGAACTCAGACCTTACCTGACATCAATTCATTATTCTATGCATCAATTCTGAAAATTGAAATTGTAAAAAATCAACTATAAGCACTTGTAACATTAACATAGACCCTATTTAACTTGATGGCGCTACCTTGAATTTGATTAGATTTAAGTGGACTGATGATAATATACACTGAACAGGACAGTATGGAGGTAAATATTTATAACCGTAACGTTGAGAGAAACTTCAGAAACCGGTACTATTTCGTGAAGGATAAATAAATGTCATTAATAACTTTCAAAGCTTCGGCCAAAAAACTATCAAAAGGTTTTTTAGTTGAAGGCGGCTCACGGGGATTTTCGATAACGATGGATGAACCGAAAGAACTGGGAGGGGAAGATCAGGGCATCAGCCCGGGGGAGATGCTTTTAACTTCCTGCGGGTCATGTATGTGTATGGTGATGACCGCATTTGCCCGGCAGCACGGTATTTCAATTCAGGATCTGAGCATCGATGTTGAAGGAGATATGGATTTACTTGGATATTTAAACGGTGATCCGCGTCCCGGATTTCAGGAGATCCGATACCGCGTTAATCTTCAAACACCCTCTGATCCTGAAAAAGTTAAAAAGTTCCTGGAGTTTGTTGAAAAACGCTGTCCCGTTGCCGATACCATTGTCAACGGAACACCGATTAAAGCAGCAGAGGAATGAGTTAAGATTTTATTAAGCATCAAAAATTAAAAAGGGTACATGTTCATTGAAACATATACCCTTTCTTATTTATAATTAAGATGATTTAAGTTAAACGACATACAGGATATAACAGACCGTCAGACAGTACAGGATAACGGTGATGAGGATCGGTTTGTCATTTAAAAGAACTTTTTCAGGACTTCCGCCCTCATTTTTCTGGTGCATGAGATAAAGATACCGAAAAATCCCGTAGAGTACAAACGGCACCGTATATTTTAGATTGTCTGTGCCAAATTTATTGACGGTTTCAGGATTGACCGTGTACAGGATATAGGCGATCAGGGTGGTCGTTGTCACAATTGAGATCATCTGGTCCAGAAGATTTGCGCTGTATTCAAAAAGAATCCTTCGGTGGTTTATTGCATTATCATCAAGGAGTAATATCTCATGACGTCTTTTACTCAGTGCCAGAAAAAGTGCCAGAAGTATGGTGCAGAAAAAAAGCCAGGTTGAAAAAGTGACTTCAATTGCTTCTGCTCCTGCGATAACCCGTAATAAAAAACCGGCTGCAATTGAAAATACATCAATGATGACAATATGTTTCAGTTTAAGTGAATATGCGACCTGAAGCAGGAAATAGGCTCCGGCGACGATAATGAATAAAAGGTTGAGATAAGAAAATGAGACCAGGGTGGATAGAATCAGTAGTATAATAAAGGCAATAACAGCAGAAGACGGTTTTAAAAGACCGGATGCAAGCGGTCTTTTAGATTTCAGAGGATGGACCCTGTCCTGTTTAAGGTCGACAAGATCATTTAAGATATATACCGAGCCGGACAGCATACAGAAAACAACAAAGGCGATAAAAGAACATAAAGCCAGCTGTTTATTTGTAATGTTTTGAGAAAAAACCAATGGCGCAAAAAGTATGATATTTTTAGTCCATTGTTTGGGACGCATACTTTTAAAGATTAAAACAGGTAAAGAGTTTTTCATGAATTTATTTCTAATTGGCTGCAACCATCCATACCCCTGTAACGATCAGAAGTATACCGGTTATTTGCAGTAAGGTCAGCGTTTCTTTTAAAAAAAACCAGGACGCAAACAGAACAATTACATAACCGACGCTGGTCATGATGGGGTAGGCAACGCTCAGGTTTGTTTTCATGAGCACATAATTATATGCACCAAGTCCTGCAGCAAAACATAATATGGCGAGGATGGTTAAGGGATTGGTCGCCATATTTAAAATAAGTTCAAATACGTTAGATGCTTCTTTTGTTTTTGATGCACCCACTTTCATTAAAATATTTGCAACTGCATTCAGCGTTATTGCAAGAACAAAAATAATAGTTGTCATCAATTTTTCCTTTTGTAATTTAGTTGGAAGTAAATATACTGGCAGTTATTTTTTTAACGGCATTTAAAAGAAGCTTTTCTACTGAAGGCGGGTTTGAAGAAAGACGGTTAAAAATAAGTAAAAAGGTGTTCCCTGGTTTCCCAATTACTGTTTTACCGCCCCACCATAATTTTTTTCCGGATTTTACATCAATTATCATAACTTTAAGAGATACTTTTGTGTCTACTGAAACGCCGTATAAATATTCTTCAACTTGACCAAGCAGTATCGCATCTGCATTTTGTTTATTTGCAAGATAGAGTGCTTTTTGTATTTTTAACTGATGGTTTTTAAAGTCTTTTAAAAGAGAGCTATCATCAATAAGTGTTATTTTTTTAAAAAAATTATATTTATTGATCTCTTCATTAAACCGCTCCGCTGCTTCTAAAGACAATTTCGGTGAATGCTCTATGGTTTCAAATGGAAAGATTATCAGGTGACCTGTATTTGAGAGATGTATCAGCGAAGATCGGCTGATGGTATCCACTTGACCGGGTACAATATATCCGGGGTGGCAGCCTGCTATTAAAACTGCGGAAAGTGTGAACAGGAATAATAACTTGTTTTTTAAGTTATTTATAAAGTATGATTTCATAAGCTTAAGTTAGTTGAAAAATCAGGACAATGGATCGTTTGTTTCGTTACTAGAAATCGCATATGCATTAATATTTGTCAATAAATTTAGTGATATTATACAGGTACTAACCTAAATCAAAGATATTATGGAAATTTTAAAACTAATAATTTATCTGGAAAATTTAATTAAATATGAAAAATAATAAACAAAAAATATTGATCATTGCTTCAACTTTTCCAAGATGGGCAAATGATACGGATCCGCCTTTTGTGCTCGACCTTTGCAAGCGGCTAATAAGTACTTACACACCATTTGTTTTATGCCCGAACGCACCGCTTTGTAAAAATGATGAAATTATTGATGGTATTCGGGTTAAAAGATTTAGATATTTTTTTAGAAAACTTGAACTGCTGGCATATGGTACTGGGATATTAAATAAACTTAAAAAGAATAAATGTTATTATTTTCTCGTCCCTTTATTTCTTTTGGGTGAGTTACTAGGGATTATCAGACAAATATCAAAAGAAAATTTTACAATTATAAATCCCCACTGGCTAATCCCCCAGGGATTTGCTGCAGTCATTGCCGGAATGGTTACCGGGAAAAGAATAAACATTGTTTGTACGCTTCACGGCGGTGATGTTTTCTCATTAAAAAATCCATTTTTTACTTTCATTAAAAAATTCACAATCAAACGATTAAGATCCATCGTAGTTGTAAGTCATGCAATGAAAGAGACTGTATTATCTATGGGAGCAGATGAAGAAAATGTACATGTCATTCCCATGGGTGTTGATCTTTATAATAGATTTATCCCTGTTGATGTTGAGAAAAAAAAACGATCTATTTTATTTGTCGGGCGTTTGGTTGAAAAAAAAGGCTTAAAGTATTTGATCGATGCGTTTAATCATGTGCAGAAAAAATATCCGGGCACTAAACTGACAATCGTCGGGAAAGGGCCAGAAGAAACGAGTATCCGGCAGCAGATAATAAAGTATGGAATTGAATCATGTGTTGAACTTAAGGGAGCAGTTATTCATGATGAACTCCCAGGCATATATCAGTCAAATGAACTTGCTGTTTTTCCTTTCATTAAAGATAGTTCCGGAGATATGGAAGGATTCGGGCTGGTGATGGTCGAAGCAATGGGATGCGGCTGTTCTGTCATTGCATCAGATCTGCCGGCAGTTCATGACATTATAATTGATAATAAAACGGGACTGATGGTCAAACAAAAAGATTCTAAAGATCTAGTTAATAAAATCTCATTTCTTTTTGATAATAGAGAATCCCTTGAGAAACTTTCCCTGCAGGGTAGAAAATATGTTGAAGACAGATTTGACTGGAAAGCAACAGAAAAAAAATATTGTGATCTTTTTAACGGAATTATTGAAGGGAAACCGGCTTCAGGAAACAACTGGAACCTTCTATTCTTTTTTATCCCCGCTGTTCTTTTTGTACGTATCGCCTGTTACTTCCCAGACTTGATAGTATGGCGCTCTTAAACGGAGAGGTTTAAAATATTCTATGGGATAACTGTGTCTGATGAAAAGCTGGTTAAAGACAGATTTAGACATATTTTTATCCATAAGGGCGCCATATCGATTTGATACGACATATTCAAACCCCAGTCTGCCGGTACTGTCGAATTCTTTTTTCTCAAGCTGAGTTCTTGTTCTGCGGTAAATGTGTGTCAACGGGTAGGTGCTTTTACCACTGTTATACAAAATCCCATTTTTAGAATCAATTTTTAGACCCGTATTATTATGGATAAGGTTTTCTGAACTTTGAACGTTATAAAAAAAGTTATAAGAAGGATGTATGCCTTTCTGAGTCTCAATATCCCATGTTCCAAACCAGTACCACCAGTAATTGATTTTTGTCAGCAGGTTATCAACCAGAAGATAGACCGGTTTGTTTTTTTCAGGAAAGAAAAATGCAAGCCAGTCTTCGGTTTCTTTAAATTTTGGTGTTACTTTTAGATTTAAATCCGCAATTATTTTGCGGGCATTTAAAGGCCCTGCATCAAGAATTGATTTTATAATTTTGAGGCCTACTGCAGAACTGTCTGTAAATTTATAAAATTGTCTAATACCCTTAATCCCGCGTGTAACATAAAACTGCATAAAATTTGCAGATAACCTGTAGCTGTCTGTTGAATAAGGTATGGCGGTATAAACCGTGCGCTCACCGCTGTGAATAGAACCGTCATTAACCGTTCCCCGCCTTGCCCAGTATGTTATTGCATATCCATGATCCCACCAGGCCCATAACACGGAGTCTTTCGGCGTGTTATTTTTAACATAATCCATTGCTTCTACAGTTATGCCGTTTTCTTTCGGCCACTGCGTGTAAACCGTGTTTGCTTTATAGAGCGGGAAAACAAGAAGGATAAATAATATTGGGCAAAGTAAATATAAGGGGGAAAATTTTTTCCGCAAATCCCAGAGCAGCTTAATTGAATAACCGGTTCCAATCGCAAGAACGGGTATTAGGAATATTATAAAACGGTTTGCATAGGTAAAAGAAAGAATTGAAAGGATTATCAGTGAAATTAAAAAAAGGCTGTCTTTTGTTCTTTTTACAAAGAGCCAGATGATCCCGGATAAAGCAAAAATAAAAGCAAAAATATTATTTGTTGTGAAAGCCACTATCATTTCAAGTGTGGGCTTTGATTGTTCACTAATGGTAATCCCTATATTTGGAAATGCGTCAAAAGATTGTTTTGAAATATATTTAAATTGAGAAATTATGGATTTAAAGGCCCGAACAGGCATGTCCATTCCAGTAAAAAAAAGAAAAAGTAAAATGCCGGCAGCGAAGAAGCTTAAAAAAATTATAAGTTCTTTTTTTGGCGCTCTATAGTAAAACAAAAGGGCTATAATCATAGGCGGAAAAGTAATGGCAGCGACAACAGCGGGGGTCTGGTCCCACCACCATAAAAATAGAAAGAATACGATTATTCCTGATAGAAAATATAAATATCTTTTTAAGCTTTGACAAACGCCAAAACGAAGAAAAAGGTAAACAGCAGAACAGACCCAGGTCACATTCATACAGTCAGTATCAAAACGTCCCACATTGCTTCTGTGGATATAATAGGGGTATATTAAGGCTATAAAGGCAGCAGTAAATCCGGTGATCGGACCGCCATAGAAACGGCCTATAAAAAATAAAGGTATGGCAAGTAATGGACCCAGAACTGCCGGTAAAACGGCCCCGACCCAGCTGAGAGACATTGACGTGTACTTTGCTATTAAAGCAGCAGCAACTGAAATAAGCGGGGGAGGAGATGGCCTCACAGGGCTGTCGGGAATCCCGCGTTTTTCATCAATCTTATGATACGTATCATCTATAATATCTTTTGAAAGGCTTAAATAAAACCATGCATCAAAAGTCGTGTGGATAGGTTCATTCATGAAAAAAGCACGCTGTTCGTTCTGCTTCCAGGTGCTAAGGTCATCCATGCGAAACATGATACCTGTAGCAATGATAATAATCAGGAGTAGAATCTTAAGTGCTTTTGAATACGGCAAAAATCTTGTTTTGGATTTATGGCAAAGATTTTTTAGTGCAGATGTTTTACTTCCGGATTTTGCCTGGATAGCTGATGGATTATTTTTAATTGTAGAAGCGTTGGGTCGCTGTTGTTTCTTTTTTTTATTTCCCACGGTTAAGATTCTTTCTAACCCCCATTTTCAATACGGTCATATCTTGTCTGGGTTATCTGTTCGCTGATTAATCCCATCATGAATATTATTACGGAAGCTATTAAAAATAGAGCAGACATGTTTGTAAAGCGATGAACGCTTATAAATGTATAAGCATAATTGATAAAACCCAGTAGAAAGAAAGCAGTACTGATCGGCAGAAAAATAGACAGCGGCGAATAAAGGGTGGCTATTTTTATAATGATCAATAAAAACCGGACACCGTCCTTCAGCAGCTTTATTTTACTTTTCCCGGCCCTTTTTCCCGCATTTATGGGTACATAACAGACCGTTCGTCCGCTTCTTAAATATGCCAGTGTTATTGTTGTTGGATATGAAAAAGTATTGGGTAAAAGATAAATGTATCTTGCTGCCGTTTTACGGTCTATCACCCGATATCCTGAGGTCAGATCTTTAACTTTAACATTCGTAATATATGTTGCAAGCAGGTTATATATGAAATTTGCAAATCTTCTAAATATGTTTGCATGAGTTTGAGGAGCTCTTGCGCCAACGGCCATATCGTGATCCATTGATGCTTCAAGAAGTTTTGGAATATCTTCCGGATTATGCTGACCGTCACCGTCCATCAGTAATATTTTATCACCAAGCGCATGCCTTATTCCTGTTTTTACGGCTGCCCCGTTACCGATATTATAAGGATGTGAGATAACCCTGGCCCCGGCTTTTGCTGCGGCTGCAGCTGTCTCATCATTTGATCCGTCATTTACGGCTATGATCTCAGCATCCGGAAGCTTTTCGATGACTGCTTTTATAACCGTTCCGATTATTTCAGCCTCATTATAAACAGGTAAGATAACCGATATTTTCATATTTGTTTTAATAAATTGTTGTTAATTTTAATTTTTTATGATTTTTGGAAGTATAATTGAAAGGCAGTTATGAGTCAAGTTATAAGCGTCATGTTATTTGCCGATACAGAATTTACTGAAAATCATGTCCAGAATATCCTCACTTGTTGTTTCACCGGTTATTTCTCCCAGTGCATTTAATGCAGCCTGTAAATCAACCGCAATCAGTTCGGGCGCCGTTAAATCTTTAAGTGCATTTTGAACCAGAAGGAGAGATTTAGATGTTTTTTCAAGCAGGTTTTTGTGCCGGACATTTGAGATTAACAGGTCCTTTGCAGGATCATAATCCGTTGAGATTATATTTTCATAGATCTTTGTTTTTAACAGATCGATTCCGTTATTGTTAAGCGCCGAAATTGAAACAACACTGCAAAAAGTGTGGGGATGTCCGATACTGTCTTTGGTTATGATCTGAGGCAGATCATTTTTATTTATGGCCGCAATTGTTTTTTTATCTGGAAGTTTATTAATGATGGCTCTGTCAAATTCATCGAGTTCTTTGCTGCCGTCCAGTACCAGTATAATAATATCTGAGTCAACTATTAAGGAAAGGGTTTTATGAATACCCAGTTTTTCAATTTCATCCGTTGTTTTTCCAATACCTGCGGTATCAATAATATTAACAGGAACTCCTTTTATATTTATGGTTTCCGTGATAACGTCGCGCGTTGTTCCGGGAATTGAAGTGACAATGGCTCTGTCGTCCTGAAGAATTGTGTTTAAAAGGCTTGATTTGCCCACATTCGGTTTTCCGATAATTGTTGCTTTTATACCCTCGCGGTAAATAATACCCTCGGAATAGGTTGATATCAGTAAATTGATGGAGTCGATAATGGAATTACAATTAATCAATTGATCATCAGTTGACATTATTTCATTTTCATCTTCAGGAAAATCAATGGTCGTTTCCAGAATTGATTTTAAATCGATCAAATTAGTTTTAATGTTCTGCAGCTTTTCGGAAAGTAAACCCTGATGATGCTTTGCGGCAAGTTTAAGATTTGTTTCAGTTCTTGAGTCAATGATGTCAATTACAGATTCAGCCTGAGTGAGATCTATGCGGCCGTTTAAAAATGCCCTTTTTGTAAATTCACCGGGCTCAGCAAGACGTGCACCGCAATTGAGAAGAATGCTTAAAATTTTATTTAATACAACAATGCCGCTATGGCAGTTGATCTCAATGATATCCTCACCGGTATAAGAGGCCGGACTTTTCATGAACGCGATCAGAACCGAATCAACATCAGTTTGATCTTCAGTATCTATTATGGTGCCGTAATAGAGGTGGTGGGATTCAGGTGAGACGTAATCAAATTTTTTAGATTTGAAAATACGTGATAATATTTTAAGTGCGTCTGGACCGCTTATCCGGATTATTCCAATTGCACCTCTTGCTACCGGTGTTGAAATGGCGGCGATGGTATCTTTGTAATACATATTCAGTTATTGCTGTTTTTTAGGAGCAATAATAACTCTTTTTAAACTGCCTTCACCTTTACTCCAGGTGGTAAGCCCCGAATCTTTTTTCAGTTCCATATGAACAATCCGTCGGTCTGAAGGATTGAGCGGATTTGTTGAGACCGGACCATTCCGTTGTTTTGCTTTTTCACTTAAACGGTTTGCAAGAGAAATTATTGTATTTTTATGACGGGAACGGTATGACTCAGAGTCAACCGTAACATGAGGTAAATCACTTAACTGATTTAACCTGATCTTATTTAAAACAAACTGCAGTGCGGTTAATGTCTGACCTTTTTTACCAATAAAAATGCCGCTTCCGTCACCGATAATATTTAGTACCGGTTCTTCATCTTCAGTATTCACTTTCACATAGGCTTCAGGTTCAATCTCTTTTATGATGCTTTCAAGAATATCTTTTAATGCGTTAAGAGAGTCGTTAGCGCTTGATTTAGATGTAGATTTAGATGTGAGGCTTAACAGAGTTGCTTTTATCTTTGCTTTTTTACCTGAAAAAATTGAAAATAATTTATTTGCAGGAGTCTGAATAATTTCAATATCCAGATTTTCTTCTGTAGTTTTAAGCTGATCACATGCTATTGTTATTGCTTCTTGGACTGTTTTTGCTTCGGTTTCGATGGACTGCATTCATTTCCTCCTGGAACAGTTGATTTCTTGTTGATGTAATATTGCTGAACAATTGAGAGTACGTTATTTAAAAGCCAGTAGATGACCAAACCTGATGGAAAACTTAAAAACATGACCGTGAAAATCAAAGGCATGAACATCATCATTTTTGCCTGTGTCGGATCAGCGGTTGAAGGTGACATTTTTTGCTGAAGGAACATTGATGCTCCCATTAACAGCGGTGCGATGTAGGTCGGGTCTTTGGCTGAAAGATCATTTATCCAGAATGTGATAAAGTTTGCATGCCTTAATTCAATAGAATCACCAAGGACTCTGTACAGCGCAATAAAAACCGGAATTTGAAGCAGCATTGGAAGGCACCCCCCGAGAGGGTTCACATTGTATTGCTTATAAAGGCCCATTTGCGCTTTTGCAAACTCTTCTTTATTATCCGCATATTTTTCTTTGAGTTTTGCTATTTCCGGCTGTATATTCTGCATCCCCTTCATTGATTTAAAGCTCTTATTTGCAAGGGGCCAGAATAGGATTTTGATGATAATGGTTATTAGTATTATGGCTAAGCCATAATTTTTTATGTATTTATAAAAGAATTTCAGGCTGAGAAGCAGCGGTTTTGCAATGATATCAAACCACCCAAAATCTATTGTTTTTTCAAGCTGGGCATTTTGTTCTCTTAAGATATCGATATCTTTAGGGCCGATATATAGAGAAAAAGTATAGCTCTTTTCCTCCCCGGGTTTTAAAGCGATGTATGGATACAAAAGTTTATACGTGATGGTGCTGTCATTCTTTTTAGAAACGCGTACCTGTGCAGGGTTTTCACTGACCGGAACAATGGCAGAGGTAAAATATTTTTCTTCCACTGCTGTCCAGGCAACCTTTCCCTCGATGATCATCTCTTCTTCGACGTCAGTGAGATTTTTCTTCTCAATTTTATCATTTATATAATAAGAAAAACGGGGCGTATCAGATATAGCCGCACTGCTGAAAATACCGCCGCCTTTTTTCTCTGGAAGCGGGGCAGCCCATTCTATAAAACCGCTGCCGTCGTGGATTTTATCAGTGTCATTTTTAAATTTAAGCGTAAAATTGATCAGATAATTATCATTGTCAAACTGCAGGGCTTTTTCAATGGTCAGTCTCTGTGGGTTGTTTTGAATAAAATCTATTTTTTTGTCCGGTGAGGAGCTGGTCTTAATGGCCCAGTTCGAGTCGGGATAAATTGTTCCATCCGGAGTGATGAACGAAGCACGAAGAGGCAAATCAAAAGGACTTTTTCCAGGATAAAGGATTTCCTTGGGTTCATTAATATCCTGAGCTCCTGACTTTAGACTTTTTGAGGGGAATATCTTTTCTTTGAGTTTGACAATTGCAGGCGGTTTAATCCGTTCCTTATAGTTATTTAATTTCATACTTTTAAAACGGGCACCATACTTCGTCATTACAGCAGTAAACAAGTTGGTATTTACGGTTACCGTATCATCAGACCGGTCTGATGGAATATATGAATCTGTCGTTTCAGCTGTAATTCGATGCTCTGTGAGGTTCTTGGGCGACGGAAGTTTAGGCGGTATGATCTTTGCTTGCTGAACTTTTTCGTTTATCCCCGTTTCCGGAGTTTCTGTTACTTGCGGTGGCGAAGAAAAAAAAGTCTGATAACCCACTAGAATTAAGATTGAAAAAACTATTGCAAGTAGTGTTCTTTTTTCATTATCCATTAAATTTCCCGAGTTCTAAATTAATGCTATCACAGTTAAGTTATAAATTAACGAACAGGTTTATATTGGGTCGTATCCGCCCGGGTGCAGGGGGTGGCATTTGAGCACACGCAGAACGGTTAAGAATGATGCTTTTAAAAAACCGAACTTTTTATATGCTTCTATCGCATATGCTGAACAAGACGGTGTGAATCGACAGTTATTGCCTAGAAAAGGAGAAATATATTTCTGATAAAATTTAATTATAATAATTATTAAATTATTCAAGAAATTAATAGCCCCATTTTAGTAATTTTGAGTAGAAATTTGTGCTGAAGCTGTTATTTAACCGGTTTATTAAAGAGATTTTCAGCTTATAGGTTCACTGCAAGGTATTTTGGGGAGTAATCTATCAAATTCTAACTTTATTTCATTATAGTTTTTATCAGCTGCCCCGGGTTTTGCTGTTATTATTATATCGCTGTTACAGGGAAATAAGTTTTTATTTAGCCTGAAGTATTCTCTTAATCGTCTTTTAACATAATTTCTTTGTACTGCATTACCTGTTTTTTTACTGATCGATATGCCTAATCGTCTAAAATGTCTTTTATTATTAAGAACTGTTATCTTAAAATGTTTGGTTCCAAATTTATGACCGTTTTTATAAGCGGCTAGATAATCCGTCCTTTTTTTTATCCTTTCTTTTCTACTGAAAGAAAATTCAGACATATCATGATTTTTAGATAGATAGTTGAATAACTTAAGCGCTTAAGGTCTTACGGCCTTTTTTTCTTCGTCTTTTAATTACATTCTGTCCAGCTTTTGTACTCATGCGCTGTAAAAAACCATGTGTGCGTTTTCTTTTAATAACGCTTGGCTGAAATGTACGTTTACTCAATTTTATCTCCTCTGTTACTTTATTAAGATTAGTTGTTTAAATCTTGTACTTAAATGAATTAATTATATAGAAAACCATAATTTATCCAAATTGTCAAGAGGTTTAGAATAATGTACTGAAATATAATTATTAATTATTTTTATGTATTTATACTTGACAAAGAATCTGATATAGTTTTGTGAAAAAAACAGAAAATATATATAATTTATCTGTTTAAGCGAATACAAATTTTCGGGTCAATAAAAAATATCTTAACTATGAAAAATAAACTCGGTTACCAGATAAAAGACGAAAAAACAAGACGCAAGAGGGAAGTAATGATTATCCTGATTGTTGTCTTATTTGTGTTTCTGCTGACTTCTTTTCTTATCTTTATAAAAGGTGACCAGGGGGGGGGCTTCCTGCTTCCCCAGAGCTGGATGGTACTGGTTCTGGTCAATTTGAATGCGATTTTACTTCTTCTTTTGGTTTTTCTGGTCGTCAGAAATGTCGTAAAACTTTTTTTTGAAAGAAGAAGAGGTGTCCTCGGTTCAAAATTGAGGACAAAACTGGTTATTGCTTTTGTAGGTCTTTCTCTTATTCCCACCCTGCTGCTTTTCTGGGTCTCCATTGGTTTTATCACAAATACAATTGAAAACTGGTTTAGCTTTAAAGTTGAGAGTTCTCTGGAGGAAGCTTTAAAAGTTTCGATGGTCTATTATAAAAATTCTGAATCAAACGCTCTTCACTATGCACAGCAGATAAGCAGCAAGATAACCGATAAAAAGCTCTTAAATGAAGAAAATCTGGATAAACTCCGTAAATTTGTAAATGAGAAGCAGGTTGAGTATAACCTTGGCGTTGTTGAAGTATTTTCCTCCCAGCGTGAAGAGCTTTTAAAAGTAATGAATCCCAAAATACCGGATAAGAGTTTTACCAGCGCTGAATCACAAATTGTTCAGCGGGCGCTTGATGGCAGGGAGAATACATATGTTCAGTCAGTGGGGGACAGTGATATTATAAGGGGGGTGGTCCCGGTTCGTTCAACCTGGAATAAAAAGGATGTTGTTGGAGCAGTGGTGGTTAATTATTATGTTAAAAAAAGCCTGGTTGCCAAGATGGACACTATAAAAAGGGCTTTTACGGAGTACAAAGAACTTAAGTTAAGTAAATTTGATATAAAGTTTATGTATGTGATCCTGCTGTCTGTGGTTACCCTGCTTATCATATTTTCAGCAACCTGGTTTGGTTTTCATCTTTCAAAGGTGATTTCTGTTCCTATTAGTTCGCTTGCAAATGCGACTCAGCAGATTGCCCAGGGAAATCTGGATTATAAGATCGATCCGGCTACTGATGATGAGATCGGCAGCCTGATAGATTCTTTTAATAAGATGACAGCCGATCTTAAGGTCAGTAAGAAAAAAGTAGAATCAACCACAAATGATCTTAAGGATACGATTGCTGAACTTGACCATAGAAGACTTAACATGGAAATACTCCTTGATAATGTTGCTGCGGTGGTTATTTCCGTAAATAATGAAGGATTAATTACAACCTTTAATAAATATGCAGAAAAAATGTTTAAAATAAGCATGGATGATGTACTGGAAAAGTCATTTAAAGATGTTTTTTCAACTGAACCTTTAAACGTACTCAGTGATTATATCGACGAAATTAATAAATTCAGTTTTACTGCGGTTGAAAAACAGTTAACCCTTTCTTTTCCCCATAAAACCATTTTTCTTTTTATCCGCTCACGTATGCTTTTTGATAAAGAGGGAAATTATATGGGGCTTGTTATTGTTGCTGAAGACCTTACTCAAATTCAGCAGGCGCAGCGGGCTTTCGCATGGAAGGAAGTTGCAAGGAGAGTTGCCCATGAAGTTAAGAATCCGTTAACACCCATAAAACTTTCTGCACAGCGTTTGCGAAAGAAGTTTGCGCCCCAGATCATGAAGGATCAGACAATATTTGATGAATGTACAAAAACAATAATTACCCAGGTAGATGAGTTGAAAATTCTTATAAATGAATTTTCGACTTTTGCAAGAATGCCTGCCACCAACCTGGTTTCAAATGATCTTAATTTTATGATTAACGAAACGCTTTCATTATACCGTGAAGCGCATAAGGATTTAAACATCAATCTGGTGACTGAACAGGAAAGTATCCGGTTCAATTTTGACCGGGATCAGATCAAACGGGTAATTATTAATCTCCTTGACAACGCAATGAGCTCTATAGAAAATGATGGAAGCATAACGGTTAAGATCCTGTATGATAAAAGTCATGAAATCGTAACGATTGAAGTTGCTGATACAGGCGTCGGAATAGCTAAAGATATTAGACAGAAGATATTTGAGCCTTATTTTTCTACCAAAAAGGGCGGTACCGGGCTTGGACTTGCAATTGTAAACAATATAATAGCGGACCATAATGGTTATATAAAAGTGCGTGATAATGAGGGAAAAGGGACCTGTTTTGTAATTGAAATCCCAGTTGGTGAACGTACGCTAAAATCAGAAAACGACGTTAGTTTAATTAGTTAGCAACTTTAAGTAAAGTAGTTTATAAAGTTAATGAAAGGGAATGTGATACATGAAAACTCCGGTTATACTTCTTGTTGACGATGAAGAGGCAATTGTAAAATCTTTAAAAGGCAGTCTTGAAGATGAGGGCTATATCGTTTTGACAGCTTCTGACGGAATTAAGGCCCTTGAGATCATTAAAGCACAGCCGGTCGATTCTGTCTTTTTGGATATTTGGCTTCCCGAAATGGATGGAATAGAAACTCTGGGGCTTATAAAAGACTATAATTCCAGTATCAATGTTGTGATGATGACAGGACATGGAACTGTTAATACAGCTGTACAGGCTGTTAAACTGGGTGCTTTTGATTTTCTTGAAAAACCTTTTGATATCGAAAGAGTTATTGATATTATTAAAAGAATCAAGGAAATGCATATAATTAAAATCGGAAATATCAAAGATGCTGAAACGCCGTCTGATGCTAATCTGGTACTGTCCGGTGAAACACCAGCTGTTTTGCAGATTAAAAAACAAATACATGAACTTTCAAATTCTTCTGATTATATTCTCGTTCATGGAGAAATCGGAACCGGAAAAGAACTTGTTTCCCGGCTGATACATTATAAATTAAAAAATAATTATAAACTATTTAAAAAGCTTAACTGCGCCATATATGGCCCTGACGATGTTGAATTAGAACTTTTTGGTTCTAAAAAATCTATAAAAGATACGTACAGTAAAACGGGGATATTAAAGGACTGCGCTAATGCTACAATTTTTCTTGACTCAATTGATTCTCTTTCCCCCGAAACACAAAAACGTCTTGCAAATGAACTTACCGCTATTAAAGATAAAAATACGACTACAAAAGTCATCGCTGCAACTACAATTGATATTGAAAGAGACCGGGATTCTGAAGACAAAAAACTTACAGATGAACTGTTAAACGTATTTACCGGTTTAATAAACCTTCCCCCGCTTAGAAAAAGAAGGGGGGATATTCCTTTGCTTGCCCACTTTTTTCTTAATTATTTCTGTAAGGAGTATGGTTTCAGAGAAAAGAACTTTGACGATGATGCGCTTGAAACACTGGTAAATTACGACTGGTTGGGAAATGTTAAAGAACTTAAGAACCTGATCGAAAAACTTGTTGTTTCTGTTCCAACAAAAAATATATTTGCACATGATATTCCATTTTCTGCAAGAGATGAAAGCCAGTTTAATCTCGGCCGGTATTATGAAGGCTACCGGAATATGGAGGAGGCAGAAGCAGCCTGGAGAAAAAATTACATCTTATACTTTTTACGTAAAAATGATAAGGACATTAAAAAAACCGCGGATAAACTGCATATTAATGTGAAGGCCTTAAATAAGCTTATTAAGGAATACGGCATTGTTCTTTCTTCGGACCCTAAGTCAGAAAAGATATATCAGAAAACCCTTAAGAAAAGCATGGTATTAAGCGGCAGAGGCCTTCATTCGGGAGATAAAACCGGTCTGATATTAACCCCGTTGCCGCCTGATAACGGGATTGTATTTGGAAATATATCAAACAGTGAGACCATACCGGCTCACATTGATTTTGTAAATTCTACGGATTATGCAACAAGTCTTGAAAATACTACTTCTGTTGCAAAAACAATTGAGCATCTGCTGGCAGTATTAAATGCATACGGAATAACCAATTTGATGGTCAAAATAAATAATGAAGTTCCGATCATGGACGGTTCCGCAGTTGATTTCTGTAAGATCATTGAAGAAGCAGGAATTGAAGTTCAGGATGAAATTGTAGAAGAAGCTGTTATTACCCGAAAACATGTTCTGGGTGATGTACATAAGAACAAAAAATATATTATTATTGAACCGGCAGAAAAATTTTCTATCCATTATATGCTGAATTATCCTAAACCAGTGGGCAGGCAGGAATATACTTTTGTAATGGTTGATTCTGAATGCTTTAAAAATGAGATTGCACCCGCCCGTACCTTTGGTTTTTTAAAAGATATTGAAGCCTTAAATAAGGTTGGACTTGCAAGCGGCGGAAGGCTTAATAATTTCATACTTATTGATGATGAAAAAATCGTAAATACCGAGTTAAGATTTCCGGATGAGTTTGTAAGACATAAAATTCTTGATATGATCGGTGATCTTTATTTAATGGGACGTCCGTTAAGGGGTAAAATAACGGCTAATATGACCGGTCATTCGGATAATATTGCCTTTGTTAGGATGATGCACGACATGACTCATCTATAGTTTGAATTTTTAATTATTCATGAGTTTATTTCTCTTGATTTATTTCTGAAATAAAATCTCAATGATTAGTATTGATTTGGATCCTTATACTGACCTTAAATACAAAATTAATTTTATACGTTCTTAAAACGAAATATTAATTACGGGCAAAGGGTTGTCCTTTGAATACAAATAAAGTTCATTTAAAAGAAAATGGGATAAATACGGAACTGTACACAAGACTTTATCTTGTTAGACATGGTGAACTGGTAACTTCCAGTGAATGGCGGTATGTGGGGCAAATGGATGTTGATCTAAATGATACCGGAAAGAATCAGTTCAAAAAACTTGCCAACAGATTAAAAATAGAGGGGATAGATAAACTTCTATCAAGTGACCTTAAAAGAACTGTTGAATCTGCGGAAATTATTGGAAATGAGATCGGGATCGCCAATGAGCCGGTAAGTGCTTTTAGAGAAATAAATCTGGGTATCTGGGAAGGTCTGACAATTGACGAAATAGCCGAGAGATCTCCTGATGATCTAAAAAGAAGGTCTGACGATATTGAAAATTTTAGAGTTAAACAGGGCGAAAGTTTTTCTGATGTTAACATCCGGGTTATCCCTAAACTAAAAGAATATATTTCAGCGTATAAAGGTCAAAGGCTCCTGCTTGTTGCCCATGGCGGTGTGAACAGGATCATAATAGCTGATGCCCTTGGTCTGAGCGTAAATAATATAGTAAGATTTGAACAGGATTATGCCTGCTTAAATATAATTGACTACTACGAAAACGGCCCGGTGGTGAGGCTGCTTAATCAAAATTCAGTTACTGGGTAAACCATCCATTATTGTATTCCTGACAGGTCACTATGGATATCTTAAATAATACAACTGATCTTGACTTCTTTTTTTCCTCATTATCAAAAATAAATGACCGTATTTTAATGCTGGATTATGATGGAACGCTTTCTCCATTCACCTCTGAACGGAACAAGGCATATCCCTATACAGGCATTGAGGAGAGACTCAATACGATTATAGATGCGGGCAACTGCAGGGTCATTATTATTACCGGCAGAACAATTGAAGACCTTTTAAAATTAATTCACTTTAGATCCACGCCGGAAATTTGGGGTTCTCATGGACTTGAACAGCTTACACCTGACGGGACATATTCTAAAATACCACTGGAGTGCGGGATTAAAGAAGGACTTAAGGCTTATGAGGATGCGCTTAGACTGAATAACCTTTTAAAGTACTGTGAGATGAAAGCATCTTCAATTGCTGTTCACTGGAGAGGCTGTAGTACTTCTGAAATAAATGACATAAATACAAAAATTGCGGCTATATCCACCCGGATCAAAAATAAAGATATCCTCGTGTCAGATTTTGACGGCGGGAAAGAAATAAGGATAAGATCTGTAAATAAAGGGGTTGCTGTCAATAAAGTAATGGTGGATTCAGCCGAACCGTTTGTGGCGGCTTATCTTGGAGATGACCTGACTGATGAAGATGCGTTTAAACAGCTTGGTCAGCGGGGCCTTAAAGTTTTGGTCAGGAAAGTGCTTCGTGATACTCTGGCAGATATTTGGCTTGAACCGCCGGATGAGCTTATCTGGTTTTTAAAAAAATGGGAAAAAACCTGTAGAAATAAAAAGCCGGCTTAAAAGCCGGCTTTTATTATTTATCGGTTTTTTTACTTTTCTTACTTTTTTCCTTCTTCGGCTCTTCTTTCTTTGATTCTTTTTCTGCAGCGGGCTTATTCGCTTTATCAGCCTTAGCTTTATTAGCTTCCTGTTTTGTCTGTTCTCTCTTATCTATATATGCAATTGCATTTTTTGCCCGTTTTATTTCGGCTTTTAAATGCTTTATATGCTTATCCTTGTTTATTTCATCTTTTTGAAGCCCATTTTTTTCCAGCTCCTCAATTCTTTTATTAAGAAGTTGTTGGTGTTTTTCAATTTGTTCAGTTCTGATTTCTTTATGTTTTGATCCCATTTTTAATCCTTATTTTTATTGGCATTTTTTTGTAATCTTGACAGTATAAATTGAAGACGCACATGTGTCAAATAAAAAAAATATACGGGCATAAATTAGAAAAATTATAAGTTTATTAATTGAAATTTAATTCACACTGATTTTAATGAATTAGAAGTAAAACACAAGACATCTGTTTACCGGTGATTTGAGTTTTATGTTTTTATGTTTCAACGTAAAAACTAATTATCAGTTAAATATCAATTTGTGATGCGTTTAAAAACTTACCGGCATATTCTTTATTAATACCTGATTCTGAGAGCAGAGCAACAATATTCTTATCCACATGATTATCCTTAACCATACAACCCAGTATTTTATCAACCTGACTTAACGCCATGGGTTCTTTATAAGGACGGTCCCTGGCTGACAGTGCTTCAAAGATATCTGCAACAGCCATAATTCTTGCCTGCAGATTTATTTGGTCACCATTCAGACCGTTTGGGTATCCCGACCCATCAAGCTTTTCATGGTGAGCACCGGCAATATCCGGAACACCCGCCAATTTTTTTGGCCAGGGCAGTTGATTGAGGATCTGAGTTGACATATGTGCATGACTATTTATTTTTTCTATTTCCTCGTCTGTTAAAGTCCCCTTTTTAATGCTTAAGTTATAAAACTCATTTTCGTTTATGTAGTTTTTCTCATTCCCGTTTATACTGTAAGTCTTTTTGGTTATCGTTTTCAGACGGTCAAGTAATTCATCCCTCATAAACTCTCCGCCTGTATTTATTTGAGTCAGAAATTCCAGGTCATTTTTTAACGCATTGATTTTTTGGTCACATTTTCGATCAATGTTTTTTATTTCCCCCATATTTTTTTCGTTTACTGATTTTTGAAGAATATTATTTTTTTCTTTTTCTGCGGCCAGCTGTGTATCTAGAGCCTGTCCCAATTTTGCTTATTTCAAGTTTTAATGGACAGACAGGCAATCACTTAGCCATGTCTATCAGACCATCTGCATCAAAACTGAGCAGCCTGTTTGCTTTTTGACCCAGAAACTCAAA
>Ga0208648_1000261_pt1 | contig 56053 bp, 49 predicted proteins | sample AntAceMetag02UKL_FD_184772 | JGI IMG/M metagenome (GOLD analysis project Ga0208648, IMG submission 184772) | Saline lake microbial communities from Ace Lake, Antarctica - Antarctic Ace Lake Metagenome 02UKL (SPAdes) (version 2) | ecosystem: Environmental > Aquatic > Non-marine Saline and...
ATGCGACGGCGATGAGAGCATTTCAGCCGAACAAATAGCCCGCTGGTCGAATACCATCAACTATGAAGTGACCACCCGCATTAACGACCGCATTCCAAGAATCATTACCGACTGAGCATTTTCCTGAATTCCACAACCAGATTATCAATTCGAGCGAACAGGGCCTTTAAAGGGACACGCTTCTGCGCGTCCGCTCGACAGTCACATGCGGCCACGACAAAGCGTGGCCCTCCATGATCTCTCCCGGAGCCTGTCCTGAGCACTAACCGAAGGGGTCGAGATGACAACGAATATATGGTCATGGCACAAAAAAAAAGAGACCCCCGAAAGGGTCTCTTTACACGATACACATTGCTTCTTCTTACTTCTTAGAACAGTATCAACCGTTCTATTCCATAACCTGCAGTTCAGCCCGGCGGTTCATCTCCCGGCCATCCTTGTTCTCATTGTCGCCAATCGGATTTGACTCTCCGCCGCCGCTGGTCATAAGACGATCCGCGCTGATACCCTTATCAACGAGATAGGCTTTAACCGATTCCGCCCGGCTCTCGGACAGCGTCTGATTATAGGCCTCAGGACCCATCGAACAGGTATAACCGGTAATCATGACCTGTCTGTCGCCAGCTTCCTGCAGAGCCATTGCACCCGCATCAAGCACAGGACTGGATTCATCATTGATAACGGCTGCATTGAAATCAAACTGTACTGCGTTCAAAATTATTTTTGCCGGAGCCACCTCAACAACTTCAACTACCTCAACTACCTCAACCTCTTCAACCGGAGGAGCTGGTTCGGGATCTTCCTGACAGATAAGATATCCGGTTACACCGCCTATAATCGCTCCAACACCGCCGCCTATAACCGCATACTCGGTTCGGAGAACAGCACCTGACTTGTTATGCCCGTATGCGCCTGCAGCGGTCGCGCCAATTGCGGCGCCTGCTGCTGCACCAACACTGGCACACGTGGCGCGTTTGCTCATGCCTGCACAACCCGTAGCAAGAAAAGCCACACAAACTAAAAGAATCATCCATTTTGCTTTCATGTTTCCCCCTTCGAAAAGATTATTAAAAATACATACGTTAGATTACTCTTTGATACCGTTGAATCTTATTTTTTATTAGTATATTATGAAAAATAATTCAAGCTTTAAAATTATTTTCTAATCCGCTGCCGGCCGGCCAGGCTGACCAGGCCATACCTGAACACCCTGCAATGTTACGCTCAGCCGGTCAAAATACTCGCGTTCAAGCCAGCCCTTTGAGTCAAGAACAGCCTGCCGTTCCCTTGAAAACATAGCGTCAGACCATCTTTGACCAATAATGGTAAACTTGGTGTTGATTTCCACGCGCGTCCTGCCGGGGTCGATTGGGCGCGCCTTAATCACCATGTTGGCAGACGCACGGCTCAGGAGCATTCCGCTGTCGTCAAATGCATAGCGTTCAATAGCATCAACCTCAATATTTTTTTGAAAGGATATAAACCCGGTGGCTTTGTCTACCAGGGTGAGTTCCTCCTCGCCGGTCGTGACTGCCTCAAGCAGCTCTGCCCATACGGCGTCAAAATTAGCAAAAAAAACCCGCACCCTATCTATCTCGGGACGCTCTTTGACACTTTTGGAAGCGCAGCCCGCGACCAACAGGGCCACAAACATGCTGATTACAACCGTGATCCTTACTGTATGTCGCATAATATTGATTCCATTCTTATTATTTGTAGACATCATAGTGCCGACACCGCACCTTTGCAAGGAGAAAAACACACCTGCCGACCACAATCATGATCTCAGTTCATGGAAATCCTGCCGGGTCCTGTTAAAATAACCAAACTGCAAAGCGGGAAATTTTTCAGCAAGAAGATCCCTGACCCGGTTGATACCAAGACCCGGATCGGATCCGGCACCCATTCGTTTCAGATACATGGCAGGATCAATATTCAGATTCTTAAAGTGGATCAAATGCGGATCGGTCTGGTCAATGAGTTTGCACAGGGCGTCGAACTCATCCGCGTCATCGGTCACTCCGGGAAACACAAGATAATTAATCATGGTGAATATCCCGCGCCGGGAGGCCTCCCGAATGGAATCAAGCACATCCTGAAAACTGTATCCCCGGGGATGATAGTAGCGGTCATAGATATCCTGCCGGGCACTGTTAATACTGATGCGGATACTGTCCAGCCCGCTGTCGCACAGTTTACCGACCATGCCGGGCAGACTTCCGTTGGTGTTAAGATTGATGGTACCCTCTGAGGTACGGCTCCGGATAGCGGCCGTGACCTCACAAAGCAGATCACCCTGCAGCAACGGCTCCCCCTCACAGCCCTGACCAAAACTAATAATCGGATCAGGGGCCTCGTTGATATGATCGGTAAACGGGCCGACTATTTCATCAAGGGTCGGGACAAAATCTATCCGGGACTGAGGCGCGGGACAGCTTTCAGACGGCTGCAGAGATATACAGCCGATACAACCAGCATTGCAGTGCGGGCTGGTCGGTATCGGAGCCTCCCAGCGACGCAGGAAAAAATTTTTAGCGGCAAAACAATGATACTGGGTGGCACAGCGTTCAAGGTGCCGCACCAGACGATTCCCTGCATACTGCTCAGAAAGTTTCACAACCTGCGGCAGCAGTTCACGGTCATCAAACCTATCCGGATCCCAACGATAGTTGGCATCAATTTCAAATGCCGGCGCACAGTACTCTTCCCCGTCAAACCCGACCGCACTGTAGGCCCACATGGGCAGAATTTCCTTCTGGGCAGCATAGTCCATTGCCGGCAGCAACAGCCGAACCCAGCCCTGCTGTAGAAATGTGGAAACCGCACAGCAGCGCACGCGGCGCTTGCCTATGGTTGTATGCTCCAAAAGAACAGTTTTCCCCTGGCGCGGATCCCAAGCATACGGAGGGCAGCCGGGATGAAAATACAGCCTGCTCATATCCGGCAGCACGGTCAAGGTGGCGGCATCGGGCTGAACAAACGCGGAACCGCTGCTGCCAAGCATTTCAAGAAAGGGGTGATCATAAATAGTGCCATTTTCATCGGCAAACAGCAGTTTTGGTCGCATGCTCATACCCGGTTTCATATAGATACGCCCGCCAAACGTGCAATGCTCCTCTTTAGCAGGCATTATTAAAAAAAACAAACTCGCTCAGGTCAGCCTTTGTACAATTTCATAACAGCATCTACCAGCGCGCCCGTGCTTTTATACACCTCATGTATGCCAGAAGCAAGCATGTAGGCCGGTGACGTGACTACCCGGTACTGCTCATCTGTAACCGCCTGATCAACCGGGCATTCAACATGACGAGCCCCCATGGCGCCAATCGCGCCGGCAACGCCACTGTCATTACCAATCGTAACCTCAACCGGCATATCACGCGAACCCAGAACGCGCGCCAACACCACCGGAGCGATACACAGGGCTCCAAGAGGTTTTCCGGCCTGCCGCATATCCAGAATCAACTGTTCAACATCAGGCCTCACACTGCACTGCGGCCCATCATCGGCGAATGTACACAGATTTCTGGCCGCGCCAAGACCTCCGGGAAAAATAAGCACATCTATATCCCTTGAGTTAAGCTCGTCAAGCGCAAGGATATCCCCACGCGCGATCCGGGCCGATTCAAGCAACATGCTGCGCTCATCTGCCCCGCAAACCTGTCCTGAGACATGGTTGACAACCTGTGCTTGATCCGAATCCGGCGCGGCACACACAATCTGCACGCCAAGCCGATCAAGATGCAGCATGGTCAAGACTGCCTCATGAATTTCCGTGCCGTCATTCACCCCGCATCCAGACAAAACAATTCCTGCTTTCATGGCAGATCTCCTTGATCAAGTCATGCTCCTGCATGCACCACCGGCGCCGCTTGGGGGCGCGTGCGTTCTTCTTCACTCAATAAACCAGATCATGCATCCTTTCGTCAAGGAACAAAATCGCATCAGGACATTCTGCTTGACAAGCAGTACCCTTTATGGCTTAAATACTAGCGTTTAGCCATAAAACACGTAAGAGGTAGATGATCGTAGCGTAGCTGGAGACCATGAAAAACAGACTAACGTTTCTGCTAATTGCCGCACGGACTGGTGTTCAGCGCCGATTCTCGATTGATAAAAAAATTTTCTATTTTTTTATTGTCTTTATAATACTGCTGATCGGCGGCGGTGCTATAGGCGTCTGGAAAGCCAGCGAAAATTTAGAACTGACCCTGACAAAAGATTTGCTTGAAACTGAACAACAACAAATGCAAACCATCTCCAAAACGATTAAAGAAATTGAGCAGGAGGAAATTGGAATACATGACCTCCTTGGTATCACGGATAATGAACAGACTTCCGGTTCGGAGTCTAATGAGAGCTGACACAAAAATCGATATATATTTTACAGACTGATACGGTTCGGCAGAGATGTCACATTGCGCATGGTGCGCAGTTCCAGACCTGCAGGACACCACGAGGAGATACAAACATGGGAATTTTCAAAAAAGAAGAAGATTTGAGCCGCCTGGATACCCTTATTGGCAATGGTACAATCCTTGAGGGCACACTAACGTCCAGGGAAAGCATCTGCATAGAGGGCACGGTGCGCGGTAAAATATTGTGTGAGGGCAGTGTTATTGTCGGCCCGAAAGGACGGGTTGATGCGGACGTATATGCTGAAACCGTTTTGGTGGGCGGCGAGGTAAATGGCAATATCGTATCAAAATCAAAGCTTGAAATAACCACAAGCGGCAAACTGCGCGGTGATATTAAAACCGGTAGCCTTATTGTCGCTGAAGGCGTGCTTTTTGAGGGCAAATGCCAGATGCTAACCGAGGATAATGCAATCGATCAAACCTCCGAGACCACTGAATCAACCGGGCAGGATTCACCTTAAATTTTTCAAGTCTCTACGAACCGCCCCATACAACAAAAACCGCTTAAAACCGCAGGATCGCTTCCCGGTTGCGGGTGCTACAGCGCTAAAATCTACACGACTACCGGATATACAAAAAATTGTTCGGCCTGAGCGAGCGGAACAATACGTTGTACACGCTGAGCTGATCCCTTCGCCTGACCCTGATCCATATAAAAGGAATAAAGACACAATGCGCGTACTTGCTTTTTTCTCTGCAATGTGCTATTTTTTTATATAATATATTCGATAAGAGTATATAGATCTCCTGCCAACACTCGCTAAAAAATAAACGATACAGCAACATAAATCAGTAGCCACGCCGAGATGGCGCAGCCGCAACAAGACGACAAAAACTTGACAGGTCGTTAGCCGGATAAAAACTAAAAACAAATACAGGGATAGCTCGAAAAAAATGCAACCAAAAGAGCGTATAAAATTCATTCTAATGTTTTTACTTGTGGTGGGCGTTATAGCCAATACCACCATATCGTGCGTGATTGCGCTGCAGCTGCGCGATGACCGTACTGCGCTTGAAAAGCTTGAAAAGAACCTGCAGAAAGTAAAAGAGGCTCTTGAGATCGAAATAGAGCTGCGCCAGAATATTTTCCCGCAGCTACAAAAATCAGCCCAATTATTGCGCCACTATAATCCATACCTTGATCACATGACGGCCCTCTCCTATGCTTTTAAAATTTATGAATGCAGCGATGAAACCGTCAGCTTTGATATCCTGAACGCGCTTATTGTTGTTGAATCAGGCGCCAACCACCGTGCGGTCAGCAATAAGGGTGCTCTGGGACTGACTCAGGTAATGCCCAACATCTGGAACTATGATTATGAAACGCTCATAAACCCTTATCAAAACATTGAAATTGGTGCTGCCATCCTGAAATCATATGTTAAACGCCACGGCTTGCAGGGGGGCCTAAGCGCCTATAACAGCGGCCGAAAAGATGCCGCACTTGGATACGCGCACAAAATTAAGACGGTAGCGAGCCTACATTTCTAATCCCTTCGAAAAAGCTATCTATTTGTCAATCCTGCAACAGCGCACCTGCGCAGCATACGCCATAAAAAAGGAAAACTACTGCTGAAAGTGCTTGACAGGCATCACGTGATAAAGATAGTATGTTTCAGCCAATGGAACCCTGACCGGATTGCAGCTGATCATTGCCTGCAATCCGTTTTTTCTTAAAAAGGCACTACCCCCGTGTATTCCCGGGACGCAACCAAAGGAGGATTTTCTACAATGATCTGTGAAACAACCAAAAAAGGTGAAGAATGTTTTTTCATGAGCAAACAGGGCTGCACGTATAAAGACAATACCTGCAAACCCGTAGTTGAGCAGTGCGAAGGCTGTGAAAAAGCAAAAGAGTTTACCGACGGAAAGTACTGCACGGCCTATCCTGAACCGGCCCTGAAATGGAAAACAGGGAAATGCAATTTTGCAACCCACATCAAACGTGAAGCCAAGAAAGAAAAAGTAATCAATGCACTGAAGGCTTCCAAGCGAAAAGCAGCGGGTCGCTAAAAGCACTACCTGCTTGCACCATATTCCTAAATACATAAAAAAGAGGCGGCTTGAAAGCCGCCTCTTTTTTTTATTAAGCATTTTTATTTTGACGTTACTATGTTGTATGGATTGTCATCTCGACCGCAGAAAGAGATCGGACATAGTATACAGATTGATGCACCAAGGCGCAACCTACGGACTCAGTCGCTCTACTCCTTCGAAATAACAATGCGACTGCGCTATAAAAAAAATACTTTAGTATACAATGAATAGCTTGTCAGGTCATGACCGGATGCGAAGAATCGCCAGAACGGCAGATCATTTTACCACAATGGTGCCTTCCAGCCGGGCACCCTTGCCGTCAGCCTGCCACTCAACTACATAGTCATATAAACCCGGCTGAATAAAACACAGACTTGCAACCGCGCCTGGAGGCAGGATTTTTGAATCGAAAATACCTTCAGCATTAACATTAAAACTGACCGGGTTAAGACATGCAATGGTGACCTTGCGCTCCGGAAAAACGATACGGATATCCTCACCGCACTTATTCAACCACACGACAACCGTTCCGGGCTGAATGAGTCGATTGAGCTGTTCAGGGCTTTTGTTGCCCTGCAAATACACAACACTGGCTGCAAGCTCCCGGTCAAAAACAACGGCGACGTCATCGTGCTGCCCGATAGTCGAACAGCCCGTCAGGCAACCAACGATACACAGCACGAGCATGCTAACCGCACACGCCGGCTCCTTTATCAGGCTTTGATATATCATAAAGCAAACATCCTATCTCATGAATTCGTGTATCAGCACACCGACGCCTGTATACAAGAAAACGGACTCGATAGAGCCATCCGCTACACCGAAACACTTTTATTCGCTTTTGATAAAAAATATCCAGTTTTTTCAATCGAATCAACAAATTCAACTATCTCCGCCTCTGTCAACCCGCTCAGAAAAAGTTCAAGCTCCCTGCGCCGGAAGTTCAGTACCTGCTCAGCGGTCTTGCGGCCCTTCTCGGTCAAACATACCAGAACTTTGCGCCGGTCATGCTCATCACAACGACGAGTCACCAGGTCAAACTGTACCAAACGATCAATCATGCTGGTCATGGTTGAAACTGTGACCGCATTCTCCCTGCTCAAATCCGTCATGGTATAACAGCCCTGCAACCCAAAACCCATCAACACTTTAAACTGGGGCAAGGTCAGATCCAAGTCCAGCTTTAGTCTCACCAACGGATTAATAGCTTGCGACATAACATCATATGCGCGCACTATTTTTTCAATTTCACTATCGAATTTCCGTGATTTTTCCGCACGCATGTCATTCTCCTTACGCATTATCATGCCGCCGGTTCAGCGTATATCTAGGCAATCTATACATCAATCTCATCATAAAAAGCCTTCTCCAGGATATCACACACCCGGGCAAGCAGACCCATCAACTCATGCTCGTCGTCCTTTGAAAGTTTGGCGAACAGCTGCTGGGCTATCTGGTTTCGCTGCTCCAAAAAATTTCCGCGAATTTTGCGCCCCTTATCAGTCAACCGCACAATCACCTTGCGGCGATCCTGTTCATCACGGGCACGCTCAACAAGACCTTCCTCGGCCAGATTGTCGATCATCATTGTCATGCTGGGCAACTTGGCTCCGATATTATCAGCCAGCTTACTCATAGTACTGCTATCCTGCCCCCGAAATGCATACAGGGCCTTTATGCGCGAAAGTTTCAACATATTGCTGCCTTCACGACTTCCCTCAAGAATCCGCTGGGTATAAATGCGGCCAAAATCGCGCATAACGGCTAAATATTCCAACAATCGTTCATCCATAGTACCTTCTCCCTCTTTCCAGCTTCACAGCTTATGTATGCACCTGAGGCCTGCACCTTTCCCAAGACACAGCCTCATTTTATTAACTTTTAATATAATAACATATTTAGTGAACAAAGGAAATAGCCTTGCTTCCCGTAAGGGATTATTCTGCTTATATTCTTTTATTAGGGGAATAATAATACAGCCGCCTGCAACGAGCGGCAGGGACACATCAGCGGTTCGGAAATCCTGAACGTGCGGCCGGCTTAATGAGCTGCAGGGCCATTTCCGGACGAAACCGGGAAATTTTGCGCGCAAGCTCTGGCCGTTCCTGTTCAACGCGCCCCATATGCGGACGCAATCCCTGCATCAGGCGCTCGTAGAGCTTAAACGGGTTAAGCGACCAGGTAAGCTTACGATCAACAAGACCGTGCAGATAATCATACTCCTGTTCGGTAAACAGGCGATTGAACAAGGGGTAGCATAAAAATTCACGATAATCATGCGCAGCCGGCCAGTTACGACACCACCAGTCAAGATATCCCTTCAGGCCAGAGCGGTCGGCAGCTCCGCGATGCGCGGCTTCGCACACGGCCGCAGCCGCGCGATGACCGGACAGCAGTGCGCCGGTATTCTCAGCTTCGGCAAACCAGCAGCTGTCACCCGCAAACAGAATGCCCCCGGCATAGGGTTCAGGGGCAGGACTCCAGTTATTAACGACATTGGCGCGCATGCGCACAACCCGCGCATCGATAAACCACTGCTTAAAGCTGCTTTCACGCATAAGATACTGCAGATCCTGCTCACCTGAAACATAAAGCCAGTATTGCTCTTTTCCATACACGCTGGGCAGCAGGCAAAAAGGCAGGGGCCTGTTCAAACGGCGGTCCCAGCTCATGCCGAGCATAATCGCCTCGCTGCGCTCAAAGCGAACACCTTCAATATAGTAGCTCACCGCGCGGGCCGTGTTAATAAAACGACGCCGCCGATTCAAGCCGGTTACCTGCGCCAGACGTGAGTTAATGCCGTCGGCGGCAATACAAAATGTTGCACTAATGCGATCGCCCTCAGCTGTCTTCACCGTAATCCCGCGGGGATCCCGTGCAGCATGCACCACATTGCGGCCGGTATAGAAAACGACCCCGGCATGCACGCATTCATCAAAGAGTCCCTGCAGCAGGGCACCTTTGTCGAAAACCATCGCGGGCATTCCAGCACCGGACGCGTTGCGCTCATAATCGCCAATTTCAATACGGTCGCGGGCATTGGGGGAAACAAAGTGGCAGGCAAAAAATTCGCGGTAGGCGCCGCTATACGGCACTGAAAAATTATTAGCAGGAAACACCCAGCGCTCCTGCTTTGGCGCAGGATACATGGACTCGTTATAAAAACTGTCCATATTCATCAAAAACATCTGGGCGCAGGAGCGCAGCACCAGTGCGGGATGCGTTTTTCGCTCTACGAGTGCCACCTTTAAGCCAAAGCGTGCGGCTGTACGCGCGGCCTCTAAACCTGCCGGCCCGCCTCCCACAACAATCAAATCAAACAGTTTTGCCATGGCAGTACCTCACTGACAGTGCCGTTGTGCTCAGGCGCTCAAAGGATGATTGCAGGGGTTTACAGTGTGTTCAGAAACCCGAGCAGACAGGCCTCCAGGTCTCCCCGTTCACAGGAGATCCGCAGCTCTTCCAAACGGGCGTCATCATTAACAATAGATTTCAGAATCTGGCCACGCCTGACGGTATCAAGGTGCATAAAGGGCTCGCCGCTTTTAAGCATCTGCCTGGCCTCATTGAGCGCTTCAAGGATGGTATCTATGTTTTCGGGAATATATTTCTGAAGTGTGCGCCGCAATCGGGCGGCCAAGGCCGGAGATGTCCCACCCGTGGAAAGGCTCATGATCAGATCTCCCTTGCGGTACGACGAGGGAATAAAAAAACTGCAGTTAGACGGATCATCCACGGAATTGATGAGAATTGTGCGCTCCCGGGCCTCTGCAAACACGGCCCTGTTCACCGTTTCATCATCAGTGGCCGAGAACACCAGCAACGAATCACCAATATCGCCATGCCGATACTCTCGCTGTATCATCACAAGCCGGTCGCCATACTCTTCAGCAAGACCGGCAAACCCATCGTGAATGAACGGAGAGATAATAGTCACCCGGGCGCCGCAACGCAGCAGATCCGCCACTTTACGCAGGGCAACCTCACCGGCACCGATGACGGTAACGCGGCGCCCCGCAAGCTGTATCGTTATCGGGTACAATTCCGTCATGTAAGCAGCTCCGCTGGCTGAAGGAAGACCTCACCCGTCCTGCGCAATTCTGCCATTTCCTCATCATCGAGACCTATTTCCTCATCGGTGAGATAGCACTGAGGGTCCGGAGCCCAGGGATCACCATACAGGCGCTGTGCCCGCACGCGCATGGCGCCGGTGCATAGATCACGATACCTACAAAGACGACAGCGCCCCTTAATGAAGGCTGCCTTGCTCTTCAGCCCCTTCATAAGCGGATCGCTCTCATCCATCCATATATCACCGAAGCGACGCTCCCTGATGTTACCCAGGGTGTAATCCTGCCAGAACTGATCAGGATGCACATTACCCACGAAATCGATATTGCCAATCCCCACACCCGTTGAATTGGCCCCACCGCCGTTCCACAACAACAACCGGCGAACTTCCGCAGCCTGTACCGGATCCTTTTCAAGAAGCTTCCGGTACAGGTACACGCCGTCAGCATGATTGTCAACGGTGAGGATGTTAATATCAAGGCCCCGTGCAAAATAATCCTCGGTCCGCTGGAGAATAATATCCATGGCATGGCGCGACTCACGATACGTCAGGTCATCACTGAACATATCACTGCCCCTGCCGGAATACACCAGGTGGTAAAAACAGGCCCGGTTAATCCCCTCGGCCTCAATGAAGTCAAAAATACGGTGCAGATCCTGATAATTGCGCTTCGTCAGGGTAAGACGCAGCCCCACACGCTGACCAGCTGCGCGGCAGTTCTCAAAACCAGACATGGCCTTTTTAAAGGCACCTTTAACACCGCGAAAACTGTCGTTGATATCCTCCATGCCATCCAGGCTGATGCCCACATACACGACGCCGGCATTCTTGATATCGCGTGCCGTGTCTGGGCCTATGAGGGTTCCGTTGGTGGATATGACAGGGCGAATGTTTTTTTTGGCCGCATGTTCTATAAGCTGCAAAAGATCCGGACGCATCAGGGGCTCACCACCGGAGAAAAGCAGCGAAGGGATGGCGAAGTCGGCCAACTCATCAATGAGGCGCAGGCCCTCCGCAGTCGTTAGTTCGTCGGAATATTTTTTATTATCCGAATCAGTGTAGCAATGCACACAGTGGAGATTACAGGTCCGGGTCGTGCTCCACACCACGATGGGCCGCCTTTCGCTGGCCTGCACAGGCGCAAGATGCGGAGCGTTGCCATGAGAGTCACTAGATGCTTGTGTACCGTACCTGAGGCCGTCACCTGTTGAACTACCACCGCAGTATAGCTTGCCGACATCAATCATAATTCAATCGTTTCCATTTCTTAAATGCTGGAGAAAAATAGGTTACTTTCTTCTTCTTGTATTCATACAGCGATCGCAGGACCAGCCTGTCGGTCAATCCTGAACAACGCATAAGGGAGTCCAGCAGGTCCGCCAGCTCTTCAGCGCTCCTGGCATGGACCATTGCAAACAAAGGGTGTTCCCACCTTCCGGGATACAGTGTGCGCAAATACAGATGCGTCACGGCGCGCTCCTCCATGAAGGGGCGTATACGCTCATCACTATGGTCGTCCACATCTATCTTCCAGGCTGTCATGGCATTGTGGGTAAAGCCTGCCTGTACATGTCTCAGCACAGCGGCGTATCTTCTCATAACACCCGATGCCAGCAGCCGCCGGGCTGTTTCGATAAGCATATCACCACTCAACGAACTGTCCTTTTCCCCCAGCACATCAAAGGGCCGTTCTACTAAAGGCAGATCCGACTGTAGGAGCAAAACGGCCCGATGGTCATCCCGGTTCAGGATAGCCTTAACGGCAACAGGCCTTGGAACGCTTCCAACCGAAGCCACATCCCCATCACCGATGGGAAGCATAAAACCGATCTTGAAAAGTTTTTCATTGCGGAGCATCAGAAAATCATCGGCACCGCATTTTTCCCGGATCACCCGGGCGCTTTCCTGCAGTGATTCTTCATCCTCTTCCGCAAGGGTAAACCACAAGTTGAATACATGATCACGAAGATAGTTATGGCTCACCCCCGGATGGCCGTTGATCACCGCCGCAGCCGCTTCAACTCTTTCGGGCGGAACCTTGAGCGCCACGAGGCTCAGATGATAGCCCAGATTTTCACCACTGAATATACCCGAGATGTTCCGTACAACATGTTGTTGCTTCAGATCGGTCACACAGCGCAACACTTCCGTGCCGGAAATTCCAATCATAGCGCCAATTGCGTCAAAAGGCCTCTCTGTCAGCGGAAATTCCCGTTGTATCAGGTTCAGAATTTTGGCCTCAACGCTACTGAATTTCGGCATTAGCTTTTTCCCTTTGGCTCATACATGCAATAGGGTTCCTCATCAAGATAGTCGCCCGTAGCGTAATAGGCACGGGCCCGACAGCCTCCACAGACCGTCCGAAAACCACATGCCCCGCATTTTCCGCCGAGCCTGTCAGCATCGCGCAATGATAGAAACAACTCGGACTCCTCCCATATTTTTCTAATCCCGTCCTGGAGAACGTTTCCCGCAACCAGCGGCAGGTATCCGCAGGGCTGAACGTCACCACGGTGCGATATGAAACATACGCCGCTGCCGGCGAGACACCCGCGTGTCATGGCAGCCATGCCGTCCTGTTCAAAAGAAAGTGTGCGCCCTTCTTCCCGGGCACGCTGGCGTATAACACGGTAGTAATGCGGAGCACACGTTACCTTAAACTCAAGAGCTATCTCTTTTGAGCGTTCATAAAACCAGTTCAGAACATCCTCGTATTGTTTGCTTGAAAGCATGTCGGTGTCTGCAATCTTGACACCGCAGCCAACCGGCACAAGCATGAAGAGGTGCAGGGCCGCGGCCCCCTCGCTGACGGCGAACTGCAGTATGTCCTCAAGCTCGCCGACATTTCTTTTGGTAACCGTGGTATTGAACTGGAACGCAACGCTCTCTTTGCTGAGCAGCCGCGCCCCGCGTAGAGAAGCATCGAAAGCACCGGGGATGCCGCGAAAATCATCATGGGATGCTGCCGTGCTCCCGTCAATGGAAATGCTTGCGCGGGCTATACCGGCCTGCCGTATCTGCCGTGCGCATTCCTCATCAATCAGTGTGCCGTTAGTGGCCAGGGCCACGCGCAGTTTTTTTGAGACTGCATAGCGGGCTATGTCAAAAACATCGTCCCGGTACAGAGGTTCTCCGCCGGTAAGAACCAAAATGGGATTCGCGAAAGCAGCAATGTCGTCAATTACCTTTTTCGCGCAATTAAGATCCAGCTCTCCGCTGTAATCCATCTCACTGGCCTCGGCACGGCAGTGTTTGCAAGCCAGGTTACATCTCTTCGTTAATTCCCAGAATATGAGCCTGGGCGTATCAGGCATCTCCATTTTTTTTAAACAACTCCTCAATAAACTTGGTCTGAAGGTGCAAGTGCTCCTTCTTGGCATTATCATTACGGGTACTGCGGTGATGACGCTTCAAGTTCATGATGGGATTATGAAGCGACTTCGTCATGATCTGCCTGGTCAACTCCTCTATTAAAGCGAAATCATCGTCGGAGAGATGTTTCAACTTTTTCTTGCGATAGCGGGCCAGTTCTTTGGTGCGTATCTCCTCAAAAGTCTTCTGAATTGAAACAATCGCGGGAGCTACGGCAAGACTCTGAAACCACTCAAAAAAATCATTTACGTTGGTCTCAATAAATTCACGGGCAAGGTCAACCGCATTAATACGGCTCTTCAGGTTATCATCAGCTATCCCCTGAAGGCTGTCAATATTGTACAGATGCACTCCCTCCACATCGGCCACTTCGGGATCAATATTGCGGGGCACGGCTATATCAATAAAAAAGAGCGGCCGCCCTTCCCTGAGCTTCATGATCTCCCCGGCCAGGTCGGCCGTAACCATGTAATGGGGGGCCGTGACCGACGTTATCACAATATCAACCTCGGTAGCGGCATCCGGAATATCCTCCAGCAAGATGATCTCCGCCTGCCGGTTTATCTCAGCAGCTATCCTCTCCGAATTATTGACGGAACGGTTGGCAATGATAATGCGCCCGATATCATGCTTGGTAAAGTATTTCAGTATAAGCTCACCCATCTCACCGGCACCGATTAAAAGGGCGCCCCGGTTCTTGAAATCGGGGAAAAGCTTGCGTGCCATATCTGTCGCAATATATGCCACGGACAAGGGGTTGCGCGAGATGTCTGTTTCCGTTTTCACCTGCTTGGCGGTGCGGAAGGCCTGGTGAAACAGCTTGTTCAAAAGCGGACCCACAGACTTATTTTCCACAGCACAGCCGAATGCGTCCCGCATCTGACCCACAATCTCATTTTCACCCAGCACCATACTGTCCAGCGAAGAAACAACGGTGAGCAAGTGCCGAACAGCCTCGTGGGATGTCTTCACGTACACATGAGAACTGAAATCCTCGTGCAGCATGCCGGATATTGACTCATAGATGGCAATCACCTTTTCAATATCCTTCTTAACCGTACGGGAAACTATGTAAATTTCAACGCGATTACATGTAGCGACATACAAGGCCTCATCAATGCCCTGTTCCCTAAACCGGGCGTAAACTTCCGGAAGAACCTCTGTGTGCACGGAGAAACACTCGCGCTTTTCCACGGGCGTTGTTTTATGATTAAAACCTATAACCGCGATATCCGCTGTTGCTTGTTTCATTATACCTTTCCTGTTGTGCTGCCTGCATGTTAGCACAGAGTATTATTCACCACGCGTCATAATTTTACCCGCCGCTTTATCCCAGGACCGCCGCCAGAGACCGGTTAACAGCTTCGGCGGTTCGCAGCAGGTCATCATCACTGTGGACCAAAGAAATAAACCCGACCTCGTATCCCGATGGCGCTATGTACACACCTTGGGAGAGCATCTCACTATGAAAGCGGGCAAACAATTCCATATCGCCGTTCCTGATATCATCAACACAACTTATTTTTTCCTGATCAGTAAAACAAAAAGAAAATATTGATCCAATCTGCTGAAACAGGAATTTTCCCCGGTACTTTTCCAGAGACAACTGCAGCGCATCCCGCAAAAAATCGGCCTTACTCTGAAGCAATGCATAAGCTGAGCCTGACAGCAGTTTTTTCAATGTAGCGATCCCGGCCGCCATGGCCAGAGGATTACCTGAGAGGGTTCCAGCCTGATACACAGGGCCGTCAGGAGCTACCATCCCCATGATATCCTGCCTGCCGCCGTAGGCACCCACAGGCAAACCACCGCCGATAATCTTTCCCAGCGTGGTAAGATCGGCTTCAATACCAAAATATTTTTGGGCACCCCCATCGGAGAGACGGTATCCGGTTATAACCTCATCAAAGATCAACACAACATCATGCTGTGTACACAGAGAACGAATCCCCTGAAGATAGGCTTTCGAAGGAATGATAAGCCCGTAGTTACAGGGAACAGGCTCCATGATCAGGGCCGCCAGCTCATGGGCATGCTGCTCAAAACATGCTTCCACAGCTGCAAGGTCATTAAAGGGAAGCACGATGGTGTCACCAGCATTAGCAGCTGTTACACCAGCAGAATCCGGGATACCCAGCGTGGCCAGCCCTGAACCGGCCGCAACAAGAAGGTGATCGGCATGACCGTGATAACAGCCGTCGAACTTGATGAACTTGTCCCGACCGGTAAAGCCCCGTGCCAGACGTATGGCGCTCATGACAGCCTCGGTTCCGGAGTTGACAAAACGGATCTTTTCAATACCCGACCATGAACCGGTTACCTTTTTTGCAAGGTCAACTTCATATCGGTGGGGTGTTCCAAAACTGGTGCCGTCTGCGGCCGTGTCCTGCACGGCCTTGACCACATCCGGATCAGCATGTCCCAGAATCAACGGCCCCCAGGACATGCAGTAGTCGATATACTCGTTATCATCCTCATCGAATATGCGGGCCCCTGCGCCTCTCTTGATGAAAAGCGGATCACCTCCCACGGAGCGAAAGGCGCGCACCGGCGAATCAACCCCGCCGGGAAGCAGCTCAAGCGCCTCGGCATACAGCAGCGATGATTTGTTTGTGTTCATACTATCCTTTCCTACAGCCATTTATTCTTCAGCAGCTCACGGGTGTGATAGGAAATCACCATGTCAGCGCCGGCTCTGAATATGGATGTTAAAATCTCCAGGGTCAGCCGCCGCTCATCTCCCAAGCCCAGGCGCGCGGCCGCCTTAACCATCGAATATTCGCCGCTCACGTTGTAAGCACACACCGGCACAGGCGAAATCGCCTTCGCGCGGTATATAATGTCGAGATAGGACAGAGCCGGTTTCACCATAACAATATCTGCGCCCTCATCAAGGTCAAGCATAACCTCACGCTCGGCCTCACGGGCATTGCGGCAGTCCATTTGGTAACTCTGCCGGTCGCCGAACTGCGGCACGCTTCCGGCAGCATCCCTGAAGGGGCCGTAAAAAGCAGAAGCATATTTGGCCGAATAGGCCATGATACCTGTATCACTGAAACCGGCTTCGTCCAAAACGTCGCGGATGACGCCGACACGACCATCCATCATATCAGAAGGGGCCACCATATCGACTCCGGCAACAGCGTGTGACAGGGCCGTTTTTGCCAGCAGTTCCAGCGTGGGATCGTTAAGAACAGCGCCGTCGCTCACCACCCCGCAATGACCGTGGCTGGTATACTCGCACAGACACACATCAGTGATGATGCAAACCTCGGGGAAACGCTTCTTAACGGCTCTTGCTGCCTGCTGCACGATACCCTGCTCGTCCCAAGCCCCGGATCCGGTTTCATCCTTCACGTCCGGAATGCCGAAAAGAATCAGACTCTGTATACCAAGAGCCAGGTCGGCTTCCACATCGCGCAATAGATTGTCCAAACAGACCCGCTCAATACCCGGCATGGTTTCAATGGCTTCACGCACAGAGGTGCCCTCACGCACAAAATGGGGCATAATGAGCCGTGCAGGCGCAATGGCTGTTTCTGACACCAGGTCCCGGACTGTCTGCGTTGTTCTCAACCTCCTCGGCCTGTAGAGCGTCATTACACATCCTCCCCTTCCAGCTGCCTGTTATCCTGATAGTAAGCTGTTATTGCCTGCACCAAGCCGTCAATCGTATACTCGCATGCCTCCACTGCCGGCTCGCGTCCCAGCTCGCGCAGGGTTGCCGAAGTCACAGGTCCGATGCTGGCTGCCAGAGCCCTGGTTTCAGTAACCATATCGCAAAAATGCCGTACGGTGGAGGAGCTGGCAAAGGTGATCATGTCGGCGTTTTTGACTGCTTCCAGTTCCTTCTCCGTTACAGCAGCCGGTTTCACCGAGCGGTATATATGAATGCGATCAACCGATGCGCCGCGCTCTTTCAATCCCTTAAAGAGAACCTCGCGGGCATCCTCGGAACAGGGAATCAACATAGTGCTGCCGGCAATAGTTTCCCTGTCAAGTGCCTCCAGCAGACTCTCAGCGACAAACTGTTCCGGAACCAGATCAGGCCGCAGGCCATATTTTAAAAGTTCATCGCCCGTGGCCCTGCCGATTACGGCTACACGGCAGCCACCCAGACAACGGGCATCTTTACCCGCGGCGAAGAGATGCTTAAAAAATATGTTCACTGCGTTCTGGGACGTAAAGACTATCCAGCCGTAAGTTCCAATTTTTTGAATAGCGGCACTCAATGGCGCTGTGTCATCGAGCTCGCGAATCTCCAGGGCAGGCAGCTCAATAACCCGGGCGCCAAGCATTGCAAGCTGTTTGGAAAGTTTAGAGGCCTGCGATCGCGTACGCGTCACCACGATGCTTTTACCGAACAGGGGCAGCCGGTCAAACCAGCGAAGTTTTTCCCGAAGCAGCACCACGCGACCCACAACAATAATGGCCGGAGGACGCACCTTTTCTTTGTTGACCGCTACGGCAATCGTTGCAAGAGTGTCTGTAACCGTCTGCTGCTCCGGCCTGGTTCCCCAGGAGATAACAGCAACGGGCGTGTCAGCCGGAAATTTTTTCTCCGTAATGAGCGATTCTGCAATATGGGCAAGGTTCTTCATACCCATGAGGAAGACATAGGATCGAAAAGGGTCGTAGTCGGGGAAATTAACATCCTCTTCAGCAGTGGCGTCTGCGCGGCGGTGTCCGGTGATGACCTCAAAAGCGTTGGCGTAATCACGATGCGTCAGGGGAATACCCGCATAAGCCGGCGCTGAATAAAAGGATGATATGCCCGGCACCACACAGAAGGGAATCCCGGCATCCGCCAGGTCCTCAGCCTCCTCGCCGCCGCGGCCGAATATGTAGGGATCTCCGCCCTTGAGGCGCACCACAATCCTGCCTTCGCGTGCCTTGCGCACCAACAGCTCATTAATATCACCCTGCGGCAGGGTATGGTCACCACCCTGCTTGCCGACATATATCTTTTCACAATCATAATTTTTCAACAGCGAAACATTGGCAAGGTAATCATAGATAATACAATCGGCCGCATCCAGGGCCTCCAAAGCCTTGACAGTTATGAGGCCCGGATCACCGGGACCGGCGCCAACTAAATAGACAAAACCGTTCTTCATATCAGTCTATCCGCTCCTTTTTCCTGTAACAACCGTGCGAGCCTGGCTCCGGCCTTTTCCGCATCCATGTCAATAACCTCATCCCGAAAAGATTCGCTGCCATCCGGCGAGGCAATGATACCCCGGAGCCGTATGGCCTTATCGGCCTCCATCACAGCATAGGCACCAAGGGGAATATGACACCCTCCACCGAAATGACGCAGGAAAGCACGTTCAGCCGCAACAAGCTGCTCCGTCTCAGGATGATTCAGAGGCGCAACCGCACGGTGTGTTTCATTATCATCACATCGCGCCTGAAGTCCCAGAGCGCCTTGAGCCGGCGCCGGAAGAAACGTATCGGTGTCCAGCACCAAAGAGCGAAAATCATCCACAACAAGGTCAATGCGCTGTATAGCCGCCGCAGCCATAACAATAGCATCAAAGCGTCCCTCGCGAAGTTTGCGCATCCGCGTGTTCACGTTTCCCCGCAGGGGCTCAATCACCAGATCGGGGCGCATGAGCTTAAGCTGTGCCATCCTGCGCATGGAACTGGTACCGACCACAGCTGCCCGCTTGATAGACAGGTTCATCTCCCCGTCCCAGGCTCCAGGACTCACAAGAAGCCGGTCGGCCGGGTCGCCCCGTTCGGGAACTGCGGCTATAACCAGGCCTGGGGGGTTTTCGGTTGGCAGGTCTTTCAGTGAATGCACAGCCAGGTCTATTTTCTTCTCCAGCAGAGCCTGTTCAATCTCCCTGGTAAAAAAACCCTTGCCTTCCATCTTGTCAAAGGAAACATTCTGGATGGCATCACCCTGTGTTTTTATGACAATAATTTCGGTGCGGTGCGTGCCCAGAAGCCCTGCCACGAAGCTGGCCTGCCACATGGCAAGCTTACTTCCCCGCGTTCCTATTCTAATCTTCATATGTCCTGACAGTCCCCTACAATCATCCGGTGTGCTGATGCAAAAAGCCGCTAATCCGTTGTTAAGCTCAGGCCGATGCGAGATAACTCGTGATACTCTGCACGATAGTGGTCCAGATCATGTCCGCTCGTTCATCATCGCTCTCCAGCATGGTAAGTCTAAAACCCTCAAGCTCGCAGCAAAAACCGGTAAGCGGCACAACACAGATACCAGTCGCACCCAGCAAATAATACACAAACCGTTTATCGGGCTTAACACCCTTGACTTTCTGTTCTATCAGCGACTTAACCTCGGGGTTGGCTATGTCCAGACACTGCCCTTCGGTAAGCGCCCCGGGATTGAAAAGCACGGTCATGTAAAAAGCCCCGCGGGGCCGCACAACCGTAATACCCGGTACGTCTTTAAATATATCAAAGGCCCGATTGACACGCTTTTCATACATCCTGCAGCGCTTTTCAAGATGATCCTGATAGCGCGGGTCGCCCATAATACGCGGTATGGCATACTGCGGCAGCGAGGTTGAACAAACCTCAAGCCTTTTAGCGCTTATCAGGCTGCTCACGTAGCGCTTAAACATGGGATGCCGGTCCTGATTGTACACCTCTATCCAGCCGCAGCGCGAGCCCGGCCAGGGAAACTCCTTGGATATCCCCCGCAGGGCTATTCCGGGCCGGTCACCAATCACCTCGGCCAGGCTGGCAGTACGGGCACCGTTATACATAATGCCTGCGTAGATCTCATCAAAGATGACAAACACCTGATGCTTACGCGCGATTTCAATCATGCGCTCCAGAACATCACGCGGGTATACAGCCCCGGTAGGGTTATCGGGGTTAATCACCAGCAGACCGGCAATTGAATCATTGTATTGTATCTTCTTGTCCAGATCATCCAGATCAGGCATCCAGTCCTCATCCGGTTTAAGCGTATAGGTGAGATGATCATATCCCGAATGCGCCGCTTCAGCCGAGGAGTGTGTTGAATAGGCCGGTGAAGGACCAATCACGCGGGCTTCGCGTTTAAGGAAACCGAACATCCGAGCCACGGCATCACCAAGGCCGTTGAAAAAGATAATGTCATTGCTGGTAATCTGCACACCACCCCGGCGATTAACCTGTTCGGCTATAAATTCGCGAGCGCCCAGCAGCCCCTGCGTGTCGGTATAGCCATAGGTTGCATCATCGCTTACCAGCTCACCAACAATAGCCTTCATCCATTCCGGCAGCTTTTCTCCCTTTTGAATCGGGTCACCTATGTTTTCCCAAAATACGTCAACCCCGAAATCGCAAACCTGTTGTGCAATCTCAACAATCCCGCGAATCTCATAGGTGAGCTGATCAGCTCCCTCATGCACAATCTGTCTTCGCATAATCTGATAAACCCTATATAAAAACGATCTCTTTGCTGCAAAACCTTTTTTGCAACCGCATATTTTATCCGTTTTACAAACGGATGTCAAACAACAGCGCTCAAGGGTAAAACGAACTGTACTGCACCTCTGCCGAGCTGCTAAAATAATCCTTTGCTCCAGGTTGGTCAAAAATGCCCGAATGCAAGGCACGCGCGGTCTCCGACACCTGCTTGCAGGACATCATGAGGAATGAAGCGTACTTTTTTGTACGCCAACGTAGCGCACAGCAGCAGACAAGCATTTTTCAACAACCTGCTACAGGCCTTTGATTTCCTCGACAACAAACGGCAGACAGCGCAACGCAAGGCTCCCCCGTTTTATCCACATACGTGCCATGGCAATATTTTCACCGTCCGGCCTGACAATGTGAGGTAATTCCTCAACATGGCCGATATCATCAATGCCGAACTCATAGTAAAACGGGCTGCTGCTGTAGGGATCAGAAACCAAAACAACCTTGTTGACGTCAAGAGGATGCTTGAGCGGTGAACCGCTGAAGCATACATGGGTCTGTACAAGTTCTTCAAGGCGATACGGCTTGTGATATTTCCGTATCTCAAAATTCTTTGCTTCCTGCGGAAAATTTGATAGCGGCATATGCAACTCCCCTTACGCTTTGCAACTGCATTCAATCACTAAATATATTTATGCGCACTCAGGTAATCAACCACCGTGCGTGCACAGTCATCGACCGACAACACTCCTGAGTCAATCACGATCTCAGGGTTCAAGGGTTCTTCATACGGCGCGGAAATGCCGGTAAAATTAGTTATCTCACCGGCACGCGCCTTTTTATAGAGACCCTTGGGATCACGCTGTTCGCAAACACTCACGTCACACCTAAGAAAAATTTCCAGCATATCGCCCTGCCCTACCAGAGCACGAACCTGATCCCGGTCAGCCCGATACGGTGAAATAAAGGCGGTTGCAACCATAATACCCGCATCCACAAACAGCTTGGCAACTTCACCGATGCGGCGGATATTTTCCGTACGATCCTCAGGTGAAAACCCGAGATTTTTATTCAATCCGAAACGGACATTATCACCGTCGAGCAGGTAGGTGTGCCGGCCCAGTTCAAACAGACGCTTTTCAACTTCAATGGCAATCGTTGACTTGCCACAGCCGGAAAGACCAGTATACCACAGAATGACACCCCGATTACCGTTGCGCTCTTCGCGCTCCGCCTTGGTTACTGTCGCCTGATGCCAGGTGATGTTTGTACTTTTAGGCTCATCCATGTTCATCCGCTCCGGTTTTTCATCTGTTGATTTTCCAGATACCTGCCGCACTTACCTGCTGTTTGTCCTGCTTGCCAAAATCCCCCTGGCCTTGTCAATGTCACGTGCTATCTGTTGTTTTAATTCCTCTGCGCTGTCGAACTTTTTTTCAAGACGAATTTTTCTGACAAACCGCAACGTTATATCCCGTCCATAAAGGTCATCATCAAAATCAAACACATGGGCCTCAATAGTACGTTTTTTGCCCTCAAAGGTCGGGTTAAAACCAATATTGACAACACCGCCATAGGTACCGTAGGGCGTATCCGCCAGCACTGCGTACACGCCGTTATGCGGCACAAGGTCCTTAATATGACTCAGGTTTGCTGTGGGAAATCCGATCCGGCGCTTTTTGCCGTGTACGACCGTACCTGACATGCGATAGTCGCAGCCAAGCAGCTTGGCTGCAAGCGAAACCCGGCCCTCGGTGATCATGTTGCGAATCGTTGTGCTGCGCACCGGAATATTGCGATCCCTGATATCGGGCTCAACATGCACGCTAAAGCCCTGCTGCAATCCAGCCTGTTCCAGCAGCGCGACCGAACCGTTGCGCCCCCTGCCAAAAGAATAATCATGACCGATGACAATTTCAGCCGGTTGAAGGCGCTTACAGATCACATCCTGCAAAAAATCCTCCGGGGCTTTCTGGGCAAACAGCTTTGTAAAATGCTCACACACAAGGTAATCTACGCCAAGTGTCGCAATCAGGTGGGCCTTTTCCTCAAAGGTTGTTATTTTGGGAGGTTCCTGCGCCGGACGCAACACATTGAGCGGATGCGGATCAAAGGTATACACAACAGCACTGCCATCGATAGCGCGCGCACGTGCAATGGCCCTGCGTATAATTTTCTGGTGGCCTCGATGAACACCATCAAAGTTGCCCAGCGTAACCACACAATTCTTAATATGTAATTTTTGAAAAGCCCTACTGCCGCTTATTATTTTCATGTATGTGCTTCAACTATCTATTGGTAACCCAACGGAATCATTTCAGTGAATGAGCTGCTAAACAAATACGAACACGAAACACGATTGATGTACAGTATCTTTTTTAATATACAACATCTGCAAACCCTGGCCTCCACTACCCTGGAGGTGCTCAGGTAATCATGAGTTTACCGGTAGCCTCGGCAATCACGCTGCCGTCTTCGTTGCGAATGCTCGCCCGCGCATACACCAGACGTTTTCGTATATCCTCTACTTTGGCACTGCATATTAATAATGCACCGACCCGTGCGGGACTTTTAAACTTTGAGGTCATTTCAGCCGTCACAATAGTCAATCCACTGTGCACAGCCGCTTTTGCCATGGTTTCATCCATGAGGGTCATGAGAATCCCGCCATGCACCAGATCCTTCCAGCCCTGATAGCACGCATCCGGCATAAAACGAGTCTCAGCCGTACGACCATCGTCACTATAACTAAACTGCAGCCCGAGGCCGGATTCATTTTCAGTGCCGCAGGCAAAGCATCGGTTGTTATCGACTGTCAAGGCCGAAGTGGTCTTCATCGTCAACTCATGCTCCCTCAAAAAAACCCTGTTCAATCAAGGCAAAATTAGAAATATATTGACATTAAAAAGTAAATATTGTAATAGATTAGGACTTAAAATGCAAACGGTTCAACTGAAGAAACATAGAGACCCGATGCCGAAGTGGTGGAATTGGTAGACACGCATGGTTCAGGACCATGTGGGGGCAACCCTGTGGAAGTTCGAGTCTTCTCTTCGGCACCAGCATCACATAGAAGCCCGAAACTGTTACAGTTTCGGGCTTCTATATTATAACCTGCAATACCCTCGTAAAAAAAAGATATACTGTTGATAGATGACCAGTAGAAACGAACGCTGGTCAAGCATCCAGATTCAAACAGACTAAAATTCCATGAGCGCTGCAAAAGCGGAAAATCCAGCACCAAACGCCACAAGCATTCCTTTCTGGCCGGGTTGCGGACGACCAGTATCAAGAAGTTCCCGCAAGACAAACAAAACAGAGGGGGACGACATATTGCCGTAATTTTTGAAGACGTGGTATGAAAAACGCAAATCCTCGTCGCTCAGTTGAAAGTGCTTGGCGACCTGGGCCAACACAACCGTGCCACCCGGATGAACCGCCCACCAGTCAATATCATCCCGGGTCAAACTATGGCGTTCCAGCAGACGCGAGGCTACCTCCAACGCGCAGCGCGCGCCAATAACCGGCACACGCTTGCTCAAATGGTTGCGCAGCAATCCTCCTTCATTCCAGTAACACAAACTATCACGATACTTGGGAAACAGACCCGTCTCAAAGTCTGTCATGCGCACTAAACCATCTGGGTGCTTATCCGACGCCAAATCAAGTACGGCGGCAGCAGCACCATCACCAAAGATTGCATTGCTTACCACCAGATCCGGTTCATGGCTGGGGAAAATAGTGGCTGTGCAGATATCTACGGCTATACTAAGAATCGGCCCTTGTCCGCTTCGGGCCAGCATGCCGGCAGCTGCTTCAAGATTCGGAATCGCTGCGCCGCATCCCATGCCCATCAAATCCTGATAACGAATTGCAGAATTGAGTCCCAGGTCTTCGGCAATAAATGAAGAGAGTCCCGGGCACAGATAGCCGGTGCAGGTATTAACAACCAAACCGGCTATGTCTGCTGCATCCACGCCCGCATCTTCCAGCGCGCGGCGTGCGGCGGCAACGGCTGTTGGGCGGCCAAATTTGAGAAATCGCGCCAGCAGCAGATCGGGATCGGTTTCAAGTGCGTCTGCAGTGGAATCCATCCCCAGATATCGGCCTTTGATTTTACCGTCAAGCAAAATACGGCGGTACAAATCCTTTTCGTCCGACGTTAGGGTAAAATACGTGGTGAAAAATTCATACGCTTCCTCCTGGGTTGCATACAGGGGTGGATTGGCGGTGCCCAGACCTTTGAGGACAATATTCATACATGATCTCCCGAATTGAAGTGGATGGCAGCAGCGATACGAAACCAGCGGACAGACTCAATGGAAACCGTAATACCGGGCAGTTGCCCCAGCAAAACACTTAATTCATCAACTTTAAAACCACGACGGATAGAAAGCAGGGCATCGTGCCGAACACCTGCCGGTGCACCTGTGCCAACAAGCAGCAGACCTGCCGCAAACGAAGCGAGGGCTGAACGCCTAAGGTCGTTGATCAACAGGCTTCTGCGCACGAAGCCGCGAAGCCTCTGCACGAGCGCGAGGATTTGTGTATTAGTGAAGTGGTGGAAGCACATTGAGGCAACGGCGCAATCATATGGCTCATCCGGCTGATAGGTGAAGGCATCCTGCTGTTGCAGCTGCACCGCCGAATCGCCGGTGCGGTCAAGCCGCGCACGCGCAATGTCAAGCGCCTGAGCGGATGTTTCCAGACAGGTAACGTGCAAGGGGATGTCATGTGTACGCGCCCATCGGCTGACTGCCAGCGGTATGTCGCAACTTCCCGAACCAATGTCGAGGATACGCAGGGGGGAAGAACTAGAGCGTTTCTCTGCTTCAGCGGACAAAAAACGCTGCACGGTCGAAATACCGCCAAAGCGGCAATTAACCATTTCCATAAACCGGTAGCTGGCCGCAGCCAGCTCCGGCTCGCAGTCAGGCACATCAATAAGTTCCATTGCGGTTGAGCGCTGCTCAAACATTCCAGAGAGCCCCCGCTGCCATTGAGTCATCCATTGCCACGTACTTTTCCAGCACCTCATTGCGATAGCCTGGTTCAATTGAAACAGCCTGATCGGCAATACGCTCACAATAACCGCACGCCGCACAATCCAGCGATGCGCAATCACGATCGCGGAATCCATCCAGAAAATTTCCGGGAATCTGCGATGTGTCTATCTGAATCGGACATTCCGGTATCGGCGAGAGCATACCCTGTAGCCGCGCCAGATCAAAAAGCGGTTTCAACTTCTGTGGACGCACCTGCCGAGGTTTCAAGAAATGTCGCACGGACCACATCGATTCCTTGCGGACCGGCTCCTTGAAGCCATACGACAGCAGCAATTCAGCCAGATTACCGTCGAAGTGCCGCTCGCTGTAGGCCTTGACGCGCCGTAACAGTTCCACAGAAGGGATTCCCCGTTCAAGAAGTTTAAAAGTCGTGTATCCCATCTCTTCATAAGCGCCAAGATCTTCCGGACGAATCCAGGTCGACTTAATAAACTGCGACGGATCAGCTAAGCGCAGCCGCGAACAACGCAACAGACAGTAATCGATAAAAAGCGTGGAGGTATCGTCAGAAGCATGCGCAAAACCGTTTTGATGATAGGACTGCATCGGACAATTAAGGAGACAAACATGATTTACAATCAGCTGTAGATCGCACTTAACCGACTGGCGGATAGCTGCAAGTCGGGGAAAATTTCGATTGATCGAGAAACTCTCTACCGTAATGGCATCCGCGCCGAGGCCTTCCCAGTAACGGGCGCGCCGGGGCGTGTCCACCTGAGCATATATACCGACCTTCACCTTGAACTCCGGGAAACGACGTTTGACCAGTTCCAGCAGAAAGGGAGTGGATACAGTGAGCCGGGTCACACCCAGATCGCTCAACCTGGCCAGCAGGGCCGTAAGCTTTTTTTGCCAGGAACGGGTCCATTCGCGGTTGCCGAAACACGCGCCGTTCAGGAGATAATTAAAAGCTATCCCGTAGCGGTCAAGCTCGCGAATATACTGCCGCATCGTTGTTTCCGAAACCGGTGTCGCAAGGTATCGGGGGCGGCCGCCACTAATACCATCATCGGGGAATTTACCGTACACTTCATCAACCGGGTACGGTGCAAGCTGGGAAATAAGTTCGGGATCGTAATTTGCGGCAAGTGAAAATCTGGACAGTCCTGATTTTGAATTTTGCATAGTGTTAGACATGGTCATGTCCTCCGGTGCAATATTTCAGTAGAGCAGCAGAAACCTTTCAATGCAAAACCGATCATTTTGTCACCTTTAGTAAAATTGTGCATTGAGGTGCACCAACTATAGTCAGGGGGCGAAGTGTATGTCAATGAGAAACCCCGCACGAAATATGCAAGGTTGATGTGAGAACATGTATACCAGCGCAGGGACAGGCTTACAGCCGAAGCATCCTGTACATACTTCTTCCTGTTCAACAACCGCCCCCCCTCCGGAGGAAACAAAACAGACTCCCCCACGAAATCAAAACGCCTGCCTTTACTGTACGTTCAGCTGCGGCCAGGGTTGACCGTTCAGGACTGTGCCCACGGCATCCATTATGCCCCGCGCTACCAGAAGCCGATACTTTGGACCCACGGGCGTACCGGAAACAATGATACACGTTTGCTCGTAGGTAAGTTCTGTTCTAAAAGGCATGCTAAAATCGTCATACGGAACCAAACCGTCATAACTAAATTCTATGGGCTCCAAAGCCTCATCACGTGCGCAAAACACCGTGTCGGTATTTTCACTCACAAAGTCGACCAGCACATACACAAGATAATCATACTTCTCTTCAAGGGCCTGTTCAAGAATCTCGGAACTTGCCAAACGCTTATCTTCCGGATCATCATCCTCAGCGGAAAATTCGGTATCGGCAAATATCACACGGGTGCCGGTACCTGCAAGGGCTGTCTCGACTTCCTTCTGAAGATTGCCGTAAAACGACGGCGCAAGCTCATGATAGGGTTCCCCGGGCATTTCAGGAAATCCGTGCCGGGTCAGGACCAAAAGCTTTTTTTTCTGCTGGGGTAGCTTGGCGATTTCATCTTTTGCCATCTGCACAAAAGCAGCGCGGTAGGATTCAAATGCTCCGGTCTGGGGCGCATAAATTATTTTTGCCCGGCCCGCGACCATATGCTCAATTTCTGGAAACAGGGCTTCAAACTGCTCAAGATTCGAATACACCGCGAACAAATCACACACCACGATGGTTTCAACTTTTTCTGATATCAATTCATCAATAGCTTTTTTAACTGTTTCTGGATACATGGCCCAACCCGTGCGAAGCGCTACCTCCGGGAACTCGGCCTGCAGCAATTGACGCACCTCAGCAAACAGGGCCTGATGCTGGGCAACATACGGCACCTTACCTCCAGGCATACGGCCATAGTAATACGAACAGACCTTGATCGCTGGTTTTTCTACGATATCAATAAAACCGTTTTTTTTGTCCATGATAAAATGACCCGGTTTGCCTTCTTTTCGAGGCTCAACCCAGGAGTACTCCATTTCAACATAGGATTTGCCGCTTGGATCCTCTGTCTTACCGAAACAGTCCATAAGGCTCTCCGGCTTAAACTCGACCTCCGCAACCGGATTGGCCGGATCAAGTAAAACAGTGCCGCTATCACGCAGGAGAATGGGCTTGATATACCACGGGAACACAGCATTGAATATTTGCTGCATGTAATTATTAAAAAAAGTAAACTCATAGTCCTCAGGCTGACCGAGCGCTGTAATCAGAACCCCGGTTTTGCCCTTGACAACGGTGTCTTGCGAAAGATATTTCTGGTAGTTTGCAGTATCCTGAGATTGCGAACATGCCACGCACAAAAAGTAAAAAATACAACATAGTCCTGCAAGGCCAAAACCGTTTTTTTTCATCCTGTTCACTCCACTTCCTACATGTTTAATAAAAAAATCACGCATAGGCCTGCTAAAAATTAATCAGGCGTTCACGTATTTTAGTCTTAAATGTCGGCAGTGAAATTTTAAGCGTCAGTAACAAATTATTTCTGAACGATTTCAACATCAGATAAAAAAACGATATCGGCTCAGCAATACCGACGAGAAGTGCGTAGAGGACAGCAAACACGCAACGAGTTTTGATGCTTGCCCGGTTTACTGTAAAATAATTAATCCATTTTTCGGAAATCAGGGGCGAAAGCCTTACAACCTTGTTTAAAAATGTTTTTTTATAACTAAAATAATTCCGCACCTCGGGCTTTGCATCAGGACCGAATCGTTGCTTAAACATGTCAAAAATATCGGTGCCCTTATAAAAGGTGAGGGAAAATAGCTGGAGCTGGAAGGGCTTAGGTACCTTTTTAAGGACATTAATCGTTGCAATCAAATCGTCATCAGTTTCAAACGGATTATCAAGTATCACATCATAGTAGCCGCTGATGTTATACTTGTTGATAAGCCGCGTGGCCTCAAGAAATTTTTCATTTGACACGCCCCGCAGGAACACATCCTGGTTGGTTCTTTCGCTGCCGGACTGCAGTCCCATTGTAACCCATGCGAGCCCGGCTTCTTTTAAAATCTCGATCTTTTCCTCAGTTAAATGAAGCGGAGTCGAACGCACGATAAATGGTCGTGCGACGTGCTTCCGGTATTCTATTGCAAAGACCCTGTGCCACTCTGCGGTTTGCGCCAGAAAACAGTCATCATGAATATTGACAAGAATCATGTCAGGAAACTGCAGCACTATCTGCTTAAGCTCTTCCACGACATTTTCAGGGGATCGCTTGCGGATTTTTTTTGAATCGTAGAGTTTTGAAAGAAAAGAATTGCAGCAGTATGAACACGAGAAGGGACACCCTCGCGAACTGATAATATTATAGGCTTTGCCGTCATAGCGAGTATAGCGCCTGAAAATAGTCTCATTGAGCGGCACGATACTGCCTTTATGACAAACATATGATTTCCGAGGTAAATGCTCCGGAAACGGCAGGTCATCAAGATCATCAATAAGCGGACGCAAGGGATTGATAACAATTTTTTCATTATCCCTGTATGCGATATTGTTTATTTCCCTGAAACCGTCACCCCGATCAAAATTATCGGCAAACTCAAGCAACGCCCCTTCGCTTTCTCCCAGGAACACGATATCTGCATATTCAAGGCATTCGTCAGGGTTGATTGTCGGATGTATTCCGCCAGCGATAAACAGCATTTCCGGAAAGTTTTTTTTGACAGCCAGGCCTATGTCACGGGCAAATGACGCTTCAAATGTCATAAAACCGCAGCCCGTTGCATCAGGTTTAAAAACCCCGATAAAATCGATCAAGGCTATCAGTGCCTCAGGCGTATGCCGGGGCACAAAAACAATGGAGGAATCATGACCGGCTCGCAGCAGGTAGGCGTGCAGGTATTTAATCCCGAAATTCTCTGTTGTCGGCAATGTTGATACAAGTAAAATTTTCATATCTGCGCTATCATAAAATTATTTTTTCCCAAACACGCGTTTCAGCGCATACGTAATTTTCCGCGGCACATACCTCCGATACCGCTTGACAAAACGTTCGGCATCAACATCATACTTCTTATCACGGTCAAGCAGTCTGGCAAAGCTGTGCGCAAACATCCCGAAGACGGGCATAACCTTGTAAAACTTTATCCGTATCAAAAATCTATTAAACCATTTCGGAAGCACAAGCAATAAAACAAGATAGCTTTGAAGCCGGGCAAAACTTTTCGAGGCAATAGTACCGCCCTGTATAAAGGATCGAGCCTGTAAACCGATATTAATCTCCTCAACATCCTCGGGAGTGAGAATTTTTTGTTCAAGGGCGGTTTCAATAATCTGTGTTTGGGGGTAATAGCGCAGAAAATATACGCTTAACCTGCTCGGGCGTGTTTCATTATAGAATGTGAGCATGTCGACGGCATCCTGCTCTGTCTGCGTCGGCAGCCCCAGCATGTTTTCACAAATGGCAAGAATATCTCTCTGCCGGAGGTACGTTATTGCATTTTTAACTTTTTCATTGGTTTCGCGCCTGTTTAAGATGTTTCGTTTTAATTCCTCGTTGAGGGACTGTACGCCCATAATAGCCTGCCAACAGTTGCTCTGCTTCAGGACATCAGCTACCTCGTTATCAATGAAATTAACGTGAATACAGCAGGTGAATGGCACGTTAATCTCACGGCGATATCCTTCAAGGAATTCAAATAACCATTTGCGGTCACTGATAAAAATTTCATCCCAAAAATGCACTGCATGGTAGTTGTACTTTTGCTTGGCCTGTATGAGTTCAGCCAACACGCTTTGAGCACTTCGCCTGCGGAAATATCGCCCCTTCCCTGCGTATATTTTATCCTTGTAGAGTGAATTGTTGCAAAAAGTGCATTTATTCACACAACCCCTGCTCGAAAGCGATATATATCCGTTCCGGATAAACGGCAATTTTTCATAGAAAATTTCCTTGTCAGGAAAAGGAAGTTGATCAAGATCCTCAATAAGCGGTCGCACCTCATTAAGGATAATGTTTTTACCGTCCCGCACGCATACATTGGGGATAGACCGGCAGACCGTTTCATTTTTAATATTGTCGGCAAGATCAACAAGAGCGCCCTCCCCTTCTCCCATAACCACGTAATCAGCAACGGAATACCTGAGTACGTAATCGGGAACGGAGGTAGGATGAACACCGCCAAAAACAATTGGCACATCAATGGCTTTCTTTACTTTCTCGGCCAGCCGTGCTGCCCATGGAAAATTGTCGGAAACAACTGAAAACGCAACCAGGTCGGGACTGTAGGACTTCACTTCTTCAATAATGATATCGGAGTAATCAAACAGGCGGCTTGCGAAACCGGACTTAAGATAGGTATCATCAAACAACTGCGGGTCAAAGCTCATCCAACAGTTATGACCGGCATTTTTAAGGGCAGCAGAGAGGTACTCTATAGCCAGTGTTTCTTCACAAGAGGATATAAAAACAATATTCATTGTCTATAGGCTAGCTGAAAGGTTCGCGATTTATGATATCTCTTTATTTATTTAGTTCCGTTCATTGTCACTACTTTATATAGTATTCAATACGAAAACACCAGTCACAAAATAAACATTCTCGCTCGCACCTACAAAGCCCGATCATCCCGACACAAAAAAAAGTTGTTAGAAAACGGACATATAATGACCCGCTTGGTGATGCGTTACTTACACCTGCACAGAAGATAAATATTTTTTCAAAAAACGCCCGGTTATTGAGCGCTCCTGCTGCACAATTTCCTCGGGTGTTCCAGCGGCAACAAGGTACCCTCCTGCATCACCACCTTCAGGGCCGAGGTCAATTATATAATCAGCGGTTTTAATCACATCCATATTATGCTCGATGACAAGTACACTGCTGCCGCGATCAACCAGGCTGTTCAGGACTGCCAGTAACCGGGCCACATCGGCAAAATGCAAGCCAGTTGTCGGCTCATCCAGAATATAGAGCGTATGCCCCCTTGTCTTCTGAGACAGTTCTCGTGAGAGTTTAATGCGCTGGGCTTCACCGCCTGAAAGCGTTGTCGCCGGCTGCCCCAGGGCAATATAATCAAGACCCACATCGCACAGCACCTGCAGCTTGCTGTGCAGCACAGGGATGTTTTCAAAAAACCCGAGCGCTTCGCGCACGGTCATATCAAGCACGTCAGCAATATTTTTACCACGATAGCGCACTTCAAGCGTTTCACGATTATAGCGCTTCCCCTGACACACATCGCAGGTCACATACATATCAGGCAAAAAATGCATTTCAATTTTCAAGGCCCCGTCACCCTTGCACGCCTCACAACGACCTCCCTTGACGTTGAAGCTGAAGCGCCCGGGTTTATACCCGCGCAGCTTTGCCTCGGGAATCTGTGTAAAAATATCACGAATATAGTTAAAAATGCCGGTAAACGTCGCCGGATTGGAACGGGGAGTGCGCCCGATCGGAGATTGATTAACATGAATAATTTTGTCTATATATGATGCTCCGCTCATAGGAACAGCGCCAGATGTACGCTTGCCCGCACAGTCTATATGTCTGAGCTCCTCAAGCAGGCAATCAAACACCAGCGTACTCTTGCCTGAGCCTGACACACCGGTAACACAGCTGAACACACCTAAAGGTATATTGAGGCTGAGATTCTTCAGGTTGTTTTTTGAAGCACCTTCCAAACGCAAAGCGCGCTCTGCCGTGCGCCGGGCCATGGGCAGCTTGATTTTTTCCAGCCCGGACAAATACCTTCCGGTTAGCGAAGCGGGGTTGGCCTCCACTTCCTGCGGCGTGCCCACAGCCACAACCTGACCGCCGGCAACGCCGGCACCGGGGCCCAGATCAACAATATAGTCGGCTGCTCGAATGCTCTCTTCATCATGTTCAACCACAAGAACACTGTTGCCGATATCACGTAATTGCTGCAAAATATCCAGCAAGCGTCCGGAGTCACGAGGATGCAGGCCCACGCTGGGTTCATCCAATACATAGACGACCCCGGTCAGGCGGGTGCCGAGTTGAGCTGCAAGACTTATGCGGTGCGACTCACCGCCAGAGAGCGTTCCGGCAGCCCGGTCAAGGGTCAGATACCCCAAGCCAAGATATTCAAGAAACCCCAGGCGTTGTTTTATTTCCCTCACAAGCGGATCGGCAATCACCTGCCGCGCCGGAGTAAACGAAACAGCTTCTAAAAAACAGGCGGCCTCACTGACACTCAAGGCGCATACATCGGCAATTGATTTTCCGTCAAGGCGAATCCACAAACTTTCTTTCTTCAGGCGGCCGCCGCCGCAGTCCGGACATGTTTGCTGGTTCATGTAGCGGCCGATATCATCGCGCACCTGATCAGATTCGCTTTCATGATAGCGCTTGTGGAGCGATGCCAAAATGCCCTGAAACGGTTTTTCGGACCGATAGAGCCGTTTTTCATCCTGATATTCAAAAGCAACCAGCTCACCGCCGCTTCCTTTCAACAACATTGAACGAATGGGCGGCGGGAGCTTGTCAAAGGGAGTATCAAGCGAAAACCCGTAATGATCCGCCAGCCCCTTGCACAGGTAGCGCACGTAAAAAGAATCAGGGTTCGACCAGGGTGCAATAGCCCCCTGATTGATCGAAAGACTTCCGTCCGGAATGATCAGAGCCGGATCGAGCTCGGCACAGACTCCCAAACCGGAACATGTTTCACACGCACCATAAGGACTATTAAAAGAAAATGAGCGCGGACTGAGCTCAGGATAGCTGATCGCGCATTCCGGACAAGCCAGTTTTTCACTGAAAATCAACTCCTGTCCTTCAACCGGTGATACTATGACAAGACCGTCACTCAGGGACACTGCAGTCTGTAGTGAATCGGCCAGACGCTGAGCGATAGTCTCTTTTACAACAAGCCGATCGACCATCACCTCAATGGTATGCGCCTTGTTTTTTGCAAGACTGATATCATCACCCAAATCAACCTGCACGCCGTTGATTCTGGCCCGAATGAACCCGTCTTTGCGCAGCCGGCGCAGCTCTTTTTTAAATTCGCCCTTACGCCCGCGCACGACCGGCGCAAGCACGACTATCTTAGCACCCTGCTCCAGACGCATAACTTGATCGACCATTTCCTGAATGGTCTGAGAACTGATCTCGCGCCCGCATTTCCAGCAAAACGGAATACCCGTTCGGGCAAAAAGCACCCTGAGGTAATCATATATTTCCGTGGTCGTAGCAACGGTTGAACGCGGATTGCGGGCAAGCGTTTTCTGCTCAATCGCAATCGCGGGCGAAAGCCCTTCGAGCACATCAACATCGGGCTTCTGCATCTGATCGAGAAATTGGCGTGCATAGGACGACAGCGACTCAACATAACGGCGCTGACCCTCGGCATAAATCGTATCAAAAGCCAGGGATGACTTACCGGAACCGCTTGTACCGGTAATAACGACCAGACGGTTCTTCGGAATTGCAACTGAAATATTTTTCAGATTGTGAACCCGGGCACCCTGTATGATAATCTCACGTGATTCAGACATTTCTTGATTATAATACAGACACCGCCGATTTTATACGTGTTTTTGCTTAGCAATAATTACGGATCATACACTGCATTAAACATATGCTATCGGGACCACCTTCCAGCAGCTTGCAACCGTATTTTTTTAACACGGTCTTGACATATTTTGCCTGAATATGCATCATAACGAAAATTAACTTGGATAATCGGGTACAAGGTGATGGTCAACGCCCAGGTTAAACTCATCGTTCTAATAACAGGAGGCACATCATGAAAAATTTACTTACAGCGTTTTTGGCACTCATCGCCTGTATTTCCACGACCGTTCCTGCCGCAGCCAATGAATCCCTCAGAGAACGGGCCAATAAAATTTTCAAGCCTATTCCTGAAACAGCGTCCCAACTCACACGCAATCCATTGACCCCCGTCAAAATCGAGCTGGGGAAAATGCTGTATTTTGAACCGCGGCTGTCAAAAAGCGCGCTCATCAGCTGCAACACCTGCCACAACATCGGGCTGGGCGGAGCGGACTTCCAGCAAACCTCAACCGGACATGCCTGGCAACGAGGGGATCGCAACTCACCTACGGTCTTTAACTCAGTCTATAATATCGCCCAGTTCTGGGACGGACGGGCAGAAGACCTGCTACAACAGGCCAAGGGCCCGGTACAAGCCAGCGTTGAAATGAACAATACTCCTGAACAAGTGGTAAAGACCCTTACAAGCATGCCCGAGTATGTGCAGCGTTTCACCGAAGCGTTTCCCGGAGAAGCAATGCCGGTAACATTTGATAATATGGCCAGAGCAATTGAAGCTTTTGAGGCAACCCTGATCACCCCCGGCGCCCCGTTTGACCGGTTTCTACTCGGTGACGCGAACGCCCTTACCAACGACCAGCAAGAAGGCCTGCGTACGTTTATGGACAAAGGCTGCGCAGCATGCCACGGCGGCATCAACATGGGCGGATCGGGCTATTTTCCCTTTGGGCTAATTGAGCGCCCGACTGAGGATATCACCGGCAGCGATAAAGGACGCTTCACATTTACGGGTTCAGCCTCTGATCAATATGTCTTCAAATCTCCATCTTTGCGCAATATTGAACTGACCACCCCCTACTTTCACTCCGGCAAAATCTGGTGCCTGAAAAAAGCAATAGCAATCATGGGGTCAGCGCAGCTTGGTATCAGTCTGAATGAAACCGATGTGCTGAAGATTGAAACGTTTCTCAAGGCCACAAACGGAATACAGCCGCAGATCACCTACCCGATTCTGCCGCCACCCACAAAGACAACCCCGCTGCCGGGGTTAAATTAATAATGCGCACAGCTCAACACACAACAGGACATACAGTACATTGATACGCAGAATGGATTGATCGATGGAAACCATACATAATTTTCTCAACACCCTCAGTGACCTTGTCTGGGGGCCATATATGCTGATCCTGCTGGTCGGCACCGGCTGCATTCTAACGATAATGCTGCGTTTCATCAACATACGCAAGCTGCTGCCGGCAATTAAACTGGCATTCACACCGGGGGGGAAGTCTGCCGGAAAAGGCGACATAAGCCCTTTTCAGGCGCTCACAACTGCGCTTTCAGCTACAGTCGGCACCGGCAACATCGCCGGCGTGGCAACTGCCATCACCCTGGGCGGACCGGGCGCAATTTTCTGGATGTGGGTCTGCGCTTTTTTCGGCATGGCCACCAAATACAGCGAAGTCGTACTTGCGGTCAAGTACCGGAAACATTTGCCGGACGGAACCATCTGCGGTGGCCCCATGCATTATTTAACCCAGGGCCTGGGCCTTAAATGGCTGGGATTGCTTTTTGCCTTTTTCGGCGTGCTGGCTTCATTCGGCATTGGCAATATGGTGCAGGCAAACTCAGTGGCACTTGCACTGCAGGAGGCCTTCTCTGTGCCCCGCGGCCTTACCGGCGTTGTACTGGCCGTGCTGACCGCGCTGGTCATTATCGGCGGCATCAAGCGTATCGGCAAGGTTACATCAACGATAGTTCCCGTGATGGCTCTTTTTTACATTGTATTTGCATGTATTATTATAATCGGAAACATCTCCGCCATTCCTGACGTTCTGAGACTAATCTTCACACGTGCTTTCACTCCCAGCGCAGCCGGAGGAGGATTCCTTGGAGCGACCGTAGCCCAGGCCGTTCGCTTCGGTTTTGCCCGCGGTGTGTTTTCAAACGAAGCAGGGCTGGGAAGCTCCCCGATCGCGCATGCAGCCGCCAGAACCAGCAGTCCTGTACGTCAGGGACTGATTGCCATGACAGAAGTATTTATCGATACGCTGGTCATCTGTTCGCTGACAGCATTTGTGATCCTGCTCTCACCCGGAGTATGGCAAAGCGGACTTCAGAGCTCAGCCCTTACCGCCCACGCATTTGAAACCTTTCTACCGGGTGTGGGAAAATATGTTGTTTCCATTGGACTGTGCCTCTTCGCCTACTCAACCCTTGTCGGCTGGTCATACTACGGTGAAGAATGCATTGAATTTCTACTGGGCATGAAAGCCCGCGCGCCCTATCGTATTGTATTTTGCATACTTGTGGTTGTCGGGGCAATCCAGAAGGTAGAAATTGTCTGGACATTCTCGGACGTTACCAACGGCGCCATGGCTATTCCCAACCTGGTCGGACTGCTGGGGCTAAGCTATGTAGTGTATCAGGAAACCGTAAAATACTTCTCAAAGGATGCGAGCCCGCATACATAAACGAAATGCCGCAAGCACTAGAGACTCACGGCATTAGAAAAAACTCTTAAGATGCGATACATGCGAGATCAAACACCGTAGAACGCATATTTACGCCTGCAACTTTTAACCTTAAACCTTGAACCCCAAACTAACTTCCCTCCGAGTTCCCAGCTAAAAACTCCCAACGCAAGCCCCTACCAAGGGCTAAAAATAATACCCTTGTTCTGAAGGTGAGATTTGAGGATATCGACCGATTCGGCCACATTCTCATGCTGTGTCAGCTGTAAATCGTAGGCAATGTCAGTTGTAACATTTTCCCCGATCCACACGGTTTCAATTTTCTCCGGACTCACCGCCGTTTTCATGATCTCCATATCTTCCTGGGTCAATTCCGCTGCTGTCAACAACAGAATAATACCGGCATCCAGCAATATATTAGAAACCTCGGACAGTCTACGCATATGTTCTTCGTGCTGATTTTCGTCGCTGCCCTTGATATCGGCATCAATACCATAGAGCACATTACCGATTCCCAGAAAATAGACAATCTTACCGTCTTCAAACAGACGATCCTCCAACTGCTTGGCAATCGCCTTGCGGTCAACCTGTTTTTCTCCGGTAAGCACCAGAAGAGTTGACTTCTGATTATACTTCTCAGCCCGCTTCTCGGGGGAAATGATGCTTTTTTCCCATTTATAATTGCGCAGCATCACGGTTTCGCGCAGCCAGCTCTGTTGATCATCCAAGGCTTCGGCAATAATACCACCGCCCCATATCTCATAATTGTCAACAATCACGAACCGACCTGTGGCACCGATATCCGTAGTCGGGTCAAACGCGATGGCCCGATTAAGCTTAAAGACGCACTCAGCTACATCATGACGCTCAACCTGATGCTTGCTGACGGTATTTAAGTCCGATGCGTCAATAACGCGAGTCACCTCCTCCAGGCGAGCTGTCACGCGCGCGGTTCCCAACTTAAAAAGATAGTCTTTCTTCTGCACCAGGGGATCGCGGCCAAGCCAAAAAAGGTTCACCCGTATCCGGGATGATACCTGAGGGCGGGGCTCACCAACCTTTGTCGCAAGTTCACCACGGGTGATATAAATCTGCTCCTCAAGCGTAAAGCCGGCTGCCGAGCCACACTCGGCCAGCGTCTGAACAGGAGCATTGAAACACTCAATAGTTTTGACCCTGCTCTTCTTGCCCGAGGGATAAAATACCACCTCATCGCCTATCGACACGCTACCGGTTTCAATTGTTCCCGCTACAACCCGGCGGTTATCCCCGAACCGCGTGAATTTATATACATCCTGCACCGGCATCCGAAAGGGTTTATCCACAGGCTGCGGCTCTTTCTCAAACGCGTCCAGCATGTCAAGCACGGTTTTCCCGGTGTACCAGGGCATGTTCTGAGGCGCAAGCTCAGCAATATTGTCACCCTTCATACCGCTCACCGGAATAAAACAGGCCGGAACTACATTGATGTCTTTCAAAAAATCCGTGTACTCATCAACAATCTTTGTAAAAACATCTTGATTGTAATCCACCAGATCCATCTTGTTAACAAGAATAGAAATCTGTCGAATTCCGAGCATTGACATCATATAACCGTGACGCCGTGAGTTCTCTTGCACGCCCTCATAGGCATCAATCACCAGCAAGGCGGCCTCGGCCCGCGAAGCACCGGTGACCATATTTTTCAAAAACTCAATGTGGCCTGGTGCGTCAAGAATCATATAATTACGTTTAAGCGTTTTGAAAAACACCCTGGCCGTGTCAATGGTAATGCCCTGAGACTGTTCATCCTTAAGGGCATCAATAAGAAAAGCATATTCAAACGGCTTTGAGTTCCGCTTACAATTTTCCTGAACCTGCTCCAGTTTCCCGTCAGGAAGAGAGCCTGTATCAGCAAGCAGGCGTCCGATAACCGTACTCTTACCATGGTCAACATGCCCTGCTATTACAATGTTCATTTTTTGTTTTTCTAACATTTCAGTCATATCCAAATGCCTCGCAGCCTAATGATCAGTACTTGATTTATATGTGGTGTGGGTAACTACATGTAGCCGTCACGCCGCAGTGTTTCCAAACCGCCGCCGTCTTCCTTATCCTGGGCTCGACCGGAGCGCTCGGCAACGTTTTTCAAACCACCGCTTTTCAGCTCCTCGATAATTTCAGCCACATTACGCGAAGACGACTCAATCGGCGTGGTGCATGGATAACAGCCAAGGGAGCGATAACGGCTATTGTCGCCCTGATTATAATACAGAGAAACCGTGGGGATATTTTCACGCTCAATATATTCCCAAATATTCAACTCAGTCCAGTCAAGCAGCGGATGTATACGCAGATGCGTACCGGGCGGAAAATCGGTCTTGAACTGATTCCAAAACTCAGGGGGCTGATCTCCCAGATCCCACATGTTCTCGCGATCACGAGGTGAGAAATAACGTTCCTTTGAACGGGAGCCCTCTTCATCGGCACGCACTCCCACAATCACCCCGGTATACGGTTCGGTATTTTTGTAGACATCATACTTGCCGGTCTTATGATTGAGCACAAAACGGGGCCATTTGCCGCTGAGCGTATTGGCCAATGCGGTGCTTTTCAAGTTTTTGCAACAGGCTATCCTGTCAACATTCCCGTCAGGAAATGTCTGTTTTTCGCGCAGGGCCTCCTCATTCATACCGTACACCATCTCAAGCCCCCATTCCTGTGCCAGACGGTCACGGTACTCTATCATCTCCGGTATTTTAAAATTTGTATCAATATGCACAAGGGGAAATGGCACATGTCCGTAAAACGCCTTACGTGCCAGCCACAGCAAAACTGTGCTGTCCTTACCGATCGACCACAGCATACACATGTTCTTAAAACTGGCATAAGCCTCGCGTAGAATATGTACGCTTAGACTCTCCAACTGCTTTAAATGATCCATTCCTGCTCCATCTCTTTCTCTATAAACGGTATGTTAAAAAATATTTTGCCCACAATCCTCAGCCGGACCTGCTTCTTTCTGTACAGTAAAGACCATGGATAGACAGCCTACCACTGCATGTGCTCTTTAAAGTCTTGAAGTTTTAGCTAATTTTCATAAAATCGTCAAGCTTTCAAATAGTATACGCATCTAATAATGCCTGGCGAAGCGAATCAAATAAGTCAGCACATATAGTGCTCATGGATAAAACGCAAATTATTCAGTCTGATTCCAGTCGAAGATTCAACGTTCACTATTAGCATAAAGTAACCAGGCACCGTGTTGGTTAATGATCGTAAAATTTTCCATCATCTCCCGTGCTTCCAAGGGAATTTCTCCGCGCACCAACAGATAATCAAGCTCATCATAGCGACCGTCATAATGCTGACTGCCGCCCTTCCCCAACCAACCGATATACTCTGGTAGCACATCCGTGCCGAGACGCCGCCTGATTACAAATGAACGATCGTCAGCAAGTCGCGTTGTGCTGACGCCCTGCGTCCAGGCCGTATAATAGTCCGGGCAGTTATCATACATGGAAACATTTCGGAAACGATAGTCATATATCAAACCGCCCACAACGTCTTCAGAAGAACAGTCGGAAAAAATTGAAGCATCAAATCCCACATTTTCGGCATCAAATGCCCGAAAGCATTGAAACCACAGGGCGGCATGCAAAACAACAACCACGCATAAAAATGCTTTCAGGGGTGCTGACAACTTGGGGGGCGCAACTATACTTCCGGCTAGAACTATTCCTAAAAAAACCAGGACCGTAAAACGCTGGTATAAAAAACTGTACCCAGGCAACGATACCGGAACCAAAAGCGCACAGAAAATAGCGCAAGCCAGAAAAATTCTGACGCAAGCGAAACACGTTGTGCCAACGGATGGTATTAACGCCCTTTTTTTAAAAAACGGCGTCACCGCAAAGGATATCATTACACAAGAAAAGAACACAGCCGCTGCATATCCGAGCATAGTCCCTGAAAGCCTAAAGTTATCATGGACTATAACAGCTCCGCGTTGCCAGAACGACGCCAGAAATGTATGCTGGTAATACTGCACCAACGATGCAAGCATTGAGGGACCATTGTATTCACGGGAATCACCGATATACCAAACGCAAAAAAGGATAACTCCCGGAAGACAAAGTGTCAAATGTACAAAAATACGATTCCACGAACCCTGTCTGTACGTGTCAAAAAGAACACACCCCACATACACCATGACTGCAAAAAGAAATGCCATGGCATGCATAAAAAAGATGCCGGGCAGCAAAATGACTATTGCAATTGCGGCGACAAGACTCTTCTTCTCTATATAATTAATTATCAAAAGCAGCAAAAAGAGTATAGCCGGGAGCGCAATAGTGAAGCCAGTAAATCCATAACAAACATTAATGTTATAAAGAACAAGAAATGCAAGCAAGCCGTACCACACATTCCCCCTACACCGCACGATTAGCAGCATAACAGTTGCGGCAAACAATAAAGTATACAAAAGATAAAACACTTTATTAGCAATCTCGACATCCGGAAAAAGCTGTGCTCCACAAAAAACCGTGTGGAGGACATTAGGCCGAGGGAACATTTTCAATGAAAAAAATTTTTCAAACTGATTATCCGGCTCGCCATACGATTTATATATCGTGGCAAGCGCCAAATGGTTAGGCATGTCCAGAAAGGGATATAATCGTTGTGTACCGAAATTATACACGTGTACAGTCAGCACAAAGATGAAAACCACCCAAAATGCTTTCTGCTGCAGAACCTTCCCGGCGCAACTGGAAACACGTTTCATATCCATACTACCGTCACTCCAGTCTTTTCAAACGCAGACTGTATAGAATAGATTCCGGTTCTTTGACTATTTCAAAATCCTGCCGGTTCGCTTCGGGTATAAAATTAAAACCAGATGACACCAAGAAAATATCTCGCTCTTGCAAGGCCTGTTTCAGGGCTGCGGGTTCATCCCCATAGAGGCTGGCCATGGTGGTATAGCCATCAATTAAAATTCCTTCAACACCCTGCATTCGATCCTTCGTCAAAATCAGCGGATAATACGCAGTGCTATCGCACAGGATTAAACCATCAGGGGCAGCCTCCAACAAAGCTGTGCGAGCAAATTGCTCAGCCGAATGCTCATTATGCTTCCACGGCACAATCCAGTAGCGCATCTCATCTCGGAACGCCAAAACCCGTGCACGCTTAACATCAAGGTCAAAAGCCCTGAGAATGGGAGGCAGAGCTGCATACGTTAACGGCATCAGAACAATTGAAAACAGACAGGCAACGACGACGGCTTTCCTCATAGCTGCAGATCTGCAGGCCAGCACATCCATGCCAACAGCCATACCCAAACTAAACAGTACCAATGTCGGTAAGATAAACATAAACTGATCCGGCACTGAATATCGTAGAAAAAAAAGACCGTGCAAACTTAGCAACGCAAACAGGGACCATGCCAGAGGTTTACCGATCCTTTTGACCATAACTGCCCATCCGAGAACTCCTAGGACCAACCCAGCATGCAAAAAATTCAAGCTACTCAATGCAGCGTTCACGACCATCAACGGGCTGCTTAAACTTACGTTTAACACATCGCCTGCATACCTACCGAAAAGCATTGACTCAACTGACGCTTGCAGGCTTCCGGTCTGCAACGTTTCCTGAACAAGCAGCCATACAAGCGGAACCGCCCCGCACAACCATGCCGCTGCGGCAATCGGAATACACACAACAGGCAGGCTGCGTCGGCACACAAGAATCAATACACAGATTCCATAAACCGGCAAACTCAAAAGCGCCATGTTATGCACACTAACGTTCAAACCGGCCAACAAGAACAATCCAGTCACTGTAGAGAGTGACGGTTTACGAAGACATACTATAAGAAAAATGAGTTCTGCGGTGAAGAAGGCTGTATTCCACGTATAAACCTCGGCAATAGTCGCCAGCCACCACGGGGTATGCATCACGGCCAGCATGCCGGCGGTCATCAACCCGATCCAGCGCCTTCCGGTAAGGAGGAAGCCAAGGACAGAGACATTCGCCAATGTTATGGCCATACCCGCGCCGCTGCAAAAGTTAAGCAGGGTTACATCTGCTACACGTGGTAGCAACAAAAATAAACGCCCAATAGCAATATAGAGGGAATGTGCGAGCGCCAACCCCAAATTCCCGGTATAATCACCCGTCAGTATCCGCAACTGGCGTGCACCACTATCCTGCCAGGCAACACCCTGCTGAACGGTCAAAGCATAAAGCAGCAATCCCGCACACAGTACTCCCATCCAGAGAACACATAGCCATGCTACTTCTCGGATATCGCGCTGTCCGTTTTGTTGTACTATCATAAGTTCAATCCCCTGACCTCACATCTGCATCAGACGCATGCCGGTTCAAGCCTTCACGGTACGACAATTCTTTAAAATCTGCAGAAGTTCATCAGGCACATGCAAAGAACCCCGGCCGGTTCCAATTTCAGTGCCGTTCACCCGAGTGCCGTGAAAATCACTGCCCCCGGTTTCAACAAGATTAAATTTGCGCGCAAGGTTCGCGTACAACTGCTGTTGCCGGGGTGAATGTTCAGGATAATACACCTCTATGCCCTGCAAACCGCACGCACTCAATTCGGCTACCAAATCCTGCAGCACAGCTGTACTGTGCCGACCGATAACGGCCGGGTGTGCCAGCACTGCCACACCCCCGGCATCACGGATGCACCCAATCGCCGCATCCGGCGCAAACCGATATTTATCAACATAGGCCTGGGCGCCTTTTTTTAAATAGCGGTCAAAAGCTTGACGCACTGTGCGCACGTATCCTTGCTGCACCATCACCTTGGCAAAATGCGGACGACCCACCTGCCCGGTTGCCGCCTCGTGCTCAACCTGTTCCATGGTAATGGCAATCCCGGCCTCACGCAGCCTGTCAATAATGCGCGGATTGCGCTCATTGCGCGCCTGCTGCAACACAGAAATCCTCTCAAGAAAACAAGGATCCTCATGACGAATGTAGTAACCCAAAATATGCAGCGTACCAAGGCTATGTTCAGCACTAATCTCAATGCCGGGCACCACCTCAATACCCTCTTCAGCTCCGGCTACCAAGGCTTCTTCGACACCCTCCACCGTATCATGATCGGTAACAGCGACCGCGCTCAACCCGCAAGAGTGTGCATGGCACACCATTTCAGTCGGACTCATCGTTCCATCGGATGCAGTGGTATGCACATGGAGATCTATCATAGCTTGCCATTACCTCCCACGATGCCGCCCGAACCTGCGTTATCAGAAAATCTTCGATTGTTGACACCCTGCACCAAATCCAATGAGGCGTTTCTCGCAGATTCATAATCTGCATCCGTATTGATGTTTTTAAACACCTCTGCCGAACTGATACGCACAACATTAACCTTTAATGTTGGAAACAAGTCAATAATGCGATACTCGCCGTGAGCAATCAGATCTTCCAGGGCAGGAAGACACGTCCGGCGATACAGGGCGCACAACGGCTCAAAATGCTTGTGCTTAAAAATAACAATATCATAACCGGGAAGAGCTGAAATTAAATCTTCAAAAAGCTCACGCTTGACCAGCGGTATGTCACAGGATACCACCAGCACGTATTCAGTACCACAATAGCTTAACGCAGCATGAATTCCGGACAATGGGCCGCCACCGGGCAGAATATCACCACGGCAAAGATAGCCAAAATGGGCGTACTCATCAGGGCTATTGGTAATAATGGTAAGCTCTTTGACACAGCTCCGTACTTCACTCATAACCTTTTCTATAATCGTTGTCCCCTGGAAGGGCAACAGAGCCTTATTTCGGCCCAAGCGGCTCGATCTCCCGCCAGCCAGCACAGCCGCAGAAATACTCGGTTGCAGAATGCCGACCCGCACCCCAAGCCTGACAAGGAACTTCACCATCCGAACCAGCATATGCTTTTTCGCATCACCTTGCGGTCCGCTGCAGTTAATCGTAACAGGGCTACTGTCCATAAACTAATACCTACTCACTGGAACCGAACACTACCGGTAGCGCACACCCGAAGTCAAAGCCCCCGAATATGACAAAAAAATCAAAAATTTTACAGGAAACTACCCTGAAAATAAAAAGAGTTTGCTGGTTCCAAAAACCGGCAAACTCATTTAGGCATATGGAGGCGGCGACCGGATTCGAACCGGTGAATGGAGGTTTTGCAGACCTCTGCCTTACCACTTGGCTACGCCGCCAAAAAAAAATGGAGCGGGAAACGGGATTTGAACCCGCGACTCCGACCTTGGCAAGGTCGTACTCTACCACTGAGTTATTCCCGCTCAGAATCCGAAATAGTATATCCATCATTGCAATTTTGTCAACAAATAAATACACACAAGCTACACGGGCATGCAGGACACTCCATCCGCAAAACCGCTACAACAACTCTGTACGCCCCTGTTTTTCAAGCTGTTCAACAATTGCGCGCACATCCTGAGAGCGATCACGTCGGCATACAAGCAGTGCGTCTGCAGTCTCCACAATCACCACGTCATCAAGCCCCACAACAGCGACGGTTTTACCTGTGGCGTGCACCAGACAGCCCTTGGAATCAGCCGTATACACATCACCACGCAAAAATATTAAGAAATGACTACTGTTCAACAACACTTAGCATGCGCAGGTGGTTGCATTCATGAGTTGTACAACCGGATAATTATCAAAATAGTCAATACTATTCAAACAGGCGTAGGACTGCTCCAGTCTCACCACATTGTTTAAGTCAAGCCCCAGGGCGTCGCAAAGAATAGTACGGTTCAAGCCGCCATGGGCTACCAACAGGACAGTACCGCCGGCGTGCTCATCCACTATACGCTCAAGGCGGGGTAGCGCACGCGCACGTACATCGGCGAAACTCTCACCGCCCTCAATCCGGAAGGAGGCAATATTGCCGGTACGCATGTTGAATTCATCCGGAAAGCGCTCTATAATTTCGGCACGTGTCATCCCTTCCCAGTGACCAATATCGATTTCGCGAAATTCAGGACAGGCAACCGGCACAAGTCCGTGAGCAGCCGAGAGCAGCCGGGCTGATTCAACTGTTCGCCCAAGATCACTGCAATATACTGCGCTGATCGAAACAGCGCTCAGCCGGGCGGCAAGCGCTGCAATCTGAGTGCGACCCGCTTCACTTAACTCAATATCCCGTTGACCGACATAGCGCCACTCATCAGAGGTCACCAGCGCGCCATGGCGCACCAGGTACACCCTCGTGCGCGGAACATCCGCTACGTTTTGCTGAAAGCTGGAATGAGCGGCTGGGTTAGGGTCCACCTGCATATGTCCTGAGTCAGATGCCATGCCGCTGCACTGTGAGAAAGAGGATGAACTTTTTATAGATTGTAACAATCGCGCAGCAGTCTGACCAGCGCGATATTATCAGAATGCCCGGTCATGTTGGCCGTGATCTTTGCCCGGAGAGGCCGGCCGAGCAAATACAGATCACCCACCATATCCAGAATTTTATGCCGCGCGAACTCATCCGGAAAACGCAAATCCGTATTAACGATTTTCTCATCGTCAATCAAAATAAAATTATTGAGCTGTCCGCCGCTTGCCAGCCCCTTTTTATTGAGCGCCTCAATATCCTTTAAAAATCCAAACGTACGCGCCGGGGCAATCTCACGTTTAAAGGCATCGGCATCCGCCATGGCAAACGTGTATTCCTGATGTCCTACAGGCCGAGGATAATTCAAAGTGTAATGGATGGAAAACTCTTCAGCAGGTTCAACGGTCAGGAACTTCTGCTTGCTATCGGCCTCACCCAGGGTATGGCGCCTGTCAACGATAATTTCATCCAGAGGTTCTTCCTGCTCTTCAATACCGGCATCTTCAATCATCTGGCAAAAATCAACTGCAGATCCATCCATAATGGGGACTTCATTATTAATCTTGATCATCAAATTGGTAATCCGGTAGGCATGCAGGACCGCAAGAAAATGTTCTATAGTCCGGGCTGCCGCCCCGTTATGCTGCAAACTAGTGGCGTAATCGGTTGAAACAACATAATCAATATTTGCAGGAATAACCTCCCCGCTTGAAATATTGCCAAAAAGTATTCCACTGCCCGGCGGCAGCGGTGTCAAGATCAAGCCGGTCTTATCACCGGAATGCAAACCACGTCCGCTCAACACCATGCTGCGCTTAAGGGTACGCTGCATGCGCTGTGCCGCCTGACCCTCACAGGACAAGATTATATTGTACTCACTGACATACTTCTTAAGAAGCTTTTTAGTAACATCAATTTTTTTTGCGGTACTCTTAATATCGCGATCATTGCGACGCAGGTGATACAGCAGATAATTCTTACGCCAGGCATCCTCGGCTTCCTGCATAGTGGCATAGCGCTCATGATAGCGCGAAACGTTATACTGCATATCATCACGCACAGAGAGGGGGATATCATGTGATGAAATAGTTTTGGTGTGAACTGAGACAACAATCTTTTCAACAAGATTTTTAAGTTCCTTAACATTGGCGGGCCAATCATAATTCATAAGCATCTCAAGCGCGTCATCATCAAAGCTTTTCTCGCGCAGCCCATAATCACGACAATAAAAACTCATAAAATGCTGCAAAAGCAACGGAATATCAGCCCGACGATTGCGAAGCGGCGGCAGTTTTATGCGCTCTGGAAAACAGTCAGCAAAATCGGCCAAGAGCTTTCCATCCGCAAGTGCAGAGTCAATATCAAGCAGCGATGAAACCACAACGCGAAGGTGTGAATCAGGGGTGCGCTTCTGCAAAAAAGCCGCAATACGTTCCTGCAGCTCAGTTGCCAGGGTCTCAACCGAGTTCAGGTACACAACCGTACTGCCCGGATGAGTTAAAAGCCCATCCTTGCCCGAGCCGTCAGCCTGATCACCGAAAAGTTCAAGGGCCGCTTCCGTAGAATCGTACAAAGGGCAATTAAACCGGTAGAAAACTGCTGGGCGATCGTTTTTTTCGCCAGCCCGCAACATCCGGGCCACGATTTCCTTGCCGGTACCGACCTCACCGCACAAAAACACATGCGCTTTGCCGTCAGCAATTTTTTCAATGTGCCCGCGAATATCAATGATTTCACGGGTCTCGCCGGTCAACGTAACGCGCTCCCGCGGCCCGTCACGTTCCTCCTCAACAGCGACAACCTGTGCTGCATCCTGCCATTTCTCATTAATACGCTTAAGAGTATCCAGTACCAAATCAAGTGAAAAAGGCTTTTCAAGAAAATCAAAAGCTCCGTGCTTGACCGCCTGCACAGCTGTATTGACCGTGCCGTGGCCGGTCATCATGACCACCTCGATATCGGAATTAAAATCCTTAATACGCTTTAGCGTTTCCATGCCGTCTATTCCCGGCAGCCATATATCCAGAAATACGATGTCAACAGGCTGTGATTTGACAATGTGTAGAGCTTGGCTGCCGTCGGAAGCAGCCAACAGGCTGTAGCCCTCGTCCTCAATGCTGCCGCTGAGGGAATCGACAATGGCCTGTTCATCATCTACCAGAAGAATGACCGGTGTTTTCATGCTGCTCATTCCTTTCAAGTGCTTACCTGCCGGCTCACCGGCAGTTCAATAACAAAACAAGTTCCGCGAGGATGATTGTCACGAACCCTGATGTAGCCGCCGTGATCAGCGATGATCGTACCAACGATCGCCAGACCTAACCCGGTGCTATCTTTTTTAGTCGAAAAATAGGGGTCAAATATTTTAGGTTTCAGCTCGGGCGGGACACCGCACCCGTTATCGATGACCTCCACCGTTACTACGTTCAGTTTTAGTTTGTATTCCGTGCGAAGCACGACTTGCGCATCATTTTCCAACGAGGCGACAGCGTTGTCAAGGAGATTAATCAAAACCCGCTTAATCTGATCCCGGTCAAGGCTGAGCCGGCCCACGTTGCGGCCCGGCTCAAAAACAAAGTTGATATCCTTATGCGCTTCACGGTACAGAGTCAGAGTTTCCTCGATAATTTCATGAATATCATTGGCCCGGGGCTGCGTAGCAGGCATCTTGGCAAAACTGGAAAATTCATTCACAAGTTTCTTGAGTTCATCCACTTGGGAAACAATCGTGCCCAGGCAATCCGTGAAGATGCTGTGCCCTTCATTGATCTGAGGTGAAAATTTCCGAAGAACCCGCTGAGCATTCAGCTTAATGGGTGTAAGCGGGTTTTTTATCTCATGCGCAATACGTCGGGCAACTTCCCGCCAGGCATAGGCCCGCTGCGCCTGCTGAACCTGAGTCAGATCTTCACCAACCACCACCAGCCCCATGTAGTTACCCTCATTATCAAACAGCCTGTTTGAACGAATATACACATACGCCGTTCGCTGGGAAAATGTCAGTGTTAGCTGACGTTCAACCGCAGCAAGGCTCAAACTCGTAACCTCATCAATCAAGGCCTTCAAAGGCCGGAGTTCCTCTGAGTCGAAGACCTCTCCATAAGGACGCCGGAGCGCCAGTTCCAGAGAGATACCGAACATGGTCTGAGCCGAAATATTAAAATTGGTAATAACACCATCGCGATCAATGGAAATAACCACAGCCGCAACATTCTCAAGCAGAGTTTCCATATAAATCCGACGGTGATCAAGCTCGGTAACCATATCACGCAGGTGACGCGTGGTCTGCCCGACTTGCTCCTGGCTCACGCGCAAGTCACAGGTCATCTTGTTGAAGGAATCAACCAGAACACCGATTTCATCATCGGAAGCCGGCTCAATCTGGAAATCCAGATTACCCTGAGCAATCTGCTCCGTAGCATTAGCCAGAGAAGTAATCGGCACCGCGATAACTTTTGAGAGATGAAACCCGAACCATGTGGCTGAAAATATGATTAGCAAAGTTACAACCGAGAGCAGGAGTACATACAGATACTTAATCGGATTTTTATAGAACTTAAGCTGTTTATAGTCCTGAAACGCCTTGGCAATGCTGTCCATCTTTGCGACCAGGCTGCGAGGCACGTAATAATTAACCACGATCACGCCCACAACATCCTTGCGGCCCCAACTCGAATACACCGGCACAACCCCCCTGATAATATCGCTTTTGCCGGCCGGCTGAACGCGGGTGATTTCCTTGCCGTCAAGGGCCTGTTGCACCAGAGAGGACTCGGCGCTGATGAAGCTGGAATCAGGCACCTGCGGATTCATGGCCTTTACCAGCTCTTCCTTCTGAGAAGAATAGACCTCGACAACGCCGAGATTGTATTCAGTCTGTTTCTCATTGATAAAGTCACGCAAAATGTCCAGATTCATCTGGGACAACAGCTTCTCGTCGGTTATATGCCGGCTCAGCTGATTGGCGTAATACAGAGCGTTGGAGGAAGCGTTGTTATAGTAGACCTCGGTAACGCTAAAGGCCTCCTCAAGGGTTTTTTCAACCTTGAAGCTGAACCAGTTCTCAATCGTATTGGTGATAAAACCAATTGAGACCCAAAACAGCAACAGGGTCGGCACAAGCGACAGCCCGACAAAGGCGATCACCAGCTTGGTCCTCAGCTTTGAACCCAGAATACCGCGCCGCCGTTCGAAAATAAGCTTAACCACATTGCGGACAACCAGGTAAACAAGCAAAAGCAGCAGAATAGCGTTCACGTTAATCAGCATGAACACCAACACATTTTGCGGCAGCAGGGCCTCACCGCGCTTGCCGGTCACGTACAGCAGGAGCGACGTCAGCGCAACAACCAGCACGATAACAAAAATTATTATTGTGCGCTCACGCCGGCGACGTTTTTTTTCCTGCACCTGTGTACTGGGAGCACTCTTTGCCATACGCTTTTCATCCCACCTTGCTACAGTGCTTTGCAACCGCAAAGCATCCACGGTAAAACAGTTGTTTTTCCCTCATAGTAAAACGGCATTGTACTATGACTGCCACGGGTATTCAAACGTAATTTCACATCTTTCTTGACAGTTTCTTCTTTTTTGTGTAGTTTTTTTTCTCATACCATAACCCAACCGCTTCCCGAACAAAACGGAAGGAACCCACCATGACCAGTGCAGATATCCCTTCAAGCCTTACCTTTGACGATGTGCTGCTCATACCTCAGCACTCCGAGATACTGCCCAGTGAAGCTGAAATGCATACACAGCTCACCCGCGAAATAAGCCTCAAGATCCCGCTTGTAAGCTCAGCGATGGACACGGTCACCGAGTCTCAAACCGCGATTACCATGGCACGGGAAGGCGGCATCGGCATTATCCATAAAAATCTACCCATTGCGGCACAAGCACGCGAAGTCACCGCTGTAAAGAAATCAGAAAGCGGCATGGTTGTTAACCCCATAACCGTTAATCCTGATCAGAAAATACACCACGCACTTGAGCTGATGAAGAAACATCAGATATCGGGCTTCCCCGTCGTCAAGGACGGCAAACTGGTCGGCATTCTTACCAACCGCGACCTGCGTTTTGAAACCGACTACACCCAGAACATCGCGGAGGTCATGACTCGGGAAAATCTCATCACCGTCGGGCCCGGCACCACGCTTGAACAGGCAAAAAAAATCCTGCACAAAAACCGGATTGAAAAGCTGCTGGTTGTTGATGAACACAATAACCTGACAGGTCTCATCACGGTTAGGGACATTGAAACAGCCGTTAAATTCCCCAATGCCTGCAAAGACACCAAAGGCTGCCTGCGGGTCGGGGCCGCAATAAGCCCGGGAGTAGATTGCGAGAAACGCACCGAAGCGATCGTCAACGCCGGCGTTGATGTAATTGTCATCGACACCGCCCACGCGCATTCGCGCTCAGTACTTGACACCATCCGCAACACTAAGGCTACCTGGCCGGACTGCCAGGTAATTGCCGGCAACCTTGCCACCGCAGACGCGGCCCGCGCCGTCATCAAAGCCGGTGCTGATGCACTCAAGGTGGGTATCGGACCAGGCTCCATCTGCACCACACGCATTGTAGCCGGAGTAGGCGTGCCCCAGATCACCGCCATTATGGAATGCCGCACCGTAGCAGACGCCGAAGGTGTACCCCTGATTGCCGACGGCGGCATCAAATATTCCGGTGACATCACTAAAGCCATTGCAGCCGGCGCCCACTGTGTCATGCTCGGCAACCTGTTTGCCGGCACAGATGAAAGCCCCGGTGAAACTATTCTGTATCAGGGCCGCACCTATAAAGTATATCGCGGCATGGGTTCTCTGGGAGCCATGAAGGACGGCAGCCGTGATCGCTATTTTCAAGCAGCCGTCAGCGATGACGCCAAACTGGTGCCTGAAGGCATTGAAGGCCGCATCCCCTACCGCGGCAGCTTATCTGCAAATATTTTCCAGCTTATCGGCGGACTACGCTCCGGCATGGGCTACGTTGGCTGCAAAACAATTGAAGACCTGCGCTGCAAGGCCCGTTTTGTCAAAATTACACCTTCAGGTCTTAAAGAAAGCCACGTACACAACATCATCGTAACGCGCGAAGCGCCCAACTACCAGGGTGAATAAAACAGGCATGCAAATCGCTCCACATAAAATCATTGTTCTGGACTTCGGCTCACAGTACACCCAGCTGATTGCCCGGCGTATACGCGAAAGCAGGGTATATTCCGAAATTCATCCCTGCACCATTACACTTAAAGATCTGCGCGCACTTAAACCGGACGGCATTATCCTTTCCGGTGCCCCGGCCAGTGTCTATGATGACGACGCCCCCCTGATCTCACCCGACGTCTTTGAACTGGGCGTACCGGTGCTGGGCATATGCTACGGCATGCAGCTGACCAGCCACCTGCTGAAAGGCAAGGTCGCAGCCCATGACAAACGTGAATACGGCCGGGCCGACCTGATTATCGACAAAACCGAAGACCTCTTCGACGGTTTTACCGCTGGTGAAAGTATTCCGGTTTGGATGAGCCACGGTGACCGGGTTGAGGAACTGCCCACCGGATTTGAAATTATCGCCCACAGCCAGAATGCACACTGCGCAGCCATCCGCCACAGCAAACGCCGCATTTTCGGAGTCCAATTTCACCCCGAAGTTGTGCACACTCCGCAGGGCACCCGTATTCTTGAAAACTTTGTCTTCACCATCTGCGCCTGCAAGCCCACGTGGACCATGCGTTCTTTTATCGATATGTCCATCGAACAGATCCGCGCGACCGTCGGCGATAAAAAAGTAATCTGCGGCTGCAGCGGCGGTGTTGACTCAACAGTCGCGGCCGTTTTGATTGACCGGGCCATCGGCAAACAGCTTACCGGTATTTTTGTTGACAACGGCCTGTTGCGTAAAAATGAATTCGCATCTGTTACCAAGCTGCTGCGCGACACGTTCAACGTCAACCTGATTCCGGTTGACGCCTCGCAGCGGTTCCTGGACGGACTGGCCGGCGTTACTGACCCCGAGAAAAAACGCAAGATTATCGGCCATGAATTCATTGCCGTATTTGATGAGGAAGCCTCCAAACTAGGTACGATTGATTTTCTGGCCCAGGGCACTTTGTACCCTGATGTTATTGAAAGCGTATCCGTTAAAGGCCCTGCGGCAACTATTAAAAGTCACCACAATGTCGGCGGTCTGCCTGAGCACATGAAGATGAAACTGCTGGAGCCGTTCCGTGAACTGTTCAAGGATGAAGTTCGTGAAATCGGACGTGAACTGGGCATACCCGAAGAAGCCATCATTCGCCAGCCGTTTCCCGGCCCCGGCCTTGCCGTGCGCATTGTCGGCCCGGTCAACCCGACTGATCTCGAGCTGGTGCGCGAAAGTGATGCAATTATTCTGGAAGAATTTAAACGAACCGGTTGGTACAACCGGGTCTGGCAGTCTTTTGCCGTGCTGCTGCCGCTTAAAACCGTCGGCGTTATGGGTGACAAGCGCACCTATGAAAGTGTTATCGCCCTTCGGGTCGTGGATAGCCGCGACGCCATGACCGCCGATTGGACCGACCTGCCCCGCGACCTGCTCAGCACCATCTCCAACAGAATCATCAACGAAGTCAAAGGCATCAACCGCGTTGTCTACGATATTTCTTCAAAACCCCCCAGCACGATTGAATGGGAATAAATTCCTTCCCAACATTGATTTCTAAACGTTAGCAACTTTTCTTTTGGCAATAAAAAAACTGCATTTTTTGAGCACAATGGCCATCTTGCGCAGATACCCCCTAATCCCATTGCCGCATAACCCATCCTCTTTTTTGTCAAAAACCCAGATTTTACGAACTTCGTATAACATCTAAATTAGACATATTATACGAAATAGAATTGTAAAGTTTATTGACTTCTACATTCTTTAAATATAGCCTTTTCCCACAACCACCAACCGAAATCCAGCAAAACAGAAGTTCGTATATTAATTGTTATGTAAAAAGGAATGTCAAATATGATAATATCAGAAACACCACAAAATATAGAAGAACTAAAAAAGTTAGCACGAAAGAAAACAGATTATAAAAGTAGACTTACTGCTGTTGAAAATTTAGGTAAATATAAGTGCAAAAAATCCATAGATATATTATGGAGTTTAATGATGCAAGATAAAGTGTATATTGTACAAGAAACAGCATTTAGAAAATTACAGGCTTTCGGAGAAGATGTCAAGTTGCCAAGAAAAAAGAACATTCTCGTAAAAGACATCAAGAAAAAATTAGCACAAGTAAAACGACAATCATCAGATAATGCTGGTAAAACAGAACTAAAGGAAAATTTCCTTCTGTTATTTCCTTCTGAATATGATATTTATAAGTATGAAAAGAAAGATAAATTTGGGAAGTGGTTATATGCAACAATAGCTTCATTACCCAAAAAATAATACATAACAAAATTACTGCACCTAATATTTTATTCGCTTGGGCTCATAAAATATAAGTGAGTTCCACGTTGTGCTGAAAAAGCACCATATAAAAAACAAGGAGATAAAAGTGCAATTTATACCAACTACCGTTTTAGGATTATTTGATAGTTCTCAAAGAACTTATGAAGTCCCTGTTTATCAACGAGCTTACTCATGGGAAAAATCTAATTGGAAAACCTTTTTAGAAGATTTACAAGAACAAATCAAAGGACATAATAATTATTTCTTTGGAAATTTACTATTGGAAATCATATCG
>Ga0208648_1000262_pt1 | contig 56050 bp, 30 predicted proteins | sample AntAceMetag02UKL_FD_184772 | JGI IMG/M metagenome (GOLD analysis project Ga0208648, IMG submission 184772) | Saline lake microbial communities from Ace Lake, Antarctica - Antarctic Ace Lake Metagenome 02UKL (SPAdes) (version 2) | ecosystem: Environmental > Aquatic > Non-marine Saline and...
CAAGACTAACAATTTTTCTCCCAAGCAGATCAAATACTGAGATGTTCAATATACCTGCTTCCGGAAGAAACATCGAAATCCTGGCTTCAGGATTTGTGGGTACTGGATATACCGACATTTGCGGTTTTGTCGGCAAAGAAACCTGATCAAGCACTCCCATCCCGCCATCTTCCCAGTAAAGCAAAGCCATTCCCGTATTCCATGTCGTCACAATACGACTACCGTCTAAATAGCCCCAGTAAGACATTGACGGCAAAGTGTGCCACGCGACTGGATCGGAATATTGTTCATCCGCAATATCATATACTTCGAGAACCGACTGGAGATATTGATCTTCGATATGCCTCGCAGTCAATAGATTTCCCTGGTTGTAATCGAGGACAACTGTATATTCAAGACTATCGCCACCTGAAGCTACAAACTCCGGGTTGTCCGGATCTGCCATTGAATAAATATCGAAGCCATTTTGAGCCGACATGAACATCAGGTTGTCGCTGAAAATGGGCGCAAGACCAAGTGATTCAAACCACTGCAATACCATTTCGTTTACCAGTTCAGGTTCTTCCGGATTTTCGAGCGAGTAAATGTTGATTTGATCGTTCATCTCCTGCAATATTCCAACATAAAGATATTCATTATAGCGCTGGATATAAGTAATATAAGACGCATCGACGAATTCTGTTGTTCCCGATAAAACCGGATTATCCAGATCGGATATATCATGAATTTCCAGGAAGAATGAGTCTGTTTCACCTCCAATCGAGTAGATATAATCCTCAAAAGGATCACTGAAAAGGTATGCATTGGACGGAATAATACCGCGAAGCACTTGTTGAGATGGATCATCTTCTGAGGCGGTTATTATCTGTGTTGAATAACCCAGTGGATTGTCGTTTTCACCGTCCCACCATGAAACAACAGCCAGATCATCACCCGACGTTAATACGTTTCCCTCTAATTGTCCTTCCGGTAGGAAGGTGCCAATCAGAGGTAATTCTTCAGGCAGCCTATTATTAAATACATACGGTCCATGTTCCCCGTTATTGATGAGAAGAGAAGTCCCAATCTTGGCGCCGGACCGGTACCTGTCAACAATATCCCATTCAACCGGTTCCGCGAGATTGTCAGGGGATTCAATATCAACTGATATTAAACCATCTGCACCAGCAGCCCAGAAAATTATATCCTCGTCAAGCCAGAGATTGCCTCCCCAGTTTATCCTCAGAGAGTCCGCGAGAGTGATGTCATAATTTTCATCGAATTCAAGTGATAACAGAGTGTGTGGTAAATATGACCTCAGGAACAGATGATCATCCTTCACAACAGGCCAACGTAAAACTCGATTTCCTTCAACAGACCATGTTGTCAACAGTTCCGCTGATTCAGGTGTGTTGACATCTATAATCGAAAGCGTAGAATCATGCGTGACGAACATAATGCCATCGTCAATGATCATTTCCAACGGGACTCCCTCAATATCGAATTGATCTGGCATGATAATCTCTTCGGGCTCTTCTGGATTTGAAATATCCCAGGCATAGATATTTGTCCCTACGTCAATCTCATTGTGTACTACAAATATCTTGTTATCCCACAATGCAAGTTTAACTATGTAACGTCCGTTTCCCTCCCGAAACTGAATTGACGACAACAGCCGCCTGGATGCATCGGAATATTGTTGGAAAATTTGAATCCCAAAACTTTGAACGATCAACAAGCTGTCATGCCAGATAATGTTGTCATTGCTCGGGAAAGCTGCAGCAGAAGCTCGCCCAAGTTGATATGGATTGAGAGGAGTGGTGAAATTGTAGATGGTAAAGTCCTCACCACAGGTTAACACCTTGTTCCCTTGTACAAGAACAGTATTCAAAAACTCCCTGTTTTCACCAAGCTGCACCTCGATTTGTGGGTTGTCTCCGTCTGCATCGGATACAACCAGTAATCCCGAAATGCCCGCAGCGACAAGCAAATAGTCCCCGATAGTCGCTACATCCAGAAATGCATCGAGTGAACTCCGGCTGTCCAACATCTCAATCCCCAGGCTGTCCTGGGCGTTGGTCTGTCCAACGACTACAATCAGCGCCGCGAATATCAGCAGCACTCTGAACAACTTTCGTAAACCGTTCATGATGAACCTCCATATAAATATTTGACATGATTTACATGATTTGTATTATTTGCGAGCTTTGCACCTTCGCATCTTTGCGTGAAATAGTTTTCTCTCTCGCAAAGGCGCAAAGTCGCTAAGAATTGATCCTGTATATCCTGTTCATCCCTGTAATCATTTGAGAATCACAATCTTCTGCGTTTCTTGCCAATCGCCAAATTCAGCATTTAAAAAATATGTCCCGCTTGAATTCAAAATCCTTCCCGGCAACTGGAATGTGTGCATTCCTGCGCTAATATCCATGTCCGTTAATACAGCCACTTCACGTCCAAGAATATCATAGATAGACAAGAACGCTCGACCATCAACCGGGAGTGACAGAATTACTCGAGAATCCGGATTAGTAGGATTAGGGTAAATATTCAGCGAAGGATTAGCGGGTAGAGAAGATTGATATCTAACATCCAGTTCGTATCCCTCCCAATCGAACAATCCTGTTCCTCTTGACCATGTTGCTACAATACGGCTGCCATCCATATATGCCCAAGAGGGAGTTCTAGGTAATGTGTACCATGCAATACGAACGGCAGAATCCGGTTCACTTATATCGTAGATTTCAAGACGTGGATGGTGTCGGTGAACGCTGACAAGCAGATAATCCCCCTGGCAATCCAACGCATGGTAGGACCCAGGCTGGTTGCTGATAGTACCAATTTCTTCCGGATTTTCAGGATCTTCAATTGAATAGATTCTGATATCGAAATAATCTTGTAAGAACATCTTGTTGCCACTGAAGACAATATTATCATATATCACTGATCTATGTATCTCAATGTCACCAATCTCATCAGGATGAAGAGGATCTTCAATTGAATAAATGATAAGCTTTCTTTCTTCAAATATTGTAGATAACGCGAGATATAAATAATCGCCATTTACAGACGGTTTGCCTGAGTAAACTACATCGGTCAACTCGATAATTTCTTCTAACATAGGGGAATCAATGTCTGAGATATCGAAAACTTCCAGGGAAAATTCTCCTTCATCATCACTGACAGCATAAACAGCATCCTGAGTTGGATTACTGAATCTGCTGCTTGTGGAGGGGATAATACCGCGCAAAACCGGTTGAGATTGATCCTCGGGATTGGGTGTAATTAATTGAAGTGTGTACGCTGCCGGGGTAAAACCTTCACCCTCGTACACTCCATCCCACCAACTGACAACAGCGATATCTTCTGACGAGGAAAGAACGGATCCTCCAATATATCCCTCCCTGAGAAATACTTCCTCAAATGGCAGATCTGTATCAGAATCGTCATCAAATACTGAAATCCCTGCTTCAACATTATTTACCAGGAGCGCCGTACCGAACCGTGAACCAGTATAATATCGATCTACTGGATCAAAGGTTACAGGGTCATCAAGATTTTCTGGATCGGTTAAATCAATGGTGATAAGTCCTTTATTGCCAGCAGCTAGTGCAAGATTATTTCCCTGCAGGCAATATCCACCATGTCCGCCATAATTCATTTGAACACTATCGGCAAGTGTAATATTGTAATTTTCGTCAAAAGAAAGCGATAACAATACATATGACATCCATCCACGGACTAAAACATGATCATCAATAAAAACCGGGTATCGAATAGATCTGTTATCATCGAAGTTCCAGGTATCTAAAATTTCTGCTGATTCTGGAGGATCGATGTTTATCAGGGTAAGTGATGATCCATACGTGATTGCCGCTATGCCATTTTGAATGTCGAGGTCTCCAAAATACTCCAACTCCAGGTTGAATCCTTCAGGGAAAAACCTTTCTACCGGTTCTTCTGGATCAGAAATATCCCAACAACTAAACTCATATTCTTCATCTGAATTTCGATAGGAGACATAAATTTTATCATTCCATACGTTGCAAGTTGGTATGTAACCAAACTCAAAATCTTGTTCGAGCTGGATACTTGACAAATGCACTCGCGCAGTATCACCAACGAACTCATATATATTGATTACATTAAGGGTCCAATTGATCAAAAGTGAATCGTGCCAAATGATAGTGTGCCAATAGGGATTTGTTCTGATTTCATCGTCAGTTACTTCCGAGCGTCCCAATTCAAGTGGATTGAGAGGATTAGAAAAATCATAAAACGTGTAGTAATCACCAATAGTCAATACCCTGTCACCCTGGGCTAATACAACTGAAACTGGCTCGATATCGTCACCAACTTGTGCAACAATCTCCGGGTTTTGCCCTCCAAAACCTGAGATAACCATTAATCCTGAGGTATTCGATGCTACAAGAGCATATTCACCCAGGGAAGCTACATCACTGAATGAATCATAGGATTCTGTAAAATCAACTTTGCTAATCCCCAGACTGTCCTGGGCGGTGGTCTGTCCTGCGAGTACTATCAGCGCTACGAATATCAAAAGCGCTCTAAATAACTTCCGTAAACCGTTCATGATGAACCTCCAAAAGATATTATCTCTACCCGCCTTCCCTGGCGAGGAATGTTCTCTCAACAATTTTAGACATGATTTACATGATTAACAAGATTTTAGGTCTCGTAATTTTAATCCGTAATAATATTCATAGCTCAAATTTACCTGCATATCTTACTCTGCGTCTTTGCGGCTTTGCGCGAAATTGTCTTTTCTTTTCTAACGCAAAGACGCAAAGAAATTATCTTGTCAATCCTGTGCATCCCTGTGATCATTTAATTATCACTATTTTTTGCGTTTCCGACCAATTATCCGATTTCGCTCTTATATAATATGTCCCGCTTGAGGGGAAAGCGATACTATTTAGGTGGAATTTATGCTTTCCTGCTGTGAGTGTATTATTTGAGAGTTGGGTCACCTGTCGTCCGAGCAGGTCAAATACTTCTAACCGCACGAGACTCTCAACAGGCAAATCAACTGAAATAATTGAATTCGGATTTGATGGATTAGGGTAAACGTTCAGGTTTGGATATGAAGGCATAACAGTATTATCCCTGTTATTTACACTGGCAGGCTCCCATTCGAACAATCCTATACCATGCCCCCATGATATTATTATCCTGTCATCTTCCAGGTATCCATTGATTGAATTTCCTGTTATCGGATACCAGGCTATTCGTTCCGGGTTCTCAAGATTACTGATATCATATATTTCGATTGTATCGGGAAAAGAGCTTTCATAAGTACTCTTTTGAGTAAGCAGATAGTTATTTTCGTGATCCAATATTTCAATTCCAGACCCTCTATTGAAGAGCGTATCAATCAACACTGGTTCGAATGGATCTTCCAAAGAATAGACGCGAGTTGGGCCGACAGGTCCTGCAAGGAGCAACAGGTCATTTACAAAAACAGGAGTAGATGATGCATGATCTTCGAGCCTAAGTGTTGCTGCTTCTTCCGGATTTTCAGGATCATTCAATGAGTATATGTCAATTTGATATCTATAGTCCTCGGTACGACTGAAGATATAAAGATTGTTTTCATATTCAATCAAATCACTCACCCAATCATCTATTGGAAGTTCTACTGACGTGATCAACTGCGGATCATCCAGGTCAGAAATGTCGAATATTTCAAGGTTTGTATCGTCATAACCCTCACGCAACAATGAATATAGCAATGAATCCTCATAAACCATGGCATAGTGGTTTGAAGCAGGAAGGCTGCTTCGCAGCATAGGTTGGAAATGATCATCCGGGTGGGCAGTAATCAGCCAGGTTGAAACCTCATGGGGTTCATACCCTCCATGATGATCATGCCAGTTTGATATTCCAATTAAACTATTGAAAGCATGGACTGAACCATTTACCTGTCCTTCCGGGAGAAAACTACCAAGCAGTGACAGCTCATCAGTCGATGTTCCATCAAATATGAATACTCCAGGCTCGGAAGTATTCACAATCATCATATCACCGATCCACGAACAGGAACCGAAAGTTTCTACCGGGTCCAAGTTGATTATTTCGTTGAAATTTCCGGAATCCTCAACTTCAATTATGGAAAACCCGGATGAACGATCCGCCCAATAAACAAGGTTTTCATAATTGATCAAATCAGGAGTATTGTCTGAAAACAATGGAATACTATCAACAGGCGTGATTTCTAAATCTTGATCTACTCCAAACGAAAGAAGAGTCGTTAGGCCTTCTCTCAGCACAATTTTATTCTCAATAAGCATTGGATGGTATAAACTTTGTTCACTTGGATTAATCCAGGTGACAACAACCTCCGATTGTTCCGGCGGATCAACGTTTGCAAGAAAGAGCGATGAGCCTGAGGTAATTACCGCCACACCATCATTGACATCAATCTGCACATAGTTTCCATCAAACTCGATATCATCGGGAACAGCTATTTCTTCCGGTTCACCTGGATCACTGATATCCCATGCAGCTAATCGGTATTCACCGCTATCGAGAAAAGTCGCAAAAAGATAGTCGCTCCATATCGTTATATCAAAAAGATGACCCTCCATATCGCTATAATCAACAGCATGAATTGTTTCATCATGGATGATATTGCCTTCTTCTTGAAGCAAAAAGATGTAGATATCGCCTAATGGCGAGTAACAGTATATCCAGTCACGAGACCAAAGAGCAGTAGTATATCTAAAACTATTTGGCATCTCATCCCGCCATAACTCTTCTGGAGATGACGGATCTGACAAATCGAACATGATGATGTTCTCATCAAGCATCAGGAGAGCAAGGCTGTCTTTTACCAAAACATTCAGCGCTCTATCGTTTTCAACGCTGACCTGCGCTACGATTTCTGGATTCTCTCCAAGCGCATCAGATATAACCAGCATTCCCGACCGCCCCGCAGCTATTATCATATAGTCATCATATAGAGCAGCTCCGTAAAATAAATCAAGCGATTGCCTGGCGTCGAGGATGCTTATCCCCAGGCTGTCCTGGGCGGTGGTTTGTCCTGCTACGAGTATCAGCGCCGCGAATATCAGCAGCGCTCTGAAAAACTTACGTAAACCGTACATGATGAACCTCCAAAAGATATTATCTTTACCCCGCCTTCCCTGGCGAGGATTGTTCTCTCAACAATTTTTGGACATGATTAACAGGATTATCATGATTATTACTCTTAACTATAAAGACTTTTCAACAGAGCAACAGAACACTCTGATTTTGTTTGTGATCTTTGCGTGAAACAGTCTTTTCTCGCGCAAAGCCGCTAAGCCGCAAAGAAATTATCGTGTCAATCCTGTATATCCCTGTAATCACTTCAGCATTACAAATTTCCGTGTTTCCGACCAATTGTCTGTTTGTGCTTTTATGTAATAAATCCCGCTTGATTGAATATTTCTTCCATCGATATGAAACTTGTGATTTCCTGCTTTAAATGTATTATCTGCAAGTTGAGATATATGCCTGCCAAGGAGATCATACATATCTATCTTAAGCAATGCGTTTTGAGGTAAATCAAAGGTCAGGATCGCATCCGGATTGGCTGGATTGGGATAAATATTGAGTGCGGGCTTTATGGGAAGACTTGAGACCTGCCGCTCTTCAGCACCCATCGGTTCCCATTCGAACAAGCCGATACCATGCCCCCAGGATACAATAATTCGATCATCTTGAAGTTCACCCCAACCCGGAGACCTCGTAATCGGGTACTGAGCTACAAGTTCAGCTTCCTCGAAGTCGTTCAAATCGTACACTTCTATCCTCTGCACAGGTTCATCACCATCATGATAGTTCGAAGTCAGTAAAAAACCATTAAAATAATCCAGAACTTGACCCACAGCTTCCTCGTGTTCAATTTCCATAACTATTTCCGGGTTTGCAGGATCTTCGAGGGAATAAACAGTCCAAGTATAGTTTTCATCTTTCAAAAATAAAAAACCATCGTCAAGTTTTGGTAATTGATATGGTACTATACTATCTATCGAAGAGACTTGCACGGGTTCTAAAGGATCCGAAATATCATAGATCGTTATCTGATGATAAGAATATAAAACATAATCCTCTAAAACGAGGAGACAATTTTCCGAGGAAAACAACTGCATTTGACCGGCATTTGTCGCCATTTCAAAACTACTGACAACCTCTGGGTTGTCAACATCCGATATATCAATAATATCGCAGAAATGCCCATGGTTGCGAGTATATAGAATATCATTCTGAATAGTTGATAGATAGGTTGCATTAGAGGTCTGGATTAGTCCCCCTAATTCAATTGTCTGGGGATTATCATGATCCGGTGTAATTAGATAAAATTCATTTTCGTAATACGTTTCCGGATTGGCACTTGTTGTATATAATAGCCCAACATCATCGTTTGATGCTATGATATGTGAACTGCGCATACCCTCAGGATTAAAAATATCTCTCAGTATTAGTTCATCATTCAGATTGCCATCAAAAAGCGATAAATTTTCCCAACCATTATTAAAAATCAGCATCTCGCCCAATTTGACAGCATTCCTGAAATCATCAACGGGATCCCAGGTATATACTTCTCCAAATTCTCCCTCATCATTGACAGGGACATATTTAAGTCCTTGGGACTCTTCGATTTGAAACATCGCGCCTTCATGCCATTTCATACCTTGCAGGTAGGTATTGACATAAGTCAAGAAGGCGTAATCACTTAATACGAGATCAGATTCTTCGTTCAAACGATAAGAGTTAATTATGGGAGCGGATCGAAAATCAAAGGAGAATGTAAAAATGTTATGCCCATTTATAACCGGACAATATAGTTGGGTTCTACCGTGATGATTATAGAACGCAATGATTTCTGAAGACTCAGGCGGGTTTATATCGATTAGTCTAAGAGTACTTCCAAGTGTCACTGCTGCAATACCATCCTCAACAGATAAATCACCCCAATGCTGATTGTCGGTTATTCCATCAATCACGTATGGTTCCGGGATATTCTCGAGATCGGTAATATCCCATATAAACAGTGATCCTTCTTCTTCAATCACGTAGAGAGCAATGATGTAATTATCCCAGAGATCAATATCTTCAAGGCGGCTATCCTGATTATCTATTGAAATAGTCTGCAGAAGTTCTGTATCGCCGTTTTCCTGGTATTCGTAAATGGCAATTTCATGCATTTGATATGATATTATGCGGTCTCCCTGCCAGATTACCTTTCTATCGGAGATTAATGATGGTATTTCTACTCTTGATACACTTTCAATATTGAGCGGATCCGAAATGTCATAAAGCGTCAAGTAAGTTCCGATCGTTAGCGCCCTATTTTCACTGACCATGACAGTCCAGATAAATTCATCATCCTCACCATATTGTCCTACTATCTCAGGATCTTCATCTTCAATCCCAGATACAACAAGCAATCCAGACCACCCAGCCGCAATCAGGGTGTAATCCTCGATAAAATCCACATCAATAAAAGATGAATAAGTCTCGTATTTGTCCAGCACTCTGATACCGAGGCTGTCCTGAGCGAAGGATGGAGGTACAGCTAAAAAGACAGAAAAACACAGAAAGCTGAAAAGAAAAACTGTAATTAGTTCTGAAAGGATTGGAGAACTTCGATTATGAGATTTTGCTGGAATCTCAATGATGGGCAAGAATTTCCGTAGAACTGCTTCCCGGACGTAAGATTGACAGTACATAGTATCTCCAGTTGAGTAATTCAGTCGCGGGGATGCGTGAAACTCATCAAGCAATACTACAAAGTAATGTAAAAAGGAAACTCCCGTTCTGCAAGCAAAAAATTGTTTTTCCTAACTTGCACGAGCAGAAATCATTAATAAATGGAATACATGTGAAGCAATTAATAGTTGGGGGAATGTTACTCTACCGACTCAATAATATTAGCGAATTTCGAGGAGTCTATCTTGAATGATTCCCAGACAGCTTCAGGATCTTTTCCCTTTAGACCTAATAATTCTAAAGATTTTTCGTACGGTTTATCGGGTACAGGATTTCCGCTTTTACCCATTCCAAAACGATGCGCAAAATAATTTGAAATGTGTGCAATATGTATATCCAAATCCTGACTGCTGGCTATTGAAGGTGTGTGATGATTTGCAATAGCTTTTAAAAGTGGTTCGGGGAATTTCCAACTTCGAGCAACAATCTCGCCAATTTCAGCGTGATCGATTCCAAGCATTTTTCTTGAAACTTGATGTTCCGATAAGCTTAACATTTCGGCATTTTCAAGAATAATATTGAATAGATCAGGAAAATACTGATGCAGAATTACCTTCCCGAAATCATGGAGGAGACCAACGACAAAAGCATCATCTGGCTTGACTTTCGGAATTTTCTCGGCGATTTTTGAAGCTATGTTAGCCACCTCAAGAGAATGCAGCCAGAACGAATTCCAATCGAAATTTCCCTTGTCATCAGTAGAATAATTTTGGAGAACACATGCTGCAAGTGTAATGTTCTTTACTTCTTCAAATCCGAGAAGAACAATAGCATGGTTTATATTTCCTACTTTGCGGTACATACCATAATAAGCGCTGTTCACTATTTTGAGAATCTTCGAGGTCAGCGACTGGTCCTGTTTTACTACCTCAGCTAAATCCTGCCCGGACGAATGAGGATCATTGTTTACCTCGATTATGGCGCTCACAAGCAAGGGTGGAGGAGCGAGCTTATCAATACTTAGCAGTTGTTTTCGAATATCATCCTCTGAACCGGATGATTTTGCTTTTTTGGATGTTGTGGGGAACAATTTCTTTAAAGACATGCTTAGCATATTTTGATTGATAGGCTTACTAAAAATCTGCCTTGCACCAAAACGTCTTGCGCGGCTGATTATTGCCGGATTTTTGTTAGCAGTACATAATAAAACCGGTATATCTTTCCATTCAGCTCTTGATTGCAGAAGTTGTAATAACTCTGCTGCAGTATAATCTTTTAATGCCCATTCAGTTATAATGAGATCCGGCTGATCTGAAGAGATGCCCCGGATAGCGCTGTTAATATTGTCAAATTTTCTAATTTCACAGTTGCCATATATCCGTAGGGCAGTTTCCAGTTCATCCAGCTCCGTCATTGACTTATCAATCAAGAGCACAGATATTTGTTTTTGGACTTCAGCTTCCATTTTCCCCATTCATCTTGATTAGAGCAGAAAAATTAAGTCTCAATGTACTCAGGAGTACATAAATTTTTCAACTATCAAGTATCTCCCTGACTTTCTCTGCAAGCTCTTCATGCGTGAAAGGTTTCTGCATGAATGGAACATCGTAGTCATAATCACCTTTTCCCGGCATGGCGCCGGCCGGATACCCGGAAATAAATAGAGCCTTCATTTCAGGCCATTTTGTTTTAAGGCGATGAATAAGCTCGGGCCCGCTGATTTTTGGCATCACAACGTCCGAAATAACAAGATCGACCGGCTTTTCTCTTTGCATACAAATTTTATAAGCCTCATCACCCGAAGCCGCCTGCTCTACCTTATAACCTTGAATTTCCAATACGCGAATTGCCCATTCCCGTACACCCTCTTCATCTTCGACAAATAGAATTGTTTCAGAGCCGACAGGTATTTCGCTTTTCTTCTCTTTTTTCCTTACAAGTTTGGTTGTTGCTACTGCCTGACTCAGATACACGGTGAACACTGTGCCTTCATCCAACACACTCTCAACAGTAATGTATCCTTTACTTTGTTTAACGATACCAAAAACTGTTGACAATCCCAATCCGGTACCTTTGTCCACATCTTTGGTAGTAAAAAAGGGATCGAAAATCTGGGCAATGACCGATTCCGGCATTCCCGTACCGGTGTCTCTTACCATCACTGCCACATAATCACCCGCTATGGAACCGGGGTGCGTTTCAACAAATTCCTCATCCAATACTGCATTTTGAGTTTCTATGACGAGCTGTCCGCCCTCAGGCATCGCGTCTCTCGCATTTACTACGAGATTAAGAATTACCTGTTCAATCTGACTCGGATCAAATTTTGAATGAGACAAATCCGGTGACAATCTTACTGTAAGTTCTATATCTTCACTAATTAACCTGCGCAGCAGTTTATGCACATCTCTTATCGTACTGTTCAAATTAAGTACTCGCGGCTTCAGAACCTGCTTCCTGCCAAACGCGAGCAGTTGCTTTGTGAGTACTGAGGCACGTTTCGCTGCATCGTTAATTTCTCCCAGCTCCTCCAGCTTCATTTCCTTTTTGGAAATTTTTGCCAGCGCCAGATCAGTATTGCCCATAATAATTGTTAACAAATTATTAAAGTCATGTGCAACCCCACCTGCCAGCAAGCCAATCGATTCAAGTTTTTGTGAACGATGCGATAGTTTACGCTGCGTAATATCTCTAAGATATAAACGTATCAGGCTGGATTTGCCTTTCGACAACACTCGCGCGCTTCCCGATAATTCTGCCTCAATAATCCTTCCACTTTCATGCTTGAGGCTGATATCAACGTTATTAACCGGCTTTCCTTCGAGAAGCTGCTTCCGGCATTCTTCAAAAATTACCACGTCTTTTTCAGGTAATAGTTCTGAGATATGTTTGGATTTCGGATCGTGAGTCAGATCGAGGGTTTCAATTAACGCCCGGTTGCAATCACGTATCATCCCGTCGGGCCAGGCAACTATCACCATATCGGAGGCGTTTTCGATCAAGTCACGAAAATCTTCCTCTGAATTCTGCAGGATCTCATATTGATGCCTGTTGTTTACCCCGGCATTTATCAGGCTATGGAGAATCTCCAGGTGATGATCCAGGTTTATCTGTGAAATTTCAAAATGCGGCTCGAAGAGAATAAACATGCCGGTTTGATTCTCTCCAACCATGAGCGGGAATAGCACCACGCTTGATTGTGCTGATAATCGCGGCTGACAGATTTTATGCAACTTGTCGGCGGCATCTAAGCTATCATGTAGGAGTGGTTTGTTGCTGTCGATAACCCAACGGAAAATGCCTTCTTCTGCTTTCGGAATAAGTCTCTCATCAGGCACGATATTTATATTTCTGCTATCCCAGGCTTCTAACCACCATCCGGATGGTTCACGCTTCCTCTCCCAGAAGAGACAACCTGCTGCTGCGCCAAAAATATCCTGGAATTCATTGCTTAGACGTTTGTAGTAACCTGCATCATGTACATCCCTCGCGAGGATTTCTGCTACCAGACGTATCTGGGACATCTGGTAAATTTTTTCTTCTTTGTCCTCGTTGATGGATTGAATCAGGTTTTGGAAATCTATCGGGTTCATTTGAAGCTCAGTATCTCAATTATGTTGAAAAATTGTCTTCAATTATTACAGTCAGATTGTCTTCAATTATTACTTTCAGTGTGTTCTATATAAATTTCAATGAAATCTTAGTAGCATATAAGTTTAATAGTAAACATTTTTCTCTCTAATTTCAAGTTGTTTCTTGTTGACAGTATGAAATACTCCGATAAAATGATTATTTTTGATTACGAGCGGAGGTCATGCTTAAAATCTCCAGAGGGGAAAAGTTGCAATTTGTCACTGGAGTCAATTGATTAGTGGAAAATTTTACCCTAAATTGTATAATCTCGGGTGACACTTGTGTGTCTTGGAGATTTGAAATTTCCGAGAGGTTGGTATTACCATATCAAATTGCTTTTACTTGGATAGTGATAGATATATTTCGTTGGCTGAAAGTTTTAAAAGTTAAGTAACATTAGATAGATAAACAGGAGACATACTCATGCGCAAAATTGCATTGTTAATGATGTTGGGAATACTTCTCACACTTAGCGTCTCAATGGCACAGGATATCCTGGTATTGAGTTCCCAGTATGATCAGAATTATAGTATCACGGATGACGTATTGAACAATATTGACGTTGAATTCGAATGGATCTTTGCAAGTAGGCAGGAGCAGTGGAATTATGATGATTTGACAGATTACGGCATAGTAATTGTGAACCAGCGTTTTGGATATACCAACGCTGCTGTGATGGAAGAATTATATGACTACACCGCAGCGGGCGGCAAGCTCATCTGGGTTGGTGGTACTTCCCATGATCAGACCTGGATTGGGTCGTTCCAGAATGACTTCGAAATAGAATGTACTTATTTGTACGTTAACCCCGGTGGTTTCGAATTAACGGATCCGACTCACCCAATGGCTGTAGAATTACCTGAAGATCACCCCCTGAATGTCAACTCAGGTCGTATCTGGGTTAACATTGATGATGATGTTGATGCTTTTGAAACTGTTGCAATCAATAACCAGGACATGCCAATGCTTGGTGTACAACAGATTAATAACAGTGGTGAGTTTATATTCATCGGCGTAGATACTTATTATTCTTACTGGACTCCTCAGGGCGACACGGAATTGTATGAACAAATGATGCTTAACGCGATAGAATACGTCCGAGGCTCGATGCTTTATGGTACAATTACCAACTCTACCACACATCAACCGGTTTTAAATGTTACAATCAGCCTTTATGATTTCGACACTGATACCCTGGTGAGTGAAGATTTATCAGATTCCATGGGATATTATGAGTGCAGTTATTACCTCCTTGAAGGTTGTCTGTATTATGCGACTTATGACAAAGAGTTATATGTTGGACAAAGGCTTGATGATCTGGAAGGTATTCCACCCGATAACATTATGCACAATTTGGACTTTGTGCCTTTCCTTCAAACAGACCTTGAAGCAATTCAGACTGAAGTGCCCCGTAACACCTGGGTTGACGTTTCAGGTATTGTAACAATTCCGACCAATGCCACAGATTTAGAGCACACCTCTTTCTACATCCAGGATGAAACGCAGTATGGCGTTCACATCTATGCCGATGATCCCTGGGATGCTGAAACTTATGGTGATCTGAACCGTGGTGATGAAGTCAGAATTGTCGGTCGTCTTGATGAATATGACGACATTACTGAAATCACTGAATTATATTTATGGGAAGTCCTCTCCACTGACAATGCAGTTTATGATCCGTTGACAATGAATAGCGGCACGATGTCGAATATGCAGGAAATGGAAGGGACATGGGCACATATAGTCGGTTACCTGCAGAATGATCCCGCTCAAATGGGTAGTTATTCGATCATTCTCAACGACGGTTCCGGCGATTGTAACGTACGCGTCGAAGCCCCTACCGGTATTGACCTGACTGAATGGGAACAAGGTGACTGGTTGATGGTCAATGGCGTAATTGGCCTTTTCGAAGGAACAGTGCAGTTGATTCCGGCACTTGACGGGGATGTTTTCCGTACCGTGCTGTATGCCCCCAGGTATCCCGCAGTTACCGCTCTGGATTCTCTTACCGGGGTAGTTGCATTTGAATGGGAACACTATTCCTTTGCTCCGCTCTTTGATCTAACCTATGATGATGGCGGTACTCCAAGGTTCTCACATCAATGGCCCGGTTATACGATGTCAACACGCATGTCTCCTGGAGGCGCTTGCCAACTCATGGGACTGAAGTATTATATAGTTGCCTCTGAAGCTACTGAATTTACTGCGGCGATTTTTGAATGGGATGATCGTGACGAAATGCCCGAAACTGAACCACTATATGAGTGGACAGTGGAAGTCGGTCCATTCGAAGGCTGGTATGAATTGGTTCTTGTTGATGAAGCAATAATGATCTCTGAAGATTTCGTAGTCGGCTTCGGTTCCGTCAACAATCGTGTTGAAGTTGGAGGTTCTACAACAGATAACGGACGATCATGGGATTATGGCGATGGTGAATGGACACATTGGACAAACACTTACTACATTCGTGCAGCCGTTCAATATCCACGTGGTAATGTTGCCTACCTTGACCCCTGGCAGCAAAGTGGCGGAGAACTGGATGAATGGCAGTCATTCAACGTTTACCGCGATGGCGACTTGATTCGTGAAGGACTGCGTATGATCTCATACACAGATACGATGCCCGAATTTGGCGCTTATGAATACACTATTACAGCCATTTACCATGAAGATGAAACTGATCCTTACACTCCACTCATGATTTATTGGGGTGTTAATGATGTCGGTGAGCAAACTTTTGTCGCTATTCCAAATGAATGGTCGATAGAGGCGATTTATCCAAATCCGTTTAACCCGACTGTTAACGTCGTACTTGGTGTACCCCAGGCAGGACTGGTTCGTGCTGAAATTTTCGATATTCTCGGTCGCACAGTAGAAGTACTCGACCAGGGAAAACTTCAGCCCGGTCATCATAACATTAGCTGGAACGCCAAAGGTTCAGCCGGTGTTTACTTTATGAAAGTTACCGACTTGACCAGCGGTTGGAGCGATATTCGTAAACTTGTTTACATGAAATAGAAGATTATGAATGCTTAATTATCTCAGCGCCCGGATTTTGATAATCCGGGTGTTTTTGTTATATTATATTTTTTCTTAATTTCGTTTGGTTTCCCTTGAGAGAGATGCAAAAATTTTGTACAATATTATATGATGAATAGCCGCTCGAAATTTTGAACAGGTAATTCGGGTAATAATCGAACACCAGCAGCAGTTTGTATTTTGTATATCTGTTAAAATGGGAGATACTGTGATGAAGAGGGTTATTGTTTTTTCACTGAGCTTACTGGTTTTATCCATTTCCATTAACTCAACAGCAGCGGATTACAACAAGGTTGACAAATCTCAGGATCAATATCATAATGCACAGAATTACAGCTCTCTTAAAGAATTTTGTGTCAAATATGGATATTCCGAATCTGAGCTTGACTGTGTCGAAGTAAATATTGAAACAATACAAACAGAATTGGAAGAGGGCGCTTGGATCGCAACTTCTGGAATTGTAACCCAACCCACCAATACTACCGACCTTCAACATGGATCGTTTTATATCCAGGATTACACACAGTTTGGCGTTCATGTTTTTAGCTATGAACGATGGAACCCGGCTGATGACCTTGAACGAGGCGATGAAGTGTATGTCGTTGGCTATATAGACGAAGATCATGGAATAACCAGGGTTGTTGATCTCGAGTACTGGGAAGTGATTTCAACAGGCAACGTTATTCCATATACAATTGATCTTGGAACCGGCGATCTTTCTCTATTAGGTAATATGGAGGGAGTCTGGTGTCGTACCGCAGGATACCTCCAGGAAGATCCCAGGGAGGGTGATTATTACGCTCATCTTAACGACGGAACTGGAGTGGTTACAGTCCATATCCTTGAGAGTACTAATATCGACATGTCGTCATACAGTGAGGGTTTCTGGATTTATATAGAAGGTATTATCAGTCTTTATTCCGGTGGAAATACTGTAAAACTTGTTCCATCAATTCAGGAAGATTTATTTAATATCCCCACTTTCGCACCATTGTTTCTTAATGCGGATATCGACACATCAATCGGGAGAGTCGATCTTAGGTGGATGCATAATGCTTTTGGAGAAATCGAGGAACTTACCTACGATAATAATACTCCGACCACGTCTTACCAGTGGCCCGGTCATACTATGGCTTCATGGATGGATCCCGGTGATTCTTGCCAGGTGCTGGCGTTGAAGTTTTTAGTTGAATCGGAAGACAGCAGTAGTTTTAACGCTGAAATTCATACATGGGACGACCTGCGTTTCCGTCCAGGTGGTGAACGCATTATGCAGATTCCGGCTCATGTTGACGCGAACACCAACGGATGGGTAGTGGTCAACACAATTGATGAACGCATTTTTGTCCAGGGAGGATTTCTTCCCGGATTCGGCTCAATCAATAATACCGTAGAATTAGCCGGTGATAACAATTACAACCGTCATTCATGGGATTTCGATTCGAATCGTTCTTTGTGGACATCATGGACTGACACGTATTATATCCGGGCAATTGTTCAATTCGATGATGGCGAAGTTGTAGAAATTGGAAACGGCAGTGAAACAGGTGGAGAGCTTGACGATTGGCTAAATTTCTATATCTATCGAAACAACGTTCTAATTGATTCTACACAAAACGCTCCATTCTATAGAGATAATCTCGATGCAAACGGTGAATATGCTTACCGGGTTACAGCCATGTATCATGAAGGCGAAACTGATCCATCCAATTCGGTGACTGTCAGGTGGGGTACTGAATCAATTGAAAATAATGATCGAAATGAAATTCCTTCAAGCTGGTCAATTGCTTCAACCTATCCTAATCCATTCAACTCAGCAGTACAGGTGACCATCGCCGTGCCGCAGACCGAACAGGTACGAATGGAAATTTTTGATATCAACGGCAGAACGATCTCAATACTTCAAAATGATATACTTCAACCGGGTTATCACCAGTTGAGCTGGAATCCTGAAACATCTTCAGGCATCTACTTTGTAAAAGTTTCCACTACTTCAGGGTGGAGCGATGTTCAGAAACTGGTTTTTTTGAAGTAGCATCGATTATTAATACAATATTTTACATGAGTAAATCCCTTTCGCCGAAAGGGATTTTTTCGTATTGTCTGTTATTACAACTTCATATTCCACAGGTGTTGAATATGAAGACTAATATTATTACATTATAGAAGGTGTATTGATTTTGAACAGGAGTAATACCCATGACTGAAATTAAGATAACATCCAAAGGGCAGGTAACCCTTCCAAAAGTAATAAGGGATCACCTGAATATCCAACCTGGTGACAAGGTAGTTTTCAGAATTCAGCCTGATGGTTTTGTGATTGTTGAACCAATTATTCCGATTCAGTTGTTACGAGGATTTGTTAAAACGGAGGTAAAAGGAGTCACACTTAATGATATGAAGCAGGCTATACTCGAAGAAGGATCAAATCATGATCGGTCTTGATACAAACGTCTTGCTTCGATATCTGATTGAAGATGATCAAAAGCAGACAGAACAAGCGGCAAATCTGATTCTGAAAACCGTGAAAGAGAAAGAGGAACTGTACATATCTGACATTGTTCTTTGTGAGATGGTATGGGTATTGAAACGTTCATATCACAAATCACGCACTGAAATTATTGAAATTCTACGAACTATCTTTAAATCGGACTCTCTTGTGTTTGACTCATATCCTCGACTCAATAAAACGCTGGACGCTTTTGAAAATGGGAAAGGGGATTTCTCAGACTATTTGATTCGCGAGGAGGTTATGGAAAAAGGTTGTAACGCCTTGGCTACATTTGATAGATGCCTAATAAATGAACCAGGATTTTTAGAACCATGATCAGTTTTTAAAATCTATTATTCGATGTAAATCTCGTTCGCCGAAGGGGATATTTTCGTATTATCATTCAAATAATATGGTTAGTTCACACTCGTTAAATGTGCAGATGCCATCTCCTTGAAAGTACTCTTCTGTTTCTTTGTCAGACTGAGCATTTCAAAGGTTTCATCCTTGAATGGTTCTTTGAAAACCATTATCCCATTCATAATACTCTGGCTGTTACTGTACCTGTTGGCTATATGCACAATTCTTGTCGTGGTTGAAAGCTTGGAGACGATCGAGCTTGTTTGATGGTGGTTTTGCACTGCTTCGAGAATTGTGGTGTTTTTTGTCCACCACTCCTTAATATATGCGGCACCCAATTTTGGATGAGAGATTCCAAAGGCATTCTCTTCCTGTATAGATAACTTACGTTCTTTTTTTGGCGTCTGGTCATCCGCAATTTTTGAGAGTAAGGTTTCGTATATACCTGGGACAAGGTATATAAAAAGCATTATTCCTATATCATGAAACAAACCGGCTACATAAGCAAGACTCTGATCTTCAGCATCCAGACCCTTAATATTTGCAAGTGATTGTGAATAAAACGCAACTGATAATGAATGCCGCCAGAAATTGTGAGGATCGAATTTTGAGACATTATCAAATAGATTAAGAACAGCTTTTGAATAGACCATTTCTTTGATTTCGTCGCATTCAAGACTTGCAATAGATTGTTTAAGATCAGTGAACGACCAATTTGATTTTTCTTTTGAAACATTCGCCTTAATTATTCTTCCAACGAGGACGGGATCGGATAGAGTCAGCATTGCAACATCCTGAGCCGCGCATTCTGGATCCTTCATTTTTTTGTTGATCCGCTGCACGATTTCAGGAAGCGGTGGCAAGGCATCACGTTCTTTGATTTTTTTCAGCAAGGGATTCATTTCAAATTTCCAAAATCTTCTCTGATTGAAAGTAATACATAACACGGTGCTGCTGTAACCTGCATTCCGGCTTGATAACAAAAGCGACTATACAATCCCACTAAAATAGAAATTTCGCATTAAAAACTTGGTTTGTTTTCTCGCCATGACGGAATAGTGAACTAAATTATATGGTTCGAGCTGTTAGCCCATCCTAAGTCTTGACCTAGTAAATCCATAAATATGGAATTTACAAACAATGGATTACCTGATCAAGTCGGGTAATGATAATGAATAAAATATTAGTTGAGTTAATAGCATTTTTCATACAGAATGATTGCCCCGTAATCACCCGTCGCACATGTTGTTATATCACCCTGCGATATGACTTCAAGATATACCCCCTTTCTCTAATATCTATTACTATATCAGCATTGAAAATCTGGACAAGAAAGGTACTCGTGAAATATCTGGTCGAAAATCTCACCAGTCATTCGAGACTGTTAAGATTCTCCATGTTGCTTCTTGAATTATCTAAATTTAAAGAGATATTCCTAATGATTTGTTTTATTGTATCCACTGCCCAGCTTACTCTGATGTCAAATAAAATCAGTTTGATTTCAATCAGAAGGATTGTTACTTTACTCTGTGACAAAGTGAATCATATATCGTTGTAGAATGAACCAGAAACTCAGAAAAAATATTGCTTTAGGTCTTGTCATTATCTTTACCGGATTAATGACAACGCTTGACCTGTACCATAATCATTCTATGGTATTCGGGTTAAGTAACGGTAACGTTATAAACAAATTGATCATTGCGGATGCCGATCAATCCGATGCTCCCTGTCCCGTGGAACAACTGACATATGGTTTTTCATGGACTTGTAATTTCATTTTAATACCTGAGATTGCATCGCAGTATGTATCTGTCATCAAAAACATATCTTTTTATTTTAATCTTGAACAAACACCCCGTCAACGTGGTCCTCCACTTTCCTGAAGTACTTCCATCTTAAGTTCATCGAAGTAGTAATTAACAGTATTGTCGAGAGCGTTGAAAAATCCTTTGATTGTCATTGCGGGAAAGCGATCTGCATTCCGCCAGGCTTTGCCTTGACAAGTCGAATCAGAGGAACCGGAAGCGAAGAGATAATCTCTGTTCCCTTTTGAAATTAGTTCAACACTGAGATTCTTCATACGTCATCCGACGGATTCAAGATAACGCTTCGTCCTACTTCTCAAACACTCTCACATGTAGCAAGAATATTAATTGTTCAATCGTGGAGGTAAATATGTACAGATTTACATTCAGCATGATTATCCTTCTCTTATTGTTAGCAACAGATGGTTATTGTGCATCAGGCACAGCTTCCGGGGTTTCCAATTCCATGAATCCCGCTTTAAGTATAAATGGTCTTTTCAAATCTCAATACATCCAACATAACAACAGCGCTGATGATTATGGTATCGAGCTTCAGGAAGCTGAGATGCATTTTACATCTGTTGTGGACCCATTCTGGAAAGCGAATGTTATTTTTGCAGTACATCCTGAAGAGGGTCAGGCGGAATACGGTATTTGTGTTGAGGAGGCTTCCATAGACGCACTTAACGTACCGGCTGGCTTTTCCCTGAAACTGGGTAAATTCTTTGTACCGTTTGGCAAACACGCCAAACTTCATACACATGCTTTTCCCTTTATCAAAGCACCTGTGGCTGTGGAATCATTTCTCGGCGAAGGATTATCAGAAACAGGAGTCGAACTTACGGCTTCATTGCCGGTTCCCTGGTACAGTGATTTGACAGTCTATGGCATAAATGGCAATACAGCGATTTTTGACAACGAGAATAAAGAACTGGCGTATGGTGCTCATAGCAAGAACTTCTTTGATATCACCTATAACTCGACTATTGAAATCGGTGGATCATTATTATCCGGTCCGGCTTCAGAAGATTACTATGGCTTGAAAAGCAATATGTCGATAATTGGATTCGATATGACTTATAAATGGATTTCATCGAAACGGTCTCATGGTCCCGCGTTGACAATCTCCAGTGAATTTATCATGCCCGATTTTCTTGATGATGATCGAACTCCAATGGGGTGGTACGCTTTTACACAATATCGTTTCCATCACAACTGGTGGATTGGTTATACCAGCGGTTTGGTTGATTGCGATTCTGAAATATATCCCAACGCGATAAGTCAAGGTGAGATTTTAGAGAACAAAATGAATCTCACCTTTGCGCCAAGTGAGTTCAGCGCACTAAGGGCTGAGGTCGCGTTGTATGATAATCAAGCATCCGAAGAAGACCATTTGTGTTTCACGTTACAGTGGAATTTCACGATAGGTTCGCATCCCGCGCATAGTTATTAAACACATGGAGACGAAAACATGTCACGAAATATTTTAGTCATAACAGCCTTGATGCTTCTGGTCTTGACGCTTCCGGGTATCAGTACGGCAAAGTTAAAAGTCGTTGCGACGTTAAATGACCTGGGATGGATTGCTGAACAGGTGGGTGGAGATGATGTCGAAGTATCCGTCCTTTGTCCCCCGCATCAAGACCCACACTATCTTCCCGCGAAGCCATCCCTTGCAAAAAAATTAAAGAAAGCCGATTTGCTCTTATACAACGGTTTGGAGCTGGAGATAGGATGGCTTCCGCTTCTGATCGAAACCGCGCGAAATCCAAAAATCAAACCAGGCAGCAGAGGAGAACTTGAATGTGCTGACGCTCTTGAACATATTCTCGATGTTCCCACAGGACATGTGGACAGATCAAAAGGAGACATTCATCCGCTTGGCAATCCCCATTTTCTTTTAGATCCGCGGAATGGAGTCAAAGTTGCGCTTCTAATCGCAGAACGAATGTCTGAACTGGACATTGATGCTGCTGAAAGGTACAAACAGCGTGCCGATATGTTTCAAGCCAGCGTTGAGAAACGTTTACCAGAGTGGGAAGCCTTGCTCAGCGCATCCAGGAATTGCCCGGTTATCGTGTATCATCAACATTGGGAATACTTGCTAAACTGGCTTGATATTCAAACGATAGGTTCTATTGAGCATAGGCCAGGTATTTCGCCATCTCCGCGTCATACCAAAGACATTATCAATCTGGGTCGTTCCCAGAAATGCGTTTACATCATTGCCGCCACATGGGATAACCTGAAAATCGCGAAAAAAGCTTCAGAACGTATGGATGCTCCATTAATAATTTTGCCAGGCGCAACAGGCGCTATGGAAGGTGCAGAAGGATATCTCGGGCTCTTTGATTATATCTGCAAGGAGCTTAGCCGGGGAGGAGTTGACGGTGTACGCAATGAATAAAGGGAAAAACAGATGAGCGGATTCCTTGAAATGATGGCTGCTCCTATTGTGATAGCCTTAATCCTATTAGCAATGCATGGATATATGGGGACTCATGTTGTTCGACGGGGCGTTATATTCGTAGATATTGCTCTCGCGCAGGTCGCCGCCTTCGGAGTAGCGATGTCCATGTGGCTGGGGGCGGAATTACATTCGACTCAGACATTTTTTATAGGATTATTCAGCGCCTTCGTTGGCGCTGTCATGCTTTCTTTCACACGTTCAAAGGATAAGCGCGTACCACAGGAAGCTTATATAGGAATTGTATATGTCGTATTCAGCGCAGCGATGATACTGGTGTTGTCTCAAGTAGCGCATGGAAGTGAAGAGATCAAACATCTATTAGTTGGCGCGATTTTATGGGTAACATGGCCCATCGTTCTGAAGACATTTCTGTTATATGGAGTTATCTGCTTGCTACTGTTAAAATGGCATAAGCCATTCAGCAGGATTTCCATTGATGCGTGTAAAGCACAGCAGGAGGGATTGTCATTACGGTTATGGGATTTCCTGTTTTATATGGTGCTTGGAACGGTAGTAACAGTAAGTGTTCAAATCGCCGGAGTCCTGATGGTATTTACGTTGCTTGTCGTTCCGACTGTTATGTCCATTCGTTTGTTCGAAAAGTCAAGCTACCAGTTCTATTATATCCTGGGAGCAGGAACGATTACGGTCATTAGTGGGTCATCCATGAGCTATTTACTCGATCTTCCAACAGGAGCTTCAATAGTATGTGCTTTTGGGTTATTCCTGACTGTACAGATCATTATAGAAGGTATTCTTCGCAAATAAAAGATATGTGAGTATGTCGTCATCTTTCATGAATGCTCATAAAAATAGAATAACTGTGATTTCTATTATAATCACAGTTATTCTATTCCTCAGCATCAGAGCGATTGGATTTGAATCTGAGTATACACGCTTGTCGAAGTAAAAACTGTTACAGGTTAATAATGAATTTGCATAGTCACCTGTAAACGAGTGTCGTTATCTATATCACTTGCTGCGTAATCAATTATCTGGTAATCGGCAATAAGAATATTGTGATGTCCGAAATCATAGCCTGCGCCTACGATGATTCTTGTGTGCTCATCATCGTCAACATCAGTGTTCTCATCAAAAGAATCGAACCTGCCTATTACACGCCAATTGGAACCTAACTTTCCTTCACCAAACAGAGACATTCCCTGGATTGAATTTGATGTCCTGGTCAGTATATCTCCATTCGCATTTGATGTAGTTTCAGCGAATGTACCCTTCTGGTTCCCGTCTCCGGCAATAAATTGCCCTGTTAGTGTCAAGTAACGATGTTCATAGGAGAACATGATCGCCGTAAGCATCCAGTCGGGATTTTCATCAGTGGAATCTGGCGCTTGATTCCCTTTCCCGAAAATACCAAAGTAAGATATTTGCGCTCCGGGGATAATATCAGGCAGGGGTCTTACGGTCAAACGGCTTTCAATGGTTTTGTTTTCATTTTTTTCTTTGGCATGATAACCACCACCGTTGTAAGCTCCTACTGCAAAACTGCCGAATCGTCCGGCATATTTCTTGTTTACGGTTTTCTTGTATTCATCATCCAATTCTCCACCGAAGTATCCACCAAGTGTAAATCCGAAATCAGCGGAATTGAACAAGTGTGATTCTTCCATGAACATGTGTCCCTGCATGCGGTAGTAATTAATGTGCTCTTCAAAATCAAGCCAGGGCATATGGACCAGTCCAAGCTCAAGGTTTGGATTTGTGATGAATCCCATATCCTGAAATTTAAAATGTGCGTAAGCATATTTGGCGCGCACCTTGATATCTCCGGTGTCATCCTGCGAAATATCCATCGTTATACGTGATGAAAGGAAAGGCAGTATCTTTTTCTTGACAGTAAGGTATGCCCGGCTGACTTTAAATTTGTTATAGGTTTGCGAAGAACTTTCCCCGTTTTGATAATGCAGGTAATACACTCCTCCGATGGTAACACCCTTTAACCCCTTGGGCACTGAGGATGCTTCCATTGATTCACCGGCATGGGCAACCCCGGCAAGCATTAATCCAATTACTACAATACTAAAATATCTGTACATCATTTTCTCCAGTCATTTTCAATTTCTAAATGTTGTTTTATCTTTCTTCATTTCTAAGATTACAAGCTGTCTGGTATCCAGGATATTTTATATTTTCATCCTGTGTCGAACAATCTCTCCCTCGACAAGATATATAACATCTTCTGCGATATTGGTCGCAAGATCAGCGATTCTTTCAAGCTGCCTGGCAATTGAAACGAAACGAATTGCGAAGTCCGGATTACTTTGCCGCTTTTTCAAGCTGTCACTGACTACTTCGTAAGCCTCCACCAGGTTTTGATCCACTTCATCATCGCATGCACAAACCTCCCTGGCGAGAGTGGGATCAAGATTCACAAGTGCATCAAGGCTTTTGTGCAGCATTAGTCTTGACTTTTCAGCCATGCCAATCAGATCGAAAGAGAAATCAAATGAAGGTAATTCAGTCATTACCAGGGCACTTTCCGCAATATTTACAGCCTGGTCACCAATTCTTTCTAACTCATTATTGATTTTCAAAACAGCGACGATAAACCGTAAGTCTATTGCAACCGGTTGATGAAGCGCAAGAATTTTCAGGCATTCCTCTTCAATTTCTACTTCCATTTCATCGATTTGATCGTCTGAGCTGATTACATTTTTAGCCAACTTCTTATCATCCAATGCGATAGCGCGAATTGCATGTTGAACGCTTTCTTCTACTCGCGCGCTCATTTCAAGAATCCTTTTTTTCAGCCTTTGAATCTCACGTTGTAAATGTGAATCCATAATGTGTCCTTTTCAATCTCTATACAAATTTTGAATTGATACTTTGATAAATTAATTATCCGAAACGTCCTGTAATATATTCTTCTGTCTGTTTCATTTTCGGTTTTGTAAATAATCCTTCAGTGGGTCCGTATTCAATCAATTCGCCCAGGTAAAAGAAAGCAGTAAAATCGGATACACGTGCTGCCTGTTGCATATTATGCGTGACAATCACGATTGTGTATTCTTTTTTAAGTTCTCCAATCAATTCTTCAATATGTGCTGTTGCTCGTGGATCAAGAGCTGAAGCCGGTTCGTCCATCAGCAATACCTCCGGACCTACAGCCAACGCCCTTGCGATACATAGTCTCTGTTGCTGTCCACCCGAAAGACCAAGCGCATTTGAATGGAGACGATCTTTTACTTCATCCCAAAGAGCAGAGTTTCGCAAACTCCTCTCAGCGATTTCTGCTAACTTATATTTATCCCGGACTCCATGAATTTTTGGTCCATATACGACATTCTCGAAGATCGATTTCGGAAACGGATTTGATTTCTGGAAAACCATTCCAACTTTTTTCCGCAATTCCACCAGGTCTGTCCCGGTATCATAGATATCTTTATTATCTATCCGAATATTTCCCGTTACTCTTGTTCCATCAATAATATCGTTCATGCGGTTCAAAGTTCTAAGGAACGTCGATTTCCCACAACCTGATGGTCCGATCAGGGCAGTTACCCTACGTGTGGGAATGTCAATCGAGATATCATGAAGAACCTTGTTTTTTCCATAGAAGAAATCCAGGTTTTCCACATTTATCTTGATTTTGTTATATTCGGTCAACTTTACGACTCCAACTTAGCATAACGTTTCCTGATCTTCCCCCGCAACAATATTGCTCCCAGGTTGACAGAAAGAACAATCAACAGTAGTACCAATGCAGTACCATATTGCATTGGACGTACTTTAGTCGCATCCGGATGCTGGGTGGCCAGAACGTATAGATGATATGGCAACGCCATTACCTGGTCGAATACTGATTTCGGTAATCTCGGCAGGTAAAATGCTGCGACGGTTAATAGAATTGGGGCAGTTTCGCCCGCTACCCTTCCAACTCCAAGTATTGCGCCTGTCAACATTCCCGGGATGGCGTATGGTAAAACGTTAGTTCTGATTGTCTGCCATTTAGATGCTCCCAATGCGAAGCTTCCTTCTCTTAATGACATGGGTATCGTCTTTAGAGCTTCTTCGCTTGATACAATAACAGTAGGAAGCATCATACATGCCAGGGTCAGGCTTCCAGCGAGGATGGAGGCGCCGAATTTGAAGAAGATCACAAAAAGCCCCAAACCGAACAGTCCGAATACAATTGAAGGAACACCGGCAAGAGTGACTATCGCCATCCTGATAATACTTGTGAAACGACCATGACGAGCGTATTCATTCAAATAGATTGCACTTGCCATACCGAGAGGTAATGCAATCAGTGAGGAACCAAGAAGCAAAGATAGAGTGCCAAAGATTGCCGGGAGAATGCCGCCTTCTGCACCGCTGCGACGAGGAAATTGTGATAAAAACTCCCAATTCAGCGCAGGGCTGCCTTTCCAGACTATATCAAGAATAATAAAGCCTACAGCAAACACTACAGTATAGGTTAGCGCTCTCATCAACCAGATCAATGCAGCTTCTTGCAGACGCCTGTTCATGGCAGACTCTTGTATTTTTTCATAATCCTGTGCGATAACAGTACAAGTGCAAAAGTAAAGAGAAGCAGTATGATTCCGACCCAGAAAAGAGCACGGTAATGATCGCTGCCAAAAGGTACTTCACCCATCTCGGCAGCAATTGTAGCCGTCATGGTTCTTACTGACTGAAACGGAGAGAGCGTTATCCTTGCGGCATTACCTGTAACCATCATCACGGTCATAGTTTCACCGATTACACGTCCTATCCCGAGTAATATTGCAGCGGAAATGCCGGAAATTGCAGCAGGGACAGTCACTTTCCAGATAGTCTGCAACCTTGTCGCACCTAATGCAAGCGATGCCTCTGTTAGATAACCGGGTACTGCTCGAATAGCGTCCTCCGACACAGATACGATTGTCGGCACAGCCATAAGTGCGAGGAGAATTCCACCGGTGATGGCGTTTAAACCGCTTGAAAGATGGAATACCTGTTTTATCAAGGGAGATAGTACAATCAAACCAAAAAAACCAATAACAACTGACGGTATTCCAGCCAGGAGTTCAATGAATGGTTTGAGGAATTCCTTTTCACCTTTTGATGCAATTTCCGACAGGTAAACAGCACCTCCTACGCCAAAAGGCACTGCCAGAACAATGGCTATTAGGGTGACGAGAAGAGAACCGGTTATCAGTGGAATTATCCCGAACGATTCCTTAACAAAAGAGACGGGACTCCATCGGGATTGCCATAATTCACCTATTCCTGGATCACGGGCAAATGGAATTGCTTCATTTCCCAAAAAGAGAAAGATCAAGGCAACCACAAGTACACTTGTCGATGCTGCGCTCAAAAAAATCAGCTTGATTACTTTATCTTTCCAGTTAGACAATTGATATGCTCCGAAAAACTGCATTGCCAGTGTTCAAGTAATTATATAGTTGCATCTTGATACTCACAGCTATAATGGTATATAACCCGTCTCAACCACAATCTTCTGACCTTCAGCGCTGTTGCAGAACTCAATGAAAGTCTGCGCAATCACAGAAGGTTTACCATCAGTGTAGAGATGCAGCGGGCGAGCAATCGGGTATGATCCATTCTTGACTGTTTCCATTGTTGGGGACACGGGATCAGTGCTGTTATCATTAATAATGTTAACAATTTTTACCTTCTCACCAGCATCTAAAGCATAACCGAGTCCGATGTAGCCAATGGATGTTTTATCTACAGATACGGATTGTATGATCGAAGATGATGCAGGCATCAGCAGGGCTTCAGCAGTATAATCTTCTTTTTTCAATACGGTTTTCTGGAAAAAAACATACGTTCCTGAATTGGATTCGCGCGATAAAACAACAATCTTTTCCTTCTCTCCTTTTACCTGGGACCAGTTCGTATATGCACCTGTGAATATCTTTTTAAGCTGCTCCATCGAGAGATCATTTATTGAATTATCTGGATTAACCACAACAGCAATTCCATCACGACCTACCACGAATTCTTTTGGAAAGATACTTTTAGACTCGGCAAGCTCAACTTCTTTCGGTTTAATTTTTCGTGATGCAGCACAAAGGTCAGTTGTGCCATTCAGGAGCGCGGCAATTCCAGTTCCTGAGCCACCGCCTGTGACAGATATCTCAGCATTTGGATGAACTTTCATATAAGCTTCCGCCCACGCTGTCACCAGGTGAACCATAGTATCTGAACCTTTGATGGTTAACGACTTGGTGTTCCCGGTTTCCTGTTGGTTTCTACTGCAACCACCTGTTATGCCGGTCATTAACGCAGCTAAAATCAAAGCCGCCACAATATTTCTGTACTTTTTGAACATTTATTCCTCTCTGTTTTACTTGTATTTCACGGCAATGTTAGAGGGGAATTGTTAGCGTAATGTTAGGAAGTGAGCAGGGGACTCCACTGACTCTCTCGCGAAATAAGGTTTTTATATTATTGAGTTTTGCGATTTAGAGATATAGGCACAGTTCTCCGAACCAGGCTTTGCGGTGATACTAATAGATAAGTTACAAACAATCCAAAAATCGCCCAGTTTGGATACCTGAGCCTACGCCATTTTCATTTGAGAAAATTGTAAATTAAAGATCGAGATTCTTCACTTTAACCTAAGTGGAATAATTCAGCAATTTCGAGGAGCCAAGTAATCGTTTTTCTCATAAACTTGTGTTTTGCAAATAGAATTCTCGCAGCACAGGCGTTATTCTCGAAAACTTCTAATTTGCAATCAAAAATCTTGCGCCGAAATCGCTATTCTCAATAATTTGTGTTATACAAAAAAATCTTTTAACACAATCATTTTTAGTTGATTTTTCTTAAAAAAATAATTAAAGTCTGCAACAGCAATCATTTTTCTCGAAAACTTACGTTTTGCAATTATAATTCTCGTGCTGCAATCGTTTTTCTCGAAACATTGTATTTTGCAAATAATATTCTTGCGCCGAAATGGTTTTCTTGATTTTTGCAAAAGATAGAAATAATACTCAAAAGTAACCATTTTCCAGAGGACGCCATGTTTGAAAATAGCAGTGAAAACTCGAATCTCAAGCCTGTTGGTTACGCAGAATTAATCAGCCGGTACGAGCTTGATGTTATTCCGAACTGGCACAGCTCCATGGTGGCAGCCAGCGGAACTCACCGGATCAACACGACTGGCGGAGTAGTTGAAGAGGTCTATCCATCTAAATATTGGCCTGGGGAAAACTTCGGTGATCACCTGGAATTTGCACTTAAATACGACGGCGTGAATCTTGAGATACTATCAGCTCTATTTAAGACAGTTACAGAAACGGAGGTTCTGGATTATATCAAGTCAAAACCGACAGGAATGTACGCGAGACGGGTTTGGTTCTTGTATGAGTTGCTCACGGAGAATATACTGCCTATTGACGATTTGAAGAAGCTCAAGTATGTCGATGTCCTCGATCCAAACCATTACTATACTATTAATCCTACTCACAAAATCCAACGTTATTGTGTCAATGATAACTTGTTAGGTGACCGTGCTTTTTGCCCGATTATTCGCCGAACGGAAAGACTTGATCGATTTGAAAAGGCTGACCTTCCCAAACGAGTTCAGCAGGTAATATCAGATTATTCAATGCAACAATTGAAACGAGCGTTGAGTTACCTCTACACGAAAGAGACAAAATCTTCATTTGAGATAGAACAGGTTAAACCCAGTTCGAGTCGTACGGAACGATTCGTAGCGCTGCTTCACCTGGCAGAAAAAGAGGATTTCTGTAACAAAAGCCGGTTTATTGAACTTCAAAATCGCATTGTCGATCCACGGTTTCGTGAATCCGATTATCGAACATCGCAGAACTATGTCGGCGAGACGGTTACATGGCAGAATGAAATGATTCACTATGTATGCCCAAAGCCTGATGATATTGCAGCGCTCATGGAAGGGCTTGTCACAGCCCATGAACGTATGGAAAATGGCGGGATTTCACCGGTAATACATGCGGCTGCTATTGCTTATGGATTTGTGTTTCTACACCCATTCGAGGATGGGAATGGAAGAATTCATCGTTTCCTGATACATAATATCTTAGCCCGGCAAGGCTTCACAAACCCGGAGATTATGCTGCCGATATCAGCTTCAATGCTGAATAACCTTCATGAGTATGACACATCTCTTGAGAAGTTCTCCAGGGACATTATCTCCCTGGTTGACTACTCGCTCGATGAAGTAGGCAAGATGATTGTGCATAACGATTCTGTCCAATGGTATCGCTTTATCGATATGACTCCCCAGGCAGAAGCTCTCTGCTGGTTCATTGAACAAGCCATAGATACTGAACTTGTCAATGAATTAGAGTTCCTCGACAAATATGATGAAACGAAAATGGCGCTTCAGGAGATTATCGATATGCCTGATCATAAGATCGACCTGTTCATTAGGCTCTGTGTGCAAAATAATAGCAAGCTATCTGCAAAAAAACGGCTGAGCCATTTCGACTTTTTATCTGATGATGAGCTTGTAATGATGGAACATGTGATTCATTCCACCTTTGATCAAACTTGATCAAAGGATTCAAGAATCATCCGTTTTTCGAGGAAAAGAAATTGTAAAAGTGCTGCCTTTTGCTCGGGAGCTTTCAACATTGATTTGTCCGTTATGAACCAATGCAATATGCTTGACAATCGCTAATCCAAGACCGGTTCCACCTAATGAACGTGAACGTGACTTGTCAATCCGGTAGAATCGTTCGAATATTCTTGGTATATTCTCAGATGATATGCCCTGACCGTTATCTTGAACAGAAATATAAACTGTCTCTGAGTCTATTCTTCCCTTAATACTTATTTGAGTTCCTTCAGGGCAGTGTTTTATTACGTTCTCGACAAGGTTCATGATTGCCTGCTCCATCAGTATCGAATTCAGTGTTGCATGAATATCTCCGGAACAATCCAGGGAAATTTTCTGTCCGGCTTTCTCAGCAACGGGGTGGTAAATTCCAACTACCTCTTCCAGAATATCACAGACATTTTTATCTTCGAAAGCCAACCATGCGGTCTTGTCATCTGATTCGAGACGCGCGAGACTCAATAAATCAGAGGCGATTGCAGACAAATAATCCGCCTGACGTGCAACAATTCCAAGTATTCGTTCAATATCTTCAGGTTTGTGTGCCGTTCCATCCAGCAGAGTTTCAACGAAACCCTTGATCGCTGTTATCGGAGTTTTCAACTCATGTGATGCATTTATCACAAAATCCCGCCTGGTCTGCTCGAGCTGCCTTACCCTCGTTACATCATTTAATACAATCACCGCGCCTGGCTTTGTTTCCGTCTCCCAATCAAGGTGCGCACCGTTTGCCAGCAGTATTATCTCTTCTTCCTGATATATTGTAATTTCATCTTCTATTGAGGTTTCTTTACTATCGAGTACCTGCCTGGCAAATTGCAGTAGTTGTGCATTTCTTAGAGCTTCCTGCATAGTTTTGCCGATAGCAGCTTTCTCATCAATGTTCAACAGTTTTCCTGCTGAGCGATTAAGCATAATGATGTGCTCGCCGGGATCAATAGCAATAATACCTTCGACCATAGCAGCAAGAATTGTCTCGTTCTCTACTCGATGACGTTCAATGGTTTTCATCCTGTCATCGAGTTCGGCAGCCATTTTATTTAATGCCCTTGCAAGAGCCGTCAGTTCTTTGGTATCCGATTCAGGAACTCTCGCCCCTAATTTACCCTCAGCGAATTTTTCTGCTCCCTTTTGCATCAACTTTAATGGACTCGATATTTTTTGGGCGATCACAAGGCTTGTAAGAAATGCGAGTATTAGTACTATTGCGCCAATGAATGCGACACGGATATTCAATTTTTTCAAATTATTATCAATCGCTGTGATTGTCATAGATACACGCACTACTCCTGCCATCTTATTGTTCTTGACAGCTGGAATTGCCACATACAACATTGAGTGTCGTAACGTATGGCTATATCGGGTTGAATGACCTCGTTTTCCCAGTAACGCTTCTATGATTTCAGGACGGTCTGCATGGTTATCCATCTTAACAGGGTTTTCTTCAGAATCGAAGATTACTTTCCCGCCGGGAAGAACCACTGAAACCCTTACTGATTGAGGATTGCCGTCGAGCTGGAAAAAACTTGCTGAATTCTCAGAGAGTGTATCAGGCAACAGGAGGAGAATAAGATTCGCCTGGGCTTCAAGATCATCGACAAGCTGATTGATATAAAAAGTACGAAATGCATAGGATGCAATCACGGATGTTATCACGAGGGATAACATTATAAGAACCAGGTACGGAATCACTATTCTGTTGAATAAACTCTTCTGCTTCATTAATACTCCTTAAACCGATAACCAACACCACGCACTGTTTCTATGTAATTACCATATTGTCCGAGCTTTTTTCGCAAACCGACGATCTGAACATCCACTGCGCGATCAGTGATCTGGTAATTTTCATCGTGAACAGCATCCACAATTTGATAACGGGTAAACACCCAACCTGGACGACGTGCAAGAAAATGTAATAATCCAAACTCTGTTTTTGTTAAAAAATATCTGCATTTCATTAACCATCACCTGCCTTTTCCCCGGATGGATCAAGATTTCTTCGATTGAGAGTATGTCATGTTCTCCTATCAAAGATTCCTCAGATCGCCGAAGCAAAGCGCGAACCCGTGCTATAAGGACTTTAATACTGAAAGGTTTAGTAATATAATCATCTGCTCCAAGCTCCAAGCCCTTAATAATATCTGCTTCATCATCCATTGCAGTAACCATAATGATTGGGATATTCTCGGTAGCATTATGCTTTTTCAGATTGTTGCACACCGCGAGCCCGTTCATTCCCGGCAGCATCAAGTCAAGAAGAACAAGGTCAGGCTGTAGATTCTTTATTGAACTCAATGCCTCTTCACCGGTTCGTACACATTCAACCCGAAACCCCTCTCGTAACAGATTGTATTCAAGAAGCTCAATAATACTTTCATCATCTTCAACCACTACAACAAGTTGTGATAAAGCCATTAATATCTCCGGATGATTCTTCGGTAATCCTTGAATTTAGAATAAATTGTTAGGATTGTTTTAGGAAAACAACTTGCTCTTCCAATATTAGAGCATCATAATTGACTCGTATCTCTATCGTATGGAAATAATCTCTAAACAGAAAGAAGACGCAACTAAATCCCTTTCAACAAAAGATATCTATTGCCAAATAATCATTTATCCTTCGATAAATAGTAATGGCAGCGATAATATTCACTGCTTGCTGACTCTCGGAGTCGCATCCCAAATTTCCATGAATTTAAAGCAGTAGAGGGATCATTGTTACAGAATTGGGCGAAGTTTTTGCAAAGAACTTCATAATCGTTTGGAATAGTATGGTCATTATAGGGTATTTTATAGTAGAGAATTGATAATCAATTATAATTTAATAATTTTGCTGATTATGACGATAATAAATAATAACAGGAGTTTAAGTGAATCTCCTGCTATGGTCGTCTAAACTTTCAATCAATAGAATTTTGATAAAAACACATTATGCAATTGTCTTGCAGTCAAATTATTACGGCAAAACATTCACGCTTTTTGGCAACCTTTTCCGTGCTGAAGAGCAAAGTCGGCATGATCGGAGACGGTACCTAAAGACATCATGAAGCTAAATTACATATATATATCCCTGATTATTCTGGGCTGCTGCCTTTCCAGCGCGTTATCAGCACAGGAAGGAGTTATGACCCACGAAAGGTTTACCCTGAGAACGTCTCCCGCAAAAGGTGACAACCGGTGGGATGGGGGTGGGGCAGGTCCGGACGAGCTTGACGACGCGGGCGGACCTGATGAATTGGGATATATCTGGCGTGATTCGAATGAAGATGAAGGTCCGGAATATAATTGGCAGGATATCCTGGCAATTGGAGTCAGATCGGACATTTCTGACGATGATGATGCAACAATTTTTATAACTCTTCCCTGGGTATTTAATTATTACGGTACTGCCTACACCAATGTCTGGATAAGCACAAACGGAAACGTTCATTTCGGTGATACCGAGCGTGACTCAGGCAATTCACCTATCCCAAATGATCTTGGTCCTCCGGCTATTATTGCCCCACTTTGGGATGATCTTAATCCCGCAACAGGCGGTACTATTTATTATCATGGGAATGAAAATCGTTTTATCGTCCAGTGGAATGCTGTTCGAAGATTTAATGATATTGTCAGCCGCTTGACTTTCCAATTGATTCTTTATCCTGACGACAGGATTCTGTTCCAATATAATTCGGTGGATGGTAATCTCAGCTCCTGTACGGTGGGAATAGAAAACCAGGAGGAGACAGTTGGGCTTCAAGTTGTTTATAACACTAATTATCTTGAGAATGACCTGGCAGTAGAATTCTATCCTCCACCGTCAGCATTCAGTTTAGCCTCTCCGGACAGCTTGGAAGTTTCCCCGATTGCGGATGTATTACTGACATGGTTCCAATCATTTGACCCCGATCCGCATGACTCGATTGATTATTCAATATTTGTATCTACAGATCCGGATAATCTTGGAGATCCGATAGCGACGAACATGGATCATGAGGATACTACACACCTATTCACCGGTGATGATGACAGTACCTATTACTGGACTATCCACGCGATGGACAATACTTCAAATATAGGTACCTGGGCAGATCAGGTATGGCCTTTCGATATATATATCCCGGAACCGCCGACTACTTTCGATTTGCTTGAACCAATGGACGCTACGCTTATCGGCACTTTAACCCCGACAATGATCTGGGAAGCAGCGCCTGATCCGGATCCGGGTGACACAATTACATATACAATCTATTATTCGATTGATGACGCTAATTTTAATAATCCGGATTCTGTCACGGGAGTCGAAGAAACTACCTACGAATTCCCTGAAGGTGTAATACCGGATGATGAAACCATTTACTGGTATGTCCGCGCCGAGGATTCCTTTGGCAACAGCGTACTCTCATCGCGAAATCCATTTGATAACTTTGCATTCTCTTTTGAGTCTTTCCGGCCTGATCCACCCCTACCTTTCAGCCTTCTTTCGCCACAGGATCGTTCTTTCACCTTTGATGGCGATACGACATTAGTCTGGGAATCAACCTCAGATGATGATCCTGGTGATGGAATAGTGGGTTATCACGTATGGTGGTCAACAGACCCCGATTTTGGATTCGATGTCGATTCAGCGTTTGTGGCAGATACCACTTTTGAGCTGGTAGCGCTGGAACATGCTCAATCATACTGGTGGAAAGTGCGTGCCCAGGATAACAATACAGAAGGAACATGGTCGGACGAGACATGGCGAGTACATGCATTCTTCCCTGTAGCTCCAGGTCAATTCAATCTTGTTTATGCGGAAGATGATACCCTGATTCATGAGGACTTCATTGGTCTTGCCTGGACTGAACCGGAAGACCCGAACCTTGATAACGGGCTTCAAGTGCATGGTCCGGACAATTTCGGTTATTATTGGATAAGCAGCAATGAACCGGGTGGCGCTGAATATGACTGGGTAGAGATTTCCGGGACAGGCACTCGTTCCACTACCTCAGATAATGCCAACAGCACTGAAACCGTCGATCTACCCTGGCAATTTTCTTATTACGGTAATCAATATAACAGCGTTACAATTTCCAGTAATGGAAACATTCATTTTGGTACGCCTAATTCAGATTTCACTAATTCCAATATACCTGCCTTTGATGGTCCTGCAGCAATGATTGCTCCCTTCTGGGATGCGCTTCAGCCTAATTTGCAGGGCGACATTTACTATCGGGATGCAGGTGATCAATTTATCGTTCAATGGGATGGTGTAAGGCGATTCGGTGATCCCACTTCTGTTTACACTTTTGAGGTTATTTTACATGAAGAAGGATTTATAGTATTCCAGTACAACAGTCTAACCGGAACACTGAATTCCTGTACAGCCGGAATCGAAAACCATAATGAAAACGATGGACTACAGGTAATTTTTGATGAAGAGTATCTTGATAACGAGCTTTCAATTTCATTTTTCCCACAGACAATTTTATACACAGTTGCATGGGCGGATAATCCATTCTTTAATAATGCATTAACAGAAAATACCCTCGATACAACTTTTATCTTAAGTGGATTGGATGGTCAAGGATTACCCGATGATCAGAGAACATATTGGCAGATAGTCGCAACAAACGTATTTCAACAGAATACTGTCGCGACTCCATTCCAGGGACGATCTTTCACTGTATATATCTATGATCCTCCTAACGATTTTAATTTGCTGCTACCCGCCGATGAAGCAGTTTCATCCGTCGAAGATGTAACCCTGACCTGGGCTGAAGCAATTGATCCTGATCCCGGAGACGAGGTTACTTATGATGTGTATGTGTCAACTAACGAGGGTAACCTTGGTAATGCGATTGCTACCGGATTAACTGTCAGAAATTATACTTTCGCGGGAGAAGATGACACCGAATACTGGTGGACAATCAAAGCAAATGACACAAACACAAATGGCACATGGGCAAGCAGCACGAACAGTTTCTTGATCTATACACCTGAGCCACCTGATGATTTCAATTTAACAGCTCCCGACAGCGGGAGTGTTTCGGCAAGCTCTTCGGTTACCTTAAGCTGGAATGCCCCAACCGATCCCGATCCTGACGATATCATTACTTATGAAGTCTATGTCTCTACAGATCAGGGCGACCTGGGGCTGCCGGTGGCATCGGACGTTACTTCAACCAACTATATTTTTGATGCATCAGATGACACGCAATACTGGTGGAGAATTCTCGCTGTTGACAGTTTTGATTCTTCCAAATGGTCTGATGATTTGTGGAGTTTTTCCGTATATGTAGCCGATCCACCAAATTCTTTTGATCTTGCATCACCGGCAGATGAATCAATAATGACGGATTCTGATGTCACCCTTGCCTGGCGTCCAGCAGACGATCCCGATCCGGGCGATAATATTGTCTATTCAGTATATGTTTCCACTGATGAAGGGGATTTAGGTACACCTGTTGTAACAGGTTTAACCGACACTACTTATACATATACAGGAAGTGACGACACGCAGTACTGGTGGACAGTCCGGGCAGTAGATACAAATTCTCCTTCAGGCACCCTGGCAAACCAGACCTGGAGCTTTTCTATTGCTGTTCCGGATCCGCCTGATCCATTTGACTTGGTTTTTCCGGCAGATGGTTCCGAAGAGTCTTCTACCGAGGTTAATCTATCATGGCAAACAGCAACCGATCCTGATCCCGGAGATAACGTTACCTATGAGATTTATGTCTCAACTGATTCGGGTGATATGGGCGAGCCGGTTGCGTCTGATGTTACATCTACCAATTACACATTTAACGGGATTGACAACACAGAATATTGGTGGACAATAAAGGCAATAGACACAAATACCAATGGAACCTGGGCTTCTGAAACATTCAGTTTCGAAATCAATGTTGCAAATTCGCCCAATCCATTCAGCCTGCTCACACCTGCAGACAGTAGTGTTTTTGAGATAACCAATGTAACATTGACCTGGGAATCAACCACTGATGATGATCCGGATGATATAATAACTTTTGACGTGTATATATCTACCGACGAGTTAGATTTAGGAAATGCAATTGCCACCGGTCTCACAGGCACAAGTTATGATTTTACCGGTAGTGACAATAATATTTATTTCTGGCGAATTAGAGCATTAGACTTAAACACTCCCGGAACATGGTCAACCGAGCAGTGGAGTTTTGCAATAGACATACCGCAACCGCCGAGTTCTTTCGGACTGTTGTTACCTGATGATGGATCATCTCCGGTTGGGACAGACGTTGTCCTAACCTGGGAAGCTTCGATTGATCCTGACCCAACCGATACCCTGACCTATGACCTTTATGTCTCAACTGATCAGGGCAACCTGGGTAACCCGGTTGCTACGAATTTGACAGACACAACCTACACCTTTGACGGTACGGATGATACCCAGTACTGGTGGACAGTCAAGGCAGTAGATAGAAATACAACCGGCACATTTGCTGATGAAACATGGGATTTCACCCTGTTTATTCCCGAACCGCCTAACTCATTCAATCTTTCTTCACCTGCGGATAGTTTTATATCAACTTCAACGAATGTGACTCTTAGCTGGGAAGATGCTTCTGATCCTGATCCGGGCGACGATGTTTCTTATGAGATATATGTAACTACTGATTCGGATAATCTTGGTAGTCCAGTAGCTGAGGATATAACCGGCACCTCTATCACATTCAACGGCTTGGATAATACTGAATACTGGTGGACAATCAGGGCTGTAGATCAATTCGATTCCTCAACATGGGCTGATGAAACCAGGATGTTTACTATAATTGTTCCCGACCCTCCCGGTTCGTTCAACCTGACAAGTGTTGCAGACAATGCAACTTCGACAACTCTCCAGGTTAACCTGGAATGGGAACCAGCGGTAGAAACAGACCTTGGTGATTCAGTTGTTTATGATGTTTATGTCTCAACAGATATCGGAGACCTCGGAAATCCTGTCGCTCAAGATTTAACTGATACTACCTATACTTTTATCGGGACTGACGATACTCAATACTGGTGGACTGTAAAAGCGATCGATACTAATACCAGCGGAACCTTTGCCGATGAAACATGGAGTTTCAGGATCGCTGTCCCGGAACCTCCAAATTCCTTCAGCCTGTTAGAACCAGCAGACAGTTTCATCTCAGTTGATTATGATGTCCTATTAATCTGGCAACCATCCATTGATCCCGATCCCGGCGATAATGTTACATTTGATATTTACGTATCAACCGATCAGGACAATCCTGGTAATCCAGTGGCAACAGGCGTTACAAACACCAACTATACATTCACCGGCTTGGATGATACCGAGTATTTCTGGTCTGTAAAAGCAATAGATGGTAACACGAACGGAACCTGGGCTGATGAACAATGGAGTTTTGAACTTGATGTTTCTGATCCACCCGGTGCGTTTTCCCTGACTGCTCCCGATAACGGAACAATTTCTGAAGTTTCGGTGATGCTGCTTTCCTGGGAAGAATCTATTGATCCGGATGATGGTGAGCTGGTCAGTTATGATGTTTATGTTTCGACTGATCCTGATGATCTCGGCAGCCCGGTTGCTGTCAGTTTGACTTCCACCAATTACTTATACAGCGGAAATGACGATACACAATATTTTTGGTCTATAAAAGCGAAAGATCCCTGGCTACTTGAAACATGGGCAGATGAAACCTGGAACTGGTCAATCGCTATTCCTGAAGAACCTGACACGTTTTCTTTGACCAGTCCGCCTCACAACACGGTCCTGGATCAATCCAGCGTAGTACTTACCTGGGTTGCGCCTGTCGATCCCGATCCCGGTGATGAAATCTCCTATGATGTGTATGTATCAACTGATTCTCTTAACTTCGGCGATCCCGTTGTGACGGGAGTCTCATTTAATACATACACTTTTGCAGGTGAGGATGATTCTCAATACTGGTGGACGGTTAAAGCGATTGATACAAATACAGACGGTACATTAGCAAATGACACTCTATCATTCATCTTATATATACCGGAAACACCCGGATCATTCGATCTTGCTGCCCCTGCTGATGGGTTCATCTCCTCAACGAATGGGGTGTCTCTAACCTGGAATTCCACCACCGATCCCGATCCAGGCGATTCGATTCGGTATTCGGTATATGTATCCGAAGATGAACTGGTTTTAGGTGATCCGGTTGCGGAAAATCTTTCTGATACAACCTACACTTTTGTGGGACGGGACGACACTGAGTACTTTTGGAACGTTCGAGCTGTTGATACCAATACCGGGGGAACTCTTGCAAATACCACATGGTCTTTCTCAATTGCAATCCCGGAACTACCAACTGACTTCACGCTTGCAAGCCCTGACAGTTCAGACACCATGACGGTATCTACAGATATTACTCTATCATGGATGAGATCTTTCGATTTCGATCCGGATGATACTCTCACTTATGAAGTATATATCTCTACCGATCAGGACGACCTTAGCATTCCGGTTGCAACAGGCATAGCGGATTCAAGCTATACCTTCAATGGATCTGATGATACGGTGTACTGGTGGCGTATCAAGGCAGTCGATACAAACACCGAGGGAACCTGGTCAAATGGACATTATAGCTTCAGGATTCAAGTACCTGAATCCCCGGATTCATTTAATCTTATATCACCGGTTGCCGATTATATTTCCTTCTCCGCAGATGTTGTGTTAACATGGGAGTTGACTACTGATTCAGATCCCGGCGATGATGTGGTATTTGACTTGTATGTTTCCACTGATCCTGATGATTTAGGAAATCCCATTGCAACAGGATTGACGGACACCAGCTATACCTTTTCCGGTTCCGACAATACTCATTACTACTGGACGGTTAAAGCGATTGACGATAATACAAATGGAATCTGGGCAGATGAATCTCGAGACTTTACTATCATTATCCCGGAACCGCCCAGTTCTTTCGCACTTGTATCACCCATAAATGGAACTGTTTCCGGAACAGAGCAGGTAACGTTGAGTTGGGGTACGAGTACCGATCCTGATCCCGGCGATGCTGTTACATATAATATCTATATTTCTAACGATGCCGCCCAACTTGATACTCCTCTTGTAACAGGGATATCGTCAAACTCATTCATCTACAATGGCAATGATAATGACCCGTTATTCTATTGGACTATCAAGGCAGTAGATTTGAATTCCGGCGGAACCTGGGCTGACGACACCCTTTCGTTTTCAATTTACATAGCTGAACCGCCCTCAGCTTTCGATCTTCTTACTCCGGCGGACAGCTCAACGATTGCTGCAAGTCCCTTTACTTTGACCTGGGAACAATCTAATGATCCTGACCCGGACGATGCGGTGACTTATACATTAGAGTATTCCCTGACTAATGACTTCCTTAGCCCGGCAACGATAACCGGATTAGCGACAGAGAGTTATTCCATCACAAATGCCCTGGACGATACAACATTGTTCTGGCGCGTACATGCCGAGGATAATAATACCAACGGGACCTGGTCGGGACCTGATGCATATTGGATGCTGAATATTGCAATAGAAGAACCTCCAAACTCGTTCAGCCTGGAAAGTCCAAATAATGGTGGCTATTCCAATTTGAACGGTTCCGTTGATCTCCGCTGGGAAAACAACGGCGATCCGGATCAGGGACAAAGTGTTACATACTGGGTACATGTTTCTGAGACAAGCGAGTTCACAAGTGAAGTTATTCTTGGCCCTTATGATGAAGGTGAATTTCCGACCCTGTTCGAATTCTGGATGGAGGACGATCACAGTTATTATTGGAAAGTAATGGCTGAGGACGCGGCGCTTGACACCAGCATTCGATCAAGTGAAATATGGCGGTTCTACATACATGTACCTCAAATGCCTATTGCCTTTGGCCTTAGTCAACCGACAGATAATGATACCAGTTTCGATGGTAGCGTATCATTCGAGTGGGAAAATAGCGGCGATCCCGATCCCATGCAGGAAGTAACCTATACTCTTCATGTTACTGAAGATATTAATTTTGCACAGAATCATGTTTACGGTCCGTTCAGCGAAGATGAATTTATTACGCTGGATGAAGGTTGGATGGTTGACGATCACAGGTACTGGTGGACAGTCTGGGCGCATGACGAAGAATATACCGACAGCCTCCTTTCGGATGATATTCGGACTTTCCTGATCTATATCCCGGAAAATCCGCAAACTTTTGAACTGGTCAGCCCTGTTGACTCTGAACAGCTCGAAAGTTTGACTCCTGCGCTTACATGGAGATCAACATCTGATCCGGATCCCAACGATAGTCTCTCTTACACGCTGGAATGGTCCCTGGATTCAGCTTTTTCAAACTCAACTTTCATAACAGATTTGACAGATACTTCATATACTTTTGCTGAGGAAGTCCTGAATGATGATGTGACTATATATTGGCATGTAAAAGCAGTGGATCAGAATACCGGGGGAACATGGTCAGGTCCCGACACTTCCTGGAGTTTCAGCATAGCAATTCAGGACCCGCCGAATCCTTTCGGCTTGATCTCCCCTGTCAATAATGATACCAGCTTCGACGGAAGTATGACTTTTCATTGGCAGCGAGCCGGAGATCCTGATCCGGATCAATCGGTAGAATATACAATCCATATTGCAGAAGACAATAATTTCACAAATAATCATATTTTCGGACCATATTCTTCCGGTGAGTTGATGCCTGTTATTTCTGATCAGGTATGGATGGTGGATGATTCGTTATACTGGTGGAAAATGTTTGCGCTTGACGAAATTACCGATGACAGCGTGGAATCTAATCAGAGCAGAATTTTTCAAATATATATACCACAACCGCCATTGATTTTCAGCAAGACCTCACCGATAGACAATGCAATAGTAAATAGTTACAGCCCTACCCTTGTATGGGAATCAACTATTGATCCTGATCCGGATGATACAATTACTTATGATCTCGAATGGTCCTTTTATGAAAACTTACACCGTTCAATAACAGTCACCGGTTTAGCCGACACCTTTTATATTTTTGAAGAAGAAGTAATGTTAGGCGAACTTGATGATCTGGGTGGTGAACTGGACGATCTCCTGCCTGATGATGTAAGGATATTCTGGCGGATTCACGCAAATGATAGTAATAGCGATGGAGTGTACGCCGGACCGCAGGAGGTCTGGTCGTTCAGCGTTTCTGTTCCCGATCCTCCGAACGCTTTTGAGCTGATGATGCCCGAAGATGAAGCAGTTGAGGATGATTCCCTGGTGACTCTTGCCTGGAATCATTCGATTGATCCGGATACGGGAAGTGCGCTTTTATACGATGTATATGTCAGCCGTGGTGGTGAACCATTCAGGCTGAAAGCCAGGAATTTTCCCGATACTACCTATATATTCAACGCTAACAGGGATGATGAAGATTGGGCATGGACCGTAAGAGTACACGATGAAACCGGTTATTATACCATGTCCCAGGATACTTTTGCCTTCTCAACTTACTTCCCTGAAATTCCAGCAAGATTTTCACCATTGACTCCATTGCGTGGAGCAATTGTTGATCAAAGAATCGCACATCTGACATGGGAAGAAGCATTTGATCCCGATCCGGAAGATGTTGTTACATATTTTATTGAAATTATTCAGGTAGAAGATTCCGTGATGTATATCACTGAGCACCTGGCGAATCCTGAATATTATTTCGAAATACCGGCTGATGACCGGGAATATAGATGGCGGGTTCAGGCTCGAGACAGCAACACCAATGGCAGGTGGATCTCTGCTAATTGGAACTTTACTGCCAGGATTCCAGATCCACCCGAACAATTCGATCTTGCCAGCCCGGTAAATGCCGCACTGCTTGATTCAATAAATCCTGTGCTGACCTGGCATCCCTCGGGCGATCCTGATCCCGGTGATTTAATCACTTATTCCCTGATATGGTCAATTAACGATCCTGATTTCGATAGTCCTGATTCTGTCACGGGAATAGTTGATACTTTTTATGCTTTCACTTTAGATGAAATATTCACTGGCGCCGGCTCGCAAAATAAGACAGGTAAACGACCAGAAGAGTCCAAGATTTCCGGTCATTTATTAAATCAAATTACCGAAAATTCCAACTCGACTAAATCAAAGAGTGAAATTGGCTTTAATAAACCGGAACCAAATAATCCAAATTCAAACTCACTTGATGAATTACCCTATGATGCTGTTGTGTATTGGTACGTCAGAGCTGTGGATACCAACACGGACGGTGTTCTTTCTTCAGAAAATCCTGTTGAGGGTGATGCAAGAAGATTCATGATTTATGTCGAAGATGAACCTTCAGCATTCAACCTGATAAGTCCGCCTGAATATGGAATTATCGATACCTCGGAAGTCCTGCTTACATGGGAATCTTCTACCGATCCTGATCAGGGCGATGAGATTACTTATGACCTTTACATTGCGACCGGACCACGGAACTTATTTGATCCTTATGAAACCGGCTTAACGGATACTTTCTACACATTCACCGGGAATGATGACATTACTTATTACTGGTTTGTCACGGCATCCGATCCACAGGAAAATGAAGTTTTTTCTGATGAAGATTGGCAATTCACTATACGTATCGCGGAAAATCCACTTCCATTTAAGCTCGCCGGACCGTCAAATGATACTCTTTTGATTACAGATCAACCGGTTTTAAGATGGGGTAAGGCATCAGATCCCGACCCTGATGACGCACTGACATATACACTCTATTGGTCTGAAAATCGCTGGTTTACACCTAATTATCCCGTCTCCGGGCTTATCGATACTTTCTTCGTCTGGAGTGGAGAGGCTCCTGCACTACAGACTGGATCAAAACCAGGTATGAGAGGGACTGTCATTCCCGCGAAGGCGGGAATCCACAAAGAGAGCAGTATTGTACCCTTGAACATTCTGGATTCCCGCCTTCGCGGGAATGACACCTCGATCTCCGGCTCAGAACTGGACGATAATGAAAACATTACCAGGATATTCTGGAAAATCAAGGCAGTTGATACTAATACTGATGGGATGTTCGCTTCTGGCGGTGACGCCTGGTCTTTCAGTATGTATAGCTATGAGGCACCCAGGGCATTCGAGTTGATTTTCCCAGGATCGTCTGATACGATAGGCGAATCAAACATTACATTTACATGGCAATCAGCACATGATGAGATATCACGCGATTCAGTAGAATATTTATTTGAAATTTCAACCGATCCGGGATTTATCAATTCAGTGGCACAAATCACAGGATCAGATACTACAACTGAAATTAGCGATCTACTTGATAATCAATACTACTGGTGGCGTGTAAAAGCAACAGATACATTCGATAGAGTAACCAATTCCGAAAATGTATTTGTTTTTCAAACATACATGCCTGATCCTCCCACATCTTTCAACATGATTGAACCTGTGGACAGTCTTCGCATTCCCTGGCAGATACCGCATAGAAATATGTTCTCCTGGCAAGTTTCAGATGATCCTGATCCTGCTGACGATTCTGTAACATATAACGTTCATTTTGAAGTCAGCATAAACGACTCAACAATAGAGGTTTTAGACTACGACAGCCTCACGAGTACGCTCCACTGGATCAATATTCCTGATTCACTTGAGCTAACAATGTGGATGCGGGCGATTAAGGTTGCCTGGCAGGTAGATGCTGTTTCCAACGGTGATACAATTTCAAGTGATTCAACACGGATATTCTGGCTCGAACGTCCTGATATTGAGTCGCCATGGGAAAACACAATTCCCGAAAAATTTGAAATTGCAGGGATTTACCCAAATCCATTTAATTCGATGATTACAATAGTTGTAGCATTGCCTGAGGCGGTTTTGATAAATGTCGAGATATTTGATATTCTTGGTCGCAGAATAACGAAATTCCAGCCGCCAACACTTGAAGCCGGATATCATCGCATCCCCTGGAAAGCCGGTAATCTTGCAGCCGGAATCTATTTCACACGAGTCAGCACAGAACAAAAGACGGCAGCAATCAGAAAAATTGTTCTTGTTAAATAGCGCAAATCAACATCTTACACTCCTTAAAGCTTATTCCTGAATAGTTTCCTACCAATTCGTGCGCAAGGGTCAGCCCGGAACTTCTGCGAAATCCACTCATACAAATAACCTACCGAAAACAGGCAAGAGACTCCATTGCAATAGTTTTATAAATAAAAATGTTTGGAATCCCTTATATTTTTCTGCAATCTTTAACGTTTAGCTCGATAAGGTAGTGAATATACAAATGTTCCCTTATGATTCTGAATAATATTGAGACCTGATGATATTACTCCAATCTACAAGGTTCGAGCAATAAATTTCTTTCAGCGAGAGCAGGAACCGCAAAATAACAATAAGTTAACAGCAACACAGGTTCTTGCCGGTTCTGGAACGATTCAGTAGTTACTTAACGTCAATAATTAGTTTTTTATTGTATGTCTGTGAAGGAGAGGTTTTGATAAATATACAATCACCAACCGCAGGTCGTGCGCCTGCAGTAACAAGCTGGAATGCTGAATACGTTGATGAAATGTACGCTTTGTGGCGTAAAAATCCCCATGAATTATCGGAATCATGGCAGACATTTTTCCAGGGATTCGAGCTTGCTATGTGTCCACGCAATTGTGTAGCTGGACAGCGTGCTTCGCTTCAATCATCCGTAGCCAGCCTGATCTACGCATACCGTAATCGTGGACATATGATTGCACAGCTTGATCCGTTAGGCAACAATCTCGATCATTTAGAAGATCTTGAAATATCAGAATTTGGGTTTACAGATAGTGACTCTGAAGAGGTTTTTGACACTGGGCACCTGGTAGGGCCAAAACGAGCGAAACTCATAGACATAATCCGGATATTAAAAGATACCTACTGCGGAAGCATCGGAGTTGAATACATCCATATTCAAGACAGCAATATCAGGAGATGGCTGCAACGTGAGATGGAACCGGTTCTTAACAAACCGGACTTTGACAGTACCAAGAAACTTGCAATCCTTAAAAAGCTCGTTGATGCCGAAAAGTTTGAATCCTTTCTTCACTCTCGATACGCCGGTCAAAAACGGTTTTCATTAGAAGGAGCAGAAACCTTGATTGCATTGATTCACGAGATTGTTGAGCTTGCCCCGGAAATAGGTATTGAGGAAATCATCATTGGCATGGCACACAGGGGACGTTTGAACGTACTGGCAAATATTCTTGACAAATCATACAGGATGATTTTTGAGGAGTTTGAGGGATATATCCCTCCCGAGAGTTACGGAGGAGGTGGTGATGTTAAATACCATAAAGGATTCAGTTCCGATCATCGCAACCGTTCAGGGAAAACAGTTCATCTCAACTTATCAGCCAATCCCAGTCATCTCGAAGCAGTAGATCCTATCGTGGAGGGTAAGGTTCGGGCTAAACAACGTCTCCGAAATGATATCGAATTTCGCAAAAAAGTGATCCCGATTTTAATTCATGGTGATTCCGCTTTTGCCGGACAGGGGCTGGTTTCAGAAACACTTAACCTTTCACAGCTTGAAGGTTATCGCACCGGGGGTACGGTTCATATCATTGTCAATAATCAGATAGGATTTACTACAAATCCCGAGGACTCCCGTTCATCCAAATACTGTACTGATTTCGCCAAAGCTATTGATGCGCCCATTTTTCACGTTAACGGGGATGATCCGGAAGCGACTGTTTTCATCTCTGAAATTGCACTGAAATTCCGGCAGGAATTTGGACGTGATGTGGTAGTCGATATGCTTTGCTACCGGCGTCATGGTCATAATGAAGGTGACGAACCAGCATTCACACAACCGCAAATGTATAAAAAGATTAAAAATCGTCCCTCGGTCCTTAAGATTTATACCAAGCAATTGCTTGAGTCGGGAGTGATTGCCGAACAAGATTCAGAGCGAATTATAAAAGAAGTTCAAGATAATCTTCAACGGGATTTTGAGTTTGCCCATACAAACGGCGGGCATATTGAAATTGATTCTCAAGATGAACTCTGGGAAGACCTGAAAAATCCGTTCTCTTATGATCCGGTTAAAACAAAAGTTACAAAAAGCCATCTCAAAAGGGTTGCTCACGGATTAAATACAGTCCCTGATGGATTTAAACTTAACCCGAAAATCGAGCGGTATCTTCCAAGCCGTCAGGAAGCAGTTGAAAATGGAAATGGCACTGTCGATTGGGGTTATGGTGAAGCGCTTGCATTCGGAACTTTGCTTGATGAGGGAACCCCTGTACGGCTTAGCGGTCAGGACAGCCAGAGGGGGACTTTTTCACATCGGCATGCGGTCTGGCAGGATATGGAAACGATGGAACAATATAAACCATTGAATCATATCAGCGCTGACCAGGCTCATTTCTGCTCCTACAACAGCCCCCTTTCGGAGGCGTCCGTGCTGGGTTTCGACTATGGTTATTCGCTTGTAGAACCACGAATGCTTATAATCTGGGAGGCTCAATTCGGCGATTTTGTTAATGGAGCTCAAGCGATTATCGATCAATTTATTATCAGCTCCGAGGCGAAATGGCAGCGTGTAAGCGGCCTCGTAATGCTGCTTCCACACGGTTCTGAAGGAATGGGACCTGAACATTCAAACGCTTACCTCGAGCGTTACCTGGCAGCCTGTGCCCAGCAGAACATACAGGTATGCAACCTGACAACACCGGCACAGTACTTTCATGTACTCAGGCGCCAGATGAAACGTCCGTTCCTCCGTCCATTGATAATAATGTCACCAAAGAGTTTACTCAGGCATAAGTTATGTGTATCGAAAGTCAGTGAATTCACTAACGGTGAATTTCAAGAAATTCTCGATGATCCGGTCAAAATAAAAAAACCCAAAAGGCTGGTGATGTGCAGCGGAAAAATATTTTACGATCTTTTTGAAAGACGGGAAAAGGATAAGGTCTCGGATGTGGCGATTGTAAGGATAGAGCAGCTATATCCCATTCAACATGAAAAGATGGAAGCAATTGTCAAAAAATACAATGGCGTTGATGAAATAATCTGGGTGCAGGAAGAGACAAAAAATCGTGGCGCATGGAGCTTTATACGTCCCTGGTTGCAGCATCTGTTTCCAGATAATAAAATCCGTTACATTGGGCGGGGCTGGGGCGCAAGTCCTGCAACAGGTTCGCTGACAAAACACCGTGAGGAACAAAATCAAATTGTCGATGCGGCTCTTCATGGCGACCCTGTCCCTCATGACGTTACAATTCTTCCGGAAGGAGCTGAAAAATAATGATAGCAGAAATAAAAGTACCTGAGGTTGGCGAGTCTATTACAGAAGGTATTCTTGTTGAATGGAAAGTTGAAGATGGGGCATATATTAAAATAGACGAGGAAATCTTTGAACTTGAAACCGACAAAATAACCATGAATGTAACTTCTGAATTCAATGGTAAAATATCAATTCAAGCAGATGCAGGAAGTACTGTACATATCGGCCAGGTAGTAGGAACTGTCGATACGGAAGCGGTTCCACAGCTCGAAGAAAAAGGCTCAGAAACAGTTGAGTCTGCTCCTATTGTGGAAGCTCCTCCTATTAATCCGCCTGCGGGAATGCCTCAGGCAACAGCAAAACTGGAGAAACTCGCTGATGAAAATTTATCGCCCGCAGCTCGTCGCATTGTTCTGGAAAACAACATCAACCCTGCATTAATCACGGGTACCGGGAAAGACGGCAGGATCACGAAAAGCGATGTCCTCACATTTATTGCCGACAAAACAATAATTGATAAACCTCCAGTTATTATTGCTTCGCCGGGAGATTCCAACGCTTCAGAAACGCGGACAAGTATGCCCAAACCCATCTCATTGAAACCGGGAAGCGAAAAACGTCAAACCCGTGAACCAATGAGCAGCCTCCGTATCCGTATAGCAGAGAGATTGGTACAGTCGCAGCAGACCGCAGCGATACTTACAACCTTCAATGAAGTCGATATGACCGAACTTATGGCAGTCCGCGCAAAGTTCAAAGACGCATATACGCAAAAATTTGGCATAAAGCTCGGTATGATGTCATTTTTTGTCAAGGCAACTGTAGATGCATTAATAACAGTTCCAAAATTGAACGCACAGATTGATGGGAACGATATTGTTCATAATCATTTCTACGATATTGGCGTGGCAGTAAGCACTGAAAAAGGGCTGGTCGTACCAGTAATTCGTGACGCGGATAAACTGAGCTTTGCCGAAATTGAATTAGTGATTGCTGATTACTCCAGGCGCGCAAAAGAACGTTCTCTCACACTGGATGACTTGAGCGGAGGAGTTTTTACAATATCAAACGGCGGTATCTTCGGCTCGTTACTGTCAACACCCATACTCAATCCTCCCCAGAGCGGCATCCTGGGTATGCATGGTATAAAAAAGCGTCCGGTAGTCGTTGGCGAAAATGATCAGATAGAAGCACGTCCTATGATGTATCTTGCGGTTTCTTATGACCACAGGATTGTTGATGGCTCTGAAGCGGTTGTGTTTCTTAAACGTATTGTGGAATGCATTGAAAACCCTGAACGTATAATGTTAGAAATCTAACCTGTCTAAAATGGAAATAGTATCGGAGATGTCTTGTTTTTATTTGCAATTGTCTTTAGGTGTCATATTACGTAGTTTACCAGAAAATAGATCATTCTTGATATCATAGTAGCTCCGTCTGGTCGCGAACTTGGAGGTGACCTGGCGGTTGATAATCCGTTAATTTGAATTTGGAAAGGAAACAAGCCATGAAAAAATTATTGTTGCTCAGCATAGCGGCTCTATTTCTGCTATCAACCATCGGTTGCGAATCTGAAACAATCAGCAGGCAGGAAGCGTATAACGCCTGTATATCTATCGCCTCAGCTGCCAGGCAATATGAACGAAAAACAGGTTATGCGCCAATGGACATTGGTGAATTGGAAAACAAGGGCTATTTGCAACTTAAAACTCGAATCAAACGCGAATGGAAATTTGCAGTCAACTTTCCTTACGATGTTATTGCAAAATCGACAATTAAAATGCCCGGAGGACCGGACATCGAAATCGTTTATGAAATCCCTGAGCCGATTTAGATAATGGCTCTCGTGTGCTGAAATGTTTGATTGTTTAAGTAGAATTTATTCAGCATAGCATCATCTTGTCTGTTTGAAATTATGGAGTACGAGTTGGAATCTTTTGATTACGCAATAATTGGAGCCGGTCCCGGGGGTTATGTTTCAGCTATACGCGCGGCTCAGCTTGGTTTGAAAACTGCGCTCATAGAAAAAGACAGCTCTCTTGGAGGATGCTGTCTTAATGTCGGATGTATTCCCTCCAAAGCTCTACTCGAATCCAGTGAATTGTACTATATGACCCAAAACAAGTTGGACGTACATGGTATCGAGGTTTCTGATGTCAAGTTCAAACTTGCTAAAATGATGAAACGAAAGGGTGAAATTGTAAAAACCCTGACTGATGGCATCCGTCTGCTTATGAAAAAAAATAAGGTGACCGTAATCGAGGGTATTGGGAAATTACAAGATCAAAACACTATCAATATAGAACACAACGGAGAAATCAGGGAGATCAAGGCGAAGACAATCGTACTGGCGATGGGAAGTTTGCCTGTTGAATTGCCATTCATAAAATTCAACGGAAAAACGATCATCAGTTCCACAGAAGCGCTATCCCTGAATAAAATCCCCAAGCATCTAATCGTTGTTGGCGCAGGCGCAATAGGGCTGGAGCTGGGCAGTGTCTGGGCTCGTCTTGGATCGAAAGTCAGTATTGTTGAAATGCTTCCCCACGCTGTGCCGTTTGCTGACAAACAGACTGCAATAATTCTTCAACGCTCATTGAAATCCCAGGGACTGGAATTTTATTTCAATTCAAAAGTCACCAAAGCCAGTGCTAAGAGCAATAAAATTACATTGCATTTTGAAGATAAAAACGACGCTGAACAGACACTTGACGGCGACAAGGTACTCGTTGCGGTTGGCAGGAGACCAAATCCCCATACTGCCGGATTGGATAAGGTCGGAATCGAAATATCTGGCAATGGATTCATACCCGTAGATGATAATTTTCAGACGAATATTCCCGGAATCTATGCTATAGGTGACTTGATCCAGGGTCCGATGTTAGCCCACAAAGCAGAGGATGAGGGAGTCGCTGTTGCGGAGATTGCCGCCGGAATGCCGGGTCATGTCAATTATGAAAACATCCCCAATGTTGTCTATACCGCACCTGAACTTGCATCGGTTGGGATATCAGAGGAACTGGCCAAAGAAAAGAAGATCAAATATAATGTTGGAAAGTTTTATTTCAAGGGAAATGGACGGGCATTAAGCCTTGGTGAAAGCGACGGTATGGTAAAGATTATCGCCGATGCAGAAACCGACCGGCTTCTTGGCGTTCATATAGTCGGACCGCGGGCTTCTGAAATGATCGCTGAAATTGTTATAGCTTTCGAATATAAGGCGAGTGCCGAAGACATCGCCCGTACTATACATGCACACCCCACACTTTCCGAAGTCATCAAAGAAGCAGCCCTGGCTGTAGATAACAGGCAAATTCATGGCTAATGATAGTTTCTGCTGAACAGCAAGTTCTGTTTTGAATAAAATAGGTTTGACGATGAAACCCGTGAAGGAAGGATGAACGCTAAGATACCAACCCTGAATGGGTTGAACAAACTGTTGTACGCCCCCTTCAGGGACGAGATGTTTGCGACAATCATTCTCCGTGGGTTGACACCCACGGCTATTCATATTATTCCCCTTCAGGGAAAATCAAAAGGTAACTTCCCATGCCAAAAACTATAGGAATCCTGGGCGGTATGAGTCCGGAATCTACTGTCGAATATTACCGCCACATTATCCGGAGTCATATCTCAGCTAATAAAGATCACAATTATCCGGAAATAATTATATACAGTGTGTCTTTCGAGCCCATTACTCACATGGCTGAAGAAGGTCGTTGGGGCGATGTCGCAGCTCAACTCGGCAAATCAGCAAGAAAACTGGAAAAAGCCGGAGCTGATTTTATTGTCATTGCAACAAATACTATGCATTTGGTTTATAATGAGTTACAGGAAGCTGTAAGCATCCCAATCCTTAACCTGCTGGATATTGTTGCTGCAGAAGTTAAATCTCGAGGAATATCAAGAATTGGCGTCCTTGGTACACATTTTACCATGCAGCTAAATCTTTATAATGAGAGCATGAAAAGACAGGATATTCAAGTCATCACACCATTAAATGAAGACATGGAATATGTAAATAAGGTTATCTATGAAGAACTGATAGAGGGCAGGTTCGAAGATTCTTCACGAATTGGATTTGCTGGTGTAATCAACAGGTTGAGAACACTTGGAGCCCAGGGTGTAATTCTTGGATGTACAGAAATTCCTCTCCTCATATCCGAAAAAGACTCAAGTCTGCCAGTCTTCGATACCGCCAGGATTCATGCTGAGGCAGCCTTGGATTTTGCAATGAGAGACTCCAATATCAAGTAGCTAAAGTTCAGAGTTCACACTTCAGTGTGTGAATTTTCAATTAAAAAACAACCTGAAGGTTGAACTCTATACTTCTTAAACTCCAAATTTATAAACGCTGTAATTATTATCAAAACCACTTAGTTATTGAATATACAAGAGTTTCCTGGTAACATTCCAGCCGGAATCGGATGAGGTCCTGAGGAAATATACACCTGATGAACCTTGAGCCCACCAGTTCAGGTGATGATAACCGGGATTGAGTTTGTCGTCAATTAGAACAGCAATACTCCTGCCAAGTAAATCAAATATTTCTGCTTTCCGGTTATGCCCTTAGCTCAGCTATCTGTTGCATTTACTACTGAACATAATAACAGAATATGCGGAGATAAACATGGCTAAAGTTTTGTCGTTCTTTGACTTTCAAGAGTTTTTTGCTACAGAACATGCTTGCTTCGATTACTTGTTCAAAATTCGTTGGCCAAATGGGTTCATCTGTCCCAGGTGCCATCACGACCAAGCTTCTTTTGTGAGCACTAGAAAATTGTTTCAATGTTGTTCATGCAGATATCAGGCTTCAGTTACAGCAGGGACTGTATTTCATAAACTTAGACAACCATTGCAGAAACTATTTCTTGCGGTATTCCTGTTTTCCACCAGCAAGAAAGGTATTTCAGCTATGGAGCTTCAGAGAAAAACAGGAATCAAATCTTACAAAACAGCTTGGTTATTATTGCACAAGCTACGTAAAGGGATGAAGTCCACCGGGATTTTCCCCCTTACCGATCCAGTAGAGCTGGATGAAACTTATATCGGTGGCTCCCGTCAAGGAACCACTGGACGTGGAGCTGAGGATAAAGTACTGGTAGCCATTGCAATAGAAACCCGGAATAAGAAAAAAATGGGCAGAGCTTACATGAAGCCCATAAAAGATGCCGGGAAAAAAGAGCTTGGTCAGTTTGTGAAAGAGCATATTCAACCGGCACAACAGTTTACACTGATGGATGGCCATCTTACAAACATCTAAGCAAAAAATATAATCACATTGCTGTCCATCAAAATAATTCTGACAAAGCAAACAAAGAATTGTTGCCCAAAGTACATATTGTTATTACAAATGTTAAGACTTGGCTAAGAGGTACTCTCAATAGATACCCTGATGAAAAATATATGTCCCGCTATCTTGATGAATTTGAATTTCGTTTCAATAGAAGATGGAACATGTTTGAAATATTCAATAAATTATTAACCCGGTGTGCGCAAAGAAATACAATCACACTGGCTGAGCTAAGGGCATAACCGGTTATAATTATATTGTCATTCCTGCGATGACAGGTTTTCCAAGTATATCGAAAATCACAGTAATAACATGCTGTATTGAGCCAACAATACATGAATAGTTTAATCCTGTAAGGATGACATGATTTAGCCCACGCGTTCAGGGGCTGTTGCCCAAACCCTGCTCAATTATTCAATAGGTTGTTTTTACTGATGTCATTATCTACAATTTTGCTCTCTTGTCTCTTATTT
>Ga0208648_1000264_pt1 | contig 55984 bp, 52 predicted proteins | sample AntAceMetag02UKL_FD_184772 | JGI IMG/M metagenome (GOLD analysis project Ga0208648, IMG submission 184772) | Saline lake microbial communities from Ace Lake, Antarctica - Antarctic Ace Lake Metagenome 02UKL (SPAdes) (version 2) | ecosystem: Environmental > Aquatic > Non-marine Saline and...
TTGGCCTGCTACTCCAGTCGGGCTACGCCCTCCCTGCGTCGCAGGCCAAACCCATTCTCATCCTGATTGACGCTGCGTTCTCAACTTGATCGTCGCGCCATACTCAAGAACCCGTGCACGCAACCTAAGACGCAGGCAAAGTGCGTGTCAGGGAAAAACTCCAGGAATGGGACTTCACAACCCATGGATGATAGGCGAGTGTCTCTTTGTAAAAATGCTGATTGGAGAAGTACGTGGCTGGGTTGACGGACATGGAAGAATTACTGAGTGAAATCAGCAACAAAGACTTTGTTGACTATATGAGAGAAGCAATTGCGTGCTACAACGGCGGAGCGTACCGAGGCTGCATCGTTATGAGCTACATCGCTCTGTTTGACGACATACGTGAAAAGCTCGGCGAACTGGCCAAGGTAAACAGTGATGCAAAAAAAATTTGGAAGGATGTTGAAAAGCGTGTAGGTGACCAAGAGGTTTTTGAAAGCTACATGGCCGACCAACTGAAAGCCAAGGGTCTTCTCGAGGAAAAAAAGTATCAACGGCTAAACTTGATACGCGACCTCAGAAACAAGGCAGCCCACCCTTCTGGCGTTCACGCATCAGCCGAAGAAGCAAGGTTTGTGTTTCGAGTGGTAATCCTAGAATTCCTTGCGGAAGGCTTGCTAAAGACAACACACGCCGTAGATGCCTTGGTCAAAGAACTAAAAAACTCCAATTTCTTCCCGACGAGCAAAATAGCGGATATCGAGGCGATTGTCGAAGATGAACTGAATAAGCTCAATGAAAAGGCGTATCCATACCTAGTCAAACAGCTTTTGGATGCGCGGAATGATGCTGTTTTAACGATCGTTCAGAACAGCGAAAGATTTCTAGTAGGGATGGCATCGCTTAAGTCGGAAGACGTTCGGGATCTACTGCGCAAGAAGGTCATTGTTAGTTGCTGCGTAGACGAAGACAACGCCTCGTTTATTGGTAGGATGGTCTCCGCAGACGCGTCTGTGCTCAAGGGGCTCAGTGCAAAGGACCATTCGCGTGTCTGCAAACTATTAGTCGATCACACGAAAATTTCAAAAACGGGTCTTACGTCGAAGCTGTCACATCCTGCAAAACAGATGGGATCAATGGCTGAGTCCATCAGTGAGAGTTCGATACTGAAGAATTACATCGCCTTCTTTGATGAGGTGTCGAAACGGTATCCATATTCGCCTGTGTTCTTCGAGGCCTTGGAGGGAAAGGAAAAGATTGTTGATCGCCTTGTTGCGTTGTGGAAAAAAAATGCGGGATCTTCGAGCTTCGATGTGGCGAACAAGTTTGCAGGATCTATTCAGGAAATCGATCTAGCAGTCGGGAACATTCTTGATGATCAGGATGCGTTTGAAATTGTGGTTGCGGTCAAGGAAGCTGCAGATTGGAATGCGTTTGAGGCTAAATCACTTACAAAGAGCAAATTCTCCGACGCACCCAAACTGGTCGATGCAGCAAAGAAATACATGGCTGATCAAGAAGCTACAGCTGAGAGTTTCGTAATATCGAAAGCTGTTGCAGACAGCTTGGCTGATTTTGTCGCGGCTGTGTTCGACGACTGAATCACTAGTCAAAACATCTTAGTGGCTACCTGCAACAAATCCCTGGCATATGTAGCGATAGGCGCGCGTGGCAGCGTTGTATTGAGCCAGCAGGACGTATGACCGGCATTCGCGACATATCCAGCCCAACGCCACACCGAGCCTGACGCTGGCCCCTGCACGCTGCGCAGACGGGTTTTTCACTGGGAATTACCCTGACCACGGATAGCCTGCCCGCATCAATAACCCGTTCAAAGTTGCCAATCGCCATAGCTCCATCGGTAAACAATCGCGCATCAAACCGAAGCAAAACACGCCATATCACCGTAATCCCGGTTGACCGCACTCACGGACGCTCATAGAGCTTCGCCTTTCATTTCACTTTGGAAGGATCGGGCATGGCGCAGCGTGGCCACGCGTTGGGTGTGGATTTCGGCACCTCAAATTCGGCAGCGGGCTATCTTTGCGATGGCAAGCCGCGGCGCATCGAAATGGCGCCCGGTCAGACCAACCTGCCAACCACATTTTTCTTCGATTTCGATACAAAGCAAACGCTGATCGGCGAACCGGCGAACCAGGCCTTGCTTGACGGCGCCCATGGGCGCTTCATGCGGGCGCTCAAGCGTGTGCTTGGCACGACACTGATGCACGAGAAGCGCCAGATCCTCAATGAGCGCGTGACCTTCGTCGAGATTATCGGGCGCTTTCTGCATGAAATCAAAATGCGCGCAGAGATCCAGACCGGTCTGGTCTTTGACCGCGCCCTGTCGGGCCGTCCGGTTGTGTTTCATGGTCTTGGGGACAAGCGGGAGGATCAGGCCGAGGCGGACCTGCGCGCCTGCTATCTGGCTGCGGGATTCCGGGAGATGGATTTCATGCCTGAACCCGAAGCTGCCGCCATTGCCAGTGATGCAACCGGGCAGTCGCGGGCGATTGGTTTGATCGTCGATGTTGGTGGGGGCACCTCGGATTTTTCGCTGTTCCGCTCTGGTGACGGGGATGTTGAAATCCTGGCCAATCACGGCATTCGCATTGGCGGCACCGATTTCGACCGCTCGGTCAGTATCGACCGGGTGATGCCGCTTCTCGGGCGGGGCTCACAGTTGCGTAAGTTGATTGGTCCGGACCTTGTTGCCGCGCCCAATGCGATATTCTACGATCTGGCGACCTGGGAAAAAATTCCCTTCCTCTATTCCGCCGACAAACTCCGGATGGTCGAAGACATGAGGCGGGTCGCGCAGGAGCCGGATAAAATCGATCGCCTCGTCACCGTATTGCAGGACCGGCTCGGACATGATCTGGCCTTTGCCGTCGAACGTGGCAAGATCAAGGTCAACAGCGGAGAGCAGCAGGTTGAAATCGCGCTTGAAAAAATTGAGCCGGGTCTTACCGCGCTGCTGCAGAAGGCGGCGCTGCAGGAAATTCTGCGGCCGTACAGCAGTGATCTGCGCACCGGCGCACTTGAGACAGTGCGGATGGCAGACCTTGATCCCTCACAGGTCGAACGGGTGATCTATGTCGGCGGCTCCAGCCTGATGACAATGGTTTCCGAGACAATGACAGCGCTCTTCCCGAACGCCGAACATTCATTCTCCGAAGTCTTCACAGCCGTGACGGATGGCCTCGCTCTGGCGGCGGGGCGCACGTAGCGACCCTTCTGTCAGGAACAGTGCGATCAACTGCCCCGATAGGTCGAATAGCCATAGGGTGAGATCAGCAGGGGCACGTGGTAATGGGCGTTCTTGTCGGCGATGCCGAAGCGGATGGGGATGATGTCGAGGAAGGCGGGTTTTTGCAGCCGGATGCCTTCAAGCCGCAGATAGTCGCCGGCATGAAACACCAGTTCATAGGTGCCCGCAGCCATTAACTCTTCGGCCAGCAAAGGCGCGTCGCAGCGGCCATCCGCATTGGTGGTGACCGTCTTGATCAGCGTGCGATTTTCTCCGCTGAGGCCATAAAGTTCGATGACAAGGCCTGCAGCCGGATTGCCCGAAGCGGTGTCCAGAACATGGGTTGTCAATCGCCCTGTGGGTGCGGTCATGCCTGTACTCCCTGATGCATGGCTATGTCTGTTCCTGCGGCTCGATGCGATAGGCCGAAGGATAGGTTGATTCCTCAAGATTAATGCCGCTGCCAACCCTGTCAACCACGATGAAGGATGTCGGCTCGCACAGAGCCATCAACGGGTGGTGCCAGATATTGGGGCGGTAGTTGATGCCCTGCAGGCCGGTGGCTGAAAAAACCTTTGGGCGACCGGGCCTGCCATTGTCGTCATCGGCGACAATGACCAGCCAGGGCCGTTCGCTCAGCGGATAAAAGGACTGGCTGCCCAGCGGATGGCGCTCCATCATCTCAACGGCATAGGGAAAACGCCGGGGCTGGCCGCGAAAAATGCTGATGCTGGCCTTGCCGTCGCCATGGATCTCGGCCTGCGACAGGGCATGGAAGCGCTCGGTCGTGCCACCATTGATCAGTTTGATCTCGGCGCCCTCCATTTCCAGCACATCGCCATAGGGGGCAAAATCCTGCCGGGTCAAAGGCTTTACGGTGAGAATGTCAGACATGTCAGGCCTTGTATCCGAAAATCCGCAGGCGGGAAACACCACCATCGGGATGGATGTTCAAGCGAATATGGGTGAAGGAACGGTCAGTCTCGATCGCATCCCCGGTAAATTCATGGATGTGATCCATTTGCAATTTCTGACCGGTCAATATCGGGGTCCAGTCTTTCGAAGCATCAACCTGCGCATCATCAAGCACGCCGGTTACACCGGGAATATTGGCGCCCAGCAGGTCGCAATGGCTGGGGTAATTTCCCTTGAAATGGGCCGTATCGACCACAACCCGGCTGATCGTCCCGGCGTGTCCGAGCCGAATGATCGCCCAGTCATGGCCGGGGCCACGGCGGCGGGCGGTTTCCCATCCATCGCCCATGTTGACGCCGCGTCCCGGACCCAGCATCCGATCGGGCGAACCGAAATGGGCATCGGACCAGGCCAGCGCCCGGCCCCCATGAAACACATAGGCCAGATCGACTTCCTGATCGGCGGCAATTCTGTCCCAGTCAAAATGCGCTGAACCATAGACCCGCAGACGGGCAATGCCGCCATCGGGATAGATATGCAGGCGCAGATGCGTCCAGACGCGCGTGGCCATGGCCTCGTCGGCGATTGCACAGAAATGATGCGCGCCAGGCCCCAGATCCGTTGCGGCCAGGATCTCCGTCCAATCGGAATTGTCATCCGGTTCGCCCTCTTCCAGACAGATGGCCTCGATGCTGGCGCGGGGCGGATAATTGCCGGTGAAATGGCTGGTATCAATATCAAAACCGGCAATGCGCCCGGCCATGGCCAGTTTGATGACGCCCCAGTCATGACCGGCGACCCGCTTGCGGCGCGATTCCCAGCCATCCATCCATTTGCCATGATCGTCGAACTTGTCGGCAATGAAGACCGGCGCCTCGTCGCTCAGCATGCGCTCCAGCGGTGCGAAGAACTCGTCCGTTGAATAAAGCGCCCTAGCGCCCAGACGGGCGGAGGCCAGATTGATCGCCCCATGGGTGAAGTCCGGCAATGCGTCGGCCTGGTCGTCCGGCTTTACAAGTGTGTTCATCATCTACTCCGTCAAAATGGCAGCAAGCCGCAGCCCGGCAATCTTTTCCACCTGCCCGCAGGCAGTCTCAAATTCTTCTTCCGCCGTATTGGCGATGCGCGCACGAAATGCGGCGAGGATGTCGTCCTTGCCAAGACCCTTCACCGCGATGATGAAGGGAAAGCCAAAGCGGCTCTGGTATTCTTCGTTGAGACGGGTGAATTCCGCATGTTCGGAAACGCTCAGCCGATCCAGCCCGGCGCCAGCCTGCTCGGATCTGGAATCTTCGGTGAGGTCACCGGAAATGGCGAGCTTTCCCGCAAGATCCGGGTGCGCCAGCAATACGGCCAGTCTTTCATCATGGCTTGCCTGCCGGAAGACCTGGCACAGGGCTTTGTGAACGTCATTGCGTTTCGCAGGGTCGGCGATAGCACCGCTGTCGAAGGCGCGTTCCGCCACCCATTGGGAATGTTCAAAAACGCCGCCGCATCGGGCGAGAAAATCGTCACGCGCACGCATCTAAAGCGCTCCATCCGGCTGGTGGTTGTCATGCCAGTGGCGGGCAATATCAATGCGCCGTGCAACCCATGCATCCTCGTGGGAGGCGACATAGTCGAGAAAACGCGCCAGCGCTGCGGCCCTGCCGGGACGGCCAACCAGGCGACAGTGCAGGCCGACCGACATCATCTTTGGCGCACCCTGCCGGCCCTCTTCCAGAAGCGTGTCGAAACTGTCCTTCAGATAGGTATAAAACTGGTCGCCGGAATTGAAGCCCTGCGGGGTGGCAAAGCGCATATCGTTGGCATCCAGCGTATAGGGAACGATCAGATGCGGCGCTTTGGGGCCCTTGACCCAATAGGGCAGATCATCCGCATAGGAATCGGAGGAATAGACAAAGCCGCCCTCCTCTATGGCCAGATCAACGGAATGCAGAGAACTGCGTCCGGTATACCAGCCATCGGGGCGTTTGCCGGTCACCTGAGTGTGCACCCGGATGGCTTCATCGACGAGGGCCTTTTCCTGTTCGCGTGTGTAGTCGCGGTGTTCAATCCATCTGAGACCATGGGAGGCGATTTCCCAATCGGCTTCCTGCATGGCGGCAACGGCATCGGGATTGCGCTGGATGGCCATGCCGACGGCAAAGACGGTCACCGGCATCTGCCGTGCGGTGAACATGCGCCACAGACGCCAGAACCCGGCACGCGATCCATATTCATAGATCGATTCCATGTTCATATGGCGTTGCCCCGGCCAGGGCGCGGCGCCGACGATTTCCGACAGGAAGGCTTCCGAGGCCGCATCGCCGTGCAGAATATTGTTCTCGCCGCCTTCTTCGTAATTGATGACGAACTGGACAGCCACCTTGGCATCATTGGGCCATTGCGGATCCGGTGTGTTGCGGCCATAGCCGATCATGTCGCGCGGATATTCTGACAAGTTTTTGCTCCTGAATTTGCAAACAGGACCATAACACCTGAGGCGTGAATACTCGACGGCCAACAGGCGCAATTTTTATTGAAACTGTTTCACTGTCCGCACGCCCCGGATCCCTCAGCGGGTGGATTTTCCGGCGGAGACAATCGCCTCGACAAGCGCCTTGCCTGCCGTTTCCACTGCCCCGCTGTTGTCGATGACAATGGCATCGGACAATTGCGCATCCAGCTCTCTGCCGCGATCAAGCCGTTGCAGGATCTGGTCGCGATCTTCACGCCCGCGTGCAGCAAGACGGCTGGCCAGCACGTCCCGGCGGGCGGTGATATTGATCACCACGAAATTGGCGTAACGCTGTTTCAGACCGGCCAGGGCTGCCCGCGAGCCATTGCATACGGCTGTCTTGCCATCGGCAATCAGGGCATCGATTTCGGCGGGCAGGCCATACATCAGGCCATGGGCCTGCCAGGCAAAGGCAAAATGCCCGTCTTGCGCCAGACCTTCAAAGCCTGCATCTGTCGCCGGAATATGATCCTCGGTGGCCCCGTCCGTCGGCCGGGTGATGACCCGCTGCACGAAAAAAACTTCCTGGCGGTCCTGCAGCGCGTCGCGGGCAAAATTCATCAGCGTATCCTTGCCGGCGCCACTGGCACCGACAACGGCGACGAATGTTCCGTTTTCGACCGGCTTGAGGACTGACCTGGCGGCGATTTTTTCCACAAGAAGCGACATCAGACCACCCGGCGACCTTCCCGCCAGACCGTGCGCACAATGGGGATCTGGTGATCGACGGCCACACGCACCAGGTCGCCGCGTTTGCCGACGGAGATTGCGCCGCGATCATCAAGGCCGGAAGATTTGGCGGGATTGGTCGAGACCATCCGGATGGCCTGCGGCAAAGTAATCCCCTCGACCATATCGCCGAGGCAGAAGGCCGACTGGATCAGGCTGAAGGGGATATAGTCGGAAGAGAGAATATCCAGCAGGCCATGGCGGGCCAATTCGCTGGCCGCCACATTGCCCGAATGGGAACTGCCGCGCACCACATTGGGTGCGCCCATCAAAACGGCCAGCCCTGCCTCTTTCGAGGCTTTCGCCGCTTCGAATGTGGTTGGAAACTCGGCCACTTCAATGCCCTGTTCAATGGCTTCATCGACATGTTGCAGCGTGGCATCATCATGGCTGGCCAACACGATGCCGCGTTTTCGGCAGGCCTCGGACAGGATGATCCTGTGACGGTTGGAATTGGCCTCGGATTCGGCAATGCGCCTTTCACAGAAAGCCCGGAAAACCGTATCACTCATTTTCAGTTTGCCCTGATAATAGGTGCTGTAGGCTTCCATCCTGGCAAATTGGCGCTGACCCGGCGCATGGTCCATCAGGGAAACCAGACGCACCCGGTCATAGTCATCAAAGGCGACAAATCCCTCATGGCAGTCGGGAGCGGAGACTTCACAGCGCAGATGCAGGTAATGATCAGCGCGCAGGCGGTTGCTGCGACAGCCATCATTGATCGCATCGGCCAGCAGGACCATGTCTTCGCTTCGCATGTCCTGTTCATCGTCCATGCCGATGCGCAGGGCATCAAGCACGGTGGTAATGCCGGAGGCGCATATCTGTGCATCATGGGCCTGGACCGCCGCATAGGGGTTCCAGCGGACCTTCGGACGCGGCGCATAATGGCCTTCCAGATGGTCGGTGTGCAATTCGACCAGACCGGGAATGACATAGTCCCCTTCCATGTCATCGCCCGCAGTGACAGCGGTATTGCCTCCGATATCAACAATCAGACCATCGCGGATCAGGACAGAGCCTTCCACAATCTCGTCTTCCAGGACAATGCGGGCATTTTTCAGGAGCAATTCAGTCATTCTGTTTCCGTGTTCAATCGCTGTCTCGTCAGGCAAGCATGATACCAGATGGCCATGGGCTTGCCCCGAAATTGTGTCTCAAGCCGGCATGCGGGGCCATTGATTGCATGCAGACCATGTTCATGCCGTTTGGCGCTGTTCCACCTCACCCAGTGAAAACAGCGAATGGACCTGAAAGGGTGCGCCAGGTTCTTCTTCAATAAAGAGTGCGAGGTTGCGCACCTCGACCGGCTCACTGAGAACCGGATCAAAAAATGTATGCAATGCCTGTTCGATGCGCATCACATCGCTGTCCTCGACAGGCCCTGTCAGGGTCATGTGAAAACGAAATTCATCGAAAACATAAGGGTAACCCCAGCGATGCAGGTTGGCCAATTGCGCAGGTTTGAGTTTCTGCGGGTTGCGGCGCTCGATATCGGCATCGCTCATCGGTGCACGGAACCGGTCAAAATCGCGAACGACACGGGCGGCAAGGTCATTCAATGGCGCGACGGGGCCTGTGGGAACCAGCGCGAAGAATGGACCGATCCGTCTGATTTCCATTTGCGGAATCTCAAAGCGCGGCGTGGCATGGGCGAAAGCCGCCATCGCGCCGAGCAATGCATCCTCGCCGCTATCGGACGCCAGATGAAACGGGGCCTTCAGCGTACCGTGGAAACCATAGCGTCGCGGCGCTGCCGTGTGGAACGCAATCTCCGCATCATTCAAGCCGGTGATCGCCGGTGCCTCGATGGTTTCGCCCGAAAACGCATTGCGCCCCAGCCAATTGGTGGCGACCCGGTGCAAGGGGTCATTATCGGAGGGGGTAAAATATATCGCGTAGCGCATTCATCTTCCTCGATTCTTCAGAATCATCTGACCGTCTGTATAGAATGTTTATGCGACGACTTTATGCACCAAAAGAAAAGTCGGTTCAGTGCGATCTGTTGTCATTGCCCATCAGGCGTTTGCGGATGGCATTCGATATATTGTCAAAAATGAAAACCGTCGCCAGGATCAGCAAAACCATATAGGCGACATTTTCCCAATCCGCGTTGGTCCGCATGGCTTCCCACAGTTTCAGGCCGATGCCGCCCGCGCCGACCGCGCCGATAATGGTGGCGGAACGCGTATTGGATTCCCAGAAATACAGCGACTGGCTGGCAAACAGCGGCAGCACCTGCGGCACCACGCCATAGCGCTGAACCAGCACCGGCGAAGCGCCGACAGACCGTATGCCTTCGCGCTGCCTGTCGTCAATGTTCTCCAGCGACTCGGAGTAAAGTTTGCCAAGTGTTCCCGTATCGGTGAAAAAGATGGCGGAAATGCCGGCCAGCGGCCCCGGCCCGAAAGCCCGGGTGAAAAACAGTGCCCAGATCAGCATGTCGACACAACGCAGAAAATCGAACAGGCGCTTGAGGAACTGATTGAGAAAACGGTTCGGCGTGATGTTGCGGGCAGCCATGAAGGCCAGCGGAAAGGCCAGAATGGAGGCAAACAAAGTGCCGACAAAGGCCATGACAATGGTCTGCAGGAGCTTCAACCAGACATCGGCGTGCTGCCATTCCGCATTGTTGAGAAAATTGCTCCAGGCCAACGCCAGATTGGACCGGTCCGGATCGATCCGTTCGCCCGAAGTAATCAGACCAAAGATTTCCGAAAAGTTCTTGTTCCAATAGGGTGATCTTGTGTCGAACCAGAAGTTTTCCCAGCCAAGAAAGCGCTGGCGAATTTTTACCTCGTCATTTTCAACCTCAAGACTGCCGGCAAAGCCAAAGCGCATCAGGATGTCGCCATCGACGACTTTCTGCACGGCCCACGACGGCAGGTCGCTGCGCGCAATGACGCTTTGTTCAGGGATGACATCGATCAGCAGTTCCTCGCCGCGGTAATCAATGCGCACCAGGCCCAGAACTATCTCCACCTTGGACGCTCCAATGCCCAGACTGACGCTGGTAACCACCTTTTCAGACAGCATTTCCCCTTCGGCCTGTGTGGTTGGCACCGCCGCACCCTCTGCGGCGACGTCAGCCTGAGGCGCCATGAAGCTGCCGCCGGAAGACACGCCGCTGCCACCGGCCTGGGTGCCGGGCGCCCCGGGCGCCATGAAGCTGCCACTCGATTGCGTGCTGTTTTGCGTGCCGATGCCGCCGCCAGTCTCGATGACGACCTGCCGTTCAACCTGCGCCGTGGTTCTTTGCAGCCACGCGGGATCGGGATTATCACCGAGCGGTGAGAACCGCGGAAATTCGACGTTCAGATAGTCGCCGTCATATTCGACGTCTGGACGCACTTCATAGCTGATCCAGTCGGCCAGATAGGTGCCGGCAATGGCCCAATTGCCATTGGAAATGGTCGCTCCGATGCCAAACAACGACCAGGCAAAGACGATATAGAGACCAACACCTGCAGCAATCAGCGGTGCGCGCAAACGTTCCATCAGGGGCCGGTGAAAGACGTCGGGATGGCGCGCCATGATCTCGTCGACAGAGCGGGCGGACAGAATTGTCATGGGTCAGTCTCCACTGCCAAAGGCGAAAGCCTGATTGCCGACGATGCGTTTGCGCAAATAGGCCGAAAACTGATCGACAGCCACGATGGTGGTGAACAGCAGGATGACGATGGCCAAAGTCTTGGCCTCATGGCCCCGGCTGATGGACAGCCGCAGGGATTCCCCGATCCCGCCGCCGCCAACGGCGCCGATAATGGTCGAGGCGCGCACATTGATCTCCATGCGCAGCAATGTGTAGGAGAGAAAATTGGGCATGACCTGCGGCACGATGCCGAACCAGACGCGCTCGACCCAGTTACCGCCAACGGCACGCAGGCCTTCCTCAGCCCGCATATCGGCATTTTCCACGACCTCGAAGAACATTTTCCCCAGTGAGCCGATCGTGTGAATGGCAACGGCCATGATCGCCGGAATGGGACCAAGCGACAGGATGGCGAGGAAGAAACCGGCAATGACGATTTCGGGAAAGGCGCGCAGAACTTCCATGAAACGGCGCACGAAGAACCGCAGCCAGCGGCGGGTCGTCACATTGGAAGCGGCAAGAAAACAGAGGACAAATCCGAAGGCAAAACCGACAAGGGTGGCAAGCAGTGCAATGTTGATGGTTTCCACCATCTTGTAGACATATTCCGGCACATAGAAATTGTCGGTCAGGTACATGCGCCCGTCGGGATAATCGTATTTCAGGCTGCCATCGGCATAGGGGGTCGGCAGATCAAACAGGGCGCGCCAGATTTCCCAGCCGTCGCGCGGGATCAGGTCGCCGACAAAATCAAACAGGTGTGGCAGACGATCAAAAAACTTGCCGGCATTGGATTCATTTGCAAACCACAGAGACGCGGCGAGAACCGCCAGCAGGGCCAGCACGCCACCCCAGGTGTAGAAACGCCTTGTGCGCAACATCTCTTGCCAGTGGCGCTCGATGAGTTGTCCTTGTGGCGACAGGCGAACCTTGGGTAACGCAGAGCTCATGCAGAATATTCCATGGGAAGCAGACAAAGGCGTCGCGACCTATCAGCGGTCGCGACGCTATTTCAATCAGCCAATCAGCTGCCGATTTTGGCTTTGCGGGCTGCAATGATGGTTTTGTAGAAATCGACATCAACTTCCGTGAAACCCTTGTAGTCGCCGCCCTGGATCGCGCTGAAGCATTCAGCGTCTTTTTCAGGCAATGCCAGCATGAATTCCTTGAATTTGGTCTTCATGTCCGGGTCCATGGAGGAGCGAACGACAATCGGGCCATTGGGAATCTGCGGCGACTGCCAGACCTGTACCAGGTCGCCCATGTCGAGGATGCCCTTGTCGACCATCTTGCGCAGGTTGCCGGATGTGTAACCATCTTCAAACTTGCCAACGCCGGAAGACCAGGTTGTGCCCGCATCAAAATTGCCTTTGACAACTTCCAGAACAAGATTTTCATGACCGCCACCGAAGCCGGAGCCACCAAAATACTCTTCAATGGTTGTGCCGATATCGCCTGGCAGCGATACGCTTGGCACCAGGAAGCCCGATGTTGAATCAGGATCGGCAAAGCCGATTTTCTTGCCCTTCATGTCGGCCAGCGTCTTGATGCCGGAATCCTTGCGGGCAACCATGACGGAATAATAGCCGGTCGAACCGTCTGTCTGAATGGTTGTCAGGATCGGCTCAACGGCTGTCGGGTCTGACAGATAGACCTTTGCATAGCCGGAAGAACCAAGCTCGGCATAGTCGAGGGTTCCACCCAGAAGCCCCTGGATCACACCGTCATAGTCAGCGGCTGGAAACAAGGATACTTTTTCAACACCGAGGACTTCGGGAAGTGTATCGGCAAGGCACTGGAAATTGCGCAGGCGGTCGGCTTCGTTTTCGCCACCGAGGATGCCGATGCGGAAATCCTTCAATTCTTCAGCCTGTACCATACCGGTCAGCATGGCCGTAATGGCCACCGCACCGAGAAGTGTTTTCTTGAACATGGGTTTCTCCTGTTTTGTCCCAGTCAGATTCAGTTTTTCAACAATTTGCCCTTTACGCGGGCGCTACGATCATGATCCCGGCCCGCAATCACGCGGCAGGCACAAGCGGACCCACAGATTCCTTCTCCACGCCAAGCACCGCGCCGAGACTCGTTGATGTGATATCTTCAGACAATTCGTCGCCATCGGCGCCGTAAATCATCTTCACGGCGGCCCGCGTCAGCTCGCTGGCCGGACCGTCAAAAACAACCGCCCCCGCAGACATGCCGATCACCCGTTCGCAATAGGACCGGGCCGTATCCAGCGTGTGGAGATTGGTGATGACGGTGATGCCCTCTTCCTCGTTGATGCTGCGCAGCGAATCCATGACGATCTTGGCGTTCATCGGATCAAGCGAAGCAATGGGCTCGTCCGCAAGCAGCATTTTGGGCTGCTGCATGAGCGCCCGGGCGATGGCGACGCGCTGCTGCTGCCCGCCGGACAGGGTTCCGGCCCGCTGCAATGCCGTCTGGGCGATACCAAGACGCTCCAGCGATGCGATCGCCATGGCGCGTTCCTCAATGGAAAACGATCCGATCAGGTTGAGCAAGGTCGAGCGATGGTTCAGCCGCCCCAGCAGAACATTGGTCAGAACATTCAGTCTTGGAACAAGATTGAATTGCTGGAAGATCATGGCGCAGTCGCGCTGCCAGTTGCGCAATCCCGCGCCGCTCAGTGAGGACACACGGGTCTCATTGAAGCGGATGATGCCGTCACTGGGATCGATCAACCGGTTGAGCATGCGCAGCAATGTTGATTTGCCGGCGCCCGAGCGGCCGATCACGCCAACCATCTGCCCCTGTGGAATGGTCAGGGACACGTTTTTGACTGCGGTAAAATCACCAAACCGTCGCGACACATCTTCAAGCTTCAGCATCTCAATCCCGGGCCATCTGGCCATTGCTCGTGGGTAATCGGTTAGAGGCTGTGCATGAAGGTCCAACGACAGTTTCATGTCACTATTGTTACAATCCACAGTGCCGGGACTTTTTCCACATCAGGGGTATGATCGCGCCCTGTTGCCGAGGCTTGCAGAAACGAAAAGCCCGCCAGCGGAACCAGCGGGTCAGGCATCGAAAAATATTGATTGTTGGCCCTATTGAACGGAGAATTTTTCGACAAATTGCTCGGCGTCCAGATTGCGAAAATCCTCCAGTGCCGCGTGAATGCGCTGGTGATCCCAGTCCCACCAGGCAAGGCCATCCATGGCGGCAGCGGTTGGTTCTGAAAATCGCCTGCGGATCAATTTGGCCGCCACGCCGCCGACAATCGTATAGGCTTCCACATCCTTCGACACGACAGCCCCGGCGCCGATGACGGCGCCATTACCGATTGTCACACCCGGCAACAAGGTGGCGCCGTGGCCGATCCAGACGTCGTGGCCAATGCTGATGGCGTGCTGGCGACGCCAGTCGAAAAATGCCGTTTCATGGGCTTCACCCTCGAAATAATCCCCCGCCCGATAGGTGAAATGATGCTGGGTTGCCCGCCATGTCGGATGATTGGTCGCATTGATGCGGACATGGCTGGCGATATTGACAAATTTGCCGATCGTCGCTGCCCAGATCTCACTGTCACGCATGACGTAGGAGTAATCGCCCAATGCACATTCGGCGATCTGGCAGCGTTCGTCGATTTCCGTGTAGCGGCCAAGTGTGCTGTCACGCACCAGTGCGCTTTCATGGATGAGCGGATTTTCTGACAGTTTCATCAGGCAGCGTCCCTGGTCACCCGAAAACCGGACACATCAATGATGCGGTCAGCGATTTCAGCGCGCACATCATTGTCGTGAAAGATACCCAGAAGCGCCACGCCCGCCACCTTTTTGGCGCGGATCAATTCAACGACAACCGCGCTGTTGGCCGCATCCAGCGATGCGGTCGGTTCATCAAGCAGCAACAATGGATGATCGGTGATGAAGCCACGGGCAATATTGACCCGCTGCTGTTCGCCGCCGGAAAAGGTTGCCGGGGGAAGCGACCACAGGCGTTCGGGCAGATTGAGTTTTTCCAGCAGTTCAACAGCGCGCGCCCGCGCCTCGTCATGAGAAACGCCCCGGGCAACCAGCGGTTCGGCGACGACATCTACGGCTGCCACACGCGGCACGGTGCGCAGGAACTGGCTGACATAACCGATCACATCGCGGCGAAGCGCCAGAACCGTGCGCGGATCAGCACTGGCGATGTCGACGGTCACCTGATCATGGGTGATCAATATCTGCCCTGCATCAACGCCGTAATTGCCGTAGAGCATTTTCAGAATGGAGCTTTTGCCAATGCCGGAAGGACCGCCGAGCACGGCGCATTCTCCGGCGGCAACCGCAAAGGTCACATTCTCGACAACGGGCAATTGAATCCCGTCACGCAGATGCATGGTGAAACTCTTGGCGACTTCCGAAACGACCAGTGGCGTGGGCATGGCAAATTTCCCTCTAGACTTGCAGGATGGAGGAGACGAGCAATTGGGTGTAGGGCTCGCGCGGGTCATCGAGAACGCGGTCTGTCAGACCATGTTCGATCACCTTGCCCTCCTTCATCACCATCATGCGATGGGACAGAAGCCGCGCCACCGCCAGATCATGGGTCACGACAATGGCGGACAGCCCCAGATCATTGACAAGCCCGCGCACCAGATCAAGCAAGCGCGCCTGAACGGAGACATCCAGCCCGCCGGTCGGTTCATCCATGAACACCAGCCTTGGCCCCGTCACCAGATTGCGGGCAATCTGCAGGCGCTGGCGCATGCCGCCGGAAAAATCGCGCGGCTGGTCGTCGATCCGGTCAGCATCGATTTCCACGCGGCCCAGCCATTGGGTGGCCTCCTGACGAATGTTGCCGTAGTGCCTGTTGCCGATGGCCATCAGCCGTTCACCGACATTGGCGCCGGCAGAAACCGTCATGCGCAAACCATCGGCGGGGTTCTGGTGGACAAACCCCCAGTCCGTGCGCATCAAAAAACGCCGCTCGGCCTCTCCCATGCGATAGAGATCGCGGAATTGCCCGTCGCGCATCCGATATTCCACCGTGCCGGAGGTCGGCATCAGATTGGTCGAGATGGCATTTAGCAGGGTTGTTTTTCCCGAGCCGGATTCGCCCACGATGGCGAGCACTTCGCCCGGCCACAGATTGAAGGAAACATCCGTGCAGCCGACACGGCTGCCGTAATATTTGGTAATGGCATTGACGCGCAACAGTGGATGATCACTCATTTGACAGCTCCCGCAGTCTCGCCGTTGAGACGGCCCCTATGGCCATTGTCCCGACGCTTTTCGCAATAATCAGTATCGGAACAGACAAACATCCGCCCGCCCCTGTCATCCAGAACAACCTCGTCGAGATAGACGCCGCTTGCTGCACAAAGGGCACAGGGTTCCTCGAATTGCTGCACCTCGAATGGGTGGTCCTCAAAATCAAGGCTGACCACATCCGTATAAGGTGGAATGGCATAGATGCGTTTTTCGCGGCCCGCCCCGAACAATTGCAGGGCCTGTGACCTGTGCATTTTCGGATTGTCGAATTTCGGCGTCGGAGACGGATCCATCACGTAACGCCCCTCGACCTTGACCGGATAGGCATAGGTGGTGGCGATATGGCCGTTGCGGGCAATGTCCTCATAGAGTTTGACATGCATCAGGCCGTATTCTTCCAGCGCATGCATTTTCCGGGTTTCTGTCTCACGCGGTTCCAGAAAGCGTAAAGGCTCCGGGATCGGCACCTGATAGACAAGCACCTGATTGTCCGTGAGTGTCTCTTCAGGGATTCGGTGGCGGGTCTGGATGATTGTCGCCTGCGCGGTTTGCGTCGTCACCGCAACATGCGCCACCTTCTGGAAAAAGGCGCGGATCGACACGGCATTGGTCGTATCATCAGCGCCCTGGTCGATCACCTTGAGCGTATCATCAGGCCCCAGAATGGACGCCGTGACCTGCACACCGCCGGTCCCCCAGCCATAGGGCATGGGCATTTCGCGGCTGGCGAAGGGCACCTGATAGCCCGGTATGGCGATGGCCTTGAGAATTGCCCGGCGGATCATTCTTTTGGTCTGTTCGTCCAGATAGGCGAAATTATAGACTGCAAGTTCCGAATGTTTGTTCATTCTGCCGCCTCCAGCTTGTCATTTGGCGTTTCACCGGCATTGCCGTCGGGGCGGTTGCGGTCATGTTCAGCGCGCATGCGGCGTACAAGTTCAAGTTCAGCCTGAAAATCCACATAATGCGGTAGCTTGAGATGCTCAACGAAGCCGGTGGCCTGAACATTGTCGGAATGGGAGATGACAAATTCCTCGTCCTGCGCGGGCGCCGTGATATCCTCACCCAGTTCCCTTGCCCGGAGCGAGCGATCAACCAGCGCCATGGCCATGGCCTTGCGTTCGCTCTGGCCAAAGACAAGACCATAACCACGGGTGAACTGCGGTGGTGACGTGGCTGATCCGGAGAACTGGTTGACCATCTGGCACTCCGTCACCCGGATCCTGCCAAGGTTGATCGCAAAGCCGAGCTCCGGGACATCAATTTCCACATCCACTTCGCCTATGCGGATTTCACCGGCAAAGGGATGGCTGCGGGCAAAGCCGCGTTGGGTCGAATATCCGAGCGCCAGAAGGAACCCTTCGTCCCCGCGTGACAGGGCCTGAAGGCGCACGTCGCGGGACATGGGAAACTCGGTTGGCTGCCGCGTCAGGTCACCGGTCTGATGGTCGTCGGGCAGATCACCGTCATTTTCAATGAGACCTTCCTGCGCCAGGATTTCAGATACACGCGGTGCCTGCCCGGTTTCGGCTTCACGGGTCTTTGGTGGGTCTACCGGCAGATCCTGCATCAATTCGGGATCAAGCAAGCGGTGGGTATAGTCAAAGGTCGGCCCAAGCAATTGCCCGCCGGGCAGGTCCTTGTAGGTGGCCGATATCCGCCGCTCGATCAGCATCTTCCCGGTGTCGATCGGGTTGGAATAGCCAAACCTCGGCAGGGTCGTGCGATAGGCCCGCAACAGGAATATGGCTTCGATCATGTCGCCGCGCGCCTGCTTGAAGGCGAGCGCGGCCAGATCGCAATCGTAAAGCGAGCCTTCGGCCATGATCCGGTCGACGCCAAGACCCAGCTGCCCGATGATCTGCTCAAGATGCATGGCCGGAACGGACCGATCTGCGCGCCGACGATCAGCCAGCAATTGGTGGGCATTGTTGATGGCGGCTTCCCCGCCCTTTACGGCTACATACATGATGGATATTTCCCTGGCTGGTTCATCCGATGGCTATCTTGACTGTGCGTGGCAGTGCGATCACGCCCTCGGGGGCCACCAGCATCAGATCGACGCCGCGCGGAAACCGCAGTCCATTGGCAGCCCATTGTTGGCAAAAGAGGTCCGGCAGGCCGGCTGGCGTGATACAGGCCTGATCCTTGATCCCCGGCCCGCTCAATTGCAGAGGCGGACCACCCAGAAGGCTTTCAATCTGCAGCAGGATCGTGGTGGAACGGTCGGGATATTCCTGGGTTCCCTGCGCATGGTTTTCGAAGGATGGCAGCGCCTTTGCATTGGCGACAATGGCAAAATCAGCGTCGAAAGCCTGTGTCGTCAACGGTGCCGATGTGTGGAATGTCAGCCAATTGACCACATCCTTGTTCGCGCGCAGAGATGGCTCGAGCCAGATGGTCGTATCATGGTCGAACAGGGTTGCCGCGATGCTGCCCATGGCCGCAAGCAGAGGCGCAGGCGGGCTTGTCAAAGGTGCGAATGTCGCGATTGTTCCGGGGCGGGCCATGGCGTTCATGATCTGCCGGAAGACGGCTTGCGCGTCGAATACCGGATCGGAAAATCCGCCCTGGTAGGTTGATGCCGGGGCGCTTTGCATGGTGGTCATCAGTCTTCTCCGCGAACCATGGTGAAAAAATCGACACGCGTGGCCGCTGTTTCCTCGCGGCATTGTTTGTCCTGTGCATCCAGTCTCTGGCGAATGGGCTCAACCACGTGTTCTTCCACCGCGCGCCGTGTCCCTTCATCCTGCCAGAGCGCATCAAATATGGCTGCGTGGCGCACCTTGTCCTTGTCAGTGCCAAGCGCATAGGCGTGACCGACCTGGCCATTTGACAAGCTGACCGTTGCCCGCGTCACCGTTGCTTCACCGAAATTGAAAGGCGCGCCGCCACCGCCCATTCGCCCACGAATCATCACCAGCCCCGTTTCGGGGCCACGCAGCGGGGCAACATCCGGCCTGTCGTTCCAGCTTTCCCAGGCATCTGCCAATTCCCTTGCGGTGGCACTGGCCAGCACGTCCATGGCCAGTTTTCGCTCCGCCCCGTCAGGAGGCACCTGCGAAGTGTCCGAATTTGCTCTACCCTGTTGCCGGGCCGCCGCCGCACCACTCATGAATTCACTCCTTACTTGTCTATTTATCTAGACAACTAGACATCTTGAGGTTATCTCTAATGTTCAAAAGTGACGTCCATGTGACAGGAGACCCGATCCGATGGATTTTATCGAACGACGCAGCGGGATTTCCCTGTGGCGACAGATTGCCGATCAGATCCGTATTGCCATCAGCAATGGTGAATTTGACGACAGTCACAGACTTCCAGGCGAAGTGGCACTGGCAAAACGCTTCTCGGTCAACCGGCATACGGTGCGCAGTGCGATTGCGTCACTTGCCCAAGAAGGTGTGCTGCGGGTGGAACAGGGCCGCGGCACCTTCATTAAGCGGCATGCGCGATTGCAATATCCGATCGGGCGACGAACCCGCTTTTCCGAAGGACTGGCCGGACAGACACGTAAACTGACAGGTTTACTGAAGGATCACGCGGTGGAAAAGGCGTCGGCAAAAGTATCCAAGGCGCTTGGGCTGAAGCCGGGATCACCGGTGGTGCGGCTTGAAACCGTCAATGCGGCAGACGGTGTGCCGGTATCAAGAGCAACAGCATGGTTTCCGGCTGAACGCTTTGCTGATTTTGCAGAACGCTACAAACGGCTTGGTTCCGTCACGGCCATTTTCAAATCCTATGGAATTTCTGACTACCTGCGCATCTCAACGCGCATTTCAGCCCATCACGCCGATCCCTCGACGCTCAGCGACCTGCAGCTTTCGCCCGGCGCCATTGTGCTGGAGACGGAAGCCATCAACGCACAAGTGGACGGCACGCCCATTGAGTATTCAACAAGCTTTTTTGCCGCTGACCGGATCGAACTCGATATCGATCACGGCGATTCCATTCGGTAGAGCATCCGGGAAAGACGCTGTATCTTTCCCGAACGCGTGATCTAGACAGATCCTAATGTCGATCCGTCACGCGACTGGCGCGCTACTTGACTTCGGTGAACCGCAGATAGGGACGAATTTCATCCCAGCCCTGCGGGAAAATATCTTCTGCTTCGTCATTCTTGATCGAGGGCGGGATGATGACCTTGTCGCCGGGACGCCAGTCGGCAGGTGTCGCAACGCGATATTTGTCTGCCAGTTGCAGGGCGTCGATCACCCGCAAGATTTCATCAAAATTACGACCCACATTCATCGGATAGGTGAGCATCAGGCGAATTTTCTTGTTCGGGTCGATAATGAAGACCGAACGCACAGCCTCTGTCTTGCTCTCGCCCGGATGGATCATGTCATAGGTTTTGGAGACAACCAGATCGGCATCCGCAACAATGGGAAATTGCAGGTCCGCATTCTGGGTGTCGTTGACATCCGCGATCCATTTCATGTGCTCGGCAACGGTGTCGGTCGAAAGGCCCAGAGGTTTGACATTGCGGCTGGCGAATTCCTTGGAGAGGCGTGCTGTCTTGCCCATCTCGGTTGTACAGACGGGCGTGAAATCTGCCGGATGGCTGAAAAAGAACACCCAGGAATCACCACTCCACTTGTGAAAGTCAATCTCGCCCTTGGTGGTCGCTATGGTGAAATTCGGTGCTGTATCGCCGATATGAAGTGACATGTGCATTGCTCCTTTTGTCTCGGACGCGAAATTCCCGTCAACTGGATTCTACACGGGAAAATGGGCCGAATTTGGTCTCGTTCAAGCCTGTCTACACCCGATGATCATGGTCAGGCTTTGACCTCGGTCAAATGCGCTTCCAGATGGAAGGCCTGCGGCAAATCTGTTGAGTGGCCATCCGATACAAGGTTCAAAATGCACCCGGCCATCCGGTGGGCAATGGCAAAGGTGATCTTGAAACCGGCTGTCGCCACAAGGACGCCCTGATGCCCCGGCACAAAGCCGATCATCGGATCCCGCCGCTTGCTCTTCGGCCGAAGCCCGGCCCAGCGCTCCAGCACCTTTGCGCCCTGCAGTTGCGGACACAGGGCGCTCGCCCGGTCAATCAGCTTTTCCAGCTTGTTGTCCGTATCAAAGCCATTGGCAAACTCATTTTCGCTGGTCGAGCCGACAGCGACCTGTCCATCGTCGTGCGGCACCACATAGGTGCCGTCCTGAAACACCAGCGGCAGATCAGCCGCTGTGCCGGCCTGCAACAGGACGGCCTGGCCCTTGACGGCCTTGCCCAGGGCGTCAGCGGGCCTGTCCAGCATATCGCCGAGCAATTGAAAGCTTTCATGGCCAGCCGCAAAAACCGTATGGCCACTGACAATACGCCTGCCCTTTTGCGTAAGGATGGCACCGGTGCCTTCTTCAAATTGCTGAAAACCATCGCCTTCGATCACGCTGACATTGCGCACCAGACTTGCCGCCAAGGCGGCGAGATAAAGACGGGGATTGATCCGCGCGGCCAGGGTTTCCATGAACATGCCATAGGGCATCGACCCCAATGACGGCCAACCTTCCAACGGGGTCGATTGCAGAAATTTCCATTCATAGCCGGTCCGGGCGCTTTGCCACTTGTCCTGTGCGAGCGCGTGGCGGGCGATCTTCATTTCCACATGCTGATCGCGTGCGAGCGGCAGCAGCCGACCACATCGCAGGTACCCGCATGACAGGCCGGTCTCTTGTTCAATGCTGCGCACCTCATCAGACAGACTGTCCAGCGCTTCAAACTGAAACTGCTTTTCATTGTCCCATTGTTCGGGAATATGCGGCATCAAGGCCCCCAGAAGCCCACCACTGGCGCCGGCGCCGATGCGACGTTTTTCCAGCAGAATAACCTTGAGTCCGGCCTGCATGGCAAGGCGTGCGATCCACAGGCCGACGACACCAGCCCCAATGATCAGCAGATCACAGGACAATGGTCGATTTTCATCGTCAAGAGGCGTATGGCTGAGCGGCATCACGGGAGCTGACAATGAATCAAGGAAGCGACGCGTCGGACAAAGGTCCGAGTGAAAATACGATTGAATGGCATGCGGGTGATATGCCCTATTCAACCGCATTTGGCGACCATTATTATTCCCGTACCGACGGACGCGCCGAATGCGCACATGTGTTTGTCAACGGCAATGATCTGCTGCAGCGCTGGTCGAAACAGCGCCGTTTCACGATTGGTGAACTGGGCTTTGGAACCGGCCTCAATTTTGTAGAGACATGGCGTCAGTGGCAGGCCGCGCCCGGAAACAAGGGCAATTTGCACTTTGTCAGCTTCGAGCGCTTTCCATTGAAAGCTGCAGACATGGCACGGGCGCTTGATGCCTGGCCCGCGCTTTCCGCTCTCAGTGATCAGCTCGTCTCTGCCTGGCCGGACCAGCCATCACAAATCGTGCGTATCGCCTTTGATGAGAATGTCTCGCTGGAGGTGCATATCGGTGATGCCCTGCCCTGCCTGCAGGCCTGGTCCGGTATGGCCGATGCATGGTTTCTGGACGGGTTTTCCCCGGCGCGCAACAGCCAGATGTGGTCACTGGAGCTGATGTCGGAAATCTATCAGCACACAAATGCCGGTGGCAGCTTTGCCACCTATAGTGCCGCTGGCTGGGTTCGCCGCAACCTCCAGGCAGCCGGGTTCATTGTTGAAAAACGCCCTGGCCACACAGGCAAGCGCGATATGTCAATCGGTACGCGTGCACTATGAAACCTTCAAGAACCGATTGGCGTTCAGCCACGGCCTGTTTCAGCCAGCATGGCATTTTCCAGATCGGGCAAATGTCTTGACAGTTTTTCCAGCAGTTTGCGTCGGCTGACAGGCTTGCACAGGCAGTCGTCCATTCCCGCTTCCAGGCACCGTTCATGATCATTCATGAATGTATAGGCCGTGACCCCAACGATGGGAACACGGGCACCCGTGTCTGCTTCAGCCTGGCGGATCGCCTGCGTTGCTTCAAACCCGTCCATCAGGGGCATGGCGACATCCATCAAAATGACGTCCGGGCGATATTTTTTCCAGTCCTCAATCGCCTCGATGCCATTGCTCACAACCTGAAACGTCAGGCCCAATTGCTGCAATATCTGCGAAAAAACGATCTGATTGACGGCATTGTCTTCGGCCACCAACACTCGCACGTGATTACGCTTTTCTGCCTGCGTTTCAACTGCAGGAATGTTCAAGTCCGGCTCCGCTGAAGTGTTCACCGATTTGGCATGGCTATCAGGTGACAGACTTGCCCCTGGAACAGACGAAGCACTATTGAGCGCAATAACGGGCGCAGCATTGTTCTGGTTGTCTGAAGTCAGAACCCGCTTGCCGGTTTCACCCATGATTGTCAGGGCCGTTGACTGGAGAACATCACAGCCGCTGGCAAAATGGACAAATGCCTCAACGCCCAGCCTTTTCATCTCATCCGTACCAAAATGCCGCTCGCCCGCACCCAGCAGAATCAGTGGCGGATTTTGATGTTTGGGGTCTTCAAAAATATTCTGCACAACAGAAAGTCCGGCACTCGTATCACTTCCGCTACACACGATGACAAGATCAGTCGCAAGATCCAGTTGCCAATTCGCGCTCAAAACCCTTCGCCCTTCGGCAACATCCATGGCGACGCAACTATCAAACGGCAGCTGTGAACTCATCCGCAAGGCATCCTGCCTGACAGCACGATCAGCACAAATGATCAATACCCGGGGCATTGCCTCCTTATTGAATTGCCGATGCGTCGTCGCTGTGGATCCCACTTTCGTCAGTGAAAGGATAAACTGGAATATCGACCCTTTGTTCATCTGGCTTTTGACTGTGATTTCGCCACCCATCAAGGCGACCATCCGCGCGCTGAGGGCAAGCCCAAGTCCCGAACCTTCATGCCGATCGGTTGGATTCTTCCTCGCCCGGGCAAACAGGTCGAAAAGGTTTTTCTGCTTTTGCTCAGAGAGACCCTTGCCCTGATCCTGAACAGAAAAGCGCACAGAAACACAGCCGTCTTCTGATGGCATGGTGTCGAGATTTATGAATACCTGCCCGTCATCGGTATGTTTCACGGCATTGCTGACCAGATTGCTGAGAATCTGACGAATTCGAATCGCATCTCCCACCAGAATTTCCGGCAATTCGCCATCAATATTAGCCGAAATCGCAATATCCTTTTCAGCAACGGGCGCCGCCATGACGGCCATGACATCGTTGACGATGCCCATAAGGGAAAAGGGCTGATGCTTGAGAAGCATATTGCCGGTTTCAATACTTGAGTAGTCGTGAATGTCATCGAATATCGCACGGACGGCGTGAGCAGAACTGGCAATAATGCTGGCAATTTTTCTGTGTTTGGGGTCCACGCAGGCCCTTTCCAGAAGCTCCGCCATTCCAAAAATACCATTCATCGGCGTGCGAATTTCATGGTTCAATTGCGAAAGGAAATCCGAGTTCTCACCGGCGCTATCAGTAGATTTTCTCAGCGGGCCACCAATGCCGGAAATGGCCGTCGCGATGCAGATTCGCTCACCAGTTGGTGTTGTTGCATTTCGCCAAAGCGTGCGTGTTCCGTGCCTGTGCACGATCCTGACATCCTGATCAATGCCGGCTTTTCTTTCGGCAACACGGGCTCTGATCCAGGCCTGCGGATCCTTATTCGCCGCATCGACAAGGCCGGTTTCCGCGACCTGCGTCACAATCTGGGTGACACTTTGTCCCGCACTCCAGTCGGAGACAAGTGGAAATTTCCGCATGAAGGCCCGATTGCAGGCCATGAGACAGTATTGCTTGTCCCAAACGGCAATGGCACCATCGATCACATCCAGAGCCGTTTGCCACCCTTGCCAACCGGACGGCACATGCGGTGTTTCACGAACCGGGAGCTGGACGACGTTTGAAATTTCGATATCAGCGCAAAGACAGGCCTGGCCCCTTAGCTGCCCGTCAGCGGCGGGCTGACTTTCTTGCCGCCCATCGATGTCACATGCTTCGAAGAAGCCCATGACAAAGCGTGCCCCTTTCCCGTCGCTGACCGGGTTAAGTTCGATGTGAAACTTTTTTTGATTATCAGGATAGATTTGCAATGCCGTCAGCGGTTTTCTGAAATCCAGCACCTGACGCTCTATTTCTTCCGTATAGGCGCTGTACAAGGCGGCTGTCACCTGTGAGCTGTCTTTTTGTATCAGCATATTCTGACTTGTTCGGGCAAGCGCGCAATAGGCCGCATTGGCAGCCACATAGCGCAAATACTCATCCTTGATATAGGCTGGCCGGACATGCGCGTGCACAGCGACGCAAGCCGAGGAAAAGTCATCTGTCGCCCTATCTGTCCAACCGCCCGTCAACCGCATTTCCTTTAACATAATCTCCTGTGAGCTCTTCATCCGGTATTGTGCCCGAGAGAGAGAAAATTATAGTTAACAGGAAATGCTCTAACCCCGCATTAATTGCGGGGTTAGTAAAAATGTCCGGGTTGTTGGTAGGGCAGAGAAGCCGAGGTTCGGGATGGAACCTCTAGCCCGGTGTGAGACCGCGCAGCCGTTCCGATCTGCGGCGGAGCAGTTCCAATGTTGTCAGCAACAATACGGAAATGGCCACCAGAATGGTCGCAACCGCCAGAATGGTCGGTGAAATCTGCTCACGAAGGCCGGTGAACATCTGCCAGGGCAGTGTTTTTTGAGATGCAGATCCCAGGAACAGAACCACCACGACTTCATCAAAAGAGGTGATGAAGGCAAACAGGGCACCGGAAATGACGCCCGGCAGGATCAATGGCATCTGCACGCGGAAAAAAGTGGTGACCGGGTTGGCGCCCAGATTGGCCGCCGCTCGCACAAGGCTCTGATCGAACCCCACGAGCGTTGCCGTCACGGTTATGATCACGAAAGGCGTTCCCAGTGCCGCATGCGCCATCACGACACCGATATAGGTCCCCTGAAGACCGATGCGTGAATAGAAGAAATACATGCCGGCAGCGGAAATGATCAAAGGCACGATCATCGGTGAAATGAGCATCGCCATGACAACCGAGCGGAAAGGCATATGGGACTGAGACAATCCAATCGCTGCCAATGTGCCAAATCCTGTTGCCAGAATGGTGGCGGCAGGGGCAATGCTGACAGAGTTGCGAAGGGCTTCCTGCCAGTCAGGACTGGTGAAAAAATCCATGTAATGTTTGAGAGAATAGCCGGCAGGATCAAAGGACAACATTTCCGGCGTAAAGGTGAAAAAATTCTCCGCATTGAACGACAATGGAATGATCACCAGAATTGGGAAGATCAGGAAAAAAAAGATCAACCCGCACAGGAACCGAAACGTATAGAACCAGGTGCGCTGGCCGAGGGAAGCATAAGGTGGAAGTGATGACATCAGATTATCCCAGCTTCACGTTGTCAATGCCGACAATCCGGTCATACATCCAGTACAGGATCATGACCATTGCCAGCAGGATGACGCCCAGCGCAGCTGCCAGACCCCAGTTCAAAGAATAGGAGATATGGTAGGCAATCCGATTGGATATGAAGATACCGGAGGTGCCGCCAACCAGTTCAGGCGTGATGTAGTAGCCGATGGACAGGATGAAGACCAGAATACTGCCGGCGCCGATGCCCGGAATGGTTTGCGGAAAATAAACCCGCCAGAATGAATACCAGTCGGAGGCGCCCATGCTTTTCGCCGCACGCATATAGGTCGGCGATATGGTCTTCATGACCGAAAACAGCGGCAGAATCATGAAGGGCAACAGAATGTGGGTCATGGCAATGATCGTGCCGGTCTGATTGTTGATCAGCGCCAGTCGGGAATCATCGCCAACGATGCCTAGCCAGACAAGCGTGTCATTAATCACCCCCTGTTGCTGCAACAGCACTTTCCAGGCGGACGTTCGCACCAGCAATGATGTCCAGAAGGGCAGCAATACCAGGATCATCAGCATGTTGGATGACCGCAAGGGCAGACTGGAAAGCAGAAAGGCTATGGGATAGCCCAGCAGGATACAGGAGGCGGTGATCGTAATGGACAGGATCATCGTTCGCCCGAAGAGGAAAAGATAGATCTGTTCATCGTCAGGCTTGAATTGTATCCCGCTTTCTGTCCGTTCCGCGTCAGCTGCGGCCAGGAAATATCCGGCGGTAAAGGGTGTGCTGAAACGTTTGATGACCTGCCAGACCTCGACGTCGCCCCAGTCCTTGTCGGCCTTGAGGAACTGCTCGGTGTAATTGGCGTCTTCGAACTTGCTGACCCGGCGGCCGGTTTTGCGAAACAGGCTTGAAATTCCAGGTTTTTCATAATTGAGGCGCGAACCGACACGCGTATGAGTTTTTTCTTTCGTTGCAACCCTGAGATCTGCCGCAAGCGCGGCAAAAACCTCTTCAGGCGGAATGGTGCCGGAGGTCTGATCCCACACCTGAAGCGCAATCACCGTTTTTGGCAATGTGCTGGGCACAAGATCATTTTCGACGGAGCGGAACAACATGTCCGCAATAGGCGCGACAAAGGACAGGAGGATGAACAGGAACAGGGGTGCGACCAGCAACAGAGCGCGTATTTTCTGTCGGCGCAGGGCTCTGGCGATGCTGACTTTCAGCGGTACGCCATCCTGGGTGGTCAATACAGTTTCTGCCTGACTAGTATCACTCATGGCTTTTGCCCGAATTCGGTTTCACAAGGTAGAGGGATTGGAACGGGGCCAAGTGGCCCCGTTCCGAAGAGACTGCTCTGGCTTAACTTCTTGCCAGCCATGCCTGGAACTTGGCGTCCAGGTCATCGCGATTGTCTGCCCACCATTCATAATTATAAAGGAAGGTATTTTTCGCGTTGTTCGGATCGGTTGGCATATGTGGCGCCATTTCGATCCCGAGTGTGGCGTGCTTGCCGACCAACGGTGCGGATGACTTGCGTGCCGGACCGTAGGAGATGTATTTGGCCTGATCAGCAAGACGCTGTGTATCCGTTGCGAACTTCACGTATTTCTTGGCTGCAGCCAGACGTTCAGGTGAAAGGCCGGTCGGAATGATCCAGCCATCCAGATCGAAAACCTGAGCATCCCACAACATGGCAACGGGCTGCTTTTCTTCTTCGATCAGTGAGAAAAGACGACCATTGTAGGTCGATCCCATCACAACTTCGCCGTCGGCCAGAAGCTGTGGGGTCTCGGATCCTGAAGACCACCAGACAACATCACCCTTGATCGTTTCCAGCTTGGCCAGGGCCTGATCGACGCCTTCCGGTGTGGAAAGAACATCATAGATATCGCCTTTGGCGACACCGTCGCAAAGAAGAGCCCATTCCATATTGTTGATCGGACGTTTTTCCAGCGCGCGCTTGCCTGGATATGTTTCCGTATCAAATATGGCGCAGATATCAGTTGGCGGTGTGTCGCCAACCTTGTCGGTGCGATATCCGAATGTGGTGGAATAGACGATCTGAGGAATATAGCATTCCGAAACAAGCAGGTCGCCAAAGTCATCGGCGGCCGAAGTGCCGTCCGGCGCCGGGGCAAGATCCGTGTCAGGGTCGATGACCTCGGCAAGTCCTTCGTCACAAAGGCGAATGGCATCGGAAGCAACCACATCAACCACATCCCAGGTCACGTTGCCCGCCTCGTTCATGGCACGCAATTTTGCCACAGCCTCAGCCGATGATTCATCATTGATGATGTTAACGTCCGGATTTTCAGCCATATAGGGCTTGTGGTACGCATTGTTCTGGGAGTCGGAATAGGCACCGCCCCATGACACGATTGTCATATCCGCTGTCATGGCTGCCGATGACACCATCGTGAGCGCCGTAGCGGCGATCAATACTGATCTGAGTTTCATGGATATATTTCCTTTCAATTGTTAAGCCCGTTCGAAAAATGACCCGAACGGTTTACTTTACGGTGATCCCTCACCGCGTTCTTGCGGCCAACCACATGGTGCAGTCAGCCAACCGGATCAAGCGCTTTGCAGTCGTCTGCAAACCAGCTGATCTGAATATCCTGGCCTCGGGCAAGCTTCTGTTCTCCTGCCCGGTTGCGAACTTTAACGATGAATTCCGGATTTCCGGCGACGCTCATGCGCACCCGAATATGATCTCCAAGATAGATCAATTCCTCAATATGGCCGGTGATCTTGTTTTCCATGGCATCGTTCACCACGGTTTCTATACGTTCAGGACGAAGCGAGATTGTCGTGGCATCGCCCACTGCACCGACATTCACACGATCCGCCTTGAGCATCGTTCCGTCGGCAAGGCGCACATCGCAAATATTTCCATTGATGGCGGTGACCGTTCCGTTGAGCTTGTTGTTTTCGCCGATAAACTGCGCAACAAAAGAGTTTTGCGGGGCCTCGTAAAGCTCTTCCGGGCTCGATAATTGCTGAATGACACCATCATTGAAAACCGCGACGCGGTCCGACATGGTCAGTGCTTCCGTCTGGTCGTGCGTGACATAGACGACCGTAACGCCCAGATTTGCATGGATATGCTTGATTTCATATTGCATCTGCTCACGCAATTGCTTGTCAAGCGCTCCAAGCGGCTCATCCATCAGGATCAGATCCGGATCAAAAACAAGGGCGCGCGCAACCGCAACGCGCTGTTGCTGGCCACCGGAGAGTTGCGCTGGCCGACGGGAGCCGAATTGCGGCATCTCCACCATTTCCAAGGCGCGTTTGACCTTTTCTTCCTGCTCCGACTTGCTCATCTTGCGCACCTGCAAGGGGAAAGCGAGATTTTCCGCAACAGTCATGTGGGGAAACAGGGCATAGTTCTGAAACACCATCCCGACGCCGCGCTTGTGCGGGGGCACGTTGTTGATGGGCTTTTCATTCAGGTAAATCTCTCCATGACTGGCCGGCTCAAAGCCTGCGAGCATCATCAGGCAGGTGGTTTTTCCTGAACCCGATGGCCCCAGCATGGTGAGAAATTCACCCTTCTTGATATCAAGATTGAGGTCTTTCACCACGAGGACTTCACCGTCGTAACTCTTTTGAACCTTGTCAAAAACTACGCTTGCGCCGCGCTGGAGTGTCATCCAATCGTCCTTAAAATTTGTCGTGTTGCAGTCAGTTGAATCGAGTACCGATCGGGGCGCGAAAAAGACCTGTCCGTCAGCATCAGCTGCGAACACATCAATACGGTCAGAGCCTCGTCTGACCTCACGTTTGCTGACAGCATATTCGCCAGCGGCATATATTCCCCGATCCGCACCGGCATGGTGCCTGATGATCTGCACCTTTGCGGCGCTTATTGATGACCACAGCATCTACCTTTTCGCAGCGAGATCAACAGCTAATTTTGAAACAGGTTGAATTAATTGTAATGATACAATCACAGTATTCCACAGATGGCGAAGTTGTTGATTTGTGAGCGGACTTTCCAAGCAGCCATGTCAATGGTATTGGAATCTCAAAACAACGGTTGCCGTTTGATCATTGCTGATTGGCGCCAATCGAACACAAATGTAACGGGGAACCATGAACGCAATTATCGAAGTGCGCAGTGTAACCAAGCGTTTCGGCGGGTTCCATGCCGTCGACGAATGTACCTTGAGCGTCGAGAAGGGGTCCATCACGGGTTTGATCGGGCCGAATGGCGCCGGTAAAACCACCCTTTTCAACATGGTAGCGGGCGCCTATGTGCCGTCATCGGGACAGATTCTGCTTGATGGGAAGGATGTTACGGGACTTCCCTCCCATGAATTGTTCAGACGCGGACTTTTGCGGACATTTCAGATTGCACATGAATTCTCGCATATGACCGTCACGGAGAACCTGATGATGGTGCCGGACAGGCAAAGCGGTGAAAACCTGTCTTCTGCCTGGTTTCAGCCGGCACGGGTGGCGCGGGAGGAATCCGCTGTCCGCCGCAAGGCTGAAGAGGTGCTCGATTTTCTGAAAATTACCCAGGTAAAGAATGAACTGGCAGGCAATCTGTCTGGTGGACAGAAGAAATTGCTGGAATTGGGCCGCACGATGATGGTCGACGCCAAGGTGGTTCTGCTCGACGAAATTGCCGCAGGTGTGAACCGCACCTTGCTCAATGACCTTGTTTTCAATATCGAACGGCTCAATTCCGAACTCGGCTATACATTTTTCGTGATAGAGCATGACATGGACATGATTGCACGGCTTTGCGACCCGGTTATTGTGATGGCGGCCGGATCCGTCATGACGCAGGGACATATCGGGGAAATTCAGAAGAATGAAGCTGTGATAGAGGCGTATTTTGGCGGATCACCCACCGGCAATGCCACAAGCCCACCTGCAGAGCAACCCGTATCGGAGGCGCAGCCTTGAGCCTTCTCGACATCAAGGATCTTCACGCCGGATACGGCGCCATGAGCATTCTCAAGGGCGTCAACCTGAGCCTCGAAGCAGGCGAGATCGGCGTTATTGTCGGTCCAAACGGCGCCGGCAAATCCACAACCCTCAAAGCCATTTTCGGCATGCTGAACATAACGGAAGGTTCCATCCATTTCGATGGTGAGGACATCACCGGTATCGGGTCAGAACAACTGGCCAGTCATCGCATTTCCTTTGTGCCGCAGGAAAACAATGTTTTTCCCACACTGTCGGTGCATGAAAATCTGGAAATGGGCGCCTATATCCGGCGGGACGATTTTAGCAGGGTCATGGATCATGTCTACGAAATATTCCCACCGCTGAAGGAAAAGCGCCATCAGCCGGCAGGAGAATTGTCCGGCGGTCAACGACAGATGGTCGCCTTCGGCAGAGCCCTGATGATCGAGCCAAAACTTATCCTGCTGGATGAACCGACCGCTGGCCTATCGCCGATGTTCATGTCGCAGATTTTCGACCGGGTCATCGCCATCAACCAGACGGGCGTCACCGTCGCCATGGTGGAACAGAACGCCAAACAGGCGCTGGCAATTGCACACAAGGGTTTCGTGCTTGCCGGTGGCCAGAATTCCTACACCGATACCGGGCAAAACCTTTTGAACAACCCCGACGTCGCCAAAAGCTTTCTGGGCGGATAGGGAGAAACACCGTGAACGATCTCGTCTTTTTTCTGAACAAGGGTATTACCTCAGGGCTGATCATCGGATCCATATACGCTCTGGGCGCCATTGGGCTGACGCTGATATTCGGCATTTTGCGGTTTGCGCATTTTGCCCATGGCGACTTGATGACATTGGGGGCCTTTGTGACGCTCATCCTGGCGGCAGCACTGGCAGCCCTTGGCGTTACATTGCCGCTGCCTCTGGCCTTTGTCGTCATGTTTCCGGCGATGGCCATCACGGCAGTCCTGGCAATCGGTCTCGACAAGATGTTCTACAAGCCGTTACGGCAGGCCGGCGCGCGACCCGTTGTGCTGGTGATGGCCTCGGTTGGCGTCACCTTGATGTTGCAAGGTGTCATTCGATTGTTTGCAGGTGTGCGCTCCCGGGACATGTTCGTTGAGGCACCAAAAGAAATCTATCGCATCCCCATTCCAGGCGCGACGCGCAATCTTGTTGTTACCGAACCGCAGATATTACTGATGTTGTTCACCGTTGTCGCGGTGATCGCACTGCATTTTTTCCTGACGCGAGCACGTTTGGGAAAAGCCATGCGCGCCGTATCTGACAATCCGGACCTTGCCAGGATCACCGGCATCAATACGGAGCATGTGGTCTGGGCAACCTGGATCATCGGCGGTTCACTGGCCTGCGCTGCGGGCACCATGTTGTCGATGGATGTTACTTTGAAACCCGACCTGTCGTTCAATATCCTGCTGCCGATCTTTGCCGCAACCATCGTTGGCGGCATCGGCCAGCCCTATGGCGCGATCGCCGGTGGATTTCTCGTCGGGTTTTGCGAAACGCTGGCAGTGTTCAACTGGTCCATCGTTCTGCGTCCTTTCAAGGATGAATTGTGGTTTGACTTGCCATCCAACATGTCTCTGGTTCCAACCGAGTACAAGCTGATGGTGCCATTCCTCATACTGATCATCGTGCTGATTTATCGGCCGACGGGCATCTTCAAGGGGAGGGTTCTGTAATGAGCAGTCAAACACAGAATCCAATCATGCGCGACATCGCTCTGTTTGCAGCGCTTGGTGTCCTGGTTCTCGTTATCTTTGTCAGTCAGGGGGCTGTTTACTCGGTCCGCATGCTGGTTGAAGCCGGATGTTATGGCATCATTGCCCTTGGCCTGACGATCCAGTGGGGCTATGCCGGATTATTCAATGTCGGCATCATGGGGTTCATTGCGGCAGGCGCCGCCTCATCCATGCTGATGACCTTTCCGCGCAATCCGGACTTCTGGAATTCCGGCGGACCGGAGCTGGCAGGCCTGTTCATAGTCAAACTGATTGCCTGCGCCCTTGCACTCTGGCTTGCCAACAATTCCAATCGCTGGGGCGTCGGACCAAGGCTGCGCGCCCTGCTGATCACCATAGCTATTGCCGTATCCTATCTGGTCCTGTCGTTTCACATGACCGTCATGTCCGAAGAGATTGAAAAGGCCAGCGGCTGGATGGGCGGCCTTGGTCTGCCGGTGTTCTTTGGCTGGATCATCGCTGGCGTCATTGCCGGGATCATCGCATGGTTCGTTGGTAAAATCTGTCTGGGCCTGCGTTCGGACTATCTGGCGATTGCCACACTGGGCATCGCACAGATCATCAAGCATTTCCTCAAGAATGCCGACTGGCTGACCAATGGGACGCTGACCGTTTCTCCCATGCCCTGGCCGGTTCCCTCGCCTGCTGACGGCGAATTTCTGTTCGCCCGTGCTGCTTACCTCAGTGTCGTCGCCGTGGCGCTGCTGATCACCTATCTGTTGCTGCAGCGCGCTTATCATTCCCCATGGGGACGCATGATGCGGGCCATCCGCGACAATGAGGAGGCCGCCGGCGCAATGGGCAAGAATGTCAACCGGCGCCGGTTGGAGATTTTCATTCTGGGCTGCGTGCTGATGGGTATCGGCGGGGCCATGCTGATCCATTTCACGTCCATCTACGACCCGTCCGGATTTCTTGACCTCAATCATACGTTCCTGATCTGGGTCATGGTTATTCTGGGGGGATCAGGCAACAACCGCGGCGCCATCTTCGGCGCGATCTTTGTCTATATCGTATGGGTGATGTCCGAACCCTTGGCCGTTATGCTCTTTGACGCAATCGCCACCTATGGGAATCAGTGGCTCGGATGGGAAGCGCCAAGCGACTTCCTCAGCCGGGCGCTGCAAATGCGGGTATTTGTCATTGGACTGACCATCACCCTGGTGCTTCGCCTCGCCCCTCAAGGGCTGCTGCCGGAGCGTCAGGCAAGACACTGAAACGGCATCCGGAGAGTGGCGCGGCAATAACCCCACGGCACTTTCGCCCCGTACAATATATTACCATGCAAAAAGGCCCGGATCGCTCCGGGCCTTTTCATTGCTTGGGTTCCTTGACAGTGCTTACTCAGCCGGTCCGGTATCGACGATCTTGCCGTCAATATATTCGGTGACTGAATAGGTGCCCGGAACATCGCCATTGGCGTCGAATTCCTGGCTGCCTGCAGCGCCTTCATAGTTGACGTCCTTGCCGGCGGCAATTGCGGCTTTCGCCTTTGCCCACTCACCTGGCAGGATCACTTCACCTGGCGCATTTGCAACATCACGAATGGCGCCGGCAATGGCGGCACGATCGGTGCTTCCAGCCTTTTCAGCAGCAAGCGCCAGGATGAATGCAGCATCATAGCTGTTGGACGCATAGGTTCCGTTGCCATTGACACCTGCCGCAGTAGCGGCAGCCATGAAGGCATCGGTTCCAGGCAGATCCGGAGTCGTTGAACGGGTCATCAGGATTTTGCCGTTCGCCGCAGGTACATTGTCGATCAAGGCCTGAGAAATCATGCCGTCACCGCCGTAGAAGGATTCAAAATCACCACCTTCAAGTGCCTGGCGCAGGATTGTCTGGCCCGAACCATCGGCATAGGCGAGAATGACCAATGCATCGGCGCCTGTTGAAGACAGTGAGCCGATTTCCGCACGGTAGTCCGCCTTGCCATCTTCGTGCGCTTCAGAAGCGGCGATTGAGCCGCCTTCAGCTTCGAATGCCGGACCGAAGGCATCGGCGAAAGCCTTGCCATAGTCATTGTTGACATAGGATACGGCAACATTCATCTTGCCGCCTGCCACGATAAGACGCGCCAAAACGCCAACCTGATAGGCGTCGGAAGCGGCTGTCCTGAAGACCAGATCCTTGTCGTCAAGGGTGGTCAGCGATGGTGACGTCGATGCAGGCGATATCATGGCTACGCCGCCGGGAATGCCCGCATTGTTTGCCGCTGAAATCGTTGCGCCGGAACACAGGGCTCCGACAATGGCTGCAACATTCTCAACATTGACGGCACGGTCAGCTGCGTCGGCAGCTTTCGTTGCGTCTGCACAGGTCGTGTCACCAACGACAAGTTCAATAGTCTTGCCATCCAGCAATCCGCCCTGCTCATTGACGTGTACCAAAGCCAGTTCGGCCGCACCGAGGATCGCCGGTGTCAGGCTTTCGATCGGGCCGGTGACGCCACCGAGGAAACCGAATTCACATCGGCAGCCTGTGCTGCGCCACTCAGTCCTGCCAGTGCGACACCGGCGGCTAGCGCCATTTTCAATTTTGGCAACATTCAATATTACTCCCAAATTAGTCGGGCCGATTTTTCGGCCCTTCCTCCGTATATACGGTCTCCTTCCCGTAATCTCACGGGAAGTTGGATGCAATCATAGCGAAACAATTGTGGCTTGGAAGCTGAAAATTCAAATATGCTATACAAGCCGTAGAATTCCGGAATGTGCCGCGCTGAAACCGGCATAAAGCCAGTCGCTGCAGGGTCAAATTCAGGCAACCCACAAGACAAGAAAGCACTGATCGGGTCGGTCTTGGACTTTTGGTTTCACGCTATTTGGCCGCAGGGGCAATGTTTTCCGGTCGCCTGTTGGTCAGATACACCCCCAGAACGACAATCAACGTTCCGACAACCATCGGGAGCGTCAATTGTTCGCCGAAAAAGAAAAAGGCCTGGATCGCAATGGTGGGCGGGACCAGATAGATCAATGATGCTGCGCGCGACACCTGTCCACGCCTGATCAGGTAGAGGAGCAAGGCAATTGCTCCGATCGAGATACCAAACACGGACCAGATCAAAGCCAGAATCAGCTCTGAATTCCAATTGATGTGCATATCTTCCATCAGCATGGCAAATGGAAGCGTGAATGCCAGCGCCCCGACATATTGCAGCGTTGCCGTTGTTCGCAGATCACCGATTTGCAGGTACCGCTTCTGATAGATTGTCCCGGCAGTCACGGCCGCCATCGATACAACGTTGACCAGGAGCGGAACCAATGCCGTGCCGATTTCGGACCATTGCAGGATTACCAGCCGCGGAACAATGGCAATCAGCAGACCGGACAATCCGCAACAGATACCAATCCATTGCTTGCGGGTCAGTCGCTCTCCAATCAGAAATGGCGCCGAAATCGCCGTCAATATCGGCTGCAGAGCAGCGATCAATCCGGAAAGCGCGGTTGGTAGGCCAGCGTCGATTGCCCACCAGATGCCGCCCAGATAAATACCGTGCAGCAGAACCCCTGAGAAAATCGCATGTCCCCATTGTGCCCGCGATGTTGGCCAGGCGGCCCGAAATGCCAGACAGATAACCAACAGGACCAGTGCAGCAACACCATAGCGAACGACAAGGAAAACCAACGGTTCGGCATGGGGGGTGGCAAAACCCGCAACAATCCAGCCGGTAGACCACAGCAGAACAAACAGCACAGGGGCCAGGCGATCAAGCAGCATATATGGAAAACCCTATGGGGGTGCGAGAAGGTGGTGGCAGCAGATTAGGCTTCAGGCCCACCATAGTAAAGTGAAACGGCATGTTCTGCTTCAGCAAAGAACAGCCAGCGTTCGACAAACAACCCGGCCATCAGAGACACAAAGGCAAACACCAGCCAAACTGTCGAGGCCGAAAGCATCCAGACACCAAACACGAACAAAAGCGGCAGCCCTGCCCCGAGCAAAACAGCAATACTCCTGAGTTTGGACGCATGTTTGCGGCCGATGACATGGACCATTTCACGGGTCAGATAGTTCTCGCCTGTATGGGGCCGTTCCAAAAGCCTGACCTTGCCGATCGCGCCAAGGCCTGTCGCCGTTTCCATCGTGGAACCGGACGCAGCAAGGCTGGATCCATGAGCGCGCTTCCACCAGAGATATTTGACAAGCCAGGCGATGAGGATGGCAAAAAAGGAAAGCCCCGCCGCCAGAGAACCAGGATGAAGGTGTCCGCCCAGACTGCCCGCCAGGACAAGGCCGCAGGCCAGAGAGAATGCAAGATAAGACAGCGGCGTCAGGCCGGTATGCCAATGGGGGACGGTCTTCAACTGCGCATAGATCATGGCCGTCGCATAGACCGTCAGCAGGGCGCAGATGGCCAGGGGAAGACCCAGCCAGAACAGTCGCTCACCGGTCACCATCCAGATCAAACTATAGATCCCGAAGAGAACCAGCGTTGTGACTGCGAGAATGCCCTCGCGTGAAAGCCACGACGAACGCCATTGCGAGAACGCCCGCCAGGCACGCTCCGGGCGCCCCAGATGAAAGGTCGAGGCGACCAGACCGGCAATCGCCATGCCGCCCGCCAGGGCGGGAATCAGAAAAGCTGACAGCAGGCCGCCCGGCAGCGGCATGCCCGCCCCGATCATGGCGATCAGGCCAAAACCTGCACCGGAAGTCACCGTGAAAAAAATGACTGAAATGGCTGGATGCATGTCAATCCTGCCCCAATTTTTCCAGCGCCCGGTCAAGCCAGCCAAGAAAACCACCGACTTCGGCCTGCACTGAAACCGGTGTGGTCGATGAACCGCAATCCGGTTTCGTCTTGGGACGAGGTGGCAGATATTTGTTGACCGGCGCCGTGCCCATTTCCGGCATCAGATCGAAGCCGCCACGCTCTGCAACCAGTTGCGACACATTCGACTGGGGATCGGAAAAATCACCAAAATGCCGCGCACCGGACGGACAGGTGCGCACACAGGCGGGCACCCGGTCTTCTTCGGGAATATTGTCATTGTAAATGCGATCCACGCACAGGGTGCATTTCTTCATGACATTTTCAACCGGATCCATTTCGCGCGCACCATAGGGGCAGGACCAGGCACAAAGTCCGCAGCCGATACACATGGATTCATCCACCAGCACGATACCGTCTTCGGAACGCTTGTAACTCGCACCGGTCGGGCAGACCGTCACACAGGGCGCATCGGCGCAATGCAGGCAGGATTTGGGGAAATGCACAATGGAGGCCGGTGCATCAGCAGGGCTGACTTCAAATGTATGGATCCTGTTGAGCCAGGCACCCTCGGGCTCTGCGCCATAGGGATCCACATCTGCCAGCGGCGCGCCATAGCCGCCGGTATTCCATTCCTTGCAATTGACAACGCAGGCATGACAGCCCACGCAGGTATCCAGATCAATGATCAGGCCAAGCGCTCTTTCGGTCGTTTCGGGCAGGCTTGTCATGTCCCCTCTCCCCATTCGCGACCGTACGTCAGCTTGTCGGCAGGCCGTCCCAGACCATCCTCCTGTGGTTCAAACTGCGGCAGGGAGACAGGATGGTCCTGTGGGGCTGCCTTTTCAATGCGCACACGCAGATCAAACCATGCGGCCTGCCCGGTAATCGGATCGGAGTTCGACCAGCGCAAACCATCGGCTTTGGGCGGCAGCAATTCATGGATGAGATGGTTCAGGAGGAAGCCCTTTTTGGCTTCCGGTGCATCGTCATCCAGGTTCCAGGCGCCCGAACGTTTACCGATGGCATTCCATGTCCAAAGGGTCTTTTCATTGACCGCCTCCATCCGCCGCACGGGAACCTTGATCCGGCCGTGATGCGACGTCACAAAGGCCCAGTCTCCATCGACAAGTCCGGCCTCATCGCAGATCGGGCCGGGCACATAGAGGGGATTTGCGCCGTGAATCTGGCGCAGCCAAGCATTTTGCGAACCCCATGAATGGTACATGGCGGCGGGCCGTTGGGTGATCGCGTGATAGGGGAATTCAATCTCGTCAAGCTGCTGGCCTTCAAAGGGTGGATACCAGATCGGGAGAGGATCGAAGGTCGCCTTTATCCGGACGCGGTGACTGTCCGGCGGCTGGCGTTTGCCGTGGCCCTCTGCTGCGAGTTGGAATTTGCGCAAGGGTTCGAGATAGAGCTGAAAGACATTTTCAACCGGCCCGTCCTGCAGACCCATTGCAATGGCCCAGTCTGTCCATGCCCTGTTGGCATGTTTGAAATAGTGCGCTTCATCCGGAACATGCGCTTCAAAGAAACTGCCATTTTCGATGTAACGAGTGATCTGTTCTGGGTTGGGTTCGCCACGGCCGTGCTGGTCACCGTTTTTGCCGCGCCATCCGGCGAGCGGTCCAACGCCGGGGCGACGCTGGTGATTAACCATGTAATCGGCATAGTCCTTGTAAATTGCGCTGCCATCTTCCCTGACCATGCCGGGCAGCCCCAGCCGTCCGCCCAGATCAAGCAGTACCGACTGGAAACCGCGGACATCACGCCCCTCTCCCTGTGTTGCCGGGTCAACGACCGGCCAGCGCAGTGAATCGGCCAAGGCCTCCGGCTCGGAAATAGGTCGGTCCAGGGTCGATATGCAATCATGGCGCTCCAGGTAGGTCGTGTCCGGCAGGACAAGATCGGCAAAGGCCACCATCTCGGAATTATAGGCATCCGAATAGATAATCTTGGGAATGCGATAGTCGCCGTTTTCATCCTTTTCCTGCAGCATCTTCATGACGCCGCCGGAATTCATCGAGGAGTTCCACGACATGTTGGCCATATACATGAACAGAACATCGACCGGATAGGGATCACCGGCACAGGCATTGGAGATGACCATGTGCATCAGTCCATGCGAGGACATGGGGGCATCCCAGCTGAATGCCTTGTCTATGCGTTGCGGTGTGACGCCATCGTCTTCCAGCAGCAGATCTTCGGGTCCACGCAAAAAGCCCAGGTGTGGCCCGGCAAGCGGTTCGCCGGGCTTGCAGCCCCCGTGCGGTTTGGGCTGACCATCGATGGGCCTTGGATAGGGCGGCTTGAAGCGAAATCCGCCGGGACTGTCGATGGAGCCAAGCAGAATCTGCAGCAGATGCAGAGCCCGGCATGTCTGAAACCCATTGGAATGGGCCGATATGCCGCGCATTGCGTGAAATGACACCGGGCGTCCGACCATCTTTTCGTGACGCTCACCCTTCATGTCGGTCCAGGGCTGATCGATGACGACCTCCCTTTCAAACGCTGCCTGGGCAATTTCGCCGGCCAGACGACGGATCTGCGATGCCGAAACACCGGTCCGTTCTGAAACGGCTTCCGGCGCATACTCGTCGCTGAGGTATTTTTGTGCGAGCAATTCAAATGCCGGTCGCGCCTTGCGTCCGTCCGGCAGGGTGACCTGTCCCTTGAGCGCCGGTTTTACTGCCTTGTCCTTTGAGGAAACGCAAATCTCCTCCTGCCGATCGAAAACCAGCGGTTCCCCGGCTTCATTGCGGGCAAACAATCCATGGTCTGCGGCCCCTTCGTTTTCCACCACGAGCCAGGGCGCATTTGTATAACGCAGCAGATAGTCAAGATCGATGCTGCCGGCTTTCAGGAGTTCATGCACAAGGGCCAGGATGAACAATCCGTCGGTGCCGGGCGTAATGCCAACCCATTCGTCAGCAATGGCATTGTAGCCCGTGCGCACGGGATTGACGCCAATGATCTTGACACCACGATCCTTGAGTTTGGCCAGCCCCATCTTGATCGGGTTTGAATCATGGTCCTCGGCCACACCGAAGATCATGAACAGTTCCGTCCTGTCCCAATCGGGCGCGCCGAATTCCCAGAAGGCACCGCCAAATGTGTAAATTCCACCGGCGGCCATATTGACCGAGCAGAACCCGCCATGGGCGGCGAAATTCGGTGTTCCGTATTGCTGTGCCCACCAGCCTGTCAGCGACTGGCTTTGATCGCGGCCGGTAAAGAAAGCCAGTTTTTTGGGGTCGCGCTGACGCACCTCTCCCAGCCATTCACTCGCCAGCGTGAGGGCTTCTTCCCACTCGATTTCCCGGAACGCACCCTTGCCACGCTCACCCACCCGCAGCAGCGGCTTTTTCAGCCGGGCGGGTGAATAGTGTTGCATGATGCCGGCCGAACCCTTTGCACACAGAACCCCGCGGTTGATCGGGTGATCGCGGTTGCCCTCAATGTAGCGGATTTTCGGCTGACCATCTTCGCCTTTGCGAAGATGGACATTGATGCCGCAGCGACAGGCGCACATGTAACAGGTGGTCTTGCGAATCTCGTCAGATACATGCGGTGACAGTTCCAGATTGTGTCCATCACCGCCCATATACACATTCCCTTGCATGCATTGACAACGCCGCAGCTGATCCCCGTCCCATATATATATTCATATGTTTATAGAACCGTCATCACCTCACGGACACTTGTTTACAAAATTCATCCCTTTGCGGGCAGGGCCAGCGCCGAAGAACACAGGGGACCAGCGGCTTGGATTTGCATCAGGTCATCAGCCGACCCATTGCCAATCTGACGATCAATCGAATTCATCGGGATGGCTTCCCGGCGGCAACCAGGCGCGCTTGACCCGGTCATGGACATCGGGTGTATGGGAGGAGAGCGCCGCATCCGTTTCAGCCTGAATTTCTTTCATCAACTTCATATAGGGTTGGTTTTCTGTGATCGGCAGGTCCGGATCATAAAGCCGCGCCAGACGCCTGATGGCATCACGGTCATGGTCGACATAGACCGTGACCAGCTTTTCAGCCTCATGCGGATGAACGCCGAAAGCTTCCAGTGAATAACGCGACGCACGCACCGCACTGTCGAATGTTTCACGCACAATGTCATTTGCCCCCGCTTTGTAGAGTGCATAGACATGCTCCCGGTTGCGGGCGCGCGCGACAATATGAATATCGGGCCGCTCGCGACGCGCATGGCTGACAATTTCGACTGCCCGATCCACATCATCAATGGCCACCACGAGCAGTTTTGCCTCCTGAAGGCCGGCTGAATTGAGCAGATCAGGACGTGACGCATCACCATAATAGGTCTGGATGCCGAATTTGCGGAACATGTCGATCATGTCTGCACTGACATCGAGCACCACAGTCTGGTATCCATTGCCTTTTAGGACGCGATTGATGACCTGACCGAAGCGCCCGATACCGGCAATGATTGCCGTTCCGTGTTCGGTGATCTCATCAGCCGGGCGTTGCTGTCCCTTGTCGAGTCGCGGCAGAATGACCCGGTCGAACAGAATGAACAATGCCGGAGTCAGCAACATGGAAAGCGCAACGACAAGCAGCAGAAGATCGGCAACCTGCGGTGGGATGACAGCATTCTTGGTGGTGAAGGAAAGCAGGACGAAACCAAATTCACCGGCCTGGGCAAGCGCCAGCGTGAACAGCCAGCGGTCTGCCCAGCGCATGGAGAAAAGCACAGACAGACAGAACAGAACCGCAGCCTTCAAAAGGATCAGCCCCACGGTCAGGCCGAGGACAAACCACAAATTGTCAAACAGCAGGGTAAAATTGATGCCCGCTCCCACGGTGATGAAAAACAGACCAAGCAAGAGGCCCTTGAAGGGTTCAATGTCACTTTCCAGTTCGTGGCGGAACTCGCTGTTTGCCAAAACGACTCCGGCCAGAAACGTTCCCAGCGCCGGAGAGAGCCCTACCAGCGTCATCAGGAAGGCAATGGAGACCACCAGCAGCAAGGCTGCTGCGGTGAATATTTCCCGCAATTTGGCCGCGGCAATATAACGAAAGAGTGGCCGTGTCAGAAAATGTCCGCCGGCCACAACCGCGGCAACCGCAGCGATGTTGACCAGGGCAATCTGCCATCCGACAAGCCCGGTCACCAGGCTCATTTCCGCGCCGTGATGCTCAGCGCCTGCCACGGCATCCGAGGCGTGTTGCGCCAGTTCCGGCAGGGCCAGAAGCGGGATCAGCGCCAGCATCGGAATGACCGCGATATCCTGAAACAGCAGTACGGAAAAGCCGGACTGGCCGCCAACGCTTTTCATCAGTCCCTTTTCATTCAAGGTCTGCAGAACAATGGCCGTTGAGGAAAGCGAAAAGACCAGGCCGATGGCCAGCGAAACGCTCCACGGCTGGCCGAGCGCCATGCTTGCGGCCATCACCAGCACGATGGTGACCGCAACCTGCAGGCCACCAAGACCAAGCAGCCTGCCACGCATGTTCCACAGGCTGCGCGGTTCCAGTTCCAGCCCGACCAGAAACAACATCATCACAACGCCGAATTCGGCGATATGCTGAATGCCCTGGGTCTCCGACCCGACCAACCCGAGAAGCGGTCCGATGACAATCCCGGCAATCAGGTATCCAAGCACCGAGCCCAGACCAAGACGTTTGGCAAGGGGCACGGCAACCACAGCGGCGCACAGATAGACAAAGACCTGAAACAGCAAGCCGGTCATCGCTTCACCCCGGTTTGCGCGGTGCGGCGCATGGGCAATGTTTCTGCCGAAAGCAGGCGCATCTGTTCGGCTGCCTCCATATCCAGCCGGTCATCGCGCAGCGCTTCAAGAAGGCGCCTATAGCCATCCACGTGGCGTGGCAGACGATCATCGCCTGCGGCGCTGTGGGCGGCGAACAGGGCATAGGGCGGCACGAAACGCAGACCACAAAGACTGGCCGTTTGTTCAATCGGCGCCAGCAGGTCGCGAAGCGGGAAATTGTTGCGCCCACCAACTCTGTAAAACTCTTCCGGCCCGCCGGTTGTTACAACGCAGGTGAAACACTTTCCTGCCAATTTGTCGCCGCCCTCGCCATAGGCAAAACCATATTCAAGCACCAGATCCTGCCACTCCTTCAAAAGGGCGGGCACCGAGTACCACAGGAGCGGGAACTGAAACACGATCACATCGTGATCCAGCAGGCGCTGTTGCTCGACTTCAATGTTTATCTTGAAACGCGGATACAGGGCGTAAAGGTCAATCAATGTTACATTGTCAACGCCGCTTGCCGCCTTTGAAAGGTCCCTGTTCGCCCGGGAATAGCGTTGCCCCGGATGGGCAAAAAGTACGAGTATCCTTTGGTCTGGCCGCACCACTTTTCCCTGTTCCGCTGGAACCTGTCCTGATTTCATTCATTGACGAGAGGTTCCAGGTTCTTGTTTTACGCGCGCTCTCAACGAAAACCGCTTCACACTGTTGCCGAAGCGTTCTAAAACACGGACTATCTTGTCCGTACCAGACCTTGTCAACAACAGGTAGTGCCGGAACAATCAATGCGCCTGTCAAAAGAGGCAGACCTGTCAGAGAAGGAGGAAGCAATGTGGCGCGGTGTCATTCCAGCAGTAACAACCAAATTCAATGAGGATTTCAGCCTTGACCATGCGGAAATGGAGCGTTGCTTTGCCCTGCAGATGGACGCTGGTTGCCATGGACTGATCGCCTGCGGCACCCTGGGGGAAGGCAATATGCTTTCTCACGAGGAGCGCATCGACGTCTTGCGCCTGTGCAAGAGCGCCACGGGCGACAAACCAGCCCTGCTGACCATATCCGAGGCCGGCACGAGAGAAGCCTGCGATCTGGCGAAAATGGCCGCATCGGCCGGAGCGGATGGCCTGATGGTCGTGCCTTCACCGATTTACCATACGGACCGCGATGAAACGATCGCCAATCTGAAGGCCATCGCCCAGGCTGGCGGTCTGCCGGTGATGATCTATTCCAACCGGGTCGGATATCGTGTCGACATCACGCCTGAGATGATGGTTGAGCTGGCAGAAGAGCCGCTGTTCGTGGCCATCAAGGAAAGTTCGGACGATATCCGTCGCGCAACGGAAATCTTCAATATGCTGGGTGACCGTTACGACGTTCTGACCGGTGTGGACAATCTGGCCTATGAGGCTTTGGCGGTTGGTGCTGTCGGCTGGGTCGCCGGTCTGGTCGTCGCTTTTCCGCGTGAAACTGTGGCGATCTATGAATTGATGCAGCAGAACCGCCACGCTGAAGCGCTGAAAATCTATCGCTGGTTCCGCCCTCTGCTGGATCTGGATGTCTCCACCTATCTGGTTCAGCAGATCAAACTGGCTGAACTGATTGAAATCAACAGCAATGACCGGGTCAGGATGCCGCGCCAACCGCTGAAGGGCGACCACCGCGCCCGTGTGGAGCGCATCATTCGCGATGCCATCGCCTGCCGCCCGGACCTCCCGCAATATTGAGCGCCCCATGGCACAGCACAGCTTCTTTTGCATTGATGGCCACACCTGCGGGAATCCGGTGCGTGTCGTGGCGGGCGGAGGCCCTCAGCTCGATGGCAACAGCATGCTTGAACGCCGGGCTCATTTTCTCGCCGACTATGACTGGATCCGAACCGGCCTGATGTTTGAGCCACGTGGCCATGACTTGATGTCCGGCTCTATTCTCTATCCACCCACACGCGCCGATTGCGATGTCGGCGTGCTGTTCATAGAAACATCCGGATGCCTGCCGATGTGCGGCCATGGAACGATTGGCACTGTCACAATGGCCATTGAGCACGGGCTTGTCACACCGAAGACACCTGGCGTTCTGCGGCTGGATACGCCGGCCGGGCTGGTCATTGCGGAATATCGGCAGGACGGTCGCTTTGTCGAAGAGGTGCGGCTGACCAACGTGCCATCCTTCGTGCATTCCACTGGATTGAGCGTGCAATGCCCGGGGCTTGGCGCACTCACCGTCGATGTTGCCTATGGTGGTAATTTTTACGCCATTGTCGAACCACAGGCGGGTTTTCGCGACATTGCCGATCACCGCGCCATCGACCTGATCGGATGGAGCCCCGGCCTGCGCGCTGCCCTCAATGAAAAATATCGGTTCATTCACCCCGAACATCCCGAAATCCAGGGGTTGTCGCACATTTTGTGGACCGGCGCGCCGACGCCATCCACAACGGGGCCAACCGCAACCGCCCGCAATGCGGTGTTCTATGGCGACAGGGCCATTGACCGCTCACCCTGTGGCACAGGCACCTCGGCACGCATGGCCCATTGGGCCGCACGCGGACAGCTGAAAACCGGTGACGAATTCATCCACGAAAGCATCATCGGGTCCATTTTCAAAGGCCGGGTTGAAGGCACTGCCCGGGTGGGTGATCACGATGCCATCATTCCCTCCATTGGCGGATGGGCGCGCATGACCGGCCTCAATACAATATTCATCGATGACCGGGATCCGTTTGCGCATGGCTTTGTGGTGAACTGAACCCGGCAAGGGATTTCCATTTCACTATGGTCCCACCGTGCTTGCGGCGATGCGGGCAAATATCTGGTCGAGTTCGCCAGCCAAGATTTGCAGGGCATTCTCACCCTCTTCAAAATAGGGAGAGAAAACATGGGTCGGCGTTTTGTAGGACAGGGTCGCCCCACCGTCAGGATTTTGAAAAACGTAAAAGCGTATGGGTGCCTCAATGCCTGCAGCCAGGCTTGCTTGCAGCATGCGAACGGCAAAATCATTGCGGTAGACACCAACAACACGGTTTCCGGGTATGTCTACCCCTCGGCTGCGCGCCCCCACTGAGGCGCTGGCCTGCGTGACGAGACCCATTTTTTCTGCCCTGATGGCCGCATCCAACCGCGCATTCAATGCGTCAAACGAATAGGCGCTCACATGCGCCACCCATCCGACACGGTCAAACGGCTTGCCTGTTTGCGCGGCGGCGGGAAGGCTCATCAAAAGACACAAAGCCATTGCCGCAAAGGTTGAAAGTGCTGATGGAACTGGCAGTCGGGTCATCATGTCTGTCTTTCCGGGCCTTGCCCCACTGTACAAAACAGATTCTCGTATCGAACAGACCGATGGGCGATGTCCAATCACGTCGGTTCACAATCTGTTTCGGCCCATGGCGCTGCTGCGCAGGCGCAGGTGTTTCCAGGGTGCACCGCCTGAAGCAGCCGCATTGACCAATAAAATGAACCTCACTCTTGGCAACGCTGTGCGGCGCTCTAAATTGATGGCTAGGTGTTGAAACCTGCAATTGATCGCTTAACGGGAGTAAAACGATGAATGAACACAGCTCAATTCAACGCAAGACCGCCAAGGACTTTCCGCAGAAACTGCTCGATCTCTATGACTATTATGCCCATGGGAAAATCACCAAACGGGCGTTTCTGGATGGCGCGGCGAAATACGCTGCCGCGGGGGTCACGGCAGCCATGCTGCTTGACCAGCTCTCCCCGAATTACGCCTTGGCCCAGCAGGTGGCACCGGACGATCCGGATATCGAGGCCAGCCGCGTCACGTATGATTCACCCAATGGCAACGGATCGGTGAATGCCTATCTGGTGCGTCCGGCCGGGGCAAAAGGCAAACTCCCGGCCGTGCTGGTGATTCACGAGAACCGCGGACTGAACCCCTATATCGAAGATGTCACGCGCCGCATGGCAAAGGCCGGTTTCATGGCTCTTGCCCCGGACGGCCTGACATCGGTCGGCGGCTATCCGGGCAATGACAATGATGGGCGTGACCTGCAGCGCACGGTTGACGGTGAAAAACTGCTCAATGATTTTTTTGCCGGTTTTGAATATCTCATTGCCCGCGAGGACTGCTCGGGAAAGGCCGGCGCGGTCGGTTTTTGTTATGGCGGGGGTGTCGTCAATGCACTTGCTGTGGCCTATCCGGAACTTGCCGCGGCGGTGCCCTTTTACGGGCGGCAGCCCGATGCCGCTGATGTCAAGGACATAGGTGCTGCACTGCTCATTCAATACGCAGAACTCGATGAGCGGATCAACGCCGGCTGGCCGGCCTATGAAGCCGCGCTGAAGGCCGCTGGAACGCCCTTTACCGTGCATATCTATCCGGGTGTCAATCACGGTTTTCACAACGATACGACACCGCGCTACGATGAGGCGACCGCGAAACTGGCGGAAGAGCGCACCGTGGCCTTTTTCAAAGAACATCTCATGTGATCACTGCAGCAACGCGCTGATCGGCATATGCTGCTCATGAATTTGCGGTGCCCGGCAGGATGAGCCTGTGTCAAAATTGGACACAGGCTCAATGACCATGCATAAAGATAAAGGAGAGACTGGGGACCCCAGATCCCCCATCGAAACGAACGTCGAAAGAGAACCTGCATGACCTACACTCCCAACGCGGATCGCTACGCCAATATGGTCTATAATCGTTGCGGCAACAGCGGCTTGAAATTACCGGCAATTTCACTTGGTCTTTGGCACAATTTCGGCGACGACACGCCGTTTGATACAAAACGGGATATTTGCAGGGCGGCCTTCGATCTGGGGATCACGCATTTCGACCTGGCCAATAATTACGGACCACCGGCCGGCAGCGCGGAACGCGCATTCGGGCAGATACTACGCACCGATTTTGCCAATCACAGGGATGAGTTGATCATTTCCAGCAAAGCCGGATACGGCATGTGGGAAGGTCCTTATGGAGAATGGGGCAGCCGCAAATATTTGATTTCGTCCTGCGACCAGAGCCTCAAACGGATGGGGCTCGATTATGTGGATATTTTCTATTCGCATCGGTTTGACCCGGACACGCCATTGGAAGAAACAATGGGGGCGCTTGACCAGATCGTGCGCTCGGGCAAAGCGCTTTATGCCGGCATCTCATCGTACAATTCGCAGCGCACACGTGAAGCAGTCGCAATCCTGAAGGATCTGGGCACACCGTGCCTTATCCACCAGCCAAGCTACAATATGATCAATCGGTGGGTTGAGCGGGATGGATTGAAGGATACCCTGAAGGAACTGGGTATCGGGTCCATCGCCTTTACGCCGCTGGCACAGGGCATGCTGACGAACAAATACCTCAAAGGCGTCCCTGAAGGCAGCCGTGCAGCGCAGCATAAATCGCTCAAACCGGAATTTTTGTCGGAAAAGGCCATCGACAATATCCGGCAGTTGGATCTCATCGCAAAACGCCGTGGTCAGACTCTGGCTCAGATGGCCATTGCCTGGGTGTTGCGCGACGGTGGCATCACCACGGCGCTGATCGGTGCGTCGCGGCCGCAACAGGTGGTTGATTGCGCCGGTGCAATCGACAATCTGGACTTCACGGCGGAGGAACTTGCCGAGATAGACACCTATGCCGACGAAGAAGGCATCAATCTCTGGGCAAAATCCTCAGCCGATTAATGTAAAATTCAACATCCAGATGTAAAACACACAGAAGGGCTCGGCGTTTTGCTTGCAATGCGCCAAATGGTTCCGAATAGGTGTACCAATTCGAGGAAATGGGGCAATTATGGCCGGTTTGCCTCGTTCGTTTGGTCTGTGTGTCTTGACACAGAGGGTGCGGGGATAAAGAGTTAAACTCGCAATGGGGATAATAACTGGCGCAGCCGGATCTGAGAAACAGCCGCATCATGGTCTGATGATGCAGGATGATCGGGACGCGTGAGAGGTGGAGATCAATTGGAGCGCAACCTTCTAAAATATATCTGGCGCCATTCGCGAAGTAAACAGATATGGATATTCATAGTTGTACTGGCAGCCATGCCAGTCTACTTCCTGATGTTGCAGTTGCCCAAGCTCATCGTCAATGGTCCCATCCAGGCGGTTGGTTTCGAGACACCCGAGGCCACGCAACCCTTTCTTTCGATCTCGTTGCCTTTCACGCAATATTTTACCGATCAGCAGATCATGCTGTTCGACGGCTTCCAATTGCAACGGCCATCCATGCTGGTGGTCTTGTGTATTTCCTTTCTGCTGGCCGTTGCCCTGAACGGCTGGTTCAAACTCTATATCAATACCTACAAGGGCAAACTCGGCGAAAGCCTGTTGCGCCGGTTGCGCTACGAGCTGTTTGATCGTGTGCTGCGCTATCCGATCGGCAAGATCCGTCAGGTCAAGCCGTCGGAGATTTCCAGCGTCATCAAGGATGAAGTCGAACCGCTGGGCGAATTTTTCGGAGATGCCTTTTCAGCGCCGGTCTTTCTCGGCGCCCAGGCACTGACAGGCATGACGTTCCTGTTTCTGCAAAATACCATGTTCGGGGCTATCACGCTTGGGATCGTGGTGTTCCAGGCGTGGATCATTCCGCGCCTGAGGCGGCGTTTGCTGGAACTTGGACGTCGACGCCAGCGGGCAGCGCGCAGATTGTCCGGTAGAATTGGCGAATATGTCCAGGGCATGGACGACGTCCATCTGCATGGCGTCACCAATCGTGCCCGGGCGAACATCTGGAACATATTGCGCGGCATTCTTGCCACACGCTTCGAGCTCTATCAGCGCAAGTTCTTTGTCAAGTTCATCAACAACTTCCTCATCCAGCTCCTGGCATTCATTTTCTACCTTCTTGGCGGTTATCTGGTGATTACCGGCCGGATGGATCTTGGTGCTTTGGTCGCATCGATTGCCGCCTACAAGGATTTGCCCGCACCCATCAAGGGTATCATCGACTGGGATCAACAACGTTTGATGAACCAGATTCGCTATGAACAGGCGGTAGAGGATTTTGCAGAAACCGAAATCGTCCCCTATGAGCGGCAGGTGGCAACAGACCAGGTCCTGTCGAATATTCAAGAGGGGTACAAACTGAGTAATATTACGGTGGTGGATTCGTCGGACCAGCCGGTGATCGAGTCCTTCTCGGCTAACCTGTCTCGGCATGAAGCCGTGGCCATTGTTGGTGGCAATGATTCCGGCGCCGAACAGGTTGCTGAAGTTTTGGGCCGATTGCTTCATGCGCGGTCGGGCTCCATTACGCTGGACGGAAATGATCTGGACAACATAGCGGAATCGCAGACGGGCCAGCGCATCGGCTATGCCGACAGCAATGTATTCTATGCCGGCGGCAGCATAAAAGCCACTTTGGCCGAAACATTGCCATTTGTCGGGAATGCAGCACCGGTGATCAAGAATGCGAGTTCGGGTGCCGATTTCTCGAACTATGAAAACGATGCGATGGTGAGTGCCGATGTCGACATGATCTACGATGTCGATGATCCGGTTTCCAATCCCTCCTGGCCCGATGACGCCTTCTGGCCGCACCTGCTTTCGGTGATGCGGAGCACCAGACTGTATAATGATGTTCTTGAATTTGGTTTGCTACGCACGCTGGACAGTGAGGGTGATGAAACGATCAAAGCCAGTCTGCTGGAAGCACGGCGGGAGTTTGCCGACGACAAATCAATCGATGAACTCAGCGGTGCAGTGGAATTTTTTGATCCGGAAAAATACAATCATCAACTGACAATCGGCGAGAACCTGATTTTCGGCACACCCCTTGATGCGCAATTCAACCCGGAAAACCTGCCGTCCAACAAGACAATGCTTGGCGTGCTCAAGGAAACAGACCTGATGTCTCAGCTGTTTGATGCGGGACGTGAGGTGGCTGAAAACAATGTGGAACTGTTTGGTGATCTGACCGAGGACAGCATGCTGCTGCAACGCACCGGCGGCCCCTCCCCCGAACAGATTGTGGCCATGAAACAGATGTTGGACCGCACATCCGGAAAGACGGTTACAACCGCTCCGGCAAATGATGTCACCACCATACTGGCACTTGCATTTGGCTATAGCGAAACGCAGTCTCGTTTCGGTGTGCTGGACGAAGCGCTGCAGACACAATTGCTCAATGCCCGCAAGAAACTTGCTGAAACACTGGGATCGCAAGGCAATGACTCTGTTGCATTCCTTGACCCTGCACGTTTCAATCCGTCATTGACGATTATTGATAACATTCTGTTCGGACGCATCGATGCCAGGCGGACAGGCGCCCGCGACCGGGTTCTCAATGCGATCAAGAAAATCCTCGAAGAACGCAATATATCCGAGACCATTTTCCGCATTGGTCTTTCCTACGACATCGGTGTTGCCGGCAGGAACCTGACAACCAGCCAGGCACAGAAACTCAAAGTCGCCCGGGCGTTGTTGAAGAAACCGGATATGGTCATCCTCAACCGTGCCCTTTCCGCATTGGATCCAGTGGAACGCAAGGCCATCATTCATGATATCCTGTCTCTGGGAAGCAAAGACGGGAAACGTCAAATGGGTGTCATCTGCGTGCCTGTCGACCTTGGTCCCTGGGATGATTTTGACCGCGTCATATTGATGGAAGGTGGCAGGATTTCGATTGATGGTACACCTGAGCAAGTCGCTCCACGCCTTGAAATGAGTAATGCATAATGATGGAACCGGAGATACTGGAGGGTCTTGATGAGTACACTTAAAGATGATGTGGCCATGCTGCGCAGGGTCGCACTTTTTTCAAGTGTCGACCCGAGTAAACTCAAACTGATTGCCTACACTGCATCACAGCGGGTGTTTGAAGACGGAGAGATGGTATTCGCAAAAGGTTCAAACGGGACCTCTGCCTATCTGATCGTCCGGGGTGAAGCCGAAATACTCGTTGAAAGCGGTGGCAAACAGGTCGTTGTGGCGGTGCATGGAAGAAATGCGCTTTTCGGTGAAATTTCCGCTTTCTGCGACGTGCCACGGACGGCCGGCGTGCGCGCGCGCGGCCAATTGTCAGTTCTGGAACTGAAGCGAGAAAACCTCATGGAACTCATCCACGAATTTCCCGAGGTTGCCGTTGAGGTGATACGCGAACTTGCCAGACGACTGGCATCGACAACCAGTGATCTGGCCCATGTGCTGGACAGCAAAGAGACATCCGACTGATTTCAGCCATGTGCTGATTTATACCCAAGATCGCTTGAAAACAGGATGCCGCCTTCGGCGCAAGTTCGGCATCATTAAAGGCGGTCAGAGGTTTGCAATATATGCAACACAGGCAACCACAGTGGCTGCGCCTTCCGGGCACGCCAGCCGGTGGCGCTGTGCCAATGATTCACTTCAATAGGGAAGTTCCAGGAGCATAAACAGCAAAATGATCACATAGGTCAGTTGGTGAACCAGCTGGTCTATGCCGTGGGCGATCCAGTAGGAGCGGGTGTGTGCATCGGCCTTGTGAACAAGACCGTGCCGCGCCTTGATATAGTCGGTCAGAAAATGAACGACAAACTCGAAGGCCAGCAGCATTGCCACGGTAACCAATGACAGGCCGCACAACAACAAAACCGGGAGTGTGCCGGCAATATGTATGGCCGCATGGATGTATCCACCGGGCCTGTTGAGGTGCGGTTTGTCAGCGATCATTGATCCCCACTGAAGGGAATAATCCGCTACAAAATGCTTTATCTGGAGGCCAGCCAGCGCCCACAGGAATACAAAATCCATCATTTTACCCTGGTGAGGAATTCACCTTCATCTGCCAACATGAATTGTCCAGCGCACTAGTGCAAATTATTTAGGCCCAAACAAGCGTTTTTGCTGCGGATAATTGCAAGAGCCGGTGCTCTTGTGAACACCGTGCAGACTGGAATGTCGTTTTTCTGCGATGGGCGATCTGTCCAATAGCTTAACTTGACAGGATGATCTGACGCCTTCAATTTGAATGGTCGAATGGCTATTGGGATTTCACATGACTCTTCGCGTGCTTTTTGTCGGCGGAACCGGCCAGATATCATTGCCCTGTGTTCAACAGGCTGTCGCGGCCGGACACGATGTCAGTGTCCTCAACCGGGGCAGTGGCAATGGGGAATTGCCCGGCGGCGCAAGACAGATCTCGAGTGACTTCCGTGACGACGTTTCCTACGCTGCTGCTGCCCAGGGCCACTATGATGTCGTCTGCCAGTTCATCCTCTTCGAACCGCAGGATGCACAGCGCGACGTGGCGCTTTTTGCTGGCAGGACCGGCCAATATATTTTCATATCGTCGGCATCTGCCTATAAAAAACCGGCGACCATTTTTCCGATCACCGAAGATGTGCCGTTGGGCAACCCGTTCTGGCAGTACAGTCAAAAAAAGGCGGCCTGTGAAACCATCCTGATGCATCAGGACGGACTGCCCGTCACCATCGTGCGACCGAGCCATACGGTGCGCACGCGCTTTCCAACAGCCTTTTCGGAAGGGGACACGCTGCTTGCACGGCTGATACAGGGCAAACCCGTGATTGTGCCTGGCGACGGCACATCCCTTTGGACCCTGACACGCGCAGAGGATTTTGCGGCGCCCTTTATTCGCCTGTTTGGCAAACAGGCAGCATTGGGCAAGGCCTTTCACCTGACATCCGACAATGCCTTTACCTGGAACACCATCTATCAGGCGATTGGCAGGGCGGTCGGCAGAACCGCAGAGCTTGTGCACGTGCCGACAGACAATCTGATCCGTTTCAATACCGATTGGGAAGGCCCTTTGCTGGGAGACAAGGCCCATTCGACCCTATTTGACAATTCCCGGATCCAATCCATCACCGGCGCCTTTTCCTGTGAAAGCGATATAGACAGGATCCTTGAGCCCGTTGCCAGGCATTGGCACGCCAATGGCGGCACGAACACGACACAGGCTTCCAGCGAACTCGATGCCCTGTTTGACACCATCATAAACGCACAAAAAAAGGTGCTGCCACAATCACCTAGTTTGTGATACGCGCCCTCAAGCAGGAGTGACGACAGGTGCACACAAACAACCAAGAGTGGCCCGGGCAAGCCGCGGCCTTTGATGTCCCGATTGCCAGGCGCTCGCCATTGCAGCTTGCGGCATTCGACCCAGGTCACCTTGCTGTCGCCAACAAGGCCATCTCGCAAACGCAGACGAATTCACCGGCCGAGGCCCACAGGCTGCTGTGCAGCCGCTACAAACCACATGATCTGAAATTGAGCAACGGCGCGGCAGGTTTCGATTTTCTCCATGTCAGCACACGAGTCAGTGCAGGCAGTTTGAACATTCTCAAATATGGCGCGGGCGTCACCATCGACCCGGATAATTTTGAGGATTTCTACATGCTGGAAGTGCCGCTGGAGGGTGGTGTCGATATTCGCATCAACAACCAGGATTTCAATTCGCGCCCCGAAGCAGGCCTGATCCTTTCACCCGGCCAACGTCTCGTCTCATTCTGGCGGCCGGGCACGACGCAATTCATGTTGAAAATCGACAGGGATTTTTTGCTGAAGCGCTGGAACCTGCTGACCGGCAGAGCGGAGAAGGTGCATCCCATATTCCGGACCAGCGTTGATTTCTCAACGCCCGAGGGCTGACGTATCAGGAACCTGATGGGCCTGTTGATGGAGGAATTTGTCCGTTTTGCCCATGATCGCGCCTGGCAGATCGAAACCTCCACCCTCTCGCACGCCGTGGTTGATGCCCTGCTGATGAGCATAGAACACGACCAAACACCCCTGCTGCCCAATGCCTCGGCCAATATCCTGCCAAGACACGTGCGCGCCTGCACCCGTTATATCTCGGAAAATCTGGCCTCCCCGGTTTCTGTCGCCGAATTGGCAAAGGCCGCCGATGTCAGTGAACGGTCCGTTTTCGAAGGCTTCCGGCATTATCTGAGCGCAACGCCCATGCAATATGTGCTGGAGACCCGTCTCATGAATGCACGGCAAATGTTGCTATCGGAAAAAACCACGGTTGCAGCAGCGATGAAGCAATGCGGCTTCCGGCATGCCGGGCGTTTTTCAAAATATTATATGGACCGGTTCGGGGAATATCCTTCTCGCACGGCCAAAAAATAGGGGTGTGCTTACGGCTTGCTGGTCAGCTTTGCCTATAAAATGACCAAAACCGAGAGATCTGCCAACCTCCCAAACGGTGAGAAGCGGTTGTTGGTTGAAGAAATCGCTAGGTAATCAGGACACCAAATCACTAGAGCGCATGGCTGACCGCTGTACGCAAAGTCCAACTAATACCAACCTGCACTGATTAGAACTCATGAGCCCATCCGCGGTGTCCGATGGACATGATGCGCCCGGGCTGGCCGATCAGCTTGTTCCAAGCATAACAGCAATGATCGACGATCTCGTTGTAGGATT
>Ga0208648_1000265_pt1 | contig 55922 bp, 49 predicted proteins | sample AntAceMetag02UKL_FD_184772 | JGI IMG/M metagenome (GOLD analysis project Ga0208648, IMG submission 184772) | Saline lake microbial communities from Ace Lake, Antarctica - Antarctic Ace Lake Metagenome 02UKL (SPAdes) (version 2) | ecosystem: Environmental > Aquatic > Non-marine Saline and...
ATGGCTATTTCAGGGCCATTGCAAGGGGCAAGGGGCAAGGGGCAAGGGGCAAGGGGCAAGGGGCAAGGGGCAAGGGGCAATGGCCAAGAGGCAAGGGCAGGGATGCATTCCGGTGCGCCACTGGCAAACGGGAACAGTTCATCAATTCAGGAAAAAGACAAGGAGTGGAATCGGGGCGATCGCCAAGGCAACGGTCGCAAGGAAAGCCGGAAAGGAAAATAATCCGCTGACCCCGGCTGTAAAGGCTATGCCGCCACCGCCTCCAATAATCGAATTCCCAGGCAGATTGAGCAGCACCATGATGGCCAGATAGCGAAACCGCAGCAACGCTGGTACAAATTTTCGCGGCGCGTTTGTGGTCAGCAATGCAAGCCGCTCTTTGCCGCTCAGAGGGATCAACTGCGCAATGAGACGATGGGTTCGTTTAAGTCCCAGATGACGTGCACCGGCCGAGATGAGGGCCAGCGGCACATAGCGGCCGACCAGAAAAGCAATGAGCAATGCGGCAAGCATGCAGAAATAGACCAGCAGCGCGATCCGACCACCAAACATCATGATCAGGCCGAGCCCGATCTCGGCTCCGGGGACAAATGGCAGGGCCGAGGCCAGAATGAAAATCATTGCCGTGACCATGATCATGACATTGAGCATGGGTTCATCAGCGGAACCGGCCTCGAAATTGATGAAATCCAGAACCCAGTGCCCGGCAAACCAGCCACCCGATAGCAGCAATATATAGATCGCTACAACAAGCAGCATCGGGCGTTTGCCGGTTGCTTTCATCTGGTGGGCCGTTCTGTCGTTAATTGAGGAGCTGCAAAGTGCTTCCGAACAGGTGTGAAACACTTATCCGAACGAACGTCAGCGTCAGATGCGATGATACCCGCAGAAGAAAGGCCGTGCAAACCCAATCCACTGCAAGCCTTATTCAAGGGGGCAGCTTGCGCAAAATGTACTCATGGCAGAAAGCAGAATGCTTTGCTGCGGTTTATCGCGACCCCATGCGCGATGACAGATATTCTGATTTCTTGGTACCAAAGGTTCTTGCAGGGCGACGATTTTCCGTGCTGAGTGTACCCTCGTGCCGGTGTGTAAATGCAATGGCCTCGTCAGCGCAAACCGCTTGCGAATGGACGAAACCCTGCACGATATTACAGCCGATTTCCTTGAGCAGGCTCAGTTCCGCCTGGTTTTCAGCACCTTCTCCCACCACTTCCATGTTCAAGCCACGCCCCAGCGCAACCATACCTTTGAGCAATTCCTTCGAGCGAACCGAGGTTGCCGCACCACTGACGAAAATACGATCGATCTTGAGCCTGTGGAAGGGCAATTGCGCAAGATATCCAAGTGAAGAATAGTCGGTTCCGAAATCATCCAAAGCCAGACTGACGCCCAGGCTGCAGAGATCCTTGAGAACATTGCGCACGCGCCCTTCACCGTTATCTGCAAGCAGACTCTCGGTAAGCTCAAGACACAACAGGGCTGGTGGAAGACCTGTTTCATCCAGAACTGCGGTTACGTCGAAGACAAGATCGGAATGCCATATCTGAGCGGCGGAAACATTGACGGAGATTTTCCGGCGGGGTTCTCCGGCATCAAGCCAGGCTTTCGCCTGCTGGGCAGCCTCCCGCAGGATCCACACACCGAGGTCACAGATCAGATGCGATGTTTCTGCAATCGGTATGAATTCCGATGGCGAAACCATGCCCAGTTCAGGATGGTTCCAGCGCATCAGGGCTTCAAAACCACATACCCGTCCTGTCGCCAGATCGATTTGCGGCTGATAGTGAACTGACAGCCCTTTGTTCTTGGTGATTGCAATGCGCAGGTCGTGGGCAAGTGCTATCTTGTGCTGCGCCGAGGCCTTCAATCCCTGATGAAAGAATTCGAAGCAACCACGACCATTTTCCTTGGCTTCATAAAGTGCCAGATCGGCATTGCGCAAAAGATCGGTATAGTTGAACCCGTCACCCGGTATCATCGCGATGCCGATGCTGGTACCCACAATGACATCGCCTCTTTCCAGTTTGAAAGAACCCGACAGGGCCGAATTGACACGATGAGCCAGTTCCACAATATCCTTCCGCCCGTCGGATTGCGGGACCACAATGGCGAACTCGTCGCCGCCTAGTCGGGCAAGGAAATGGTCGTCTTCAACGATACGCGCAAGCAGGCAGCTGACTTTGCCCAGCAATTCGTCACCTGTGGCATGGCCCAGTGAATCATTGACTTCCTTGAAACGGTCAAGATCCAGCAGCAGGAGGGCCCCATTTGACGGTGTTGCTGTATTGGCGGCGAGAACCGTGTCCAGTTCCCGGTGAAACAGCACCCTGTTCGCCAGACCTGTAAGCGGATCATAATAGGCCAGCTTTTTCAGTTGTTGCTCTGCCTGTTTTCTCTCGCTGATGTCCTGAATGGTGCCGAAGAAGCCGATCGTTTCACCATCTTCATTGGCAAGTGTTTTGCTGGTTACAACGAAATCACCCAAAGAACCGTCGGCGCGTTGCGCTCTCACATCAACGCTGCGGATACTTCTGGTTCGCAAAACCTCGGCCTGCGCCTTGAGAACAAGAGCTGAATCATCATCGCAGTACAAGGCAATGACGGCTGCATAGGTTGGCTGAAAGCTCTCCGGATCTTGCCCCATCAGAGCATAGGTCTCCGGAGACCACCAGACCATATCATCGCCCAGCTTGTAACTCCAGTCACCCACTTTGCCGATTTTCTGCGCTTCAACCAGTTGTTCAGAACGAACCTTGAGTAATTTCTCAGCTTGGGCGAGTTGTTTCTTGCGCGTTTCTTCGGCAGTCACATTGGACCCCGTGCCCCGAAAGCCAATGAACTTTTCGTTTCTGTCATACCTTGGTGTCCCGCTGGTGGTGAAGTAGAAAACTTCGCCATCCGGTTGGGGCATGCGTATCAGAAAATCCTTGAACGGCTTGCGAATCTCTCCCTGAGGCGGATCGAAAAATGCGCGCCAGGCAGGCATGTCTTCTTCGTGGGTGGGAATATCGAACATGACCTGGCCCACAAAGTCGACCGTATTGATGCCGGTGCTGGTCTCGAAGCTGTCCGTGACGTAGACAAGCCGATGATCCTTGTCTGATTCCCAGCACCAGTCGGATGCGCTGTTGGTAAAATCGCGAAAGCGTTGTTCGCTTTCTGCAAGCCTTTTTTTGGCCCTGTGCTGCTCCGTGATGTCTTTGTGAACCGAGACCCAGCCGCCATTTTCAAGCAGAGATATCGTGAAATTGATAATCCGGCCGTCCGCCAGGCGCCATATCAGGTCCTGGTTTTTGCTGATGGGTATCGACTCGAGGATCTTGTGGGCCGTGGGCAGGATTTCCGGGTTTTTGAAAATACCCTTTTCAATTGCAAAATTGACAATCTCGAGAAGGTGAACGCCCTGCTTCACACTGTCTGGAGGCAGGCCATACATGTCGGCGTAAAGCTGGTTTACGACAACCAGCCGATTGTCACTGTCGAACATGGCGAGGCCATGCGGCATGTTTTCAATGGCACCTTCAAATCGTGCGCTTTGTTCCCTGACTTCCTGTTCGCGTTCCCAGTCCTCGGTGATATCACGGTCAGCCCCAAGGAATTTTGGATCGCCGTTGCTATCGACGTGATAATTGCATGTTGTCTTGATGCGTCGCACAGTGCCGTCCGGCTTTACAATCCGGAACGTATTTTCAAGCCGTGTCCTGGACTCCATGGCCATGAAGGCCTTCAATTGAACATCCTCCGCATCGTCGGGATGCAGTGCTTTTTTCCACATATCCAGCGGCACTTCCGTGTCTCCGTGGATCGGAAACCCATACATTTCAGCCAGCGCCCGGTCGCACATGAACCCACCGGTCGTAAGGTTTATTTCCCAAACCCCGACGCCACTGGTCTGCAGCGCGAGTTCATGACGGCGCGTCAGAACCTCAACGGTCTTTTCGACCTCCTTGTATTGTGTAATATCGGTATCGGTGCCGCTGTATTGGACGGCCTCGCTGTCGTTTCCCGCAACCAGAGCCCTGCCGCGGCTGGAGATCCAGATCCAGCGTCCATCCAGACGCTGTTCACGGTATTCGAACGCGATCAGATCCGTTTTGCCCGATGTATGTTCGTCGACGTATTTGCGAACCCGGTCCCGGTCGTCAGGATGCACCCGGGCCAGCCAATCTTCAGCTGTCTCGTCGACATCTTCGTTCGCGGCGAAACCGCGCATCCGTTTCCAGCCTTCGGAGTAGAAGTGTTTTTCTTCGGCAGTATCAAAAATCCATATGCCATGTTCTGCGGCTTCGACCGCCTTGCTCCAGATGTCAGTGGAACGCACATAGGCATCGCGCTCTTCGATGAGTGCATCAACTTCAAATATCTGGACAATCCATTTTTCATCAACCTGGGTTGCGGATTTGACACCCCAGAATATGGATCCATCGGATCGCTCAAATTGCTGCGGTGATTTCAGCTGCGGCCATGTCGTTGCATCAAAACCCGTATGGTCCTTGGTTTTCGCCAGTATGTTTTCAATGGAGATGCCATGCATGTTCTGCGGGTCAAAACCCCATGCCTCAACCCCAGCGGTATTGATGGAAAGGATGTTGAAGTCATTGTCACAAACGATCGTCGGGGTAGCAAGTGCATTGAGGCTGACACCAGTGCTGCAATCGTCATCAATCCCTTTGTCTCCGGCATTATTCATAGCAGATATTCACTAACTCGCCTTATGAAAATACTTTTGGACACGTGTCCCGCGAGTAGAATATTAGCCATTCAATCGTTAATACTTATACAATAGGTAACCTTGCAGTCGATCCATTATCGCTTCTGCTTAACGCAGGCTGCAAAAAGCAACGATGGCTGCAATCTCGAGCCGCTGAAAACGTTCTACACGCTCTGGCGCGTAATAATTCGCCCTGTTGAGGATGTTGACCGTACCCAAAAATGAACCAGAGAGTTTGATCGGCATATTGACGGCTGAGCCGCATCCCAATGATCTGATCAATTGGTGGTCGGGGAATACTTTGGCAATTTCGTCCGGTGAGTTGGCTATGAATATCTTGCCCTCACCAAGGACAAGACGGGTCCAGTCGTTTGCCGTCACATCCTTCAATCCAGAAACAGGATAGGCATCGGGTTGATTGGAATAGATGCGTTTTGCTTTCCCGGTGGCCGCATCAAAAGTCGAGCAGGAGCAGATGATAGCCCCGACCTCCTGCTGAACAAGCGTGTTCAATGCTGCAAATATCTGCTGTGAATTGCCATTTGCGGCAACGGATGCAAACGCCCTGAGATCCATCAGCCTATCCTCCTATAAGCCGCAGACCGCGGTCAAAACTGGTCAGGGACCTTGAGCTTTTTTCGCCGATCAGGACATCATCTTCGATGCGCACGCCAATATCATTGGCGCGATAAAGGCCCGGTTCGATTGTCAGCAAAGTCCCTGGAACAAGCCGCGCGTGATTGCCGATCATCACCTGTGGCGCTTCGTGGACATCCAGACCAAGGCCATGGCCCGTCTTGTGGAGGATCATGTCTCTATAGGCCGACTTGGCCAGAACATCCGTGACGGCAAGGTCCAGGTCGTGGGCTGACAGGGATGGGCCGGCGATTTCACGCCCCTTTGTATTGGCGGCAAGCACGGTGTCATAGATTGCCGCATGTTCGTCGCTGGCATGCTCACAAAAGAAGGTTCGCGTGATGTCGGCATTATATCCTTCGAAGGAAGCGCCGAAATCGATCAACAGCGGATCGCCCGCCAGCAGGGGCGTTTCATCAGGAGACCCATGCGGATTGGCAGCTTTTTCGCCTGCCAACACGATGGGATCAAAGGCAAACCCGTCTGCGCCGTTGGCCAGCATACGCATTTTCAGTATATTGCAAATGGCGCGCTCGCTCATCCCGGTTCGCACCTCATCCAGCGTTTCGGCGAGAGCCGTTTCGCTGATCTCGATGGCGCGTTCCGTGGATTTTATCTCTGCACTGTCCTTGGACACACGCAATGCGTCCAATACAGCCCCACCCCTTGCGATGGCATCCTGGCCGTAATGCTGTCGCAAGGCATCAGCCTCGAAGAAACGCATTCTTTGTTCTTCAACGCCGATCCTGGCTGAACCCAATGCCACGGCAGCATCCGAGAACGCCGTTTCGTATCCATCGCTGTCCTGCCAGTAGAACGTCGTGGCATCGGGAAAGGTCTCTGACCATTTGGTGCGCTCAAGCTCGGGCACAATGCCCAAGACGTTACCATTGGCAGCCACGAACAGGAGCGTTGGTCGCTCCATCAGGTGAAAGTGAAGGCCGGACAGATAGACAAAATTGGCACCCGGCACGACTGCAATGGCATCCAGATGCTGTGCTGTCATGAGTTGTACAAGTTTTTGGCGCCGTTTCGCAAAATGGTTCATTTTCACACTCCCGATGAAAAATTTGGTGTTGTGATATTCATGTCCTGTCCATATTTGGGCCTGAGCGCCCGCACGATGATCTCGCCTTCGGCCATGATCATCGCTGTCATGATCTCATCCGCATCATCAACCCTGCCAGTGCGGATACTGGCGACCAGAGCGTTCCAGTCATCCGATACCTTCTGAAGATCATCCTGGTTCGCATTCGGGTAGTAATGCAAAATCCTGGTTCGGATACCGGCATCCAGAATATTGTTGAAGAATTTCTGTTGAAATTCGTTGCCGGACAAGGCGCCCAGACATCTGCGTAACTCCAGATCAGCGCGCAATGCCGGCTTGGCGTTGGACGCCTTGATCGTCGACTGGACCAGCGCGAGCCGTCTTTGCAGATCAGCCTCGTCGCTAAAATGGCTGTTCAGGGCCGCTGAGCGTACCACAGCACGTGAAAGGATCAGATAGGTGTCGAGATAGGCCCCCGTGTTGTCCAGAAGCAAGGGCGCAACAATTGTCGTGCGGTTGGGAAGAAATTTCACAAGGTCATCGCCGGAAAGCAGCAGCAATGCTTCGCGAATGGGTGTGCGCGATATCTTGAATCGCTCTGCCAGCGCGACCTCGTCAATCGCCGATCCCGGATCAATCCGGAGCCACAGAATATCCTCGCGCATTGATTCGTATACCTGAAGAGAACCGCGTCTGTGCTTGCGGCTTTTTTCGGCGATGTCGGTGCTTTCGGAGATTGTATTCACGGTTTGCGGTCCAATAATTTCATAAAAACTCTTGTATTAAGTTTGCATTATAGTAGGCTCATGTCCACGGAAATGTGAGATACGCCTATTTGAGCCTAACCATCAGGGAGTTGTAAAAATGCATAAAACATTGAAATTACTCGGTATAGGGGTGGGGATTGCTTTTGCACTTTCCTCCGGTGCGGTCGCGCAGACCAAGAAAATCGCCTATTTTGCCGCTGCTTCGCAAAATGGTTTCAACCAGGCAACCTATGAAGGCGTGGAAGCAAAGGCTAAGGAACTTGGCTATGAAACCGCCATTTTTGATGGTCAGTTCAAGGCCGATGTCCAATGGTTTGCATTGGAGCCCACAGCGGGCGGCTGGGGCGGACGCGCCGACAGCGACGGAACAAGCGCCCTGATCAATCTGGTCAATGGTGGTTTTCGGAACATCCCGGCCGAAGTCTATGAGACAAAGTTTCCGGTCAGGCTCGAGGAATTCTCGATCCGCGCAGACAGCGGCGGTGCAGGTCGCTATCGCGGCGGCTGCGGTGTCGTGCGGCGCTACAAGATGCTGGAAGGTTGCTATTCAGCCCTGTGGTTCGAACGATCCAAAACGCCGGCCTGGGGCCTCAATGGCGGCGGCGATGGCGCCGGACCCTATATAGAGATCACCCTTCCCGACGGCTCTACCGAACATCCTTTGAAAATGCGCGCCCGGGCCTTTGAGGCCGGTACGGTCTTTCAAACGATGACCGGCGGCGGGGGCGGCAATGGCAACGCCAGGTCCCGTCCCTTTGACGAGGTCCTGTCCGACGTGCGGCAGGGCTATGTTTCCCGCCAGGCGGCATGGGACGTTTATGGCGTCAGGATCAACGATGACTTGCAGGTGGATATTGCCGCCTGTGAGCCTCGGGTCTGACAGGGCGGGCAAATGAACACCTACGCAACAACAGTGCCAGCGATCAGAGCCAAAGGCATTGGCGTTGCGTTCGGTGGCATCTCCGTGCTGCGTGATGTGACGCTTGATATCATGCCGGGCGAGATTCATGGATTGATCGGTGAGAACGGCGCGGGCAAATCGACCCTCGGCAAGGTGCTGGGAGGTTATTATTCCGCTTCAGCCGGCGCCCTTGAGGTTTTTGGAACCCGGGCGCATCCCTGGAACCCGCCTGCTGCCCTGGCACGCGGAGTGGCTATCATGCATCAGGAACTGCAACTGGTCCCGGATCTGACCGTTGCCCAGAACGTGTTTCTGGGCATAGAGGAACACCGTTTCTGTGTCCTGAAAACCACAGAGGCAGCGCGCCTTGACGCCCTCATGGCATCCAGCGGCTTTCAATTGCAGCCCAATGCCGTCGTGTCCACGCTGCCAATCGCCGATCAGCAGAAAATCGAAATCCTGCGCGCCCTGGCCCGCCATGCCAAGGTCATCGTCATGGATGAGCCCACATCATCTCTTTCCAAGGGTGAAATCACACAATTGCACGAGGCCATGAAAGCGTTGCGCGATGAAGGCCGCACGGTGATCTATGTGTCGCATTTCCTCGATGACATCATGGAAACCACCGACCGTGTGACCGTTTTGCGAGACGGCGCGCTGGTGGCGACAAAGATAACGGCGCAGGAAACAAAATCCAGTCTTGTTTCCGCCATGCTGGGCGACGGAAAGACTGAAACGCCCTTTCCGCAAAAGAAGATACCAGCCAACAGGACAGCCGCGCTGCAGGTTACCGGCATTGCCAGCCGCAACGGTGCCAACGGGGCGACATTACACGTCAACAAGGGTGAGATCGTCGGACTGATCGGCCTTGTCGGCAGCGGACGCAGTGAAATTGCCCGGGCAATCATTGGCGCAGACCCGGCAACCTCCGGAGAGGTTGTGCTGGAGGGTGCAGTCTACGGCAAGGCATCCGTTGCAAAGTCCAATGATCTGGGCATGGTCATGGTGCCGGAGGACCGGCGCAAACAGGGTCTGGTAATGACCATTCCCGTTTGTGCAAACATGACCTTGCCCCATCTGTCGCAATTCTCGCTGGCAGGCATCATCCGGTCTGGCCTGGAGCGTCTGCGCGCAGGCAAGCTGATCGATCATTTCAGCGTTCGTCCTGCGGATCTGGATGGCAATATTTTGAACTATTCGGGCGGCAACCAGCAAAAGGTCCTGATCAGCAAATGGCTGATGGAAGATCCGCGGATCATCCTGCTTGATGAGCCGAGCCGCGGTGTTGATGTGGGCGCGCGCGAAACAATTCACAATGCCATCGCGGAACTGGCTGAAAAGGGCGCTGCTGTCCTGCTGATTTCGAGCGAAATAGAAGAGGTTCTGGGGCTTGCGCACCGTGCCTATCTTGTTGACCGTGGCAGGATCGTTGAGGAAATCGATCCTGCGACAAGCGACGTGGCGGAGGTCCTGGCTGCGCTGTTCAGGCACCAGGGCACCGGCAAACTGGAAGAAGCTTCATGACATTCGTATCACTCACCCGGTTTTTTCAGAACTATGCCGTTTTGATCATGATCATTGTCCTGATGATCGTGCTGAGCCTGATGTCTGACAGTTTCCTTACCATTCGCAATCTGTTGAACATTCTCAATCAGAACGCGCCATTGGCGATCATGGCCTCGGCCATGACATTCGTCATCATTGCCGGCGGCTTTGACCTCTCCGTCGGGGCAATTTTCGCCATGGGCTCAGTATGCTCGGCCTGGCTGGCGTTGAATGTCGATCCCTATTTCGGACTGATGATGGCCCCCGTCGTCGGCCTTTGTCTGGGGATGCTCAATGGTCTGGCAATCACATTGCTGCACGTGCATTCCTTCCTCGCCACCATTGCGACCAGCCTTATTTTCAAAGGCGTTGCTGTGGTGATTTCCGATGGCCGACTGATTCCCGTGCGCATGGCGGAATTTACCTGGCTGGGGCGTGGCAGTTTCGGCGGCGTCTTTATTGCGGTCTGGGTCATGATCGCCTTTGCGCTGATCCTGACATTCGTTCTGACCCGCACGACCTATGGCCGCAAGGTGCTCTCCGTTGGCGGCAATGAAGAAGCATCGATCCTGTCGGGCATCCGCACCAACCGCATCAAGATATCGACCTTTGCTCTGGCAGGTCTTGCGGCAGGCCTTGCCTCGTCCATTTCGGTGTCCCGCATCTCGATGGGGCAGGCGTCAGCCGGTGCCGGCATGGAACTGCAGGCCATTGCCGCGGTCATCCTGGGGGGCACCAGCATCTATGGCGGCTCGGGCGCGATCTGGCGCAGCGTCGCCGGCGTATTGTTGCTGGCGCTGATCAACAACGGCTTCAACATTCTCAACGCCGATCCGTTTTATCGCGACCTGACAACCGGACTGATCATCCTGGCGGCCATCGGCATCAGCGCTGCCGGAAAGCGGCGGTAGGGCCAGACAGGATGATCGCGCCGGACTTTATTCAGCGGAGGCTGTATCCAGCGCAATTTCGCGTGACTGATCATAGTGATCAAGCGCCACTTGAAGGATTTTTGTTTCCACACGAGTGGTTGGCTGATTGAGGATATCAACCGGGATATCCAGCTTAAGCGCGCTCTGTCCGTCGACAGCATTTTCCGGGCTGCGATAGCAAAGTTCCGGGATATACAGCAGGAAACCGCTGTGTTCGAGCCGGACAGAGCCATAGGCCTGCGCACAGGTTTTTTTGACGTTGGATGCGGTCACATTGCCAACAATGGTGGCATTGCGCAATCTCTTCAGATTGGATGCAACCTTGATCGCATTCGAGTGACTTCGTGGTCCAACCAGCACATAAATTTTGCCCTTGTAGTCCGGTTTGCCGAAGGAATTCATAGACATTGGCGCACGGCGTATACCGTTCCTGGATCTGATTTTTCTAAAAAAGCGTACATTTTCCTTTCTGGCATTCATTGCCTGATCATCATTGAACTCGAAATGGGACGGAGGTTTTCGGGAGATATTCTTGAAAATCACCTCACTGCTCAACCGATGCGCGCGCGGCAACAGGAAAGCCAGCATGAATTGCACTGTCCCTGAGTATCCGCCAGGACTGCCTGTAAGGTCCAGGACGAGTGCATCGGGGTTTTTTGTAACGATGTCGCGCATGACAAGTTCGATCCCTTCCCGGGACTCGGAAATAGGCTTGAAGTCTCCAACACGCAAATATGCAAGGTTTCTGGGAATTGAGAAATAGTAGTCCAGGTTGGCTTTCCCCATGGATGGATCAAGCAGGCGATGAAAGAATTTGTGGGCCGAGTATCCCAAGTTTATATTCTGCCAGCGTGTTCTGTAGAACCATTTCGAAATGGTGGTGTTAACATATGATTTAAGGGACTCTATCTCTAATTCCTTGGGTGCCGATTCCTGCGAATTCCGATATTTCATCCGATAGATTTTCGGGTTTCCGACGACGGCATTGAATATATGGCCAGCGGTCGGCAGCGAGTCGAACACAAAAAATGTGCCGTTCTGGTAGCAACCATCAAAGGGCATCCGCCTGACAATTTCCGAGGCGATGAATGATCCTTCAATGCTATTGATTTCCAATACTTCGACCTTGCCATCCTTGCTGTTCAATTCGGCATAAAGCGTGCCGTCATGGATAACCAGCGGCTTGGTGAACAAGGGCCATCCACCTGGCACACGCCTGGAGTCGCGTTTACTCTTGACGATGTAAGTGTGCTCATCACAGACGGCGCCAATCAATTCGGTCAATTTCAGATAGGCATCATCAAGACTGTTGGTGTCAGTTGACGATGCGATCAGCCTATCGCGGAGCGCCTTCAGTTCTTTGGCGCTTTTGTGTGCGGTGAAATTGGGTTGAATCTTTTTCAGCAATTCATAGGCATTGCTCAGATCTGCGTTCAGCTGTTCCCGGGTAAGCTGCGGTTGGGTTTCTGACTGTGCGGGATTGGCATGCAGACCAAGACTGAAAACCATGCAGAAGACAAACAGCCATTGTGGCACGCGCCACCTGTCTGGAGAGAAAATGGTCATCACGGTGAAGGCCCTTTTTGCAGTCCGACGTTGCGGTGAACAAATGGATTGATCTCAAAAGCTGTATCACAGCTTCTTCCGGTGATGAAGACGCGCGGAGCGTTTGGCAAGCCGCAACGCCTCTGGCCTTAACTGGTTTGATGTCGGGGCCATTGTCGCTTCTGCAAGTTCTTGGCCTAGGTTTCGCCAAGCAGTTGATATGTCACTTCACCCACCCTTGGCATCTTCCAGTAACTTCGTCGATGAACCCGATTCGGAAATTGTCACGCGGTTTCGGCCTTGTTCCTTCGCTCGGTAAAGCGCTTCATCGGCGGCTGACAGAATATCATCCAGGCCACTTTTGCCCTCTGCGCCGGCGCAACCAATTGACACCGTTATCGGGCCATATATATCCGTCCATCCTTCGATGGGGGTGGCCTCTATATTCTGCCGGATTTTTTCTGCTACCCGTTGCGCTCCTACAAGTGAGGTGTCCGCAAGCAGAACCGCGAATTCCTCGCCGCCAAGCCGCCCGGGCAGATCGACGGCCCGCAGGGAGTCGACCAGCACTGTGGCGATTGTCTTGAGGATCTCATCGCCCTTGGCGTGGCCTGCCGTATCGTTCACTTTCTTGAAGTGATCAATGTCGATCATCAGCACACATAAATCTGCCCCGGTTCGCTTGCGCCGCAGCATTTCGCGTTCGCCAACGTCAAAGAATTTTCGCCGGTTGGGCAGGCGGGTCAGCGGGTCATTCATGGCGACGAAGAGCAATTTCTTCTCTGCCGCCCTGCGTTTGCTGTCGACCTTTTCCTGGACCACCGCGCTGGCGCAGACCAGGATGATGATGAACCAGCTGATCGCCACGGTATAGATGCCCAGAAAATCGCCTTCGCCCGAATTCATAAGCGTCTTGATGATCAGAAAGCCGACGGCAAAAGGCACAATGAGGCCCAGAAACACCTGCACCCGTGCAATGCTGCCGCCGATGTAAGGGCTGAGGACAGCCTTCAACGCTCCATTGTGTGCTGTCATGGAAAGAGTGGATACGGACAGCGCGACGCCCGCGGTCGCCGTTACCATTGACATCTGCCCGTAGAAATTTTCGATTCCATAGGCGTAGCCCGCCAGAGAAATCATTGGTATGCCAGTCGCCAGGAATGCCGATGCCTGCGCGATGTTGATCTTGCGGACACTATTGAAGGTCAGGGCAAATGATGACAACAACAGAAAAATGGCCGAATTGACGCCCATATTGTTGCTTTTACCCTGCGCCAGGTCCTGCATGACCTGGTCTTGAAAAAGCATGAATGTTTTGGAAATATCAGTGCCAATTTTGGCATCGAGCAGGACGGAAGCCGTCAATACCAGCCCGGCAAACCCCAAAATGCGTTGCAGCCATAGGCCATAGTGGCCGCGCCCAAGGGCAATCCCGCTCCCCAGCAGAAGGAAGGTCATTGCCGTCAACGGGTTCGTAGCCGGACCGCCGGCGATCGGGCGATAGAGGGTCTCGATGCTTCCAAAGTAGCCGGCCAGGGCCGATAAGGCGAAAATTGCGGAAACAGCGCCCAGGGGGCGGCTGATCGTGAGTGCTGCGCGAATAAGGCTCCAACGCTTGTCCACGTCGGTTTCCTCGCGCCCGAGATCCTCGGGTTCCACAGCGCGTGATTTGAATATCTCGGGGTTCAACAAGCAGTTTTCCTTTGATCCAACAAGCATCCACCAGAAGATATTCTGATAGGTAAGTACTTACATGGTTATTCGTCTGCAACCTGTTTACAGGGCAACAGTTAATCAATTCACTTGATCTTGTGGTCCGCGATGGGGTTGCGGTCAGGGAGGGGATATCCGTGGGTCGACGCTGTTGCGCCCACGCTCTCAATCAGGACATTGCCTGACCTGCATTCACAGGTTGAGAGCTTCGGTCTCGCCAAACAGATGGTAGCGCACGTCACGCTTCTTTTTGGCTTCTTCCGGTGAGAAGGGAACAAAGGACGATTGTCCACCGGTCAGGTCACTCGGTAACACCATGACACGGATAAAGGTGTTTTCATCCTGGTTGATATTGGTGCCGATGATCCAGTGCTGCTGGGATTCGTACCATGCCTGGCCCGCCGATATCTGCACGATTGTTTCATCCATTTGCGCCAGGAGACGGCCTTTCAGCAAACGCCTGATGCCAGGTCCCCGGTGACCATGGCAGGGCGTTTGAGCCCCAGCCGGAGAGGTCACCGCGTCTGCACGAACGAAAAATGGCCCATCGAAATTGAAATCCAGCGGTGTGGCAAGCTGGATTTGGCAGGAGGGGGCCGGAAGATATGGCATTTCCTTGCGCGCCAGTTCGAATATCCAGCCGGTTCCAGATATCCGGTCACCTGCTGTCAGAAACCGGCCATCCTGCGATGGCAGGCTTGACGCCTTGCCATCGGTGGTAATCGTTGCCGCATCTTCGGCAGCAAATAGGAAATATTGGCCGTTGTCGGGAATGACAAATCCATCTGCGGCGACAAGGTCATAAACGGCGAGCCGAAGCGCTGGTGTCTTCATGGTGCAAAGCTCTTTTTTGTAATTGCCTGGATGATTGCGCTTTGCGGGTCCAGAAAGGGCATCAGAATGTCGAAATGCCCGAAGGGCGGCAGCACATGCACTTCAGCGATAATGTCATGGCGGTGGAGATGGTGGGCATAGCGGTAGGTCTGATCAATCCACTGCCAGGGCTCACGTCCACCTGCAAACAATGTGACATCGCAGGCGACCAGAGGAGGGCGCACCTCGACATTGCGACGGGCAATGATCTGCGGCGTCAGTTGAAGCTGTTCGTTTACGCTGGTCATCATGGCAGGGGTTGGATCGTAGATTCCACTGACAGCAACGGCGCCCCGCAAGAAGGCAGGGTCAATGTTTCTTGCCGACCAATCGGTGGCCAGGGCCTCGGCCACGAGATGGGCGCCCGCAGAATGTCCGGAAATGGTCAGATTGTCGGGGTCGCCGCCATAATCGGCAATGTTGTGATGAATCCATTCCAGCGCGGCAAGAGCGGAGTCTGCGACGCCATCCAGCGTTGATTCGGGACAGAGTTCGTAGTTCGCAATGATTGTCGTAATACCAAGCTCGACGAGCACCCCGGCAATAAAGGCGAAGCCGGCCTTGTCTTGCGCACGCCAGTAGCCGCCATGGTAGAAAACGTGCACGGGGGCCGGATTGGTTGCATTGGCTGGATAAATGTCGATGGTGCGCAGCGGATGGTCACCATAGGAAACATCGCGATGTCCGTCGAGTTCCTCAAGTGCCTTTTTGTTGGCCGGTTCACGCGGTACGCGAGACTGTGCAAAATCCGGGAAAGCCTTTTGTGGATTGTATTGGAACTCATGCTCTTCGGGCGTAAGGTTGGTCCACAGCGAGGGGTGATCTTGCATTGGTTGGCACTCTCTGACGGTTGATTGTGTTGTTAGGATAACCCTTTTTTCTGACAAATTGATAGTAGTCACTTGCTCTTTGGGTGTAAATGGTTCACATATAGTTCATGTTTGGTCTGGATATGGATGGCATCATCTGACGGGTCGATGAACACGGTTTGGGGGCTGGGATCTTGAAAATCCGCACAATCGAATTCATTGCTTTGAGTGTGCCTTTGGGGACGGGCAAGGCCTATGGCATGTCCAAGTCACTGGCGACCGGGCGGCAATCCACACTGGTGCGTCTGACGCTGGAGGATGGCACCGTGGGGCATGGCGAAGCTTGGGGGCTTCCGGCAGTCAACAAGGCCTTTTTGCCTTTTCTGAGTGCCTATCTCGAAGGCACGGATGTCTTCGATGTTGAGCATGTCTATGGCCGCATCCTCGCGCGGCACTATCATTTCGGCCTTCAAAACAGCATGATGCATGCCATTGGCGGCATCGATATGGCGGCAAAGGATGCACAGGGCAAACTTGTCGGTCTGCCTGTCGCCAAGCTTCTTGGTGGTCAGCGTCTTGATCGCGTGCCGATCTACGCTTCGGGCGGCTACCTCACCGAGACGCCAACCGAGGATTTTCGTCCTCAAATTCAGATCATGGCCGAGGCGCAATATCCGGCCGTCAAGATCAAGATCGGACTGAGTCCCGAGAGCGATGAAGAACGGGTGGCAATTGCCCGTGATATGCTTGGGCCCGACGTCGAGATCATCGCCGATATCAATGCCAATTATACCTGCGATACCGCGTTCGAGACCATGGAGCGGCTCAAGCCCTACCGTTTGGGTTGGCTTGAAGAGCCCTTGAGCCCGCAGGATTTCGACGGGTATCGGCGGTTGCGCAAAAGGGCGCCCATGCCCATCGCGACCGGCGAAGCGCTCTACACTGTGTACGATTTCAAAAGACTGGTGGATGTCGAGGGTGCTGATCTGCTGCAGCCGGATCTGTCGCTTTGCGGCGGCTTCTGGCAGGGGCGCAAGATCGCCGAGCTGGCCCATGCCAATCATCTGCGGCTGTCACCCCATGTCTGGGGCGGCGCCATCGGGCTTGCCGCGGCGCTTCACTACATCGCGTCACTGCCCGTTTTCCCCCATTCGGATAATATACCCAAGCCGGTTTTGCTCGAATTTGATCTGGGAGAAAATCCCTTGCGCTCGGAACTGCTCAAAACGCCCATAAAGGTCGTAGACGGTTTCATTGCAGTACCGGAAGGGCCGGGCCTGGGGATTGAAATCGATCCGGAGGCGGTTGCACGCTATGCCGTTGACTGAGCAGGCTGTGGAAACCGCTGCGCGTCGTCCCGTTCTGTCGGTGCAAAATCTCAAGACGCATTTTATGACCGATGCCGGTGTCATCAAGGCGGTAAACGGCGTCAGTCTGAGTGTGGGTGAGGGTGAGACGCTTGCCGTTGTCGGTGAATCCGGCTCTGGCAAGTCGGTCACCGGGCTGACCGTCATGCGTTTACTGGGGCGCACCACGGCACGCGTTGTCGGAGGCTCCATCGAATTTGTCGACCGCGACGGCAAGGCCATTGATCTGCTCAATCTGTCCGATATGGGGATGGAAAAGGTGCGCGGACACGATATCGCAATGATTTTTCAAGATCCCATGTCGAGCCTCAATCCGGTGTTTACGATCGGCAACCAGATTGCCGAGCCCATCCGCATCCATCAGGGATTTGGCAAGAAGGAGGCGCGCGCCAAGGCGCTCGATCTCTTGCGGCAGGTGGGGATTTCCGATCCGGAAAGCCGCATCGATTCCTATCCGCATCAACTTTCAGGCGGCATGCGGCAAAGGGTGATGATTGCCATTGCGCTTGCTTGTGATCCAAGGCTTCTGATCGCCGATGAGCCGACCACAGCGCTTGATGTGACAATCCAGGCTCAGATCATGGCGCTGCTCAAGCAATTGCAGGCGGAGCGAAACATGGCGATGATTTTTGTCACCCATGATCTCAAACTGGTGGATGAGATCGCTGATCGGGTCGCCGTCATGTATGCCAGTCAGGTCGTAGAGGAAGGTCCGGTGGATCAGGTCCTCGGCCATCCACGTCATCCCTACACCAAGGCTCTGCTGGAGTGCATTCCAAGCCGTCGTGACGCGCAAGGCGAACGACGCCAGCTGCATCCCATTCCCGGCACATTGCCCAATCCTTTGTCGCCCCCGTCCGGATGCCGGTTTCATCCGCGTTGTGGCTTTGCAGCCGATATCTGCATCGCCTCTGATCCCGAGCTTGAAGCCGTGGCGTCTGATCACGTCACCCGCTGCCTGCGCTGGCAGGAGGTGGCGCTGTGAGCGAACAGGCTGACATCGAACGGACTGACATCGAACGGACTGCGGCTGAAATCAGGGCGCAACCATTGCTCAGTGCAAGAGGCATCACCAAATATTTCGGCAATGACGGCGGAATGTTCAGCAAGGCCTCAGCGCCGATACGTGCAGTCGAAGGTGTCGATCTCGACATTGCATCCGGTGAAGTGCTGGGTGTTGTGGGCGAGTCCGGCTCTGGAAAATCGACGCTGGGCCGATTGGTGCTGCGGCTGATAGAGCCGACGAGCGGTACGGTCTCCTTCGACGGAAAAGACCTTTGCAGTCTGCAGACAGGCGAGATGCGACGCTTTCGCCGCCATATGCAGATGATTTTCCAGGATCCGTTTTCCAGCCTGAACGCACGGATGACAATTGGTGATGCGCTCGTCGAACCGATTGCCCTGCATCTCGGTCTGCGTGGTCAGGCGGCGCGCGACGCAGCCGTTGGCGTGCTCGAGCGTGTTGGGCTCCATGCCGATCACATGAAGCGTTACCCGCGCATGTTTTCTGGCGGGCAGCGCCAGCGTATCGCGATTGCCCGCGCGCTGGCTTCCTCGCCGCGTTTCATTGTGGCCGACGAACCGGTTTCAGCACTGGATGTTTCTGTTCAGGCAGAAGTCATCAATCTGCTGCAGCAGCTTCAGAAGGAACTGGGGCTGACGCTGATGTTCATCAGCCATGATCTCTCCGTTGTCGAGGTCATTACCGACCGGGTGATGGTGCTCTATCTGGGGCGCGTGATGGAACTGGCGCCAACCGAGAGCCTCTACGGCAATCCCGCCCATCCCTATACAGCCGCTCTGCTGCAAGCTGCGCCGGGGATGACCTCCGTAAAAAAACATATCCTGAAAGGCGAAATCCCCAGCCCTGCCAATCCGCCATCAGGGTGTGTTTTCAGAACGCGCTGCCCCTTTGCAATCGACGCCTGTGCGCACACCGTCCCGGCTCTGCGACCCGTCGGTCCCGATCACCTCAAGGCCTGTATCCGCGATGACATCGAACTCTGATTTTTTTGACAAGAGCAAGCCCGTCCTGGTCATTGGTGGCCGTGGTTTTGTCGGTTCGCATATCGTGCGTGCGCTGATTGAGGCCGGCATCAGGGTCCATGTTTTTGGTCTGCCGATGGAGGTCGATCTGCTGGCCGATCTGGCGGGCCGTTTTGATGAAACATTCGGTTCGGTTCTCGATGAAGCTGCGATCGGCAAAGCCATCGACGCCAGCGGCGCCGCAGCCATCGTCACCAATGCCGCCTTTGCCGATGGCAAAAAGGGGATGATGCGCAGCGGTGACGGCGACGCGAAACGGGCGATGGAAATCAATGTTGAAGGTTTTCGTCTGACGCTCGAGGCCGCTCGCACCAGGAATATAAAACGGGTCATCTGGTCGGATTCCACTGTCGTCTATGGGCCTGCAGCGCTTTACGCAAAGGATCGCGTCGATGAATCCGATCCACGCCATCCGGTAACGACCTACGGGCTGACCAAGGTTTTGGGCGAGGATATCGCGCAATATTATCGGGATCGCTATGCGATGGACGTGGTGGGATTGCGCATGTCGCTGCTTCTCGGCGCTGACCTTTGGTATCAGGGTGCAGCGCACGCCATCACCCAGACCATCGCTTCAGCGCGGGCCGGCCACAGGCACAAGGTCAGCTTCCACAATGAGCGCATTGATCTCATGCATGTCAGTGACATCGCCCGCGCAACGCTTCTGGCGCTCAAATCCGACCGACCACTGGCACCCTGTTACAACGTCAATGGTTTTACGGCCTGCCTGAGCGATATTATCGACGCTGTCGAGACGGCCGTTCCGGGCTATCGGGTCGACCATGATGTCATCGAAAGCCCACTCATCTTTCCCCTGATTTCGGACGCGGCGTTCCGCAGTGATACCGGCTACGTGCCGCACTATGGTTTGGCCGATATTGTCAGGGAATTTACCCAGGGAAGCCAGTCATGATCGAAGAACGTCTGAAAGAATTGAAAATTCAATTGCCCGAGGCTGCCAAGCCCTCCTTCAACTATCTGCCCGTCACATTGCACAATGGTGTGGCCTATGTCAGCGGCCAATTGCCAAAGATTGATGGCGAAGTGCGTGTCTTTGGCAAAGCCGGAGCCGATGTCACTTTGGATGTCGCACGCGAGCAGGCGCGGGCCTGCGCATTGCAGGGACTTGCCTGCCTGAAAGACGCCATCGGCTCGCTCGACAAGGTCGAGCGTATCTTGAAGGTCAATGGCTACGTGGCCTCTGCGCCGGGCTTCAATGCCCAGCCGCGGGTTCTTGATGCCGCATCGGAACTACTGGTGGAAATCTTTGGCGAAAAGGGGCGGCACGCACGCGCTGCCGTTGGTGTCGCCGAATTACCGCGCAATGCCGTGGTGGAAGTCGAATTGACGGTCGCATTCCGCGACTGAGCCGGATCGGAAAGCCTGTTGCCGGTCGGCGCTGCCTTGAAGGCAGGTCAACAGCAGGCACGAAAGGGGAAATGACAATGTTCTTATCGCATATGTTCAGCCGCAGGGGCTTCTTGCGTTCGAGTTTGCTGGGGGCGACCATGCTTGGTGCCCTGGCATCCGCAGCGCCAGCGCTTGCTCAAACAAACGCGCTCTATGGGCCGGTTGCCGAAAATCCAACGATGGGCGGGCGCCTCAATATGGGCCTGCTGGTTGAGCCTCCCGGTCTTGACCCGTTCCACCAGGCTGCCGATGCGCGTATTCGCGTCACGGTCCTGATGTACCAGGGGCTGTTTTACGAAAGCCCAACGGGCGAAGCCGCCCCGTTGCTGGCAGAGAGCTACACCGTTTCCGACGATGGTCTGGTCTACACGATCAAGCTGCGTGAAGGTGTCGTCTTCCACACCGGCCAACCGATGACGGCCAAGGATGTTGCCTATAGTTACAACTATATCCGCAACGCCGAAAACGGCTCTCCTGGCGCCGGTGACTTTTCGGTCGTCAGTGATATCGTGGTCAAGGACGACTATACGGTTGAGATAAAACTCTCCGAACCCAATGCGTCGATGCCGATGACGCTGGGCAACAAATATGGTGCGATTATCCCTGCTGGGTATTTCGATGATGAGAATGCCAAGAACCGCATGAATTCTCAAAGTGTCGGCACCGGCCCATTCAAACTCGTGGAATTTGCACCCAACTCGCATGTGATTCTCGACAAGAATGCCGATTATTGGGAAAAGGGCATGCCCTATCTTGATGGCATTGATTTCTCGATCCTGCCCAACAGCGCTTCCATGCTGATTGCGCTGAAGAACAATCGTGTGGATCTGGTTCCACTCAGCCGCCCGCAGGACGTCCAGCAAATCGAAGGTGTTGAAGGACTCACCATAGAACGCTGGCCTTCACTTGGTCAGACCGCCATTGACCTGGGTGCGGAAACCGCACCACTCGACAATGTGCTCGTACGTCAGGCAATTTCCCTGGCTACGGACAAGAAGGAAATGATGCAGGCTTCGATCGGCGATTTCGGTACCGTCCTGGGTACGGTTCCAGCCGGTCTCCAGGAAAAATGGGGTCTGCCACTTGATCAGGTGCCCATGCAGGGGCCGGACGTCGAAGCAGCCAAGGCGAAACTGGCTGAAGCCGGTATGGCTGATGGGTTCACATTGACGCTCACCACCATCAACGGTTACGACTGGATGGATCCTGCAGCGGTCACCCTGCGTGAACAGCTTGCAAAAATCGACGTTACGCTCGATATCCAGCGGGTTGATCTGGGTGTCTGGATCAAGAACTTCCGGTCAAAGCAGATGGGCCTGACCTTTAACGATTGGGCGACACAGCCTGATCCGAACCTTCTGTTCTACCGGCACTTCCACATGCAGCCCAAGGGTGCGGATTTCCGCAACTGGAACAATGCAGAAGCCAGTGCATTGCTCGATGATGCCCGTGCAAGCTCCAATGCGGAAGAACGCGCAGAGATCTATACGAAGTTCCAGAAGATCCTTGCCGAGACGGTACCCACCATCATGCTGTTCTCGCCCGATCACATCACGGTACGCCGCGAACGGGTGAACAATTATTCACAGCATCCTACCGGTTGGTACTACGGTCTCGCCCGCACCTATCTGAGCGAATGATGCAAATATCCGTTGAAGGTCGGGCACGCCCGAACCTTTGACATCCGACCATTGCGAGGGGCGAACAGCGCCCCTCGTATCCTCATCCGGCATTTCAGGTATTTTCATGAGCGCATCATTGGTCAAACGACTTTTCGCCTCTCTACTGACGGCTCTGCTGGCTTCCCTGTTGGTTTTTTTGCTGATGCGCAGCGTCCCCGGTGACGTTGTCTCGCAAATGATGGGGCAGGCCGGTGGCGACACGGCAGAAAATGCGCTGCGCCAGTTCTTCGGGCTCGATCAGCCTGTCTACATGCAATATTTCAACTGGCTGCTGCAGGTGCTGCAGGGCGATCTGGGCACCAGCTGGACGCGCGGCGTTCCGGTGACCGAAATGGTCGGCAAGGCTTTTCTGGTGACGCTTGAAATCGGTGTTATCACCTTGCTGGTTGCAACGCTTGTCGGCGTGCCGCTGGGCATCATCGCTGCCATCAATGAGGGCAAGCCACTTGATACATTGATTCAGAGTTTCAATATTCTGGGCCTTTCGGCACCGGTTTTCTGGACCGGCCTCATGCTGCTGGTTGGTGTCTCATCCGTGCTTTCCTGGTCGCCACCCCTTCGATTTGTACCGCCATCGCAGTCGCTTTCCACCAACCTTGAAATTCTGGTCTTGCCGATTCTCAGCCTGGGGCTGTTGCAGGCCGCCGCCTACAGCCAATTTGTCCGTCAGAATGTCGTCTCCGCCATGCACCAGGAATATGTTCGAACCGCCATCGCCAAGGGCGTGCCGGTGCGGCTGGTCTTCTTCAAGCACATCTTGCGCAATGTCCTCATTCCGATCGTCACCTTCATGGGCCTGATCCTGATCCAGATTCTGGGCGGTGTGGTCATCATCGAGTCTCTCTTCGCCTTGCCCGGTCTCGGACGGCTGCTGTTGAGCGCTATCGAGACACGGGATTATCCGGTGGTTCAGGGCGCGCTTCTGATCGTCGTCGCGACAGCCATGGTCGTCAATCTGGCGGTCGACCTGACCTATCGAATGATCGACCCGCGTGTACGCGAATCGTGATGCACAGGGGGTGCGCAATATGAACCAGTCGACCATCCGCTCTGCTCCAGGCCTCCTTGTCGATTCGGCTCGGCGCATGGTGCGTCGTGAGCCCGGCCTGGCATTGGGGCTGGCAATTCTTGCGGCCATTGTTGCCGTTGCGCTGTTTCCGCAGCTTTTCACCAGTGCCTCACCCTTTGACATAGATGTCGCATCCTCGATGCTGCCGCCCTCGGCCGATCACTGGTTCGGGACGGACGATGTCGGTCGTGATATCTATGCACGTGTTATTTTCGGCACCCGCATCACTCTGTCCATCTGCGCAGGTTCTCTGTTTCTGTCTGCCATCGCCGGCGGCACGCTGGGGCTGGTTTCAGGATTCTTTGGCGGCTGGACTGACCAGGTCCTTGGACGTTTTGTCGACGTCCTTCTGAGCTTTCCGCCGATCATTCTGGGGATCATCATCACCGGCATATTGGGGCCACAGACCATCAATCTGATCCTGGCGCTATCGATTGTCTATATGCCGGTTTTCTTCCGCATAGCGCGTGCCGGCGCCATGAGTGAAATCGGCAAGACCTATGTGGAAGCCGCCCGTTCAATGGGGATCAATGAGCCGACGATCCTGCGTCGGCATGTCACGCGCAACGTCATGCCGCTGATTCTCACCCAATACATGATCCTGTTTCCGCTGATTTTGCAGATACAGGCAGCCCTGGGCTTTCTGGGGCTTGGTGTGCAGCCGCCGACGCCCGATTGGGGCGCCATCCTGGAGCAGGGCAAGGATTTTATCCTGTTCGCACCCTGGATGTCTTTGTTTCCCGGCCTGGCAGTTCTTCTGGCGTCACTGTCACTGATGTTGGTGGGACGTGCGCTGCAAAAGCGTGTCGATAGCCGATGATCACGGATTGTTCCCCTGATCTTGACCTCAGGCGCCGCCTGACAGGTTCAATTGCCGCTTGCATTCGAAAGCGTGCGCAGCAGATAGCGTCGGATGGCGTCGCTGGCGCCGCTGCGATCACGCCGCTTGAGCGCTTCGACGATTTCAAGACTGTCCTGGTAGGCGGTTTCGCGCACGGCGGAAACCGGTGCCGGATGGCCGCCGGGTCGTCCCCAACCGGATCTGCGACGCGAAGCCAGTATCCGTTCGAAGATATCAACGATGAAACGGTTTCGCGAACCGCGAGCGATCGCCAGATGAAGCCCGTATTTGGCTTCCTTGAAGTCATTCCAGCTTCCGGCGCGCCGCATGGCGACAAGTGCTTTTTCCATATCGGCGATATGTTCGGCACTCGCGCGCTCGACAACCAGGTCGGGAAGACTGGGTTCAAACAGCAAACGCGCTTCCAGCAATTCTGCAAGCCCGTATTCAGGCTCGGCTTCTTGCGCCGCCTGCGCCAGCTGATCGGTGACGAAGGTGCCGCGCCCGACATGGCGCACGATCAGTCCCTCGTCGGTCAATTGGTTCATTGTTTTGCGCACCGTATTGCGCGCTGCACTGAACTGGTCAGCCAGGGTGCGTTCCGTCGGCAGGCGGCTGCCTGCTTCGAACGAACCGTTCATGATAGCGGCCTTGAGGTCGCGATAGATCGTCTGCGCATCACGTTCGGATTTCGCCCGAATCCCCGCATTTGGAACGACGGTTACAGTGGAATCTTGAAGCATGTGATGAAACTTTTGGCCTGGGTTGAGACAGCGTCTAATGGAAGATGTTCTACACCATTTATGGGTCAGCGACAAATGCGTAGACCGCATATAACCGAGCGCGACCGCAATTTTGGTTGGAAACGGTTGGTTTTGGTATCGAATTGCTCAGTATCGGGCGCAATGGGTCCGGTTCCGGCGGGCTCTGGCGCGCGCCAACAATGAAAGAGACAATCATGACACAGAAAAACACGCAGCGCAGGCCTCACGGTGGCAATATTCTGGTATCGAGTCTACTCGCCCAGCGTGTAGACCGGGTTTTTTGTGTTCCCGGCGAAAGCTACCTGCCGGTGCTGGATGCCTTGCATGATGTGAGCGACAAGATCGATCTCGTCGTTTGCCGTCAGGAAGGCGGTGCTGCCAATATGGCAGATGCCTACGGCAAGCTGACGGGCAGGCCCGGAGTCTGTTTCGTCACGCGCGGTCCGGGCGCCACCAATGCCTCGATCGGGGTTCATACGGCATTTCAGGATTCCACGCCGATGGTGCTCTTTGTTGGTCAGGTGGGCAGCCAGATCAAGGATCGGGAAGCTTTCCAGGAAGTCGATTTCAAGGCGATGTTCTCGCCGCTGGCCAAATGGGCGGCAGAAATCAGTGATGTAAGCCGTATCCCGGAATATGTGCACCGCGCATTCCAGACCGCGATGGCCGGTCGTCCGGGGCCCGTCGTCCTTGCATTGCCTGAAGATGTGCTCAGCGACGAGGTCTTCGAGATGATTGAAGCCTGCCGGCCGGCGGAGCCAACCTGTGCCGCCCCGGCTCCGCATCAATTGGCGCGCCTGCAGGAAATGGTGGAAATGGCCGAACGCCCGCTGATGATCGTTGGCGGCGGTGGCTGGAGTGGCGAGACGGGCCGCGCCGTGGAGGCCTTCGCCGAAACATTTGGTGTCGCCATCGCCAGTTCATTGCGTTGTCAGGACTATGTGCGCAACGCGCATCCCAACTATATTGGTCATCTGGGTATCGGGGCCGATCCGGCTCTTGCACGTCAGGTCAGGGAATCGGATTTGCTGATTGTCCTTGGTGCGCGGCTCGGAGAAATGACGACGGCAGGCTATACGCTGATCAAACCGCCCTATAGCGAAAAAAAGCTGGTGCATATCTATCCCGACCCGGAAGAACTGGGCCGCGTCTACCAGTCGGACCTGCCGATCAATGCAGGGTCAGCCGAAACGGCGAAAGCTCTGGCGTTGCTCGAACCGAAAGGCCGAGGCGACACTGCCTGGATTGCCGCAGCGCATGGGGACTACAAGGCGAGCCTGACCATTCCGCAATCGGATCGTGATCTTGACATGGCCGAAGTTGTCGCTCGGCTGCGCGACACCCTGCCGGATGATACGATTGTCACCAGCGGTGCCGGCAATTATACCGGCTGGGTGCATGCCTATTGGCCCTTTGACACCTTCCGCAGTCAACTTGCGCCGACCTCGGGGGCCATGGGGTATGGTGTTCCGGCGGCCGTGGCGGCCAAGCTGACTTGTCCCGAGCGCACAGTGGTGGCCTTCGCCGGGGATGGCTGCTTCCTGATGAACAGTCAGGAACTCGCAACCGCGGCACAATATGACCTGAAGATTTTGTTTATCGTGGTCAACAACGCCATGTATGGCACCATTCGCATGCACCAGGAGCGCAATTACCCCGGCCGGACAGTCGGCACGGATCTGCGCAACCCCGATTTCGCGGTTCTTGCACAGGCCTATGGCCTGCATGGAGAGCGTGTCGCCCACATCGACCAATTCGACGCGGCACTGCAGCGCGCACTGGCCGCGCCCGGTTCGGCGTTGATCGAGCTTGTGGTCGACCCCGACGCCATCTCGTTTCGCACGACTATTGCGGCAATGCAAAAGAAGGCGAAGGCGTGAGAGGGCAGGGGCTCCGGTTCCGTTTGCAGCATCGAAGCGGGCCCTTGCCATTTGTCGATTGACGTTCAACGCAGCGCAAGCGCATGATGCCGCATGCCGACCCTCATTGACATCAAGGCCTTCCTCACAACGGCCCGGACCGGGAGTTTTTCCGCTGCGGCGCGCGAGATCGGCATCGCTCCTTCGGTGGTGACAAAACGCGTCGGACGGCTGGAATATGAAATCGGATCAAAGCTTTTCGTGCGCTCGACGCGCAAACTGTCTTTGACGTCTGAAGCGGAGCAATTGCGACCGCGGCTGCAATTGCTTGTCGGCGAACTTGAAGATGCGTTGAAGGGGGTTCAACCGCCCAAACGCGGCATCAGCGGACATTTGCGCATCAAATCACCGCAAACCCTTGGAACCATGTTCGTCGGCCCCTCCGTCGCCCGTTTCCAGGCGGAGAACCCTGCCATCACAACGGAGCTTCGTTTTGTCGACCGGGCGGTCAACCCGCTGGAAGAGGGATACGATGTGGCTCTGGGCGCCCTGCCGCAATCCTATCCGAGCGTTCTGGAAACGCCCCTGTGTCCCTATCCAAGAGTGCTGGTGGCAACGCCGACCTACCTGCAGCGCCACGGTACACCGGATACGCCCAGCGAAATCGTCAGGCATCGCTGCCTGGCCTTTGTCCCGGTTGGCCTGTCATGGTCGTTTCAAAGCGCCAGCGGTCCGGTATCGGTCGACATACCAGCCGTCTTTACGGTCAATGACAGTCGGCTTCTCGTTTACGCAGCGAAGGAACATCTCGGCATGACCGTGGTGCCGGAATTTCTTGTGCGTGAGGAACTGGCCAATGGCAGTCTTGTCCCGCTGCTGGTGGACTATCCGATCGTGCCGCTGTGGTTCAAGGCCCTGGTGCCGCGCAACAAGGCGCACCGGCCGGAAGTGGCAGCGCTGCTGGAGCACCTGAAACAGGATTTCGCAACGCCGCCCTGGGACCGTTGAAACGCAGTCACGATTCAACTGGCAATCGCCAACTCCGGCGCATTGTCGTCGAGTGTTGTCGTGCGGCGCAATTCGCGCGGTTCGTCGAGATCGAAAGCGCGGCCCCGATGCAGGGACGCCCGATTGTCCCAGATCAGCGTGTCGCCCGATTGCCACTCATGGCGATGAACGAATACAGGCTGGGTCGCATGTTCCAGCAGATCAAGAAGCAGCATGCGCCCTTCGGGAACCGTCAGGCCGCTGACCTGACGGGTATGGACACCGATGAACAGGTGCTTTCTGCCGGTCTGCGGATTGGTCCGAACGATTGGCCACCAGACCGGCGAAATCGCGGCCTTCTGTTCTGCCGTGTAGGAATCATCGCCCAGCAGAAAACGCGAATGCAGCGCAAAATGTTCCGCCTGCAGGCCCTCAAGCATTGTCTTCGTGCGCTCCGGCAAAGCGTCATAGGCCGCGCGCAGATCGGCGAATTCCGTCTGTCCGCCCCACGATGGATTGCGGACAGAATGCAGCATCGAAAATTTCGCCGCCGGTTTCTGGAATGAGGAATCCGAGTGCCACATCTGATTGGCGATGTTGTTGAGGATGCGCTTGTCCGTACGCGCCGCCGGTTTGCCCTCGCTGTTGAGGTTGGATATGTCGCCGACAGCCATATCCTCGACGCGTGCATTCTTCGCAACAACCTTCTTGAAGCCCGAATCGAGCGGTCCGAACTGGCGCGTGAACGCCACCTGCTGCTGGACGGTCATGGGTTGATCGCGAATAAGAACGATGGTGTTCTCATCCATCAGGCGGTCGATCCCGGTTACCTCCTGTGCAGTCAAGGGTTTGAGAACGTCAAGTCCGCCGGTGATTTCAACACCAAAGGGGCCGTTCAACGGTCGTGTTTCAAACATAGCTTATTCTCCTCTTCACGTTTTACTCTGCCGCTGGCCATGGATTGCGGCGCGCATCCGGGCAGCATCTACGGGGCCACCCCATCCGTTCGTGTCAGATTGTCGGAAAGCCGCTCCTGCAGGGCCGCAATGTCAATCTGGTGCACCGAACCGCTGCCGGCCAGATCAAGCGCATTTGCCGCCGCCATGCCCTGGGCCATGCAGGGGCCCATCACCCGTACCGAGGACAGGGCCGCCGGATCACCATCGATACAACGGCCAACGGCGACCATATTGTCGGCTTCCGATGAGATCATCGCGCTGAGCGGGACATAATGGACATGATCCTCGCCGAAGGTTTCCCACACGAAGCCTTCCGGCGCATTGTGCAATTCGATCGGCCAGGCCGTGCGGGCGATGGCATCGGGATATTTGACCTGGCCCACCACTTCATCAACAACTATATGGTGTTTGGCCTTGATCCAGCGTGTCTGGCGTATGCCAGGAAAACCATAGGAACGAACCGAGATATTGCCAAATATGTCGGGAAATTCGTCTCGCAGCAGCCTTATGCCCCGGTCCACCTGGTCTCGCCCGATATGGGCGGTCTTCGACGCCTCGATGGGATCGAGCGGTGTTTCGACATGGGTCATGTTGAGAACCGCCACCTCCTTTCCCGGAGAATAGAAGACCAGCCCGTTCTTGCGCAGCAGGCCATAGGCATCCGCTTTTTCGGCGATCCGCTCCGAAAGTTCCTCGCGGCTCGGCTGGCGTGCCGTCAAATTGATCCCTTCGATCACTGCCTGCTGTGACCCGTAAACCTTCTCGTCGGGCTCGCGGCATTCCAGTCCGGCAAGATAGGCAAGCGCTGCATCGCCGGAGCAATCGGCAAAGCCTTCCGCGCGGATTGTCACGTCACCGTAGCGGGTGACAAGCTTGACGGATTTGATCCGGCGGCCCGCCATTTCGACCGAACGCAAAATGGCGCCCGTGACGGGGATGACGCCGGCGGCATCAATGGCGCTCTCCACCCAGCGACTGAGGGCGATTTCATTATAGTGGATAACCGTCGTCATCGGTCCATGGCGGTAGTAGCAGGCATCGTTTTTGTCGAGGTAGTCGAGCATCTCGTCGGCAATCCCGAAGGTAAAGCGATGACCATGCGTGCCATTCTGGTAAAGACCGCAAAACGTTCCGATGAGGGAATTGACCGCCTGTCCGCCAAGCACCGGCAGACTGTCTACAATGACCACGCGTTTTCCCAGCCGCGCTGCCTCCAGCGCCGTGGTTGTGCCCGAAATACCGGCGCCGATGACGCACAGATCCACATCCAGTTCCCGGTGCAGAATATCACCACTATAGCGTATGACTGAGGTTTCCGCATTTATCGGACGGCCATGTGACATCGATTGTTGCTCCCTGTATCGTGTTGTTTTCAAATCCTGACAGACCGGTTCGACCTATCGCCAGGCGCTGCCGGTTCAATGCCCGGCGCCGCCGGGTGTCTCCTCGGATATTTTTTCGGTAGATGTAGTGGGCGCTGCCCAGGCCTCGGATTCGGGACCAGTCTTTTCGGACGCCCCGCCGGTTCTGACGACGGCGCCGGGCAACAGGATGATGGCCGCCGCCGCCGCACTGCCCACGGCTGTGCTGATCCATTCGGGAAACCCGATCAGCAGCCCGGCTGCAAAGAGCAGCGGTCGCGACCAGGCGCGCAAACGTCCCTGATTCAGGAACTGTCCTTCCGAGGCCGCAGCGATCAGGATAATCGCTATGATATTGAATACGGTCCAGATGATGGTCAGATGAAACGGGCCCTGCAGAATCAGCGCCGGCTCGAACAGAAAGAATATGGGCAGGAAGTAGAGCACGATGCCAAGTCGTGCCGCATGCATGCTGGTTTTCAACGGATCGGAATCGCTGATCCGCGAGGCCAGGAAGGCGGCAAGCGCGACCGGCGGGGTGATGGCCGCAAGCGATGCGTAATAGGCGATGAACATGTGGATCGCCAGCGTGTTGAGCCCGGCGATCTGTTCCAGCGCCGGCGCCAGGGTCAATGCCAGCATCAGATAGGCGGCAACGATCATGCCGAGCATTCCGAAAATGAGGCATACAGCGATCCCGATGGCCAGCACCGGCACGATGGCGTCACCCCCCATTCTGACAAGACTGGCGGCGATAACCGGCGCGACCCCTGTCGCCATCAATCCGCCAAGGATGAAACTGGTCGGCAGCAGGAGCGACATGGTCTGGCTGAGAAGTTTGCTGACCTGGTAGAAAAGCTCCGGAATGCGGTTCAGGCGAATGCGCAGCTTGGGGCTGAAAAATGTCAGCACGATCAGCAATGCGGACGCATAGAAAGGAGTCAACCGCTCCCACCGCATGAACACCAGGCCCCAGACCAGAAAGGCCAGCACGACCAGAAACGGCCAGCCTTCCTTGAGTGTCTTCCACACCGAAGGCAATTCCTCCTTCGGCAGGCCCTTGAGCCCATTGCGCGCGGCGAAACCGTCAACATGGCAATAGAGCCCGAAATAATAAAGCGCGCTCGGTATGATCGCGGCCAGCACGATGACACGGTATTCTGTATTGGTGAAATCGGCCATGATGAAGGCGACGGCGCCCATGACCGGCGGCATCAGCATGCCTCCGGTGGACGCGCAGGCTTCCAGCGCTCCGGCATAATGGGAGGGGAACCCGGCGCGCTTCATGCTCGGGATCGTCACCGATCCGGTGCTGACCACATTGCCGAAAATACTGCCGCTCAGGCTGCCGAAAAAGCCGCTGGCCAACACGCTGACCTTGGCCGGGCCGCCACGGGCCTTCCCCATGAGCCCCAGCGCCAGTTGCAGGAAAAAATCGGCTGCACCGGTTGCGACCATCAGTGCTGCAAGTATCAGGAAACCGATGATCAACTCGCCGACAACACGGGTGACCACGCCCAGCATGGCGTCGCCGGAAAACACGTCAAAGGCGATGGTGCGTGCCAATGTGGTGGGCGGTCCCCACAAAATGCCGGGCATGAATTCGGCAAAGACCGGATACAGCCCCAGAAAACCGACGATTGTCAGGAAAATATAGCCCCCTGAACGCCTCGCGGCATCAAGGATCAGCAGAAAAATCGAGGCGGCCACGACCAGTTGCCAGGTATATGTGACCGGCACCCAGGACCCGAAAACCAGCGAGCGGCCATGATAGGCCATGAAAAGGGTCAGACCGCATATCGCGATCGCCGGCCCATAGCTTGCCCAGGTAACCCGTCGCTCCCCCGCATAGGCAGGCAGAAGCAGAAAAGCCGCCGGCAGATACATCGCCATCAGCAGGAAATAATAGCTGATATCCAGCAGCGGAACGATGGAGAAAATATAGACGACCGAAAGCAACACGCCCAGGGCGGACATGATGAGCATTGTAGCGCGAACAGCGCGCGGCATGGTTTCATACCGCTCCGCCGTGCGATCCAGATAGGCCTCGGGTATCTTGACCTCCCCAGCGTTTTGATCGTCGAGCGGTAATGTCTGTTCATTCATCCGTGCGGGCCTTGTGTTGGAAACACGCGTTCTCATGCATTTTGAAAAGGGCTGCTTTCCCGGCTCCCGGTCCGATGACCGGGAGTGTCAACAGGCAGCCCGCGTGCAGGTGCAATCCTGCGTACAATCAGTGTGATTGTTCAGGGAAGATTCAGCACCGCTTCGCCAAAGGACGGGTTGGTTCCGCTATCGGCGAGCGTTTTCTGCCACAGGGCCGTCCAATCGGCGTTGTCCGGCTCGACCGCAATGCCGGCTTCCTTTGCCGCAGCAACCGCCTGATCGAACAGGGCAACACGCTCTTGCGCCAATTTGACCAGAGCATCCTGGCGCGCCTGATATTTGTCGTTCCACATGCCCAGTTCCGTCAGGTAGCTGATCGTTCCCTCATGCAGCGGCTGCAAGGCGCCCGAGTCCAGGAAGGATTTCAGGCTGGCCACGCTCATCATCGGGGCATAGGTGAAATCATCCTTGAAGTCGTCGTAGTGTTCATTGAGCCATTTGGCCAACTGGTAGACGAACTCGGGATCCTCGTCGACACGCACATGGTTGGCCTGGTAGGCATGATCCATGACGATGCCGACCGCCGATTTGACGCCGGAAACCGTTTCTCCCAAAACATAGCCGGGCTGAAAGTTGCGGTAGCGCTGGAAGGCTTCAGGGTCGTCTGCCTGCGGTGGCAGCGCCAGCCAGCGAATGCTATTGGGGCCTGCTTCCGCCTCGAAACTCGTGCCGGAAATCGGTGAGGTGAAGGCCACATCGGCCCGGCCTTCGACCACGATACGCGTATTGGCGCCATAGTTGCCGACTTCGATCAATTTCACGTCGTCACGCGACAGACCCCGATAGGCCAGAAGCGCATCCACACCCGCGATCAGAAAGGACGAGCTTGGAGAAAAAGCGATACGTGTGCCCGGTCCGATATCGTCAAGGGATTTTATGTCGGAATCGCCGCGCACCATATAGCCCCAAGGGGTCACCATGTTCATCATTGCCAGGCGTGTGTCAGCCGGCCCGCCGTTCGTTGTGGAAAATCCCTTGGCGGCATTCATTTGGTCGAAATAATCCGATGCCTGCAGCATCGAAATCCGGCCTTCCTCGTTAAGCAGCCATTGCACCCGTGAATAGCCGTTTGGCGCTGGCAGAACCCGGGCCCGCGAAGCGGTCTGATCGGAAAATTCCGATGTCCAGGCAACAGCAAGCGAATGGTTCGCTGTACCGACGATCGGTGTGACGACGGTGAAATAGTCAGGCCATTTGTAATTGTCCTGTGCTGCGGTGCGATCCGCCCCGGCGAACAACAGGCCAGTGGCGACAATCGCCCCGGTCAATAGGGTCAAACATGATTTTCGCATAATATCTCCTCCATTTTGTTGTACCGGTCTTGCGCAAACCGGCCATTGTTTCGGACAATGCGCCTTTGCAATGCCTGAAAACTCCCTGGTTCAGCCCATCCTCTTTGTGACGATGACTGTTCCCTTGTCGCCGTCGACCTCCACCCAGTCGCCGGTTTCAATAATATCCAGTGGGTCCACATCGCAATCGGTCACTGCGGGAACCCGTGTAACCACCGCGCCAAGCGCCACCTTGGTTGTCATGCGCGTAAAGATCATGGCTGCCGGTGCGACATTGTTGAGCCGTGTCATGTGGAAAAACGCCGACCATCCGGACGAGCCTTTTGCACCCGGAAACACCAGCACTTTGCCTGCAAAACTCTGTCCCACCAGTTCATGCCGCAACTCGATAATCGAACCGTCGCGCTCGTTGATTCCGCCCCATCCCGATATCGTCTCGCGGGTCACCAGTGCTTCGGCAGCGGCGCGGCCACCCACGACCTTGCGCCCGCTTATTGTGATGGTGCGGGTTGCAGCCCTGACGTCGTCAGCCATCACAAAGTCCCCGCCCATTCACCGCTGATCGCCGCATCGACACAGTCGCCCACCGATCCATACCAGCCCTGCACCTTGGTGATTGCCGGCAGGTAATGGGCCTGCTTTGCCGAATCCGTTGCAATCACCCGCACGCCCTTCGGCAGCCTGCGGGAGATCGAAGGGCAGGTGTCGCTCATCACCACGCCGCCCGCGCCGGAGATGATATCCGTATAGCCCGACCGGTCGGCGACCTGCCGGATGGCCCTTGGTGTATGCACCCACAGGGCAACATCGCGGTGGATGCGCTTGCCCTCCAGCAAATGCGCGATCAGCGCCATCTGTTCGATGGAATTGTGCGGACAGCCCAGCATGATGAAATCGACCTTGCGATCCGTGGCGCATTGCAGCCGCTCATAGGTGCTTCGCCGCTCGACCTCAGTATAGCGGATCGGCTCGGGCTGGCGATTGGGTCCAAAAGCCTGTTCAAGGCTTCCCGCCTCGGGCGTTATGCCGGGAATATGGTACAATTCGACACCACCGGAGGATGCCGCCGCCGCTCCGAAATGCTTGAGCTTTATCATGTCGGGCTGGTGCGTTATGCCGCGCAGGGCCGGAATGTCCTCTTCCACCTGCAGGCCGATGAAGTAACCCAGAAGACCCCAGTCGGCCATGTCATCGACCTTGATATCCACGTCGATCAGCCGATTGGCAAAGCGGTTTTCCGGAAGATGATAACCCCAATAGGGAATACGGCCGGTCAAGGCCGCAGCGCCCGTGCTTTCCTTGCCTTCGACATTGGTGCGCGCCCCCAGAACCGAATTGCAGTAGATGACGGCGGAGGATTCCATCCAGGCGCAATGTTCACCCTTCACCGGCACATTGCCGACCTGATAGGGCGTGCAGGTGCACATCAGGTTGATGCCGCGTTTGCCAAGAAATTTTTCCGATTCCTGCTGCAATTTGGCCAAGGGCGCGTCAACGCCCTGAAGTGCCCAGTTTTCATTGTCGATGCCGGTAATCAACTGGCAGGTCGGCACCGCCACATGCGGTATTTCAACCGTGTCGTCACTGTCGAGATTGAGTTTCGAATAGACACTGTCGAATCCTTCTTCAGCCAATTGGCGGATCGACGGCGTGGAGGCGTTGAAGGCGCCCGCGACATTGTTGGTCTCGACAAGCCTCTCCGCGCCAAGGGCCTCGCCATAGCGCACCAGCAGGTCCATGGCCCGCGCCTTGGCGTCGCCGTGGACGCCGTCAAACAGCGCCTGTTCGAAATCGCTCAGTTGCATTGGGATCCGCCCTCCCGGACATATTTCGACATTTTCGCCAGCGTCCCCGCCAGTTTCCGTGCCCGCATTCCTGACCGCTCGCTCCCTGCAGTCTTGCTTCAGACTAACGCATTCTTTTTTCGTGAAAACAGCTATTTCAACGGAAGAGTTTTCTCGAATCGAGAAAGATCAACGGACCGGTATCGGCCTTTGCGCCAACGTGTTGTTGTTACGTCCCGACAGCTGGAGCCATCAAATAGAGGCTTGTAATTGCGGCCATGGCTTCAAAAGATCAGACAAGAGGGACGGAAAGGCCGACCTTGGTCCGGTTCATGACGACGGAGGTGCGAAAGCGTTTCACGTTCGCATCGTCAAAAAACAGCCTATGGGTGAGGTTTTCGAAATCCCGCATATCCCTGGCAAGGGCGATCAGGGCGAAATCCGCTTCACCTGTGATGTAATAGCATTGCTGGATATGGGGTTCCGCCCTGACCTTGCGGCGAAAGGCATCGATCTGGTCAATACGTTCGCGCTCCAGTTCGACCAGGATCAGGAAGGTCATCTGAAAGCCCACCGCTTCAGGCGCGACAACGGCATTTTCGCCGAGGATCACGCCAGTTGATTTCAGCTGTTTGATCCGCCGCTGTATGGTGGCGACGGAAAGCCCGGTTTCCAGCGCGATCGTCTCCAGCTTCTCGCGCGCATTTTCCTGCAGCAGGCGCAGGATAATGAGGTCGTTGGGCGTTAGCGTGTTCATATCCGTCTCAGTTTCTTTTCCTGTCTTGCGCGTGTTTGACGGCTTGCCCCTGCCGCAGGCCGTACCGCCTTGAAGTTGCCCAGGGGCGCGCAAATATCCAAACAGAACCGTCTGCGATGATGCCAAAGGCGCATTGCCCGTTCCCACTAAAAACATGCTATTTGACCAGATCACATCATTATTTTTGTGTTTTTGATATTTTATCTCAAATCTTGCCGGAGATTGATGTGTTTGAATAGTGTAAATTTTCTAACTTGCATGGATGAAAAATTCAGAAAAAATCTCAGATGTCTCTGCTGACCACCGGTATTTCCGTGCGTCGGCAGATCGTCCCCTGGCTTTGCTGGAGCAGTGCCCGATCTATTGTCCAACACTGCTGGTCGATCATCCCGGAATTGCCTATGAACTGGGCGTCTCCAGGCTTTTCGTCAAGGATGAGTCACGCCGCATGCGGCTGGGCAGCTTCAAGGCGCTGGGTGGCGCATTCGCTGTTGCTCAAATGATCTGCGATGCAGCCGGCACAAATGATCTGACCAGCCAGGCTGCGAAAGCGGCAGCCGACAGCATGACATTCATCACGGCGAGCGCCGGCAACCACGGTCTTTCCGTTGCGGCGGGCGCGCGGATATTCGGTGCCCATGCCATTATCTATCTGTCCTCCATGGTGCCCGAGGGATTTGCCGCACGGATTGAGGCATTGGGTGCGCGGGTCGTCCGCACAAAAGGCGTCTATGAGGATTCCGTTGCGGCCGCCAAAGCGGCGGCGGAACAAAACGGTTGGCTGCTGCTGGCCGATGGCTCCTGGGAGGGCTACATCGAGCGTCCTGCGCTGGTGATGGAAGGCTATACGGTCATTGCCGAGGAATGCCGTGCGGCATTTGAAAAGACCGGCATCTGGCCCACCCATGTGCTGATACAGGCCGGTGTCGGCGGCGTTGCGGCGGCAATTGCAGCACACATCAGAAGCTTCTGGAGCGAGCAGCCGATCATTTCCGTGGTCGAGCCGGATGCCGCGCCCTGCCTGCTGGAGAGCATTCAAAATCACCGCATGACGCAGGTTTCCGGCCCCGTCTCCAACATGGGACGGCTGGACTGCAAGGACGCCTCCCTGATTGCGGTCAAATCGCTTGAGGTCGATGCGGACGCATTTCTGACGGTCAGTGACGCTGAAGCCGACAGAGCCGTGTCATTGCTTGCAAAATTTGGTTTCGAGACGACACCCAGCGGTGCGGCGACAGTCGCCGCCCTGGCCAAAACCCGCCAAGACCCGGAGAGCCGTTGTCTGGTGATTGTTACCGAGGGTCCGGAGGGTGGCTGAACCCGTAGCCCTTTCATGCCGTGTCAGGATCGAATGGCTGACCGGCAAAGCGTCTGACGCTACGATGCATCATCCATTGACCTATGGCGCAACAAAGGAAACGGCAATTCATGCTCCCCACGCCAAAACGCGGCTTTGACCTTGCTGAATTCGAGATCCGGTTGCGCAGCGTTCAGGCCCGGATGCGGGCGCAGAAGATGGACGTTATCCTGCTGACAAGCGAACCGGATGTGCGTTACTTTACCGGCTTTTTCACCCAGTTCTGGGAAAGCCCGACCCGGCCCTGGTTTATCCTGTTGCCCCTGCAGGGCAAACCGATCGCGGTGATCCCGGAAATCGGTGCGGCCGGCATGGCCGCAACCTGGGTCGAGGATATCAACACCTGGCCCGCGCCGCGCCCCGGCGATGACGGCATCAGTCTGCTGCGCGATAGAATCCTGCAACTGCCAAGGCGTTTTGGCCGCATCGGCGTATCGCTCGGCCATGAGAGCATCCTGCGCATGCCTGCCGGGGACTATCAAAGACTGCTGGATGGTCTGGGCACATTTGAAGTGACTGATGCATCAATGCTGCTGCATCAAATGCGCTACGTGAAGTCAGCGGCGGAAATCGAGAAAATCCACTATATCTGCGATCTTGCGTCCGTCGCATTCGAGGCGCTGCCGCACAGCCTGAAAGCCGGTGAGAGCGAGCGGCAGAATTGCCAACGCCTGCGCATTGATCTGCTTGAGCGCGGTGCCGATAACACACCCTATCTCATCTCCGGCTCCGGCCCGGGCGGCTATGACAGCATCATCATGGGGCCGACAGACCGCATCATCGAAAAGGGCGATGTGCTGATCATCGACACCGGCACGACCTTTGATGGTTATTTCTGTGATTTTGACCGGAACTTTGCTTTCGGTCATGCCGATGATGCGGTCCGGCGCGCCTATGAAATTGTCTATGCGGCGACGGATGCGGGCTTCGCGGCGGCCCGTCCCGGCGCCACCACCAGCGATATCTATGCGGCGATGTGGTCCGTGCTGGAGGCCGGCGGCGCGCTCGGCAACAGCGTCGGGCGGCTCGGCCATGGTCTCGGCATGCAACTGACCGAATGGCCCTCCATCACGGCGGATGACAGGACGCCGCTGGAGCCGGGTGTCGTGCTGACGCTGGAGCCGGGCATGGAATTCGCGCCCGGCAGGCAGATGGTGCATGAAGAAGACATTGTCATCACGCAGGAGGGCGCGCGTCTCCTGAGCCGTCGTGCGCCGCCCGAACTTTCAATCATAGGGTGAGAGACGGGACTGGGCGGCCAGGGCTCTGGAAACGTGCGTTGCCTTTCGGTTCCCTGGCTTTGAATGGTATCGGAAAACGAGACGCAGTTCGGCAGGACAGCGTTATTTGGCGACAGGCAATTGCTCTTCTTCCAGAATGCATTGCGCTATGTCGGAGGGCGGCTGGATAGCGCGTATCCGGCGGATGTGTGGCAAGAGTTGCGACGCGTTATTGGCCGCAATGGCGGCGGCAACATAGCGGTCGCGCCTCAGCAGCAGGGCCTGGCCCTGATAGGCCGCATAGGGCGGTTGCGAGAGCATCCGGCTGTGATCGCGCAGGATGATAAAATCCGCTTGCCTTGGATTGACGCCTTCCGGTGTGATGCCGATGATTGCCGCTCCGGCTTTCATGAGGGCGCTCAGGTCTTTTCGCGACAACATCGTCTCGGGAGTTGTCCCAAACAGCAGCACGACCGGTTGATCGGGCAGAACATTGTCCAGCAGCATGCGGCGATCGTCCCTTGTGGCCACCACCGGCTGCGGGAACATGCGGCCAACAAGTGTCGAATTTCGGGAGCGTCCATCCGGCCAGATAAGTCCGTCGTGAAAGCGCGGCTTTGGCTTGTATTTCATCTGGGCGAAGTAATCGCGCGCAGGGCGATAGATCTTGAGCGCTTGAAAGGCGCCGCGTATCAGCGCGCCGGTGATGCGTGAGCTCGGCATCATCACCTGGCCCATGCGCAACGCCAGCATGATCATTTGCCAGGCGTGCGGCGGACGTTCCTGCTCGTAGCTGCAAAGCAACGTGTCGGGCGTCGACGAATGCAGGGCTTCATGCAGTTTCCAGGCAAGGTTATGGGCATCACGCAGGCCGCTGTTCATGCCTTGTCCGGCAAAAGGCGGGGTCAGATGCGCGGCGTCTCCGGCCAGGAAGACACGTCTGTCGCGCCAGCGTTCAGCCATGCGCGCGTGGAACGTATAGACCTGCCGCCGTCTTACGGGTTCATCCGCATCCGGCCCCACCGACAGCAGCAATTTGCGAACGAATTGCGGGGTTTCTGCCTGTTCCGCGGTTTCACCCGGGTTCAGCTTGAACTCATAGCGTCGAATGCCGCCAGGGCCGGGCAGGGTGATGCACGACCGGCTGGGCCAACAAAACACCTCGGTGTGGAAGCACCGGTTCCGCGTCGACTCGAGATCGATGATCAGCCAGGGTTCTTCAAAGGTAGACCCGACCATCTTGATGCCAAGGCTCTTGCGTACGAAAGAGCGTCCTCCATCGCAGGCCACGAGATAGCGCGCCCTTGTCGTCCGGACGGTGCCATCAGGCATCGTGATTTCGGCGGTAACGCAATCCGTATCCTGTGAAAAGCCCGTCAGCGCAGTGCTGAACAGGCTTGTAACGCTGTCAAACCGGCCCATTGCGCGGCGAAGCAGGTCGACGAATTCGGGTTGCTGAAACGCATTGCGCTTTTCAAAGCCGAATTCCTTGGCAAAGGGTTTGACACTTGCAAACACCCGGCCCCCGGGGCCGCGATACATCGAACCGTAACCGCGCACGCATATATCGCTGACATCCTGATCCAGCCCGGCGGACTGCAGCGCGCGTAGCGATTCATCATCGATGGACACCGCGCGCGGTTCGCGCACGATGTCATCCTGTTTCTCGATGAGCAGGCTTTCAACGCCCATCTTGCCCAGCATGTTCGCCAGCAACAATCCGGTTGGGCCGGCTCCGACGATCAGAACATCCGTGGAAAGGCTGGACTGGCGCGTCATGGCGCCTCTTCCGAAACGACCGGATTGCGCAAGATGCCCAGCTTGTCGATTTGGATTTCTGCCACGTCGCCGGGAACCATGTAGACCGGCGGCGTGCGCTTGTCTCCAACGCCACCCGGCGTACCGGTGACGATCACGTCTCCAGGCGCGAGTGGGGTGAAGGTCGAGCAATAGGAAATCAGCGTTTCCAGAGGGAACAGCAGATCACGAAGAGAAGCCTTTTGCATGACCTGGCCGTTCAGGCGCGTCTCGATTCCCAGCGCGCGATAGTCGCCGATCTCGTCCGGGGTCACCAGGCAGGGGCCGAAGCCACCTGTGCCGGGGAAATTCTTGCCAGGTGTGAACTGGAACGTATGGCGCTGCCAATCGCGAACCGACCCGTCATTGTAGATCGAATAGCCGGCGACATGGTCCAGTGCTTCGGTTTCCGGGACGTTGCGCGCCGGCTTGCCGATGACGATAGCCATCTCGCCTTCATAGTCGAAGCGGTCGGAAATGGCCGGTTTGACCAGTGGTTGACCATGGGCGATCTGCGTGTCGGCATAGCGTGTGAACACGGTCGGATACTGCACATCGGGGCGGCCGGTTTCTTTCTTGTGGTCCAGATAGTTCAGACCGATGCACAGGATCTTGCCCGGGTTCGGCACGACCGGCAGCAACCGGACGTCTGCCCAGCCGAGACCGGGCCTGCGATCCGCCACATGATCTGCGGCCGCTGCCACCAGATCCTGTTCGAGCAGGCTGCGGATGGTGGTGACGTTTGCGCCCAGGCGGCCTGTCAGGTCGATGATGCCGTTGGCGACGACAGCGCCAAAGCCGTTTTCGCCGGCGCGCGTAAAGCTGACGAGTTTCATGTCTTTTCTCCTTTTTGGTTGCACTCAGGAGCGCAGGATCGCTTCGCCCCACTTGTTCAGGGTGCGCGGGTGCTGCGGCCAGTCGATGGTGTCGCGGTCATAGATGACTTCCAGCTCGGCGGAGATTTCGATCCAGTTCTCGTCCGGGTCCCTGATGAAGATAAAGATGTTGTTGCCCGGGCCGTGACGACCAGGCCCCCACATGAGCTGAATATCCTCGGCGGCGAGGTGATCGCACCAATCACGGATGTATTCCCAGTCACCCGCCTCATAGGAGTGATGATCCACGCCATTGCGACCCGGCGTGTAGAAACATGCGATCGTGTGGTGCTCGAAGTTGGAGGTGGTGAAGGCGGTGGCCAGGCGACCGTCCTCATGAAGAACCCGGTCGGTCAGTTGGAAGCCCAGCTTGCCGACATAGAAGTCGATGAATGCCTGCACGTCTTCAGAGGCATAGGTCAGGTGCTGTGTTGGACCCTGAATGCCCTTGAACTCTTTTGTTTCTTCCTTGGCGAGGCCGAAGCAGACCAACTGATTGTTCGCGTCTCGAACGCCAAAGGCGCCCTCTTTGAAATAGGGCGACGGGCAGGCCTCCATTTCGATACTCTCTGCTTTCACGCGCTGGCGCATCAGTTCCAGGCCCTCGGCATTGCGGCAGGCAAGACCCGCATAGGCCAGCTTCCGGTTCTCGCCCGGAACGACAACAAGACGCCGCCGGGGGCCTTCGCAGCGATATTCCGCGCCGCTTTCGTGCACGAGTTCCATATCCAGCGCGCGCGCGTAAAAGGCCGCAAGGGTTTTGGGGTTTGCGCTTTCATAAGCGACGTGATGCAGATAGGCGCCAGCCTGCACGGCAGTATGTGTCATGGAATTCTCCTTACAAATTTTCATCTTTTTACCAATATGAGGTAAATATGCAATACGAAAGATGCAAAAATACCAAAATAAGGAAAAACGATTTGTAAGTGCGTGCTTTCAGCTGAATTCCCGCTATGCAATGTCAGGTAAGGGGCTGGCCTCCCGTATTTCGGCCTGGGTATCGGCCATGAAATTCTCGATCAGTGCGGCATGAGAGGTCAGCAGCGAGGCGAGGCGAGGAATGCGGGAATCGATGGATTCGCTCTGGCGCACCACGAAGCTGAGCGAGGCATTGATCCCCAGTTCCTCGTTTTTGATCGGCACCGCAATGCCGATCATGCCCGGGTCCACTTCGCCGCGTGTTACGGACAGCCCGGTGCGGCGAATCTGGTTCAGCTCCGCGTTCAGCTTTTCGGGAATGCCGTCGCCGGATTCGAAAACCTCGGACAGCAGCTTGCCGCGTTTGCGGTTGGTCATGCTGGCCAGTATCGCTTTCGACGTTGCACCGCGCACGATGGGCATCGGTTTACCGCGTTCATAACTGGTGCGCTGATCCAGCGTATGGGCCTCGGCTACACACATGACCCGCCGTCCGTATAGACGGGCAAGAACCGCCACGCATGGATGAGCGGCCTGTTCGACAAGCGTGCGAAGAAAAACGCCGCCCGAGCGCACGAGTGGATCGGTCTCCCGCAGCCGGTGCTCAAACTCCAGAAAGGTCGGTCCCAGACGATAGCGCGATTCCCGCGCGCTTTCCAGAAAGCCGGCCTCGACCAGTTCGCGAACGGTCCGGTAGACATTGCTGGGCGATGTTTCAAGCGCATCCGACAATTCCGCCACGGTCCACGAGGACGCCTCGGAGAGAAACAGTTTCAGTGTGTTGTTGTATCGATCAAATCCGGCCATTTACGCTCATATGCCTGTGTGGTGGGTCTGCCGAAAGAATGTCCTTCCGGCTGGCTTGTCAAACAATAACTTCGAAATTGCATTCTGGCGGGAAAAGCTCCGATGCGTCCAGTCTGCGCTGCGTGACGCCCTGTTCGTGGCAATAGCGAAGGAAGGCGTTCAGAACGTGGGCATTGGCATTCACGCCATAGGGCCATGGTTCGCCATCGGCAAACAGGAGGCGGTTTGTTTCCTCGAAATAGTCTGGTCCCCAGCCAACCGGCGCAAAGGAGGTCGTGATATCGCGCAGGCGCGTGAAGGCGCGGGTCTTGGCTTCGTTGAAGGCGTCCATCAGATTGCGCAAGATCCATCGGTTGGCGCGATAGACATCGGCCCGCACCACCATCACATGCATGATCGGAAAAATTCCCGTGCGGCGGAAATAATCGGCTTCTACCTTGCGGGGATTTTCAAAGAGACGACGCACCCGACCGTCTCCGGCCAGGAAACTGTCCGGTGGACGGGCTGAAATCGCGCAGTCGATCTCGCCTGTGGCCAACATCTCGCTGAGGCAGCTGTCCGGGCGCTTCGTCAGGTTGATGCCCTCAGGCAGGGACAGCGTCACGCCCTCCTTGCGTCCGGGACTGTTCACACCGGCCTGCACCCAGTCGATGTCGCGCAGGTCAAGCCCCGCGTCATGCGCCAGATAGCCCCGGGCAAAGACCGTTGCCGTCTGCGACCACTGGGGCAGGCCGACGCGCTTGTAGCGCAGGTCGCTGATCGCGTTGATGCCGGAATCTGCATTCACGAAAAAGCTGCTCTGGCGGAAGACCCGCGACGGGAAAACGGGCAGGCCCACGAAGTCCGGTTCCGGCATATTTGCAATATGGGAACACAGCCCGGCCAGCGAATATTCCGAGATGTCAAACTCGCGCCCGAGCGCAAAGCGCAGGCCAACCTGCTCGAACGGGTATGAGAGAATATTAAGATCGATGCCTTCCGGTTGAACCCGGCCGGTCACCAGATCGCGGGTATGGGCGTAGTCGCTGATCGCCATTGTCAGGGGAAGTGTCATGTATCGTTTGTCCTCGTCGATATGCCGGCTGCGCAACGGCAGTTTTTAATCGTTGATTGCCGTCGATCGCAGTCGCCCTCCCGGAACGTTTGCCGTCATGGCCTCCGGATTTGCGGCAATTCACACGCCGGCATCATATCGTGCGTATTTGGCACGCAGGTCCTGCCTTGCGGGAGGCGTTCCATCATCAAATCGCATTAATGCAATCTATCCATATTATGATAAAACATCAACTCATTGATTGGTGCGGTATTTTGGTCTTTGTGCAACAGGCGATTGTAGAGTGCTTGACTGATCGAGATACCAAAATTTTGCATAGAGGCATGAATATACTGGTTTTTTATGGAGAATTACACAGAATAGAAAGGCGAATTGAGGTGATTTCTTTCCGGTGTTGGCATGCGTGGCAGGCGTTTTTTTGAAGAAATATGGCAAATATATCTATTTTTTAAGTTGACTGTTTTATCAAAATATAGAAATAATGGTAGATATGCTTGGCGTGTCCGTCAGCGGTCGGGGGGACGTTTCCCGGGCACCGACACGGTGCACGCAGAGTTCTGGATGTGATAGGAGGAGTCAATCACAATGCTGAAAATCGCAAAAAATTTGATCGTTGCCGCGAGCCTGTTGGCCGCTGGGACCGCGAGCGCAGAGGAAGTGCTGCGCGGTGTCGCTGCCCTGCCGGAGAACAATGTCATCACCCAAAGCTTCCTGCGCTATGTGGATATGGTCAACGAAGCGGGTAAAGGGGTGGTTTCCATTCAGTTCGTCGGTGGCCCGGAGGCCATTCCGCCGACTCAGCAGGACACCGCATTGCGAAACGGCGTCGTGGATATCCAGGGTGGGCCAGCGGGCTACTACAAGGGCGTTATTCCCGAGAGCGACGCATTTACGGGCGCGACTGTCGACGCCGCGACGGCGCGTGCAAACGGTGGTTTCGACATGTTGGCCGAGGTCTGGAAAGACAAGCTGGGTGCCCGGCTTCTGGCGTGGAACGGCGCCGGCACACAATATTACGTCTATCTCTCCCAGGAGCCTGAACTGAACGAAGATGGCAGCTTGAACCTTGAAGGCATGAAGCTGCGCTCGGCCGGCACCTACAGAGACTGGTTTTCCAGCATGGGGGCCGAAAACGTGATGATGAAGCAGTCGGAAGTCTTCAGTGCGCTGGAACGCGGTGTGGTGGATGGTTTCGGCTGGATCACCTTCGTGTCTGACATTGGCGTGAACCGCCTGATAAAGGCCCGCGTGGGGCCGGCGGTCTGGCAGGGCTCGCCCGTGATTATGATGAACGACCGCCGTTTTGAGAGTCTCTCGCCGCAGGCCCAGGAGATCCTGACCGATGCCGCGTTGGCGCTGGAAGTGGAAATAGCAGCAGGTATCAAGGCGCGCATCGCGCAAGAAGAAGCGCGTCTCGCGGCCGATGGCGTCACGCTGATCGAGATGGAGGGCGAGGCCGGGCAAAACCATGTTGCCAATGCCCATAAGGTCGTCTGGGATGCCCTGGCGGCAAAGGAGCCGGAGTTTGCGGCCAAAATCCGCCCGCTGATGTATCCTGACAACTGATGAACCCGGTGCTGCCCGCCATCGAAGCGGGCGGCGCCTGTCAATACGGGAGGTCGCCGACATGCAGTATCTGGATAGGCTGTGGACAAGTTTCGACAAGTCACTCTTTGTGGCTGGCGCCATGGTTCTGGTCATGATTGTCCTGGCAACGGTCTGGGACGTGGTGGCGCGCAGCACGGCGCTCCACGCTCCGATCTGGTTGAGTACATTTGTTGAATTTGCCCTGCCTCTTTCGACGATGATGGCAGCGCCCTACCTGGTGCGCGCGCGCGGCCATGTGGCGATGGAACTGATTGACGCTGCCCTCGGTGATCCCGCCCGCAGGAGCCTGATCCGCCTGACGGATCTCGCGGCCGGTCTGGTCTGCCTGCTGATTGCCTATTATGCCGCGCTAGGTGGCCTGGATGCTTTCAACCGCCGCGAAATGCTGGTGCTGGCGATCGATGTGCCCCGCTGGATTCTTTTTTCTGTTCTCACGATCGGTTTCGCGCTTTGCACCGTGGAATTTCTCAGACATCTCGTGATCTCGCTTGGCGGCGGCGCGTCTGAAGCCGAGGAACTCTGAACCATGATGCCCTGGTACCTATCCTTCGGCCTGATGATCGGGACGATCCTTGTTCTGATGGCGCTGCGCCTGCCTGTCGCCTTTGCCTTCCTGCTGGCCAACGCCATTGGTGTTTTCATTTTCATGGGCGGACATTTCGGCCTGATCCAGTTGGTCGCCAATGCCACGGAATCCCTGCTGAACTATTCCCTGGTGCCGATCCCGCTTTTCCTTTTGATGGGGGAGCTGTTCTTCCACACCGGCATTGCCGGACGCGTGTTCATGGTGGTGGACCGGGTCCTCGGCAATGTGCGCGGGCGTCTGGCCTATGTCGCGATTGGCGGCGGCACGATATTCAGCGCGCTGTCCGGGTCGAGCCTCGGCAATGTGGCGATGATGGGGTCAACCATGTACCCCGAGATGAAGCGCAACGGATATTCGGATTGCCTGTCAATCGGGCCGATCATTGCGACCGGCGGCCTGGCGGCGATCATTCCACCCTCGGGTCTGGCCGTGGTGCTGGGCAGCCTTGCCGGTCTGGATGTCGGCCTGCTGCTGCTTGCCGGCCTGGTGCCGGGTCTGTTGCTGGCCGCGACCTATGCGGCGCTGGTTTTCGGCTGGACATTGGCCATGCCTCAAAGCGCGCCGAACTACGACATTCCCCACACCCCGTTTAGCGAAAAGCTGCGCCTGATCGTCGTCAATCTTGTTCCGATGGGCTTTGTGATCTTCATGGTCGTGGGGCTCATCATTCTGGGCATTGCCACCCCGACCGAGGCGGCCGCCTTCGGCGTGCTCTCCGTAATGATCGTGGCTGCGCTCTTTCGCAGCCTGACCTTCACGGCGCTTCTCAGGGCTGCAATGGGCGCAATGCGGATCACCGGCATGATTTTCCTGATCATCCTGGCGTCGACGACCTTCAGCCAGATCCTTTCGATCTCCGGTGCGACCCGCGGTCTGGTGGGCTGGGTACAGAATGCGGACGCCAGCCTGTTTATGATCCTCGTGTTGATGGGGCTTGTGCTGGCCATCCTGGGCGCATTTCTGGAGCCCGTGGGTATCATGATGCTGACCATCCCGATCTTTCTTCCGCTGGCGCAAGCCTATGGCGTGGAACCGCTCTGGATGGGCGTCTTCATTCTGATCTGGATCGAATTCGGCCTCGCCACCCCACCGTTCGGTCTGGCGCTTTACGTGATGTTGGGCAATGCGCCGGACAAGTCGATCTTCGACGTGTCGCTGGCGGTTGCGCCCTATCTGGTCTGCACGGTATTGCTGGTCGTGTTCATCGCCATCTTCCCTGAAATCGTGCTTTATCTTCCGTCGCTTGTGGCCGGATAAGGCCTGTCGTCCCTTGAGAGGAACCCTTGATGTCCGAGATGCTTGAAGGCCGTATGCTGATCGACGGCGAGCTCGTTGAAAGTGAAAGCGGCGCATGGTCCGATTCGATCAATCCCGCCAACGAGCAGGTAATCGGTCGCGCCGCCCTTGGCACCGCCGGCGATGTGGCGCGTGCCGTGGACGCCGCCGAGCGCGCCTGGCCGCTCTGGTTCGAACGCGATGTGTCAGAGCGTGCCGACATCCTGATGCAGTTCGGGGCAGCGCTGGCCGAAAGGTTTGACGAACTGGCTCGGATCGAGGTGATTGATAGCGGCAATACACTCAAGCCGACGCTGCATGCGATGGATGAAATCTCATCGACCATCCGGTTCTATGCGGGCCTTGCACCCCAGATGCGGGGTGAAACAATCCCGGCCACGGCCAGAAACCTGCACATGACTGTTCTGGAACCCTATGGGGTGGTGGCCCGGATTGCCGCCTACAACCACCCGGCTTTGTTCTCCGTCGCCCGCACGATCGCGGCCCTGGCCGCGGGCAACGCGGTTGTCGTCAAGCCGCCGGAAACGTGCCCGCTCTCGGTGCTGATCCTCGGCGAGGTCGCCGGCCAATACCTTCCTAAAGGTATCTACAACATCGTTAACGGCCGAGGCTCCGTCGTGGGCGACGCAATGGTGCGCCATCCGCGGATCAAGCGGCTGGCATTGATCGGCTCGGTCGCAACAGGCATGGCCATCCAGCGTGCGGCGGCCGAGACGGCGGTCAAGCACGTGACACTGGAACTGGGCGGCAAGAACCCGATGATCGTGTTTCCTGACGCCGACCCGGTGCGCGCTGCCGAAAGCGCGATAAAGGGGATGAACTTCTCGTGGCAGGGCCAATCCTGCGGGTCGAATTCGCGCCTGCTGGTGCATGAAGATCTGTATGACCGGGTTGTCGACCTGGTGAGCGAGCGCGTGGCCCGCCTGCGACTCGGCGATCCCATGGACCCGGCGACCGACATGGGGCCGGTCAACAATGCCAGGGCCTATGCGCATGTAACCAGCTTTCTCGATCCTGAAGAGACCGCCGGCACGCGTCTGATGACCGGAGGCAGGCGCCCGCAGGGCGAGGCTTTCGCCAGGGGTTTCTGGGTGGAGCCAACTGTCTATGCCGATGTTACGCCGCGGCACCGCCTGTGGCGCGATGAGGTTTTTGGCCCGATTCTCGGCATTTCGCGCTGGAGTGACGAGGAGAAGATGATCGAGATGGCCAATGACACCGAATACGGCCTGTCGGCGGCAATCTGGACAAATGACATCAACAAGGCGCTGAAAACGGCCCGCCGGATTCGCGCCGGGTCGATCTTCATCAACGGGCAGAACAGCCATTTTGTTGGCATGCCCTGGGGCGGATTCAAGAACAGCGGCATTGATCGCGAGGAAGGGCTGGAAGAGATGCGCAGCTATCTGGAGACCAAGGCCATCAACGTGATGCTGTAAGGCGAATGCGATGATTGACACCGATTTTACCCTTTTTCACGGGCTGGCCTCGACCTGTTCGAAGAAAGTGCGCATGACCCTTTACGAAAAGGGTCTTGCGTTCAAGAGCCGGCTGATGAACCTGCAGGCCTTCGAACAGCATCGTCCCGACTATCTGAAGATCAATCCCAATGGGGTGGTTCCGGCGCTCCTCGATGGCAATGCCCCGGTGATCGAAAGCTCGATCATCATGGAATATATCGACGATCGCTATCCGCAGGTGGTGCCGTTGGTGCCGGCCGATCCGTTGCTGCGCGCGAAAATGCGCCTATGGCTCCGGTTTTCGGACAATATAGCCTTTGACGCGATCATGCTGTCTACCTGGGCAAGGCTGAGCGTAAAGCGCGCGCAGTCCCTGTCCTCAGCCGAACTGAAAGAGGTGATCGACCGAATTCCGACAAGGGAACGCCGTGATCGCTGGGCGAAGATCGCCGCCGACGGCTTTACCGACGCCGAGGTGCTGGATGCCCACAACAAGATGGTGAATTGCCTTCAAAAGCTGGAGGCGGGGCTCTGTGAGGGAGCTTGGCTGGTCGGTGCAAAGTTGACGCTTGCAGATATTGCCAATATCCCCTTCATCGAACGTATCCGCACTCTCCACCCGGAACTGATGGCGATGGGACGTTACCCGGCGCTCGAGGATTGGGAGACCCGCATGCGCGCCCGCCCGTCCTTTGACAAGGCCTTCTGCTTCACCGACGATCCGCGCGTGGCGGACCTGCCAAAGCTCTAAAGGGCTTGGCAACAGCGTCTGGCGGGGCGGTCCTGGTCTCGGCGCGTGTCTCAGCTTGCTCCTGACGGACTAGCCGTCTCTTTCGGCCCATGACGAGACGCCGTTTCTAGCGTGTGTCGCCATCATGCTTGTGCCGGGCATGGATTTCACGCCCGGCAGGCAGATGCTCCATGAGGAGGATATCATTTTTGCACAGGAGGGCGCGCTTTTCCTGAGCCGTCGTGTTCCGCAAGAATTTCCTGTGATAAGATGAATTTCCTGCAATGGGATGAATGCCATGGACGTCAAATATACATTGGAAAACATCGCGCCGGGCGGGCGGATCGGCTTGGTGGCGCTGGCAACCGATTTCAACAGCGAGACGGACCTGCGCCGCATGCTGCCGGCCGGCGTCGACCTCTTCACCAACCGCGTGCTCAATGCCAACCCGCTGACCATCGAAAACCTGCGCGCCATGGCAGGCGATATCACCCGCGCCGCAGGTGGCCTGCTTCCGGGCCTGGGCGTCGACGTGGTGATCTATGGATGCACCTCCGGCACGGCGGCCATCGGCAGCAAGGAGGTGGAACGGCTTGTCCAGATCGCCCAACCCGGCGTGCCCTGCACCAATCCGATCGTGGCAGCGAGTGAGGCCCTACGCGCCTTCGAAGCGACTGGAATTTCCATCCTCACGTCCTATACGGACGCGGTTAACGATGCAGTAGCCGGCAGCTTCAAGGCAGAGGGTTTTGATATTCTCAATATCGAGGGCTTTGGCCTCGACGATGACATCGACATGACCGGCCTGCCTCTGGCAGCCATAGCCGAAGCCGCCCAGCAGATCTGCGATCCGCAAGCTGACGCCCTGTTCATCTCCTGCACGGCGCTGCGTTCCTCATTGATCGCGCAGGAATTGGAACAAAGACTCGGAATACCGGTCGTCACCAGCAACCAGGCCCTGGTCTGGCATTGCCTGCAATTGATGGAGAATGACAGCCTGGTCGAAGGCTTTGGTCAATTGTTCGGGAAGGATTTGGCAGGTCGGTAAGGAGATGAAAACAAACCATATCCTTTGTGATGTTCAAGGGTTTCATTGCGTTGTTTCCTGGCATTTGTTGCAGCACACTTGACGGCTGGGTTGGGCGGGTAGCGGTCATTCACGGTATCACACGCCAAGGTCTACCGTGCGGGCTTTCCTGCCGCTCGATTTATGTCTGATTGTTCATGGTATGTGCCCAGCAGTGGCATGTGGGGATGACGCTTTTGTTATTGGATCCAATTAACGAACTTTTATAAGAAGTTCCAATGCACAGATTCTTGCTCATTATCGGCCTGCTGTGTGCACTCGTCGCTTCGCCCTTGCAGGCGGCTTCGACTGCCGCGCCTAGCTCCCAGCAGACTTCGGTCTTTGCCGGTGAGGATAGCTGCGTGACGTCTACCGCCGAGGTGACCAAGGCAATCAGCTTCAAACGCTGCGGTAAAAGCGTCCATGGCAATGTTGTATCTACCTGTCATTTTTCGCCGATGGTTGTCGGGAACGAGCTTGTGCTTGTTCTGCGCAGCGAAGCCAAGGTATTCGAGACTTTCCCTCCACGCATTTCGCTTTCGATACTCCCCGCTGGGCGCTTTCGGCCGCCTCGTCTGGCGACAGTCTGACCTTCACCCAGCGAGTACTCGAACAGGCGGCATGTGACCGCTTGAAAGCGCATACAATGTTTGAAATGTCTCTTATCGGACGCCGGAACTTCATGCTCGGCGCTACCAGCTTTGCATTAGCGGGCTGCACAACCACAAAGACCTCTGTAATTTCAAATTCCGGGTCTCCTGTAATTCCAAGTGAAACCCTCTCGATGTATGCTGCGCTCCCGAACGAGCGCTTTCCTATTCCAGCCGCGCAGATTGAGTTGGTCGACCCCATCTACTGGCGGCAAGAGGTTGAAAACATCACCGGCGAAGAAGCCGGAGTGGTCATTGTCGACACCCCTAACCGCTTCCTATATTGGACGATGGAAGGCGGACGGGCCATGCGATACGGAGTAGGGATCGGTCGAGAAGGTTTCGCGTGGGGCGGGCGCGGCCATATTGCCTATGGCAGAGAATGGCCGATCTGGACGCCGCCGTCGGATATGGTCGACCGTGAGCCAGAGCTTGAAATCTACCGCAACGGGATGGAGCCCGGACTAAAGAACCCATTGGGGCCGAGGGCGCTCTATATCCATCAAGGCAATACAGACACGCTCTACCGCCTGCACGGCAATATGGACGCGCGGTCAATCGGCCAAGAGGTATCGAGTGGCTGTGTGCGCCTGCTGCATCAAGACATGATTGATCTGTACGAGAGGGTGAAATGGGGCGCGCCGATAGTGGTTATTCAGTAGCGCTCCAAGTGAGGTCCCCGCCAAGTGTGCCCTTGGCGGGCAGGTCTGCGCTTTGGTGCAGCATTTTTCGTCGAGGTCGGCTTTGGGCCGAAATTTTCATTTGAGTGATGGTTCAAAACAACAACACCACCCAACCTGCTAAACCTGAAGGCGAAGGCCAGCGCTGACTCCAACCCAAAATTGCCGAAAGAGAGATAAGGCATAATGTCTCTTGACCTCAAGTTAACTGAGGACTTCCACAAGTCCTTTCAACGGGTTGTCTGGATGTGCCTTGCCGAGCGGGCCCGTTGGTATGATTCGACTCCTATGTTCTCCCTGTTTGGTAAAGGCAATAACGGTGTCAGTGGGTTTACTTCAACATGTTTCAGGATCCTGGAATATCCCAATTTTGTTCCAACAGAAACGCACTGGACTTGCGGTCAAACCCCCAGAGAAATCGTCCTGTCCGGCGCGAGCGCTTGGAGGAAGTTTTCATCATGGCTGACCACCAATACCGCACCATCGTAGGCTGCCAGTGCCGTTTCCAGTGCTGCGATGCCGTCCAGATCGAGATGATTGGTTGGCTCGTCCAGGATAAGCAGCATGGGCTGAGGTATCGCGCCAAGGGTGCAGGCAAGACCGGCGCGCAGGCATTCGCCTCCGCTCAGTGCACCGGCCCGGCGCAGGGCGTCTTCCGCGCGGAAACCGAACCGCGCCAGAGCCGCATGGGCCCTGTGTGCATCTGCGCGGCGGTTAAGCCGACGGAAATTCTCGTGCAGCGTCTGGGCCGGATCAAGCAGATCCATATGCTGATCCAGCAGCGCAAACGGCACGGTCAGGTCGCAGACACCTTGTTGCGGTGCGATCTGGCCGGTGATCAGTTTGAGAAGCGTCGTCTTTCCGCTGCCGTTCGACCCATTGATGACCGCACGTTCGGGACCAATGATGGTCAGCGACATATCGCGGATGACGGGACGCTCAGGATCATAGCCGCCCGTCACGCCGTCAAGCCGCAGCACCGTCTTGCCACAGGCAAGGCCGGTCGAGGCAATGTCCATGCGCAGCGGCTGCAAGACTTCGATCTTCTGCCGAGCGGCAAACAATGTCTCATCTGCCGCCTTGCGCCGGGCATCGCGCAAGCGGACACCCGCGCCGCCGGAAGCCTCGGCACGACCCTTGGCGGCATCCAGCAGGATTTTCGGTTGATCGCCCTTCGCCCGCGACTTGTGCCCGGCACTGTCCTTGCGCGCCTTGCGGGCGGCGGCCTGTTGCGCCCAACGGGCCGCCTCCTTGCGGGCCCTTTGCGCATGGGCAAGGTCGCGCTCCGCCGCATCCAGGGCGCTGTCCATTTGTTGCCGGAAGGCGCTGTAGTTGCCGCCATACCGGGTGGCGCCAAGTGAGGTCAATTCGACAATGGCATCCATTTCCTCAAGAAGCGCACGGTCATGGCTCACGATGATCGCGCCGCCCGTCCAGCCGCGGATAAGGTCAATCACCATCCTGCACCCGGTCTGGTCGAGATTGTTCGTCGGCTCATCCAGAAGGAGGAAGTCCGGCTCGGCAAGGATCAATGCGGCAAGGGCTGCACGGGTGCGCTGACCACCCGACAGGTCGACCAAAGGGGTTTGTGGCCGGGCGGACAGGCCAAAACACAAGAGGGCGCTCTCGATCCGCGCAGGCAATGTCCAGTCCGCGTCGGCCAATTCTTCTGCAGACGCAAGCCCTGCCTCGGCCCGCTGCAGCAGATCGAGCGCGGATCGCACACCAAACAGATCGGCAATGGTGTCATTCGGGTGCTCCGCCGCATCCTGCCGCAGGCGTGCGAGCGAGCCGACCAGTTGCACCTGCCCGGATCCGGGTGACAGATCTCCGGAAATCAGCCGCAGAAGCGTGCTTTTGCCGATGCCGTTGCGCCCGACGATGCCGGTGCGTTCAGGACCGAATGTCAGGTTCAGATCAGTGAAAAGCGGTGTGTTGTCAGGCTTGGACCAGGTCAGGTTGGTCAGGCAAACGGATGCAGTCATGGGACGGAAATTCTCGCAGCGAAACAGAAGAGGTGATGGCGGCGAGGTTCATGTCCATGTCGATAGAGACTCCGTTTGGGGGATGCCCTGATAATAGGCGCGACCTCGAGGGTTTGCAAGTTTCTGGCGCTTTGGCAAGGTGATGAAAACGAGAACAGCTATAAGCGCGTCCCGGCGCCTGATCGTCGTATCGCGCGTGTCAGATTTCAACGGTTTGTCCTGGCGCGATGTTTGGCGCACCCGCAATACACCTCAGCAGTTCTCCACCCTGGACTTGCAATGCATCGTGCCTTGCCGGGCGTGCGATCTGCGCAGGGAGCGCTTGTCTTTTGGGTGAAAGGCGCAGACACCTATCCGCATCGGCATCGCATTTGGGGGATGCCAGCGCTTTCTCGCCCCATTTCATCACCACAAATACTTTTATTGAAGGACTTTCCATGAACATCAATATCAGCAGAAAAACAGTTGCCGCCGCTTTTCTTGTGTCGGCCATGGCTCTGCCTGTTCCGGCGTTCGCGCAGGATGATGCTCTGGCCTGTGCCACACAGCATGGCCTGACATCGGAGCATTCCACCCGTGTCGGGGATTTGACCTTCACCAACAGTTCCGATGCCTACATTCAGATCTTTCGGGTCGATCCGGACGGAAGCAGCATGGAAATGACATCTTTGGAAGCCGGTCAGACAAGCAAACTGACCCAGAACCGGGAAGCTGTTTATGTCGGCCTGGATGCGCAAGGCAATTGCATGGGTGCAGGCAAATTGAGAGAATCGCGCGCCACCATCACGTTTGGCGGCTAAGCATACCGAGGTCTGAAAAGGGCCGCGCATTCCATTGGTTAGTCTCATCTCCGGGCCTTGATGACGCTACTCGGGTTCTTCGATCCGGATAGCGTCATCATAGACAATGGTCGTGACCTGCACGTCCCTGGATGGCTTGGGCGCCCAACTGGCGATCCCTTCGGCCAATTCCAATCGCAACAGGCGCTCGGTATCGGGAGCGACCCACACGGAATAGCGTCCGCCCCACCAGGAGCCGTATTCGTTTGGCTCAGGCTTCGACAGGAAGCGGTAGAGAATCGCGTTTTTACCATCGAGATCGGTTGCGCCCAGGCATTCCGGTTCGCTGACCGAGGCCGCAAGCCTGGCGTTGGTGGCGCGGACGAATTCCTCGGGGTTGCCGGTGCCGGTATCGTTGGACCTTGTCCACGGGCCATCGAAGCTGGAACCTGTCCAGGAGGCATTGCCGATCGCCATGAAGCAGCCATTGGGGGTGCAATTGATCGATCGGATAGGCCCATCCCAAAGGACATCCGATGAGGCTGTCTCGGTTCCGTCGGGACCGCGGACAATGGTGGTCTCGCGTCTGTTTCCCCGGGTGAAGGGGTCCCATGCACCGCCCTGGAACAATGTGTTGATCTCATCTGCGCAATTGGCTGCGGCGGGGGCGGTTGCAGCCAGACTTAAAAGGCAGAAAATCGCAATATAACGCATAGGGCGCTCCGGAATTCAGGGTTGGCAACAGCGCTTTTCGGAAATTCCCGATTGAACCACCGTCCGTCACCCTACCTAACCCCAAGGCGTTTCTTCAAGCCATTTCTCTGGTGCGTATCGTTCCAGCTGCCACCCAGGCCGGTTTGTTCGTTGCGCATCAATTGGCCAGACAGCAGTCAATGATATTTTCAACACGGTAGGATTGCACCTTCCAAATGCTGGTGGAGAGACAGAAATCATTTCGCTTGACCTCAAGTTAACTGGAGGCTGCACAATGGTTTTGAATGAGCGCTCTGGATGTGCCTTGTCGTTTCCCCTGTTGGCATGATGCGGCGTGTATGGTCTGCTCATTCGATGGCCAGGAATGATGACCGCGGAGTTCACTTATACCAACCTGCACTGATTAGAACTCATGAGCCCATCCGCGGTGTCCGATGGACATGATGCGCCCGGGCTGGCCGATCAGCTTGTTCCAAGCATAACAGCAATGATCGACGATCTCGTTGTAGGATT
>Ga0208648_1000266_pt1 | contig 55768 bp, 52 predicted proteins | sample AntAceMetag02UKL_FD_184772 | JGI IMG/M metagenome (GOLD analysis project Ga0208648, IMG submission 184772) | Saline lake microbial communities from Ace Lake, Antarctica - Antarctic Ace Lake Metagenome 02UKL (SPAdes) (version 2) | ecosystem: Environmental > Aquatic > Non-marine Saline and...
TGCCCGAAATAGCGTTCGCCGGACGATCCAATGTCGGCAAATCATCACTGATCAACAAGCTGCTGAACCGGCGCGGAATTGCCAAAACAAGTTCAACGCCGGGCAGGACCCAGTCAATCAATTTCATTCTGATCAATCAGGCCTGCTATCTGGCAGATTTGCCGGGGTACGGCTACGCAAAAGTCCCCATTGCAATAAAAAAAAGCTGGGGCCAACTCATTCAGGGCTACCTGCAGCAGCGCTCCAGTCTCAAACTACTGGTACTGATTGTAGATGCACGCCGACAACCCAATGAAGAAGAAAAATTTTTTGTGCAATGGCTCGAACTGCACGAAATACCCTGGGTACTAGTGCTGACTAAAACCGATAAACTCAAAAATGCCGCGCGCGCACGATCACGGCGCGACTGGCAGGCCTTTCTGGACGCACACATCGTTATAGAGTTCTCAGCCGTCAGCGGCGAGGGTCGCGACAAACTGTGGCGTGAGATTGACGCTGTCCTGTAGAGAAACCAAACGGTTACGGCTGCGCACAAGAAAAATTACTTGCTGTATGCAGGGCTTTACAGTACCCTGTCAAACAATGTAAATACGACTAAAATGAAAAGGAATTGCCATGAAAATACTGGTCACAGGCGGCGCTGGCTTTATCGGATCCAACTTTATCCGGCACATGCATGCCCGGCATCCGGCCTATACAATCATTAATTTTGACAAACTGACCTACGCCGGCAATCTTGAAAACCTGAAGGATGTCACTGACGGAAGCACCTATCAGTTCGTCCGTGGCGATATCTGCGCCCAGCAAGAGGTCAACAACCTGCTGGCCGATGGGTTCGATGCAATTGTTAATTTTGCCGCCGAATCACATGTCGATCGCAGCATTGACAATGCCACTGTCTTTGTCGAAACCAACGTGCTCGGCACACAGGTGCTGCTTGATGCGGCCCTGCGCCATAAAATACCGCTCTATATGCAGATATCAACCGATGAGGTATACGGCTCTCTGGGTGCTGAGGGCCTTTTTACCGAGCAAACGCCGCTGGCTCCCAACAGCCCCTATTCAGCCAGCAAGACCAGCGCAGATTTGTTCGTGCGCGCCTATCATGAAACCTTCGGTCTCAAAACACTTATAACCAGATGCTCCAATAATTACGGGCCATATCAGTTTCCTGAAAAACTCATTCCGCTTTTCATTACCAATGCACTGGCAGATGCCCCTCTTCCGCTGTACGGTGACGGATTGAACGTGCGTGACTGGATATATGTTGAAGATCACTGCAGCGCGATTGACGCGGTTCTTCATCACGGTCACCCCGGCGAGGTCTATAATATCGGCGGCAATGCTGAAAAAACCAATCGCGAAATAACTTCCATCATCCTGCAGCAGTTGCAAAAACCTGACTCTCTCATCAAACATGTAGCCGATCGCCTCGGTCATGACCGGCGCTACGCCATTGATAACACCAAGGTCAAAAAGGAACTGGGCTGGACGCCGGCCTATAATTTTGACGACGGCATGCGTGCAACCATCCAGTGGTACCTTGATAACCGGCAGTGGTGGGAACGGGTAAAAAGCGGTGAGTATAAAGAATTTTACGCGCGCTGGTACGAGCAGCGCTAAAGCGCACCGTCAGAAAAAATTTTTAAGCGTATTTGAAAGCTCCACATGAAAATATTGATAATCGGCGCAAACGGCATGCTGGCCCAGGATGTAATTGATGTCTTTCAGGCCGAGCATGAATTAACCGTCTGCGATCGCCCGGACATCGACATATGCCGCGCCGATTCAGTCCTGCCTTTTCTGGATCGACACCAGCCCGACTGGGTGCTGAACTGTGCGGCCTATACCGATGTTGACGGCGCTGAAACAAACCGGGATATGGCCTTTGCGGTCAACGGCAAAGGGCCCGGCATCCTGGCACGGGCCTGCCGCAGCCAGGGCAGCCTACTGTGCCACATTAGCACCGATTTCGTGTTCGACGGCCGCGCTCAGGAACCCTACTGTGAAACCGATTCAGTGTGTCCGCTTTCGGTGTACGGTCAGTCAAAACTGGCTGGCGAACAGCAGGTACAGGAAACCTTCGATGATTACCTGATTGTACGAACATCATGGCTTTTCGGCCACGGCGGACACAATTTTGTAAAGACAATCTGCCGCCTGGCAGCCGAACGCCCTGTTGTGCAGGTTGTCGACGATCAACGCGGCAGTCCCACCAGCACAGTAGATCTGGCCGCCATACTCAAGGTTACACTTGAAAAAAATCTGCGCGGGATATATCATGTCTGCAACACGGGCGTGTGCAGCTGGTTTGAATTTGCGCGCGAAGCCGTTGAACTGGCCGGGCTTGACAGTCGGGTGGAACCGGTTACCTCCGAACACATGCCGCGCCCAGCGCCCAGACCGGCTTTTTCAGCAATGAATTGTTCAAAAATCAGCCGTGATTGCGTACTGCATATCCGGCATTGGCGGGAAGCCCTGCGTGATTATTTCGCGCAAATATAACAAACGATTAACAGATTATTGAGAAATTTCTTTTTTACAGGCTGTTCAAAAATGCGTAGATGCAAGGCGCACGATATCATGAGGAATGAGGCGTACTTTTTTGTACGCCGCAATGACGAATAATAAGCGCAACGCAGCAGATGGGCGTTTTTCAACAGACTTTCTAACAGGGAGAAAACAGCATGCGCACACTTATAACAGGCGGAGCCGGATTTCTGGGCAGTCATTTATGCGACAGATTTATTAAGGAAGGTCACGATGTTATCTGCATGGATAATCTCATTACCGGAAATATGGATAATATCGCGCATTTAATCGGCAATAAAAACTTCCGGTTTATTCATCACGACGTAACTGAATATATCTATGTTGAGGGCCCGCTGGACTACATTATGCATTTCGCGTCACCCGCCAGCCCCATCGACTATCTTGAACTGCCCATCCAGACTCTCAAGGTCGGAGCCCTGGGCACGCATAAGGCCCTGGGTCTTGCCAAAAACAAAGGAGCGCGGCTGTTGCTAGCCTCGACTTCGGAGGTGTATGGCGATCCACTCATTCATCCGCAGCCCGAAAGCTATTATGGCAATGTCAACCCGATCGGGCCGCGCGGGGTATACGACGAGGCCAAGAGATTTGCCGAAGCTATAACCATGGCCTACCAGCGCTATCATGGCGTGGAAACGCGCATCGTTCGTATTTTTAATACCTATGGCCCGCGCATGCGTCTCAACGACGGACGGGTCGTACCCGCCTTTCTCGGGCAGGCACTGGAAGGAAAACCCCTGAGCGTTTTCGGCGATGGTTCCCAGACCAGAAGCTTTTGCTATGTTTCCGACCTGGTCGAAGGCATCTATCGTCTGTTGCTTTCAGCGGAACTTGAACCGGTCAATATCGGCAACCCGCGTGAAATGACCATCATGCAGTTTGCCGAACATGTTCAAAAACTCGCCGGTACCCCCCTGCCAATTGAGCAAAAACCCCTGCCCCAGGACGATCCCAAAGTGCGTCAGCCCGACATCACCAAGGCCCGCAAGATTCTGGACTGGGAACCGCAGGTGCCCTTTGAAGAGGGCATCGTGAAAACAATGGAATTTTTCAAGAAAAAGTTGGGACTCTAATGGCTGAAAAATATCGCCCACGCCTGCTTTTGATTATTGTCTGCGCGCTGATTATTGCGCAAATTTTCGTCATAACATCCCTGAAGCAGGAAGTTGAAAAGCAGATGCTGGTTGTTCATACCCAAACACTTGTACAAAACGCGCTTATCAATCTGCTTATTGAAAAAAATATTATAACGCGCGCTAATCTGGCTCAACAGGCTCAGGATATAGCTAAACATTTCATGGAGGAAAGCCCCACTGAGGCTCCGCCCTTTGATACAACCGGGCTTGCCCCGCCAGACGCTACTCCTGCAGGTCAATAACAGGGCACCCTGCCAGTCGAAATAGAAACACACGGCACAATCTGCTTGTTTTCCGTACAAAAAAAAGGTACTGTTTTATAAGTAATTTCAGTCGGGGAGTAGCGCAGCTTGGTAGCGCGCATGCTTCGGGAGCATGAGGCCGCGGGTTCAAATCCCGCCTTCCCGACCATTTACCTACCCTACCCTAACCAAGTGCGATCCCATTGCTTCATTAAACAGCCATGATTTATTTTACGGATGTTTCAAAGCACTATACTGACAGACTGCGAAGGAATTCAGACCAGCTTTCCGGGTTCCGTGCAGGACACGCACCCAGGCTTTTCACCGTGCGGGTACTACTCTGGCTGTGTTGCTGTCTGGCAGGCCTGCACACACACACGCAGCCTTGCCGGGCGCAAAACCCGTTAGATACCGCTGACAATCAAACACTTACAATCAAATTTATAAGCCTCAAGCCCGGCAATACGATCGGAGCCGCGCACCTGCATCTGCACGCCAACGGCACACTTGATTTTTCAATTGAAGACGAAACGCTCATCAACGCCCGGGGTTCCTGGTCGACCCAAACAAATCGCTTCTCGGCATCCGCCAATTTCACGATTGACAAACAAGTGCCCTTTCATTACCGTCTCAAATTTGACGGCTACCAACTGAGGGGCGTGCACGCCGGACGCGCACGCCTGTACGAATATGACCGCCATGAGCGCCTCACGCAGGAAATCTGGTTCCTGTTTTACGCTCTACCGCCGGACACCCGTATACGTCAGGAGATCTTCATGCCCTCCAGTACCGTGCATATACCTGACGGCCCTGACAGGTTATTGAAAAAATATTTTCTTCAGAACCAATCGCACAGCAACAGGGATGACAGGCAATGAATGCTCCGGCGGCATATTGCGTGGGCATCGCGGGCGGTACTGGTTCAGGAAAAACAACGCTGGCTCGAACCGTGTGCAACCTGCTCGGCCCTGACATGGTAACAGTGATAGAGGCTGATTATTACTACCACGACCTGTCACATATCTCCGCAGCAAAGCGTCATCTGGTGAACTTTGATCATCCGGATGCGCTGGATATTGACCTGATGGTCACACATATGCACAAGCTTCGCCAGGGCCATGCTGTAAGCATGAACGCCTATGACTTTACTACGCACTGCCGCACAAACACCATGATCAGCCTGTTGCCGCGCCCGATTATTCTCGTTGAGGGGATTTTAGTGCTGGCCTGTCAGCCAATTAAACGCCTGCTTGATTTAAAAATCTATATTGACGAACGTCCAGAGGTTCGCAAGGAACGCCGCATACTGCGCGATATCAGCGAACGCGGACGAACACAGGCCATGTCCTCCCGGCAATATGTACAGCATGTGCAACCGATGCATGAACGCTATGTGGAGCCATGCAAAGCCAGCGCCGATATTATTCTGACTAACAGCAATGAAAGTGAACGCCTGCTGCCGCTGCTGCGCGCAGCCCTGTCCCAACACACTAACGGCGTCGAAACTCATCATAGAGAAGTTTCTTAAAATCCTGCACATGGAGACCTGTAAATAAAACCAGTGACCAGGGCATATACGGGCAAATTTTTAAACGTTGATCAACGCCGCAAGGTCCTGCCCGGAGGACGCCGCGTGACTGTTGAATGTGTCAACCATCCAGGAGCCGTGCTGATAATGCCCTTTTTAAGTCCCGGCAAAGTTGTGCTGCTGCGCCAGTACCGGGCCGTGATCAAATCCTGGCTCTATGAATTTCCGGCTGGCACCATAGAGCCGGGAGAAAAGCCCATTGTATGTGCGCGTCGCGAAATTATCGAGGAGACCGGTTACCGGGCGGGTAGAATTAAAAAACTGGGCCGCATATACCCCGTGCCGGGGTACTCCACTGAAATAATAACCATGTTTACGGCGGAACGCCTGACTGAAGTCGGCATGGCCTGCGAGGAGGATGAAGTTATTGAACCACAGGTGTTCAGCAAAAAAGATATACGGACGCTGCTCGCGCGAGGACGCCTGATTAACGCAAAAACAATCTGTGCGCTGGGAGACTGTGCGGCTGGTTGTAGACCGTCCGTCTAGCGACGACAAGATACTCTTGAAGGCATTTTTGTACTATAATAAACTGTTATATGGATTATCATTTCTCAGTCACTCTGCTCCTTCGAAATGGCAATGAAGCTGCGTTAGCAAAAAATGCTCTAAAAACACTGACTATTCTGTAGCAATACAAGGGAGGAGACCATGGAACGAGCTACTGTTTCCAACCCCTCGGCAGTGCGCACAATCGGTATTGTATGCCTGTTGCTCAACTGCCTGCTGGCCGGCATAAAGATAACCTGCGGCCTTGTCGGCAACAGCCACAGTGTTGTTGCCGACGGCGTGCACACCCTGACCGATATGCTGACCGATGTCGCCCTTATTACCGGCACACTGTTCTGGGGACGTCCCCCGGATCGATGTCACCCGTACGGTCATCGCCGTATTGAAACCCTGACAACCGGATTAATCGGAGCAACACTGCTTGCCGCAGCCCTGGGCATCGCCTGGAATGCCCTTACTCGTCTGTCCGCGGGCCCGCAGGCCCCACCGGGTATGATAGCATTCGCTGCCGCACTGCTCTCCATTCTTATCAAGGAAATCATGTACCGCTGGTCAAGCGCAGCCGGCCGGCGACTGAAATCAAACGCTCTGACAGCCAATGCCTGGCATCAGCGCTCGGATGCCCTGAGTTCAATCCCGGTTGCGGTTGCCGTTGCAGTCAATGTCATGGCGCCATCGCTATGGTTTATCGACAGCCTTGCCGCGCTGCTGGTCTCTATAATGATTATAAAAGCCGCCTGGAAAGTCGCCGGTCCGGCACTCAAGGAACTTATTGACGCGGGTGCAGACGGACGGATTGTAAATCGCATCAGAGGACTGGCCCTGCAGGTTGAGGGCGTCAGGCAGGTGCACGCTATTCGCACCCGCTATGTTGCCGGCAGCATGCTGGTGGACCTGCACGTTCTGGTAGACCCCTGCCTGAGCGTGCGCGACGGACATGCGATTGCGCAAAAAGTCGAACGCCGACTGCTGGCCGCGGAAGCTGGTATTATCGACGTGCTGGTTCATATTGAACCCGTTGAAACCGGGGATTTACCTGCATGACAGAACCTCGTTTCAAGTTCAATGCGCATGAATGCGCCGGTGCGCTTGGCGACCTTGGCACGCTGCTGCCCTTTGTTATCGGTTTTATAGCCGTATGCGGCCTGGACGCCGCCGCGCTGTTCATAACTCTGGGAATATGCAACCTCCTGTGCGGCCTGATATTTCGTGTGCCCATACCGCTTCAACCCATGAAACTCATCGCAATTGTCGCCATTGCCAATCAGTGGACACCGGCTATGCTGTATGCCTGCGGAATCGCCACCGGCATTATCTGGACGATTCTGGGACTGACACGCGCCATGACTGCAATCGGACGTTGTACGCCTCTACCGGTCGTCAACGGCATTCAAGCCGCGCTGGGTATCCTGCTTGGATACAAAGCGCTTGAATTAATGCAGCCACAATGGCTCCTGGCAATCCTGTCGATCCTGATTATTATAGCATGCAGACACAACCGCCATGTTCCGGCCGCACTGGTGCTGATGGTGCTGGCAGCAATCATCATGTGGCTAAAAAAAGATGGCTCGCTGAGCATGCAGCCGGAATTCAGTCTTCCGGAATTTCCGCAGATTGCCTTTGACCAGACATGGGAAGTCATGCTGCGGGCCGGTTTTGCCCAGATTCCGCTCACCGCAGCCAATGCCGTTATCGCTACTGCGGCCCTGGCGCGTTCGTACTGGCCTGATAACGGCATTACTGAAAAAAAACTCTCACTCAGCATAGGGCTTTTCAATCTGTGCGCACCCCTAACCGGTGGTATGCCGATATGCCACGGAGCAGGCGGGCTGGCGGCCCAGTACGCTTTCGGAGCCCGCACCTGCGGAGCAAAAATTATTGAAGGCACCATCATGCTGGCAATCGGCTTGTTCCTGGCCGGCAGCATAGCTGAACTGCTTGCAGCATTCCCGAGTGCCATCCTGGGAGTCATGCTGCTGGTGGTTGCCTTTGAGCTTATCAAACCAGCCGTTGCTACCCACACACGCACAAATCTGGCACTGCTCGCAATCACACTCACGTCTGCACTGTTCATCAACATGGCTGCCGGTTTTCTGCTCGGAATCGGCTGGCATTATGCCCGGCAAAGGTTCACCAAATTAAACCTTGAAAAGAATCCATAAAGACGCTAAAAACATGATGTATTGCTAAGTATGAGATCCCTGCGGCAAAAAGCTGTGTGAAGAAATTCGTAACCTGCTATTGAAAAAATATTTTTACAAACTGCTCAAAAATGCCCGGCTGCAAGATGCGCATTTTCATCAGAAATGAGGCGTACTTTTTTCGTACTCAGTAAAGAAGTAATGAGCGCAAGCGATGCAGGGAGACATTTTTCAACAGCCTGTTTAAGCAGAAGGCATCCCAATGCAAGACTTCATCGGTAACATTGATCTCTACCTGCAGGGCGCTCCGCTGCTGGCCCTTGCTGCCGCTTTCGCGGCAGGACTGCTGACCAGTTTCACTCCCTGCGTTTATCCGCTTATACCGGTTACCGTAGCTGTTATTGGAGCCCGGAGTGTCGGCAGCAAAACCAGGGCTCTGTATCTGTCGATTGTGTATGTGCTGGGCATAGCAGTGGTATATTCCGGTCTGGGAGTCTTTGCCGCCCTAAGCGGACAACTGTTCGGACTGATCAGCACCAACAAATGGACCTTCCTGGCAGTGGGTAACATTTTTCTGCTGTTCGGCCTGTCCATGCTTGATGTTTTTACCCTGCAGTTTACCGGTTTGCAAAAACTGTCCAAGCCCCGCCAGGGATCAGGCGGTGTGCTGAGCGCGTTTTTCATGGGCGGAGTTTCGGCACTGATTGCGGGACCATGCACAACGCCGGTACTGGGCACGTTGCTGGGATTTGTCGCGGTGCGCCAGAACATAGCCTTCGGAATTTCCATGCTGTTCGTTTTTTCTCTTGGCCTCGGCACGCTACTGATTATTGTCGGCACATTCGCCGGAACACTTTCAGCCCTGCCTAAATCCGGAGCCTGGATGATGGGAATTAAAAAAATATTCGGGTTTTTGATGATTATAATTGGAGAGGTTTTCATCCTCAAAGCAGGTCAACTCATGTTGTAGGAGACACGATGCCGCATATACTAAGAACCATGTTCATTACAATCCTGTGTACCCTGCCGCTCGCAAGCTGCGGCAATGCCGGTGAAAACCAGCAATCTTCTAATCCATCCGCAGCAACAGACGGTATTATGGTTGGCCAGCGCGCGCCCGATTTTACACTCAATGACCTCAACGGGAAAGCCTTCACACTTTCAGAGCTGCGTGATAAAAAACCGGTTCTGATCATGTTCTGGGCAACATGGTGCCCTGCCTGCCGACAAAGCATGCCCTATTTTTCAGATCTGCATGCTCGCTACTCATCCCGAGGCCTTGAAGTTATCTCAATCAATATTGCATCCAACGATCCTTTGCCGCGCGTCCGCAGTTTTCAAGAAACAAACAAGCTGCCATATCGTATACTCTATGATGAAAAAACCGATGTTTCACGTTTGTTTGCTGTTTTCGGTATTCCGACAAACCTGCTCATCGACCGCGACGGTATTATTCAGTACCGCGACAGTGCTTTGCCAGCAAATTTTAATCAAATTCTTAATAAACTTTTAGCGCCCGCTTCCTGATGAGCTACGCGCATTTTCCTGGATAATCTTATGGATATCAAAACCGTACAGACAATTTTTAACGACTCCGCCCGGTTGATCGAACAATGCGGCATGCAGTACGCCGACGACCTGCTTGCGGCCGGCCGCGACATGATCGCCTGTTTTGAACAGGGCGGCAAAATTCTCATCTGCGGCAACGGCGGCAGCGCGGCCGAAGCCCAGCATTTCGCGGCAGAAGTTGTAAACAAGCTTGCGGTCTATCGCCGGGCCCTGCCGGCCCTGTCACTGGCAACCGATACAGCGACCCTGACCAGCATTGGCAATGATCTTGACTTTGAAAGCATTTTCTCACGGCAGGTAGAGGCTTTGGGCCGCGAAGGAGATATCCTGTGGGCGCTGTCCACCAGTGGACGCTCAGCCAATATTATCAAGGCCTGCACCATAGCAAAATCCATGAACATGAAACTACTGTGCTTTACAGGCCAACCCGGCAGTCCACTGGAGGCAATAGCAGATCGCGCGCTGGTGGTGCCTGACGCTAATACCGCCCGCGTGCAAGAAGCCCACCTGTGCTACGGTCACCTGCTGTGCCTCCAGATTGAACGTTATTACCTGAATCAACAGGCAAAAACATAATAAAAAAATAATTGGAAAAAACCGCAAAAAAGCAAAACGGTTTAACTCCAGTCATTCCGGCGAAAGCCGGAATCCAGGGAAGGCAAGTACATGCGATGGACTGGACACCGGTTTTCACCGGTGTGACGGCCTTTGGAAAATGTGTCAATTTCAGTCCTCCCTTACAGACCGATCTGCTTTTGGCAGATTAATACTATGAGCACACACTAAAGACTATCTTTATGCACCGTCGCCTGATTATAACAATCGACACAGTGAACCTTGTCGCGGAACTGGCACAAACACCCAGCGCCGACGCGCTCTGGAACGCATTGCCTCTGTGCGCTCAGGCTCACCGCTGGGGAGACGAACTCTATTTCAGCGTGCCTTTTTCGACTCCGCTCGAAAGCGGCGCACAAGAGATTGTACAGGTCGGTGATGTGGCCTACTGGCCTGATGGTCCCACGCTATGCTTTTTTTTCGGACCCACACCGGTAAGCCGCCCCAACGAAATCAGAGCAGCCGCTGCAGTAAATGTATGCGGCCGGATCCGGGATGAAAGTTCCGTCCTGCAACAGGTTACCGATACGGCAACAATTACATTGAACAGGGAAGAAACATGAACCGTCTCAGCCGTTTTAGCGTACGTTTTCTTGCAAGTGGATTTTTCAGTGGTCATATCCCGTTTGCACCCGGCACGTGCGGCACGCTCGTTGCAATCCCTTTGTACCTGCTGCTGATCGGTCTTCTACAGGGCTGGTGGTACGCAGGAGCTGTTGTTGCGCTAACACTGGTGGCGATCTGGATCTCCGGCCTGGCTGAGAAAAGCTATGGCCTCAAGGACCCTCCGCAGGTGGTTATTGACGAAATAGTTGGTTTCATGCTGACAATGACCGCTGTTCCTCCAAGCGCCATGTACATTATCATGGGTTTTGTTCTGTTTCGCGTGTTTGATATTCTCAAGCCCCAGCCCGCCAGCTGGATCAATGACCGCATGCGCGGCGGTAGCGGCATCGTGCTGGATGATATTGTTGCCGGGCTCTACGCCAATATTGTTTTACAGTTCTTCTATAGAGTGCTGTAAAACCCTATTGGTTTTCTTTTTACCCGGACATTTTCTTAACCGTTGCAAACATGCCTTGAAAATGTATGCGCCTAGCGGTTGACACCAGTTATCAGGCTATCAGGAGAGCGCCTTGATCGAAATAATAACTATTGGAGATGAACTGCTGTGCGGTCGCACGCAGGACACCAATGCCGGCATGATTGCGCGCGAACTGCATGCCGCCGGATTTTTTGTGCAACGCATTACCACAACCGGAGACACGCACAACGCTATCAGCTCTGCCTTGCTCTCCTGCCTGCCTGAGACCCGCTTTATCATCGTTACCGGAGGTCTCGGTCCGACTGAAGACGATCTCACCGCCGAAGCAGCAGCCGCTGCCTTTGGCGATACGACGACACTGCATCCTGAAGCACTTACGATGCTGCGCAGCTGGTTAGAGCGCCGTCAGCAAACCATAAATCCCTCACAGCAAAAGCAGGCAATGCTGCCCTCAACCGCCACACCGATTGCCAACCCGGTTGGAACCGCCTGCGGATTTGTTATGCACCACGCTGACCGTCACTATCTCTTCCTGCCGGGAGTGCCCACTGAGGCGCGCGCAATGACCGAGCAAAGCGTAATTACCTATATCAATAAGCATTCAGGCCGCAATCACAGCATCCAAAGCAAAACCCTGCGCGTTTACGAACTTTGGGAATCAATTATCCAGGAAAAGCTCAGCGATGTCATGGCATCGCAGCCTGATGTTTCACTCGGCTTTTACCCGCATTTCCCCGAGGTACTCCTGAGGCTCACAGCCCATGGCCCTGACGAGGCTATTTTGAAAGAACATCTGAGTCTGGCACGGAATGCCATCACAGAACGCATCGGAGAATATATCTATGCCGAAGACGATATTACACTGATGGAAGCGGTTGGTCGTTTATTGGCTGAAATAGGCAGCAGCGTGGCTGTGGCTGAATCTTGCACAGGCGGCCTGCTCTCTCATCTGATCACCAGTGTGCCGGGAAGTTCGGCCTGGTTTGAACGCGGTTTGGTTGTGTACAGCAATACCTCAAAAACACAGCTTGCAGGAGTTGAGGAATCAATACTGGAACAACATGGGGCTGTAAGCACGCAAACCGCCGAGGCCCTTGCACAGGGCGTGCGATCACGCGCGAAATCAACCTACGGCATCAGCATAACCGGCATAGCCGGCCCTGACGGAGGCACCCCTGAAAAACCGATCGGCACCGTATTTTTCGCAATCGCCGGGCCTGAAGGCTGCCAAAGTTATCATCGCCAATTCACCGGCAACCGCAAACAGAACCAGCACCTGAGCGCCTATACCGCGCTTGACCTTCTGCGCCGAACCCTGCTTGGGCTGAGCATTAAGAATTAGGACATATCTATTAAATAAATATGCAAAAAAACAGGCTCTGTTAAAAAACCTGTTGGATCTCACTCTTTTTGCGCCCGGCGATCTAGCGCCTTCAAAGAAAGGCCCCAACTCCTCCAGAAACCATAACGCCTTACTACCATCCAGAGAACTCGCAGGAGCTAACCATGCATCGATACCCTACGGTCTGGCTTCATACACAATATTGATCGGGGTTTCTGCCGCGCGGCGAAAATGGGTAAAACCAGCCGACAACACAATCTCCCGTAAGCGTTTTTCACCGGCCTGGCCACCAAGCGCCAGCCCCACATCCTGAGCCAATGCTCCGGGCACACACAAAAGAACAGAAGCACAGTAATAGAGCCGGCCGACCGGATTAAAATTATGTTCCACAACATCTCCGGCAAAGGGCTCAACAATCATCCAGGTGCCGTCGGGCTTTAACGCCTTCAAAATGGTTTCAGCTGCTCCGGCCGGGTCGCCCATATCATGCAGGCAATCAAACGACGTAACCAGGTCATAGTCGGAAGCAGGAAGATTCTGTGCCGACAGAGCCTCAAACCTGACCCGGTCGACAACATTGGCATCGAGCGCATGCTGTGTAGCAGCCTTGATTGAGAGCTCGTGATAATCAAAGCCTTCAAAGCGGGATTGCGGAAAAGCCTGCGCCATCAAAATACTGGATAGCCCGTGCCCGCAGCCCACATCCGCCACGAAAGCGCCATCTCTAAGCTTCTGCAGCACACCGTCCAGTGCCGGAATCCAGTTATCAACCAGATTTGTTTGATACAGCGGCTTATAGAACCTCTCCGTTCCAAGAAAAAGTTCAGCATCATGCTCATGCCAGCCGACCCCTTTGCCGGTTGAAAATGCCTCTGTTATCTTTGGTTCAGATTTAATCGCTGCGATTGCCGCCTGAAATGCGCCCGGCATATACGCGGGGCTTTCTTCATCAGCGAGCACCATTGCTTGTTCAACAGTGAGGTAATAGACTTGCGCCTCAGGATCATAGGAAACATATCCTCCTGAGGCCATTGCCGGCAGCCACTCCTGAACGTAACGCACTGATGTCTGGGTGCGCTCGGCAAGCTGCTCAGCATTCAGCTTCTCCTCCGCGAGTTTCTTGAAAAGGCTCAGCTTCTCACCAATCAGCACAAGCGGTGCATGAAAAGTTGCACCAATATCCGCCAGCACCTTGCCGGTCATCTCCTCTAATTTTTCCATATCAACTACCATATTTCTTTTCCCTTCCTTACCTTTAGACCAGATTTCTTTTTATTATATCCATAAATATCCCAAAGCCATTTTCGTCATACCGGCAAAAGCAGACATTCAGGAAATTCTAAAAACATAGCATTTGGACCCCGGTTTTCACCGGGGTGACGTTTCAAAAAGAACTGGCTACAATATTTAAAAAGATGCTCTACCGTCATTACAATCCTTTATAAACAAAAAAAGCACCCAGTCACGAGACTGAGTGCTTCACGGTCATCTGGTCGGGGCGACTGGATTTGAACCAGCGACCACTTGAACCCCATTCAAGTGCGCTACCAGGCTGCGCTACGCCCCGGCTTTAAGATAAAGAATTTAATCATTTTTTAAAAATTATGTCAAGCAGTTTGCCAGTCCGGCTGCCTGACGGGCAAAGATTTTATACAATAAAGCCGGCTTTTTTACCTGAAACTTGCAGCTGTCGGGCAATTTCTAACGTCGTTTGACATGGCGCTTTCGGACAGGACCGGCCGCGGCATTACCCTGTTTCCGGGGGCGTGGCTTTTTTTTAAAAAAATCTTTGAGCTCACATACGCTGCCGGGCAACGCTTCCAAAAGTTCCTGCCTAAGCTCATCAGCAGAAATATCCTGCATCTGCGCGATGACCTGCTCAAATTCCCCTGGATCTGCAAGCAGAATAATCGGCGCCAACAGCTCAAGCACCCGGTTATTGTCCAGTTCCCAGCGTGAGCGATTATGTTCCATGCCCATCAGAAAACCGCAACACCACTGCTGAGCATCAACATCCTCCTCTTCCTCATCATCATCCTGCGCGCATGAAACGATTAGTAGAAACGAACCGTCTTCAATCGAGCGCAACGTATCCTCATACAGCAGGGTAAGCATCTCCATGAGGCGTGAAGATACTTCGCATTCACCTTCTTCAGCATCTTCCCCGGCAGGGAGCAAGACCGCACACACACAATCTTCAAATGACACCACACAAGGGCCGCACAGAGCAGCGCTCATAAAACCGTGTATCTCTTCAAGACTGAGAGCAGCCTCATCATCTATAGACAATGCAGCATCCAGTTCTTCACAATACTCTTCAATAGACATAGATTGTTTCCTTCTCAAGTTCTGGGACGCAGAACGTACACCTGATCATTCTTACGCGTAACCTGCTCTGTTTTCAACGCAATGGGTTCACCCTTACGGGCTGTCTCAACTTTCTTGTGATTAATCTCTATTGATTCCGCAACCTGTTCAACAACACCGGTTGTCGGCCCCTGAAACATGAGCGTATCACCGACTCGAAACACGTTGCTTTCAACCATGATTTCACTCACCCCTGCACGTCGGAAATGTTTGATAACACGGCCGACATATTCCTTGCGAACCTTGGAGCGGCTGCCCGAACCGTCGGTCCAATCACTAATGGGACGTCCCATAAAAAAACCGCTTGAAAACCCGCGATGATAAACCCGCTCAAGGCGCCCGAGTTCTTCACGCTTAAGCTCCTCAAATTCCTGACGAAACTGTCTACGCCCCCGGTTGGCAAAATAAAAATCAATTGCCCGGCGATAGGCTCCCACAACCGTTGCTACGTATTCGGGACTGCGGTTGCGGCCCTCGATTTTCAAGCTGTCAACACCGGCAGCGATAAGTTTTTCTATAAACGGCAGCGTACACAGATCCCGGGGGCTCATAACATAATCCTGGCCGACCCGAAAACTGATATCCTCATCAACGGCTTTAATTTCATATTCGCGCCGACAGGGCTGATAGCATGCGCCTCGATTTGCCGAGGCACCATAGTGCAACGCTGACATAAAACAGCGCCCGCTGACAGCAACGCACATGGCCCCATGCGCAAACACCTCGATTTGAATATCAGAAGCTTGTTCGCCGAGGCAACCGAGAAGTTCGCGGCGCATGCGGCGCACATCAGTCAGCGTACATTCGCGGGCCAGCACGAAACGACGCACCCCACAATTGCGATAAAAATGCAGGAGGCTTTCCGTGTTCGACACCGACATCTGAGTAGAAACATGCACAGGCAGGCCCAGCCGATTCGCGGCCTCAATCACACAAAAATCCCAGGCAATCACCGCATCAACACCGGCAGCCTGCGCGCGCTGCAGCACACTGTGGACTTTTTTAATTTCAGACTGATAGATAATGGTGTTGAGTGCCAGGTAGCATTTACTACCCGCTGCCCGGCAGGTGCCCACTATTCGAGGAAATGCGGCCGGGGTGAAATTATCGGCGCCCGCGCGCATATTCAAGCCCCGCACCCCGAAATAAAGCGCATCCGCTCCGGCGTCAAGGGCAGCCCGCAAAGCTATCCAGTTACCGGCCGGTGCCAGAATTTCAGGTTTTCGGGAAAGTGTCATGAATAACGTCGCATGCAATCAAAGATTGGAATTAAAGCGGCTCAAAGGCTGCGCCCTGCAAGTAAGCTCTGATACGCGAGACTCACGTGCATCAGTGCCATCATTACATCCGGACAGAAAGGAGATTAACTTGTTACCCTACTTAAAAAGACCACGCCGACGGGTTGGCTCAGGTTCAGCTGCCGGTTCGGGTTCGGCCTGCTGCTGTTGTGACTGGATTTTTATCTTATGCATCTTCAAACCCATCTGTCTGAGCTGCTCCTCCTGCTCGGCCACCTTTTGAGTAAACTCCTGCAGTTTTTTGTCCTGACCCTTTATATAGTCATTGCGCTTGGCAACTTCCTGCTCAAGCACGGCAATACGCTGCGCAGACTGTTCCGCCTTTTCCTTGATACTCTCCTTAAAACTTTTTATCTCAGAGTCGTATTTCTGCCGCAACTCAAGATGAGCCTTGATTATGGAAAAATCAGAATATGATTCCTTCATGCCCTAACACCTCCGCTTCCATGATTTCACCTTCTTCACTTATGCCAAGCTTGTCCATCAACAGCTTCATTTCACCCGGCAGCAGCGTAGCGTTAAGCGCTTCCTTAAATGAAACCATCTTATTGGCAACCAAGGCAACCAGCGACTGCTCTATGGTCTGCATCCTGTTGATCGTAACCGAGCGTTCCATTTCATCTCGAATTGATTTCAGTTCATTCTTATCAATCAGATCCCTGATACGCGGACTTTTGATCAATATCTCAAAAGCTGCAATACGCCCGCCAGTATCCATGCGTGGCAAAAGACGCTGATAAATCGAAGCCAGGAGAACCTCGGAGAGCTGTTTGCGCACAAGCGCACGCATATCGCCCGGAAATGAATCAACAATACGGGAAATTGCGTCATAGGAACTGTTGGCATGCACGGTGGTAAATACCTGGTGGCCGGTTTCAGCGGCGCTCAAAACCGTCTGCATGGTATCAACGCTGCGCATCTCACCTATCAATATAATATCTGGATCCTGACGCATGGCATTTTTAAGTGCGATTTCATAACCAATCGTGTCAACACCGACCTCGCGCTGCGTTATGAATGCCTTTTTATCCCGAAACAGATATTCGATCGGATCCTCAATCGTTACGACATGCGCGGAGCGCGACTCATTGACTGTCTGCAGCATGGCTGCCAGTGTTGAAGATTTACCCGAACCGGTCGGCCCGCAGACCAGCGCAAGTCCCTGCGGCCGCTGGCAAATAGAGGCAAGCACCGTCGGCAAGCCCAGCGATTCAATGGTGGGAGGACTGGTAAAAATATTACGGAACGCCATTGAAATGGTACCGCGCTGATAAAACACATTGATACGAAAGCGGGTAAAACTTTCAATAGCATAAGATGAATCAACCGCCAGTTCTTCATAGAGCTGCTTTTTCTGCTTCGGGCTCAAAATCTGCTCTGAGGTTTCAGAAAGCCACTCCGCAGTAAGCCGTTCTTCCCCATCAACCTGCAGGGCTCCATCAACCCGGAACACCGGCGGGGAGCCGACACGCAAATGCAGATCCGATGCGCTTAGGGTGATCATTTTTTTCAGCAGTTCATTCAGATCATAAGCCATTGGGCGCTCGCAGTGCTCTGTTCAACGATCCATTACTGATTTCAATCAGGCCCTGAGGGCCCGCCATGTTCCACACCATAGACGTCATTCGATATATATCGGAAAAAACAGGTAGAACTTCAACGTAAATATTCACCGCGTGGGTTCTTTTTACAACCGACAGCTCAATTGCACTTAATATCGCGCAGTTTAAGCTGAATATTTTTTTGACCGTTAAACAGATTGATTTGCGGCACGAACGCCAGCTTTATGCTGGTGTCCCCCAGATCAAAGCGAGATGCCATATTAAAGCCGATCGCATCATAAAAACGGCCGGACTCTTTAATTTTAAGTTTCAAATGACCTTTGCCGACCTGCATGTGGCTGTAGGATTGAAGATCGGGGCTGCAAAAAACCGGCTCAGGATTGTGGGACCCAAACGGTGCAAGCGCTTCAATATCCTGCACAACCCCGTAGGAAAGGTCCTGCAGAGAAACCTCCGCGTCAATCATGATAACCTGCGACTCGGAGCTGGCGACATCTACAGCGCCGCTGCAGAATTCACTAAACCGCGCACGAAAATCTTCAACATTATCAATCGTAATACTCAACCCGGCCGCACCCTTATGTCCACCATAGGTTTCCAGAACCGGGGCACAGTGCTTAACGGCATCATAGAGATCAAAACCTTCAATGCCGCGAGCCGAACCGCGGCCGATGCCCTTGTGCTCATCACAGGCAATCATGACAACCGGACGGTGAAATTCCTCTGCCAGCCGCGATGCGCACAGACCCATAACACCGGGATGCCAGTCATTCGAGGCAAGCACAAACGCAGCATCGTCCAGATAAGGATCCAGCTGTTTTTTTGCATCCTTCAAGGTCCGGCCCTCAACCTGACGGCGGCGCGTATTATCCAGATCAAGTTGAGCGGCAAGCACCGCAGCTTCATCAAGGCTTTCGCACAACATCAGCCGCACAGCCAGGGCCGCGTCGGCAATACGCCCGGCAGCATTCATACGCGGAGCAAGACGAAAGGCCACCGTGGTAACAGTCACCTCTGCATTCTCAAGCCCGCACACACTTTTCAGAGCCTGAATACCGGGTCTGGCCGAGCGGGACAGCTCATCAAGACCGTTACGAACAAAAATTCGGTTTTCATCGACCATCGGCACAATATCAGCAATGGTGCCAAGCGCGACCAGGTCAAGGTATTCTCGCAGGTTGGGCTCATCTGCATTCGCCCAGGCTCCGCGCTCGCGCATCGTTTTACGAAGGGCCATAACCAGATTAAAAGCAACACCAACCCCGGCAAGCCCGTTAAAAGGAAAAAGGCAATCGGTCTGCTTGGGATTCAACGTCGCGTATGCGGACGCGGACACTTCCGGCACTTCATGATGATCAGTTACAATAACGTCCATACCCCGGCTGTTGGCGTAGGCAACCTCTGCAACATCAGAAACCCCGCAATCAACCGTGATAAGCAGGCGCGCATCACGCTCTGAGCGTATCCGGCCCAGAGCCTCGATGTTCAAACCATAGCCCTCGTGCTGGCGACCGGGAATATAAAAGGAAACTTTCCCGCCTGCACGCTGCAGAAACAATACCAGCACAGCAGTTGATGTTATGCCGTCCACATCATAATCGCCATAAATACAGATATGCTCCTGCCGGTCAAGGGCGGCTATAATCCTCTCAACCGCCTTATCCATGTCTTTCATCAAAAAGGGGGAATGCAGGTCGTTCAGGCGCGCAGAGAGAAACAAACGAGCTTTGTCCGGGCTGTCAATACCGCGATTGATTAATACTTGAGAAACAAGCGGAGAAATGTTAAGCGTACGGGCAAGGGTTGTGCACAGATCAACCTGCGGTTCAGTAATGTGCCAAGAGGTACAGGCTGCATCCAAAATGTGTCCCTGCGTTAACAACTGATGAATAAAAATGATCTAGAACCGATTGTAGCAAAGCGTTTACCAAAGTCAAGCATACAGCATTGACTGAAAACATAACCTGCGAGAACAGACCGAACCGCACGGAAGGACTGATTCATGGACAAAAAAACAACGCAAGCCTGGCAGACCCTGCATGAGCACATTCCTGAGCTCAAAAAGCTGCATATGCGCGATATGTTTGCCGAAAACCCGCGCCGTTTCGATGACTATAGCCTTGAAACAGCCGGATTGCTGCTTGACTACTCAAAAAACCTGCTAATCCCGCGCACAATTGAAATTCTTCTTGAGCTTGCGAAAGCCAGAAATCTTGACGGCTGGATTGAAAAAATGTTTCAAGGAGAGAAAATCAACTGCACTGAAAACAGATCCGTGCTGCACACGGCTCTGCGCGCCGACCCCACGGACCCAGTGCTGTGCGACGGACGCAACGTGATGCCGGATGTCGCTGAGGTGCTGGGCGCATGCGGACGATTTGCAGAATCCGTTCGCAGTGGTGAGCGGCGCGGTTATACGGGCAAACCCTTTACCGATATTATCAACATCGGTATCGGCGGATCCGACCTTGGTCCGGCAATGGTATGCGAGGCCCTAAGGCCTTACGCCGCTCCAAACCTGAAAATGCACTTTGTTTCCAACATTGACGGAACCCATATCGCTGAAACCCTGAAAGACCTCCAGCCGGAAACATCTCTGTTCATCATCGCCTCCAAAACATTCACCACCTTAGAGACCATGACCAACGCGCAGACTGCCCGGCAGTGGTTCATGGACGCCGCAGGCAGCCAGGACCATATTGCCGCTCATTTTGCAGCCGTGTCCACCAACCGATCCGCGGTGAGCGCGTTCGGCATTGACCCCGCCAACATGTTCGGATTCTGGAACTGGGTCGGAGGGCGCTACTCGGTCTGGTCGGCAATCGGACTGCCAGTCATGCTGTCAATCGGCATGCACAATTTCCAGGATTTTCTCTCCGGCGCCCGGGCTATGGATCTGCATTTCCGCTCAACCCCGTTTGAACGCAATATGCCGGTACTGATGGGGCTTCTCGGGATTCTCTACAATAACGGGTTCGGCTGCGAGACCCATGCCATTCTGCCCTACGACCAGTATTTACGGCGGCTTCCGGCCTACATCCAGCAACTCGACATGGAATCAAACGGCAAACACGTCACGCGCGCCGGCACAGTCTCCAACACATCAACCGGCCCCGTTATCTGGGGAGCACCCGGCACTGACGGCCAGCATGCCTTTTTTCAGCTTATCCATCAGGGCTGCAAAATGATTCCAGCCGACTTTCTGGCCCCGGCCAAGAGCCACAATCCAATCGGCAACCAGCATGAACTCCTGTTGGCAAACTTCTTTGCCCAGACCGAAGCCCTGATGAACGGCAAAACCGAAGATCAAGTGCGCACTGAACTTGCGGCCAAAGGCATGAGCGCAAATGACATTGATTTTCATGCTCCGCACCGCGTATTCGAAGGCAATCGCCCCACCAACACCATCATGTTCAAAAAACTTGACCCGCACACACTGGGAGCGCTCATAGCCATGTATGAGCACAAGGTCTTCACGCAGGGTATTATCTGGGACATCTGCTCTTTTGACCAATGGGGGGTAGAGCTGGGCAAACAGCTTGCGCGGGCAATCATCCCGGAGCTTTCCACGTCACAACCAGTAGAGACTCACGACAGCTCAACGCAAAGCCTGATCAATACCTTCAAACGCTGGCGCGACGAATAGGGCAGAGTTTGGAGAAAAAACAGGTTCAAGGTTCAAAGTTAAAAGTTCAAGGCGAAACAGTTGGGAGAAGGAAGTTCGGAGGTGGGAACGTAGGGGCGCTTCGTGAAGCGCCTTGCCCGGCGTATCGAAAACGGTAATCACGAGGCACATTCAGGGGAATCTCTCTGGATTTTTGCAATAGCATGCGCCAAACCAGAAATACTCATTATTACATGTTAACTATTAAACCTACATTGGGAGCTTTACTATAAACGTTACACCTTGATCCGGATTGCACTGTACACTAATAGTTCCGCTATGTGCTTCTGCTATTCTCTGGCATATTTGCAGACCAAGCCCCACACCCCGGTTAGTGCCTGTGCGTGCATTATCAACCTGATAAAATCTTTTAAAAATATGTGGCATTTTATCCTCCGGGATGCCAATCCCGGTATCCTGCACGCGAAACTCAAAAGAATCTTTGTGCCTTTCCAGTGACAGCGTTACAGATCCCTGCTCAGGGGTGAACTTTATCGCATTATCAATGAGATTACTCATAAGCTGCTGAATTCGTGTCTTGTCAGCTTTGGAAACCAATTTTTCTTCGCACACACCTATAGCAAAATCAAGATGCTTTTCCTGTGCAATCGGAAGAAAAAAAACATGCAAATCTTGCAATAATGTTGAAAAATTCAAGGAGGTCAGATCCATAGGTATTTTTTTTTGATCAAACCGTGAAATTAAAAAAAGATCATTTATTATTCTTTCAAGGCCGCTTAGCCTCTCTAAACAAATACCGGCCATCTCCATAAACTCTTCGTTAGTCCTCTCACCCGAGAGCATGACCTCCAACTCACCTTTAACAGCAAAAATAGGGTTTCGCAGTTCGTGGGCAACATCGGCCGAAAATTGCATGACCTCTGTAAATGATTTTTCAAGCCGATCAAGCATACCGTTAATAGTTTCCGTTAAATCCCTAACCTCACTGTTCGCTTCAGGCACGGGTAGACGTTCTTTTATGTTTTGAGCCGTTATTTTTTTTGTGATCGTATTCATGCGTCGCATAATCTTAAACGGCTTATGGGACGCGTACAGGCCGAAAAAAATACTGCAAAACAAAACAACCACCAGAACCATTAAAGAATTTTTCAACATGCGCTTAAATATTTCATTCGTTTGACGTGTCGAAGTGACCATTTGAATGATATATTTTTTTTCGCCTTTTATTTGAATCCTTTTCTGATAACATCTGAACGGAGCCCGACGATGAGCATCAAAGCTAAAAAAAAGATTGTCGCCTGTCTTTATAGAAGGCAATATAATTTGTTTTAAGGGCTTCTTTTTTATCACCGTGTTGCTGGCATACAACACAGTGCCCGCAGTGTCAACAATTCTGAAATAAAGGGGGAAGTTTTTCCTGTTTGCAATCGCCTCCTCGAACGACTTACCTGATTTCATGATAGCCGGTAACGCATCTGCAATTACAGTCCCGGAAAGAGGCCGGGCACTCTCGTCTCCAATTTCGTGAGACAACTCAATAAGTTCATCACGCAGGATCTGGTCTATATATTTAATAAAATTATGCTGTAGGCGGTACAAAAAAAATGAGGCTACCAGCGCAAAAAGACATAGTAGAATACACGTATAATAGAGTGTCAGACGAACATTGAGACGATAAAAAAAATCACTCTTCAACTTTGATAGCATAACCAACGCCCTTGATTGTTTTTATTAACGTTACGCTAAAGTCTTTATCAACTTTTGCACGCAACCGGTTTATATGAACATCAATAACATTGCTGGAGGTATCGAAATCATATCCCCATACATGCTCAAGAATCATTGTTCGTGTAAGAACCTGGCCGACATTCTGCACAAAGTATTCAAGTAAGGCGAACTCCTTATTCGAAAGCTCTATCACGTTGCCCTGCCTCACGGCTGTCCGTTCGACTAAATTTAATGTAAGGTCGCCAACCGCTGTCTTTAAAGTTTGCAGCTCTCCACCACCCCTGCGTATCAAAGCCGCGATTCTTGCCAATAGCTCGGCAAAGGCAAAAGGCTTTACCAGATAATCATCTGCACCAATCTCAAGGCCATGAACAATATCGACCTTTTCACCCTTTGCAGTAAGGAAGATAACCGGGGTGGAAATACCTTTCCTCCGAATGCGCTTAAGGAGTTCAAAACCATCGAGTTCAGGAAGCATAATGTCGAGAATTATTACATCGTAAACTTGCGAAGTTGCCAGATACAACCCTTCCTCACCGTCATAGGCCACATCAACAACGAAGCCTTTTTCCTCAAGACCCTTTTTGATAAAGCGGGAGGCCCCTTTATCATCTTCAACAACAAGAATACGCATTAGCTTGACCCGTCTTAGTTTCTGCTGTTTTTATAAGCTACCCTTAATGGTTTGTATCAACTTTGCGCTGGAATTTCCATTTATCTTCTTACGCAGCCTAACGACATGAATGGAAACACTTTTAATGTTAAGAAGCAAGCAGGATTGGCGTGAAAAAACAACTGCCTAAAAAGTGTGGGCCTTACAATCGATCCAACAATACGTTTTAAACCCTACTTTGCATGAATTGTTTCAGGGGCGTTGTGATAGCGCATGTAGTTGGCGGTTTCATACAAGCCCATGCAAATCGGTTCCATCGTTGCAGCTACCTCAGGGAATTCATCAACAACATTCTTTTCAGGCGTCTCTGAATCATAACAATACAATCTCCTGTCCGTACCGTCTGCGCGGACAAGAAAATAGAACTGATCCCCTATTAACCCCAAATCGGGTGTACGCTGGTGCTGAATGGTAAAAGCATATCTCTGCGCGTTGAATCGCTTATCCAGCAAATCTCTGCCGAGCGTTGAATTGACATACGGAACTGAAAGCATTGAAGCGATAGTGGGCATCAAATCAACTTCGCTGGCTACCGTAGTATCAATGCACCCATCACAAATCCTCCCAGGATCATAAAAAATCAGCGGTACGCGGTAGCGAGTCAGCCTCAGCGCATCCTCGGCCTTTGGCATATGCATTGGGTGCCTTCGGGCCGACCCATGGTCCCCCAGGAAGACAAACAACGTGTTATCAAAATACCCGCCCTTGCGCGCGGCATCCAGAAAAAACTGCACGCTGTGGTCCATAAACCGGATTGAGTTAACGGCTTCCGCAGATTCAAATCCGTATTTTACGGCCTCATCGTCACTGAAGGATTGAAGCTGAAAACCGCGACTGTCCTCTGGTATGGTATAGGGACGGTGGTTGCCCGAAGTCTGTATGATTGAAAAGAACGGCTTGTCTCCATATCCCTGAAACACCCGGTCGGCTTCCTCAAACAGATGCAAATCGCTGATTCCCCAGCCGTCCGTCCGCGGGGACGAGTAGCTGCCTTCTTCGAAAATCTGCAGGCCCGGGATGTTATGAGAAAGCATACCCCGTATTTCACCCCAGTTGGCACTCCCGCCAAGAAAATAAGACTTTTCATACCCTTCTAAGGCATTGATTACCGTGTGCTGACGTACCACCAACGGGTTCCGTGAAGAGGTTTTGATACGTTCGACATCCGGCAGGCCGGTTACGGCGGTAAACACAGAACGGGCGGTACCCGAATGAGGCGTGTAGAACCTTGGAAACATGAGAGCCTCTTTTGCCATAGCAGCAACATGCGGAGTGGGATCAAGCGGATTAGCGGACATGCTGGTTTTGTAGAAGGCAAACGATTCCAAAAAGACCACAACAACATTCGGTTTTTTTGGTTCAATGCCGGTTGTGTCATTTTTTCTCAAAAAATTGAGGGAAGAGATGTCAGGATCAGTTACGCCCAGATATTCTGTTATCAGGTCATAGTGTTTCCGAACCGAATCCGCATCATGTTCCACTTCACGATTTTTAAGTGTGTCAAAAAAATAAAGAACCGGGTTGAGGGCCAGGGCACTTGCAAATGAATTCGTCGAAAAGAAGGCTTGACTCCAACGCAAGGGGTAATGCGTCATGCTGCCGTAAACCCCCAGCACATATATAACCAACCCTACTGCGACCACTATTACATTTTGCCACAGACTCAGCTGAGCAGGTCCACTTTGAGCTATGGCGCCGATCAGCCATGCAATGCACACCCAGTACACAGCAATCAGGACAACGAAGAGAGCGGCTCCCTTCAATACCGGGTAGCTCTCCCATATCATTTGAAAAGAAGTTTTGGGATTATAGAGAAACCTCAGGGCAGTTGCATCCAGTCGGTCTTCCAAATACCCGTAATGACCAAAATCAGAAAAATAAAACAAAAGTACTATCGCGGCAGCCACTACCAGATATCCGCACCATAAAGCAATTCCAAAGGAGCCCGCGGACAGTTGCAGGGGTTCAATCCAGCCCAACAACAATATAGGCAGGTGTACCAACAGTGCCAGCCGCAAATCGAACTTGAGACCAATATAAAGAGATTTAAACAGAACTTTTCTGGAAACAGTATTATTGGGATCTCTAAAAACCGCAAAAAAAACAATCCGCAGAACAAGAAACGCAAAGAAAGTCAGCGTGACGCTGAGCAGCATAAAACTCATAAGAACCGGCAACTTGAGAAGCGGCATAGCGTTGAATCCTCAAATATTTTTCGTAAATGGGTTATGAAGTAACAGAATATTTTTCGGCCATTTTCACAAAAGGGCCAGCAATTTTTTTGCTGCTCAAAACAGGGGCGTAGCTGAGGATAAATCGACCTTTGCGCGACAGCGGGTTAAAACTGCCCAGAAGCGGGTTCCAAAAAAGAGATACGCAGGTAAGAATTCTTGAACGGCCCAGATACTCCATGAGATACATCGCTGAAAAAAGACAGGCCCTGCCCCTGCCGTGGGAGCAATGAATAAGCACAGGATAGTTTTCCTGCTTGTTCATGATTTTTAAAAAAGACTTCACCGTGGATTCCCCGGGGACCTGTTTGGAACGCAAATGGATATGCTGCACACCCAGTGGTTCCAAAACTTCTTTTTCTTTCCGGATACGACCGTTCTCCTTGGCCCGCCGAAGATCAATAACCGTTCGGATGCCCAGTTGCTGCACCTTTTTTTCCAATAGCGCGGGACGCAATGCTCCGCTGCGATAAACCCGGCCCTTTTCAACCGTTGAAAAGCGGCGATTAAACGTTACCCAGTAAAGATAAAGCCCGCCTATGCTCACAAGTGAAAAAAATATGCCTGTAACTGCCACAATCCAAAATGTCGACATTAAAGCCTCCCGGTATATTTTTATCTTACTCATGTTTTCCAACACTTAACTAACAGACAAAAATTACAGGCACATTAAATCTAAATTACAAAAATGTAATGTTAGACAAAACTCCCTGTGCATCCTGCCGCACTGCGCGTGCACCGTATCCTTAGCCGATGCCATCACGGATGAATATGAGAAATCAGATTATTACTCCTATATTCGCAAGGTGCTGGACGGGCCGGATGATAAAGAGGCAGCAAGTGAAAAAAATTGTTCGGAGATTAATATTTATTAATATTTATTTCATCTCTTTGTAATTTCCAGTTGCTATTGTTTTTTTCAAATACGCATTCAGCTAGAAGGCTATCTGCGGACTGTAAAGGAATATATGGAAGGATCGATTCTAAGGAAAATTTTATTTTAAAAGATCGCTTAGAAAGGTAACGTCTTTTTTTTTGAGGCCAATAGCATGAAAACGCAACCCTCTTACTCAATTGTTATACCAGTTTATAACGAAGCGGAAAACCTTTGTCCTCTGGCCGAAGAGCTGGTCGCAATCCTGTCAGAACTAAAAAAACCCTGGGAAATAATTTTTATTGATGATGGATCAACGGATACAAGCCTGCAGGTCCTTGAGGATGTTTCACGCAGGTGGTCCAATATAAGGATTTTAGGGTTTAAAAAAAACAAAGGTCAGACTGCGGCGTTTGCTGCCGGATTCAGCCGGGCAACGGGCGACGTTATCATTACCATGGATGGGGATATGCAAAATGATCCAAGAGACATTCCAGCACTTATTGAAAAAATAGATGAATATGATCTTGTCTGCGGCTGGCGAAGAGAACGCAATGATACGTTCATCCGGAGACTCTCATCGCGTATTGCAAATGCTGTGCGCAACAGTCTATCGGGTGAAAATATCAGAGACACAGGTTGCTCCTTGAAAGCTTTTCGCAGGGAATATGTTCAAAAAATCAGGCTCTACAATGGTATGCATCGTTTTTTTCCCACGCTTGTAAAAATGGAAGGCGGCCGCGTGCTGGAAATAGCTGTTAATCACCGGCAACGCAAATATGGTGAAGCAAAATACGCTATTGGCAACCGGATCTTCAGGTCTTTTATAGACCTGCTGGCTGTGTGCTGGATGAAAAATCGACATCTAAAATATGTAATCAAGGAGTACAGGATATGAACTGGAATGTTTGGCTTATTATAGGGCTTGTCGGCCAAGCCACTTTTTTTATGCGGTTTATGATCCAATGGATAGTCTCTGAAAAAAAGGGGGAAAGCACTATTCCAGTGGCGTTCTGGTACCTCAGCCTAACAGGCGGACTCATCCTTTTCTGCTATGCAATTCACAAAAGGGATCCTGTATTCATTATGGGTCAAAGTTCCGGAATACTCATTTATGTCAGGAACCTTATCCTGGTTAGACGCAGCTCTGCCGGGAAAAAGCTGCCTGCCCTGCAAACAGCACAGGTGCAAACATGAGGCGGATCGCAACACTCGTTTTCTTTGTGGCTGCGGCTGGTATCTTTTTCACAAGTATCGGCGGATGGGATCTTCGCAATCCGGATGAACCTCGTTATGCCCAAGTGGCTCGCGAAATGCTGGAAACAGGGAACTATGCTCTCCCCCATATCAATGGAGATATCTACCCGGACAAGCCGCCGCTTTTTTTCTGGATGATTGCAGGGGCTTCATTTCCATTTGGCGATGTTACCGCGTTCTCAGCACGTCTTCCGGCAGCTTTTTTCGGGTTTTGCCTGATACTGCTCACCTATTTTTTTGCGCGCAAAATCTTTGACCCCTTAACGGGTCTGCTTGCGGCGATTATGCTTTTTACCATTGAGGGGTTTTTTAAAACAACACTCAGTGTACACTTTGACTCTATTCTGGCATTTTTCACTACCGCATCGCTGTTTTGTTTTTATTGCGGGTATACAGGTAATAAAAACAGGTGTTGGTTTTTACTGTCCTGGTTGTTTATGGGTCTGGCGGTTTCAACCAAGGGACCGGTAGGCCTGGCAATTCCGCTTGTGAGCATTGTTAGCTTTCTGCTTTGTTACAAGGATTTCAAGACCCTAAAACGCTTTTCTGTAGTTAACGGTTTATTGATTGTTGCAGCCGTTGTCGCCTGCTGGCTTGTGCCTGCCTGTCTTTCGGGCGGCGCAGACTATACAAACAATATCCTCCTTCAACAGACATTCGGCCGAATTGTAAAATCTTTTAGTCATGCAAAACCTTTCTATTATTACCTCTATAAATTCCCTTTTCACATACTGCCCTGGAGCCTTTTTATCCCCGGTGCCTGTTATTATTTCTGGAAAAAAAGAAAAGATATCCCGGAGATACGTTTTCCCCTGATCTGGTTTGTTGCCTCATTTGTTTTTTTAAGCATGATCTCCGGTAAACGCGGCCTTTATTTACTGCCGCTTTATCCCGCGGCCGCCATGCTACTGGCAAAATTTTGGCGTGATCTTATATATAAAGAAGCAAAAGGAGATTCAACGCAGCAGCACGAGCTTCTTATGCTGCCATCGATATTTTTTTTCGGGGTTTTTGTGCTGGTCGGGATAGGTCTGTACATTGCACCTGTACTTAAAATAGCTTTCCCCGGCATGACTCAATCTTCAGAAGTTTTTCTTTTAGCTACGAGCGGGGTACTTTGTTTTTTCGGGATCGGTGGAATCATTATGTTTTTCTCACGCTTTTGCGTCAGATCATCGTTTTCCCTGATTTCAGTTACTATGATAGCTCTGGCTATCTGCACTGTATTTTATATTAACCCCTATTTAAACAAATCCAAATCCGCAAAATTCTTTGCTCAGCGAATAAACACCATAGTTGATTCTAAAGATAGGCTCACGGCCTCTTTTAAACCGGAACTTTTTAATTATTATCTACAGCGATATCCCATTAAGTACATTGAAAATTTAGAATTTTTTTCAAACAAGTTCGAATCTTCTGAAAAAGTCTATTTACTTATTTTAAAAAAACACTACGTGCAAGCTTCGGAAAAATTTAAAAACAGTATTGCTATTCTTGACAGGGAGCAAATTGGGCACAGAGTCTATTACCTGACCGTTAGCAGAAAGGCTGTTAATCGCAATTATGATACCTAATGCTATCCGCCTGTTAGATGTACCCGGAAAAGTTAAAACAAAACCAAAATAATTACAGCAATGGCTATCATGGAACTTCTAATTAATGCGCAAGCATCCAACCAATGTGTATATAAGCTGCTATTCGGGATAGCACTATCTAAAAGCGCAAAGCCCTGTAAAAACTGTATTTTTGGCTTCACTTTTACCACAAAACGAACGTAGACATTCGTAAGGAGCACAAATGGGCACCAATCAATCGGTTTCACCTTTCATAAAAGAGACATTGCTCTCGATCGTCGTACCGGCCTATAACGAACAGGCTGTTATACTGGAATTTCACAAGCAGCTTTCCTCCGCCCTCGAAAAGGCAGACATCAGCAAAACGGAAATCATCTATATCAATGACGGAAGCACCGACGATACCCTCTCCCTGCTGTTGGGCCTGACGAGGGAAGACCCGCGTGTGGAGGTTCTGGATTTAAGCCGCAATTTTGGTAAGGAGGTTGCGATGACTGCCGGGTTGGATAATGCGCGCGGAGATGCAGTGGTTGTGCTCGATGCTGACCTGCAGGACCCGCCAGAGCTAATCCCTGCAATGATTCAGGAATGGCACAGGGGCTTTGACGTAGTTTACATGCGTCGCCTCAGCCGCGAAGGGGAAAGCAGACTGAAAAAAATTACCGCACGGGCCTTTTACGCGCTCATGGCGCGCATTGGCCAGGTAAAAATGCCTGAAAACGTCGGTGATTTCCGGCTCTTGAGCAGGCGAGCAGTAAAGGCCTTGAAACAGCTGCCCGAACGAAACCGGTTCATGAAGGGGCTCTTCGCCTGGATCGGTTTTCCGGCGAAGGAACTTACCTATGATCGAGATCCCCGTTATGCAGGCGTTACCAAGTGGAACTACTGGGCTCTGTGGAATCTGGCAATCGAAGGGATTACTTCGTTTACCATCGCCCCCTTGAAGATGGCAAGTTATATCGGTTTTCTGACGACTCTGACCGCTCTGATCTACGGTCTGTTTGTTATGACCAAAACGCTGGTTTTCAATGACCCGGTTGCCGGCTCCCCGAACCTGATGGTTGTAATCCTGCTTCTTGGCGGCCTTCAGCTTCTGGCCATAGGCGTGGTGGGTGAATATTTGGGACGAATGTTTATTGAAACCAAGCAGAGGCCCCTGTACCTGGTAAATCGGCACCACAGATCAACCTTTTGCCAGTTGTCCTCATCGAAGCCGACGTTACACGTTTCAAAAACCGGGATTCCGGCATGAAATTCGAACTAACAGTTTTTCAACGCACGCTGTTTTGGAGCCTGCTCATTTTTACCATGATGGTTCGCCTGCTTTCTCTGGGGAGCTATCCGCTGAATGATACCACGGAGGCGCGTTACGGGGAAATCGCGCGGCTTATGGCAGAGACCGGGGACTGGATTACTCCCCAGATTCATTATGGTGTCCCCTTCTGGGCGAAGCCCCCGTTATCAACCTGGTTTTCGGCACTTTCGGCCACAATCTTCGGAGTCAATGAGTTTGCTATGCGGCTGCCATCGCTGCTGATTGCCTTTGCCGTTATAGCTATAGTCTATTCTCTTGCCAAAAAACAGCGTGGTCGCGACTTCGCCCTGGTGTCGATGGTGGTTCTTGCCACTTCAGCTCTTTTCTTTGTAAGCAGTGGCACGGTAATGACCGATCCGGCTCTACTCTTGGGAACGACCCTCTCAATGGTCGCTTTCTGGCGTGCAATGACGGAAGATATCCGCGAAGGCCGGATTTGGGGATACCTCTTTTTCGTCGGACTGGCTATAGGCCTGCTTGCCAAGGGACCAGTGGCGCTTGTTTTGACCGGGATGCCGATTGGAATCTGGATCTTGTTACAAAGGCAATGGAAGAATACCTGGCGCCGAATCCCCTGGTTGACGGGGCTGATGCTCTGCCTGGTGTTGAGCGTGCCCTGGTACTATCTTGCAGAAAGGAAAACCCCTGGATTTCTCAATTATTTTTTAATCGGCGAACACTGGAAGCGTTTCGTGGTCTCTGGCTGGGGAGGAGACCTGTACGGCAATGCACATTCCCGCCCTCTGGGTACAATTTGGTTATACTGGCTGCTGACAGCGCTACCGTGGTCCCTGGTACTTCTTGCTGCATTATGCAGGAAGAAACTCCGCCGCCGAGTCGGCTCAACTCTTAATCGCAATAAAACCTGGCTCGTCTACCTTGCATTGTGGGCTGTTGCTCCCATGGTATTTTTCAGCCTGGCCGGGAACATTCTTTGGACCTATATTTTACCGGGCCTCCCCGCATTTGCTCTGCTCATGGCTGAACTCATGCTTGCGGCTCCAGTCATGGAGCAGCCTTCATCCTTATCACCGACAAACGGAACAAAAACTATATCCAGGTTCGCAACGGGCACATCGTTACTGTTCGCGCTGCTGCTGATCCTGATGGTAGGGCATATGGTTCCAGTAAACAACTCTCAGAAGGGGCTGGTCATGGCCTACCAAAAAGATCAAATCGGGCTTAAAGGCCAATTAATTTACTTCCACCACCGGCCGCACTCGGCTGAATTTTATTCTCATGGTAGCGCACGATTAGCAGAGCAGGCAAAAGATATGGAAGCGTATTTTCAGAGCTCCGATCGAGACTACTTTGCTGTAAAAAAAGGACATATGAAACATTTTCCTGAGCCGATTGCCTCTCGTCTTGACAATTTAGGTGAATTCAGCGGTTATTACCTTCTGAGAGAAAAAACACCCTATGATAAAATTACGCCAGGTTGAAAAATGACGCTGCACTCATGGCCCTAAAACCGAACTGAAAGAAAGCGGGGCAGACCTAAGAATAGTAAACGGTGACATGAGTGCCCTAATCGTTGAGGCTTGTTTTTCTGCGTTTTGATGGTATTGATTCGCACCTTCATCAAAACCGACGACCCTCTTTTTGCCAAACTATTTTTCAGATCAATCCCGGACTAATTCACATAATGAAATTTAAGCTCTCGTTAAATTATTTTAATATAAATGTAATATTTGTTTAATTTTGCTGTGGTACTATTCCGATATAGAGGTATAAAAAGATCACTTTCCACAGTGATGCCAGGCCTTGATTCATGCACCCTGGTGTAAGCAAGACATGGCATTGCTGTTAAAGTATGTAAACAGACAGCCTTTAATCCGGTTCAAACGTGGTCAAATTACTTCTTCTTTCTCTTCTTCTTTCTCTTCTTCTTCCCTTGTCTGCCTGTCTTTCAACGGCGACAGTAATCGAGGAACCACTATCCCTGCCATCCAAAGACAATTCTCCAAAACGCGTTGTAGTTATGCCCTTTTACAACCAGACAGAAAAAGAGGGGCTCGAAGTTGCGGTCCGTGAAAGTTTCTATAATCATTTTAGTTCCAAAAACTTTCATGATGTTGAACTGCATGAGATAGATGGTTCAATCCAGGCCCTGGAAAAGCTTTATGCCAAACCATGGCAGGATATATCCGTTGCAGAACTTGGGAATTTTTTTAATGCAGACTTTATAATCTATGGAGATGTCAAAATTTTTAGAAAGATATACCTCCTGTTTTATTCACAGATGTCACTTCAACTTGAAGTGACAATGATAGATGCGGTTAACGACAATGTTTGTTTTTCTGAAACTGTTGAAAAGACGCTTCGCTGCGGAGATATTCCCCTGAGCCCCCTTGCAATTTTTTCTGTAGCTTTTCGCTCCGGACTTAATATAAAGGAAAGCAGAATAATTGATCTTGCAGATAAGGTGTCAAGAGTTTTTGCCGAAAACATTCCTGAGCCGGCTTTATCTACAGAAGAATTTCCGGGTGTTACTATCCAAATAGCATCGTTTGCAGAAAAAGAACGTGCTCTTCAGACTATAAAAGAGCTTGATGAAAAAGGTTTTGCTCTCAGAATGGAAGAGGTGGTTTTCAACAACAAAACCTGGTATCGCATTATGGGTGGACCGTATTTAGAAACAACGGCCAGGGAAATAAAAGAAACCATTGCGGATGGTAAAAGATTTTATCCTATAGTGATACATACTTCCTCTGCGGAAAGTTAAACTCTCCCGCCGGACCCACGTCAAGGGTTTCAACAATTCACTAACTGTTGAGCTACCGGGGTATCCGGTTTGCAAAAAGATCCGCCTGTCGCAACAACAAGAAGAGATTTCAACACGGCAGAGAGGCACAAGCGCTTACGAAGCGCAGTCAGACGGGTCGCCCTTAATTTTTGCAATAGCATGCGCCAGAGCGGGCAATACGGTGTTCAGATTTTCACGGGCAGCCTTGGGGCTGCCGGGCAGGTTGATAATCAGGCAGTGTTTACGTATGCCGGCCAAAGCGCGTGAGATCACGGCATGCGGAGTTATCTTCAGGCTTTCCATGCGCATTGCCTCTCCGAAACCGGGCAGTTCACGCTCAATCACACTCCTGGTCGCCTCAGGTGTTACATCACGCGGGCTCACCCCGGTACCGCCGGTGGTAACAATCAAATCGCAGCGCATTTCATCACAGCAGGTTATAAGACCACAGGAAATAGCATCCTGTTCATCCGGGATAATTGCACCATGGGCAACCGTTATGTCGGCCTGTTCAAGCAGTTCCCGAACAGCCGGACCACTTGTATCGACCCGCTCTCCCCGGGAGCCTTTATCACTTATGGTAAGCACTGCAGCACGTATGGTCATAGAATTGCCTGTATACCTTGCGACCTGAACGGATTAATTCAAAAACATATACCGAAAACAGACACACCTGCAGCGAGCCCCTCAATCAAGCCTTGCCGCGCAGTGTCAAAATCCGGCGGGCGGTAATTTTAACAATGTTGGTAACAGCTGTACTGCGGGCAAGAGTCCTTAATTCATGCTCCGGCAGTGCAGGCATTATTTTCAGCACGTTCGGAACGGGTGTTTTGGGATTTCGAACCAACGCACACCTGACCTTAAAGGCTTTCAAAAATTTCTTTTTGCTCGCGATGATACGCGTTACTTCACCTGGAAGATTTTTATTGCCGGCGTAGCTAATAATCTCATCATCGGTTACACGCGGATTTTCAAGGACATTCTTCACCACAACCTTGTTACTCTCTTTAATCAACAGGCCTCTAGCCTCTTTATTGCCGATGAGGGCAAGTTTTATTTTGTCGCTCACCGCTAGCCGGAGGACCATGGCGGTCATGGACTCAACTTTAATTTTGCCCGGCCCGGCATCAAAATCCTCAATAACTTCTTCAGGAAAATCATCGGGAGATGGCACTTCCTGACCTTCTTGATCTTCCTGACCTTCCGGCTCATCCGGCTGTGTTTCGGGATAATCGGACTCATCCATATGGCACCTACCCTCCTCCAAACGCCCCGGAAGCAGGCATTACATGCAACCGCTTATTTTTCTTCCTGCTGCATTGCGGCAATCACTTTTTCGGCCAGATTATGTGGAAGCTCTGCATAGTGATCAAACTCCATGGTAAAAAGGCCGCGTCCGCTGGTCATTGATGTAATGTCCGCCGAATAGGTCAGCATCTCCGATTGCGGCACCAGTGCTTTCACCATCTGGCCGCCCACACCCTGTTCCATACCCAGCACGCGACCGCGACGGCTGTTGACATCGCCCATGACATCGCCAGTCAAATCATCCGGAACAGTTATTTCAACCGCCATGACCGGTTCCAACAAAATGGGATTGCACTCAGCAAAGCCGGCCTTGAACCCCTTGGAACCGGCGATTTGAAAGGCCATATCAGATGAATCAACATCATGATAACCACCGTCAACCAGCCTTACACGCAAATCCACAATCGGATAGCCGGCCAGGATACCTTCAACCATCTGATTGGCGATACCTTTTTCAACAGCGGGGATATAGTTACGCGGTATCGAACCACCAACGATCTTATTAACGAACTCAAACCCTGCGCCGCTGGGCAGCGGCTCAATTTCAATCCAGGTATCAGCAAACTGACCACGCCCGCCGGATTGCTTTTTGTGCTTACCCTGGACCTTCGTCTTACCCTTAATGGTTTCCTTATACGCAATTTTGGGCAATTTCATGTCCATTTCAACACCAAACTTGCGCTTAAGGCGCATTGCGGTTACATCAATATGCACCTGCCCAACACCGGAGAGAACAAACTCCTTGGTGGCCTCATTTTTCTCTAACAACAGTGTCGGATCCTCTTCCATCAGGCGATGCAGAGAACTGGCCATTTTATCCTCATCCGCACGAGTTTTGGCCATGACAGCATAGGATGTAACCGGACGGGGAAATGTGAGGCCCTTAAATCTAAGATCTGAGCCCGACTCACAAAGCGTATCACCGGTAGAGGTTTCCTTCAATTTGGCGACCGCCACGATATCACCGGCTACGGCCGCGTCAATAGCGGACTGATTTTTGCCTTCCATGCACAAAATATTGCCAAACTTCTCCTTGGTATCCCGGGTTGCGTTATAAATAGTTGCATCAGAAGATATTTCCCCTGAGAACACCCTGAGCAGAGTCAGCTTGCCGGCGTAGGGATCAGCAATGGTTTTAAACACATAGGCCATCAGAGGACCGCTCTCCGAGATAGCAACCGTGCTCGGCTCCCCTGTTTTCGCATCAACAACGCCAAGCTCGGCCCTGTCAAGCGGGGAGGGCAGATTCTGCACGATAAAATCCATAAGAGGCTGCACGCCCTGATTATTAACCGCGCTGCCGCACATAACGCCAATCAGGCTCGCGTCTGTTGCGCCTTTTTTCATAGTGGCGCTGATTTCATCAAGTGACAGTTCGCCTTCCTCAAGATACTTATCAAGCAGCGCTTCATCAGATTCAGCAATATTTTCAATAAGCTGCTGGCGCAACGATTCAACCTGGTCAGTCATGTCCGCAGGGATATCCCCGTCGCTTAACGAGCCGGAATCATCGGCTGCAAAGCTCATCCCCTTCATTCTTGCCAGATCAACCAGTCCGTTGAAACCGGCTTCCTTGCCAATTGGAATGGTGAGCGGTGTCGAGTTGATACCCAGCGTATTTTTAATGTCATCCAGAATGGCGTAAAAATCTGTGTTTTCGCGGTCGAGTTTATTGATAAAAATTACGGTAGGAACTTTACGGCTTTTCAAAATCTGCCAGAGTTTCTCGGTGACAACCTGCACACCGGAACTGGCGTCAATAACCAGTACAGCCGCGTCAACAATCTGCAGGCTGTTAAACGTATCAGCCACAAAATTTGAATCGCCGGGGGTGTCAATGATGTTTACCAAACACTTTTTCCAGTCAAAATGATGAAATCCGCTCATGATGGTCATCCGGCGATCTTTTTCCTCCGGTTCACAGTCCAGCACTGATTCACCATTATCAACCTTGCACAACCGATCGGTCGCCTTACCGCTAAAAAGCATTGCCTCTGCAAGCGATGTTTTGCCGGACTTGCCGTGACCGACAATCGCAATATTTCTAATTTTGCTCGGTTCGTTTTTCTTCATGGTAATCCTTTCATTTCAAAGCGTTGTCAAAAGCGGAGTCCCTGTGCAAGAAAGTCATCTAACTGGCTATTTTTTTAGTCTTAAGTAAATTTTTACTATAAAAGAGAGGTTGTCATGCTGTCAATAGAAAAGATTACGGAAGCGCGAAACCTCATATTATTTGACAGAATCCGCCCACCTGCTACAATACACGATTCAACCAACCGCCCGTGCGGGCTGCTTAACAAACATACAGCATAGACACGACTATGGCCAAGATTAAAACAGTCTACACGTGTTCATTCTGCGGCTTTCAGTCACCAAAATGGCTGGGCAAGTGCCCGGATTGCGACCAGTGGAACTCGTTTTACGAGGAGAAAAATCCCGCCCGGAAAAGCGCTTCCAAACCGGCCGACGGACCCGCTCCGCTTGCGCTGCATACAATCACCGCGCAGCAGGATGACCGCACGCCAACCGGCATATCCGAGCTCGACCGGGTGCTGGGAGGAGGACTGGTAAAGGGGGCCGTAGTTCTGATCGGCGGTGATCCCGGTATCGGTAAATCCACGCTGGTGCTGCAGGCGCTGACAAAACTTTCCGAAACCGGGCACAAGGTTCTGTATGTCTCCGGCGAGGAATCGGCCCGCCAGATCCGCATGCGCGCCGAGCGCCTGGGCCGCCTGCCGGAAAACGTATTAATTCTGGCGGAAACCTCCCTTGAGCAAATCGATGCGCATATCAACGAATGCAAACCGGACATGATCGTTATTGATTCTGTCCAGACCGTATACTCACCCGATCTTGAATCGGCCCCGGGAAGCGTAAGTCAGCTGCGCGAAATTTCATCGCGTCTGATTCAACACGCCAAACGGACAGACACAGCCACCTTTTTGATCGGGCACGTCACCAAGGACGGCGCCATTGCCGGGCCACGCGTACTGGAGCATATGGTTGACACTGTGCTGTACTTTGAGGGCGACCGCGGGCACAGCTACCGAATTCTGCGCGCAGTAAAAAACAGGTTCGGTTCAACGGATGAGATCGGCATTTTTGAAATGAGCTCTCGCGGGTTGATTGAAGTTGCCAGCCCCTCTGAGCTCTTCATTTCTGAGCGCAGCAATCAGACTCCCGGCTCCGCTGTCGTTCCCAGCATTGAGGGAACCCGCCCTATACTGATTGAAATTCAGGCCCTGGTCGCGCCCAGTCCCTTGGCCATGCCGCGCCGCACCGCGATCGGCATTGATCAGAATAAAACCTCGCTTCTGATTGCCGTGCTTGAAAAGAAAATAGGCGTGAAGCTCTTCAATCAGGATGTTTTTATCAATGTTGCCGGCGGAGTTCGCGTGAATGAACCGGCCGTTGACCTGGGAATTGTTGCCGCGATCATATCAAGCCGCCTTGACCAGCAGGTGCCGGCTGATATGGTTCTGTGCGGAGAAGTGGGCCTAACCGGAGAGGTGCGCGCGGTCAGCCAGATATCGGTACGTATCAATGAAGCCGCACGCCTGGGATTCAAGCGCTGCATCCTGCCGGAGGGCAGTCGAAAAAACATATCTGAAAAACATGCCATTGAATGTATCAGTGTCACGTCCATACAGGATATGGTTGACTATGTCTTTAAACTGAAATAGCATCACGTTACGTCGACAACCGCGCACCGAAGTCTCTAGCTGGTTGTAAAATTTTGTTTTCAAAGGCTGTTCAAAAATATTCGGATGCAAGGCGCGCGCGGTTTCTAGACACCTGCTTGCAGGCAATAATGAGAAATGAAGCGTACTTTACCGCACACCGCAACAGACGAGCGTTTTTGAACAGCCTGCAAAAAGGAGCCCACCATGCAGTATCCAATACTTGCCCGAGAAGGCTATCCCATTATCTATACCGTATGCGCGGTTGTACTTGTATGCCTGACGGGTGTCTGGCTGACCAGGGGAATCCCTGCCGTGTGCCTGACCGTGCTTACGATCATAGGGTTTCTTTTTCTGCTGTTTTGTCTTTATTTCTTCAGAGATCCTGAACGCGCCACCGTCAAGGATGAACAAGCCCTGATTGCACCGGCGGACGGAACCGTTATTGATATTAAAAATGTCACGGAGGACTGCTACCTGCATGCCCCTGCGCTGCGCATCAGCATTTTCATGTCTGTTTTCAACGTACATGTAAACCGCACGCCGCTGACCGGCGCAATTGACTATATTCAATACAATCCGGGAAAGTTTATCAACGCATTCAAGGAAAAAGCATCTGAAGACAACGAGAACCTGCTGATCGGCATTCACTCAAAGGAAACCGGCGTAAAAATTGCGGTCAGGTTTATTGCGGGACTGATTGCGCGCAGGATCGTATTTTACAAGAAGAAAGATGATATCGTAGAGCAGGGCGAGCGGATCAATATTATCAGGTTCGGTTCACGTGTTGACCTGTTCTGTCCGACCGACAGTGAAATCCTGGTAAAGCACGGCCAGAAAGTTACGGCCGGGATGACCGTGATGGCCCGGCTTAAGACGAAGTAATCGTAACGCTTTTACTACGGCTCAGCTTACTCTCTACCGTACCGATCACACAGGCTTCTTCATTGAGGCCCTGCAGACGAACCAGAATATCATCGACATCCGCTGTGCTGACAACCAGCACCATCCCGATGCCACAGTTAAAGGTTCTGAACATCTCCGGCATCTCAATACCACCCCATTGCTGCAGCAGTTCAAAAATCGGCGATACCTTCCATGATCCCATTTTGATATTGGCCGAGCAGCCCTTGGGCAAAATACGCGCAATATTATCCAGGAGTCCGCCTCCGGTTATATGCGCTATGCCGTGAATTTCAAAATCGCGCATAAGGTTCAAAACTGTTTTGACATAAATACGCGTGGGGCGCAGCAACTCATCGCCGATGGAGCATCCCAGCTCTTCAATATGGTCAAGGGGCTCAAGCCCCTTGATGTCAAATGCAACCTTGCGAGCCAACGACAGACCGTTTGAATGCACACCACTGGATGCGATGCCGATAACGGTATCGCCGACGCCAACCAGGGAACCGTCAATGATTTTTTCACGCTCAACGACGCCGACCACAAAACCGGCAAGATCATATTCACCGCCAGCATAAAACGAAGGCATTTCAGCGGTTTCACCTCCGACCAGGGAGCATCCGGATTCCAGACATCCTTGAGCGATACCACGCACCACATCAACCAGCGCTGCCTTGTCAAGCTTGCCGGTTGCGACATAATCCAGCATGAAAAGCGGTTCAGCGCCCTGCACAATGATATCATTGACGCACATCGCGACCAGATCAATACCGATGGTATCATGACGATTCATCATAAAGGCCAGACGCAATTTCGTGCCCACACCGTCAGTTGAGGCAACAAGCACCGGCTCTTTGTATTTCTGCATGTTAAGCGCAAACTGGCTTCCGAACCCTCCGATACCGGTCAGAACTTCCGGGCGAAAGGTAGGCTTGACAATCCGCTTAACTGAATCGATAAACTCATCAGCCGCATCAATATCAACACCGGCATCTTTATAAGTAATATTCTTTTCCATAGTCTCTGAATCTTTCCATAGTATCTGCTGCAACAATATTTCAGCGCCAATGCCTCAGCCCGTTTAATCAGGCTGACATAGTAACATAGTCCGCTCAAATGCAATATAAAAAAGTTGGGCGGCACGCGCTGATTATGGGCTTCCCGTTAACAGCTACACCTTCTTGCATCGAGAAGTAGTCACTCGACAAAAGAATGCAGCCGACATAACAGGCTGTTCAAAAATGCTCAGATGCAAGGCGCGCAAGTCCGAAGGAATGAGGCGTACTTATTGTACGCCGCAATAACTGAGGAGGCGACGTAACGCAACAGATGATCGTTTTTCAACAGCCAGCTAAACTTTAAAACGGCCGTTTTCGTATATAACCTGCGTGCGGCCGCCGGCCAAATGCGCGGTAACTGTTTTCTTTTCCGTGTTCACCAGATCCCAGTGCAGGGCCGAATCATTAAACCCGAGCTGCTGTTTAAGCTTTTTTGTCAGCATGGCAGGCTTGCCGCGAAAGGTGTCCGAATAAGACGAACCCAGGGCAATATGACTGTTACCGTACCTGCCGCCGTAATTTTCATCAAACAGAGTATCAGCCATAAACTGGTCGATTTTCGAAAATCTGGTATCGGTAAGCGAAAATTCACCCAGCCGGGCGGCCCCGGCATCCATACCGACCTGCTCCTGTATAAACTCGCGCCCCTGCGCCGCATCTACCGCGCAGACAGAACCGTTTTTAAATTCCAGCCGCACATCGCGTACCAGGTTACCATTGCGGTATGAGGGCTGGTTTGCGAAAAAAACACCCTCGGTCTGACGCCAGTCCGGTGAAATAAACAGTTCAAAACTGGGAATATTATGACCGGAAATACCGATCCAGCGACGCTGAAGACCGTGCCCCACGCGCAGATCAATGCGTGCTGACTCAATATGATAACCGGTTATACGCATACTGTTGAGCCACTGTTTAATTTCACGGGCATTTCTGAAAATTTCCTCCCACTTTGCAACAGCATCTTTTGCATTCAGATAACAGGCCTTAACAACCTGCTCGGTGTAACGCTTCTGGGACATCCGGGCATGGCGTGCCAGCTGCGGCGTGGTAAGCGAACACAGGGTCCAGCCGAAAAGACCGTTTTCCTCGCGCCGAGTCAAAATATCGCGCAGCGGCTTACGGGCAATCATAGCCGTGGTTATACTTCGCGAGTCAATCGTCTGTAGATGCGTCAGAGACTCGGGCGCATTTAAAAAAATAGTCCCGTTCAAATTTTTAACCATTTCCTTTTCACCGGGCGCGATAAAAGCGAGCTGATCATTCTCTGCACGTGAAAAAAAATTATACTCCATCCGGTCGGTCGCCAGCATACGCTGCATGGTCTGCAGCCCCTTGTCAATCAAACGAATCTGGACCAACTCCGCCAGCTTAATAGCGCGCTGATTAAAGCGCACCAGCACGATGTCGCCTTTCTTAAACGGTTTGGTCCGGGCCTTCTGCATGCCCCACAACAAAACATCAGCATAGCGCTCGAGCTGTAAATTGGTAAACATACGGCAATGACTCCTTTATAAAAAAAATCAAACTCAGGTTACCAATTAGTATACTTAAATCCTAATGGCAAGCGCTAAATCAAAACGTTGTCATGGACGCCCGCACACATCCCATCCAAAGCTTCACCGAGGGAAGATACAGCATCGGGGACTACCAATTAATATTTGATGACCGGATAGAGTGAGATAGAACTGCCGCAGTCAAACAGTACCCGGTAAAAGGCATTTTGTGCGCGGCGGCCGTTAGCGTTCAGGGGATGGTGTATCCTTTAAAAAAAGGCGATGATATTCCTCTTCGGAAAAGTATTTTTTCAAAATTTCCGTCAGCATGTTAAAAACCAGCTCGCAATCATCGTCGCTCAGGCGCGGAACAAGGGCTTCCATGGCCTGATCGTCGCTGAATTTCTGCAAACAGCAGATAAGTGTAGCCTCATCCTGTTGGCGCGAAGCACCGAAACACAACATGTCCGTGTGTTGTTCAACAAAAGTGTGCGTATGTCTAACCATGATCCTCAATACTCATACAGATGCTTATCACGCCGGGGCAGATCATCCGCGCTCGTCAGGGACTCAAGCGCATCAATCTTCTGCGCGAGCGAATCGTCGGAGTCAAGCACGCGCTCCATAGCCCGCTTTTTATCCTGCTCCAAATGAACGTTGCCCAACCAGCGTGAGAATTTTTTCATCATCCCCGCCGCGCGTGCCGGATCTTCATCGTGCAGACGTTCATGCTCTGCCCTGAACTTTTGCATGCCGTCGGCAAGACGCTGCTGATTAAACGGTAGATTCTCCAGAGAATTAACGCTTCTGCTGCGCTCTATCACGCTAAAACTGGTTACGCGCTTCTGCAGGCAACCGCTGCAGCGCGGACATACCGGGCTATCCTCGGAAGAACGGACAGTTTTCGAGTAAAAACTAAAGAGCGTATTGCAGGGCTCACAGTAAAATTCATATAGCGGCACGATCCTGCTCCTTTTTTGCTGCAGGTTCTCCGAGCCCGGCTTCAATCAAACCTGATACCGGGACGGCCATTATTTCAAGCCGGTCACCATTCGGGAAAACCTCCGCCGGGAAAGGGCGAAGGGACGATACGGCAAGCACAGTCTACCAGCGGGCATAGCATTTATCAACAGTAATAGAACTTGCGCAGTTTGCCACGCAGGCGCATAACCGCTTTGGTATGAATTTGCGAAACACGCGATTCAGTCAAACTAAGCTCTTTGCCGATATCCTTCATGGTCATCTCGTTGTAATAATACATCGAGAGCACAGCCTGCTCTTTCTCGGGCAGCCGTGAAACGCTTTCAGCCAGCACATCGCGCATTTCATCAGTACCCAGTTTGTCAAAGCCCGAAACATCGTCCGGGTTTATCAGCCGGTCCAGCAAGGAGGTCTGCGTTGAATTTCTGCTATCACGCTCCAGACTGACCATGGAAACATGACTAACACGGCTCATAAGCTTATGCAGCTTATCAACGTCAACATCCATGGCCGCGGCAACCTCTTCGTCATGGGCAGGACGCCCATGTTTTTTTTCCAAATCAGCGTAGGTGTTCTCCAGCAGGGTAGCAACCTTGCGAACTGAACGCGGTACCCAATCCAGGGCGCGCAGGCTGTCAAGGATCGAACCCTTGATGCGATACTCAGCATAGGTTTCAAATTTGACGCCCTTTTCAATGTCAAATTTTTCAATGGCATCCATCAATCCCAACACACCGGAGTTGATCAAATCCTGAATTTCGATGTGCATGGGCAGCCGGGCGGCTATGCGAGTGGCGATATACTTGATAAGCGGCGCGTATTTCATGATAAGCGCGTCGCTTTTTTTCTTATCCCCTCTGCTCATCTTAAATATCTCTGCAAACTCTTCAGCAGCTAGTCCTGCATTCGGCATACGATGTCCCTCCCCTAAGGTTGCATCTTTTACCCGGTGACTGACCTGTCTTCGTAGTTAGCTCTCAGCACGTTCTGTATAGTATTTTTTCTTCTGTACTATTCAAACTTCATGTCTTATTTATGGTTAGTATAGTGACGAAATTTCAAATTGCAAGCAAAAAAAGCTACTTCCAATCATTTTTATAATAATCAACTTCAAGAAATGTCTGATAACAGACAAATTTAACAGGTGATTCTCCTATTTTGTTGTTTTTTGACATCCACTTGCAACTGTTACAAGAAAATTTGTACTGCTAATTATGTACTGCTTTTTGATAAAATTTCAGTCCCACACAAAAAAACCCGGAAACATACTGTTTCCGGGCAAAAAGAACATATATCTATATTTTTTTAGTCTGCAAGACCATTAAGCTTGTCATCTTTCCAGCCTTGTTTAATATCAGCCGCATAGAACAGTTTCAGTTCCATGTAGCTCATTTTCCAAACGCCGTCTTCCTTGCGATATTTGTCATATTCCATTCCGGCCAGAAGAATATCCTTACCACTAGCCATGGTGCTGGTCTGCCACAAATACCAGGAACCCTCAGCTTCGGTTTCGCTGATTATTTTAAGGCGGGGCTGCAGAAACCAATGCACACCAAACTTCAAACCGTCTTTGACCTCAACCATAAATTTGCAGATAGCATCAATTCCCTCATGTTTGCCAAAGCCTTCCTTTTCACCGTCCCAGACCGCGTCCTTGGTAAACAGGTCCGGCATGCGAGCCGGATTATACAGATCATCGCAAGCATCGGCATATTCGGCCTTAAGTTGTTTAATGGCTTCCATGTCTTCAAGCCGCTGTACCTTTTTGGCAAGTTCGTTCATGTCCATGTTCAATCTCCTTAACAATAGATAATTATATGTATTTGTCGTTGCTGCCGTACCATACATCACGATAGCAACCACGTTCTAAACTGTGCGGATACGCGTCCCACTGTAGTATATAAAATTACTTGTCAGGTGTGTTTTTGTCAATAAAAAAATCAGAACCACCCGCCGGCACAAAAGCACAGTTCCCTTAAAAAACACTTTTTGCAGGCTCGTTAAAAATGCCTGAATGCAAGGCGTGCGCTATCATAAGGAATGAGGCGTAGTCAACTATAAGCACCCTCCCCTTAATCCCCTCCCCTCAAGGGAAGTGAAACATACGCAAAAATCTCCACCTGCGGGAAAGAGAATAATCGCTCCCTCTCCCCCTATGGGAGAGGGTCGGGGTGAGGGGTACTATAAAGCAGATGAGCGTTTCAGAGCAGTCTGACGGGCTTTTTCAATTGACAAACGCCGCCCTTTATGGTGAAACCTCAATCTGCGGTGCATAACCAGCACAGGTATTTTTTAACCAGGCGGAATTAATATATAGTAGTATTAAAGCTGCTCAAAAACGGTTGTGTGTAAGGCTAGCAAAGTCCTGCGGAATGAGGCGTACTCTTTCGTACGCCAGCGTAGCGCACCGCTACAAACGACCTTTTTTCAACAGCCTGCTCATATAAAGGTGCATATGGCTTACTCAGTACGACTGAAAAAATTCTGGAAATCTATCGGATCTCACACTGACGGCATGCTCGTGACAAGCCTTGAGAATATGCGCTACCTGTGCGGATTCAGCGGCTCGGAAGGCACGCTGCTGCTTACGCGCGATAACGGTTTTTTCCTGACCGACGGACGCTACACCACCCAGGCACGCCAGGAGGTTACCGATTTTAAAATCATTACCCTGAAAAATAAATGGAAACAGATCAGCAGCCTGACAGCACGCTTGAAAATCACATCGCTGGGATACGAAGCGCGGCATATAAGTGTTGCCATGCTGCAGGAGCTTGAAAAGCATACCAATGCCTGCGAACTACACCCCGTTACAGCTAAACTTGATAGCCTGCGCTCCTGCAAGGATGCCGGAGAAATCCGCCTGCTCAAAAAAGCGGCCTGCATAGCCGCTGACAGCCTCGCCCAGGTTATACCCCAGGTGCGGCCCGGCATGCGTGAAATTGAACTGGCTGCAGAACTGGAGTACCGCATGCGGCTTAACGGGGGACAGGGCTGCGCCTTTCCAACCATTGTGGCCTCAGGACCCCGCAGTGCTCTGCCACATGCCGCAACAACGGACCGGGCCATCAGGGCCGGCGATTTGCTAACCATTGATTACGGCACACGGTATGAAGGCTACTGTTCCGATGAAACCTGCACGTTTATCATAGGCAAACCGGACGCGCGGCAAAAAAAACTCTACGACCTTGTCAGGCAGGCCCACGACCTGGCCATTGAAGCACTGGCCAGCGGACAAACAGCGCTTGATATCGACGCTGTAGCCCGCAACCATCTCAGCAAGGGTGGTTACGGCAAATACTTTACGCATGGTACCGGCCACGGTGTCGGACTAAACGTGCATGAATTCCCCACCGTGTCGACGGCATCCGAGACAGTGCTGCAGAACGCAATGGTGATTACGATTGAGCCGGGCATCTACATACCCGGCTGGGGCGGCATTCGTATTGAAGACACACTTGTTGTGCGCACACAGGGCTGCGACTATATCACACGCACAAAAAAGGATTTAACCGTATTAGGCTGAAACGCCCAACGGATTCGGACATAACTGTAAAAAGACAGTATCGCAATTTTCAGTGTCATTTCGAACTCGCCGCAAGCAGGTGAGGCCGCAGATTGCGATGTGCGCATAAATCTTCTAGAGCTGCGTTAGCTCCGGAAAAGATCTCTCCCTGCGGTTCGAGATGACAGAGAATGTAATTATAATAAAGTCTTTACACCTGCGTGACAAATAGTTGCGACCCGAAAAACGTTGAACCTTGAACTTTGGACATTGGACTGTGAACCTGACCACACCGCCAACAACAATCTATATAGAAAGCCTGGGATGCGCCAAAAACCAGGTCGACAGCGAGGTTATGCTCGGCTGCCTTGAGCAGGACAACTTCGCCCTGACGAGCGACATACACTCGGCGGAAATCATTATTATCAACACCTGCGCGTTCATTGCCGAAGCAACCCGCGAATCAATTGACACCATCCTTGAATACGTCGAACTGAAGCACAACGGTAGATGCCGCTCGCTAATCGTGTGCGGCTGCCTGCCACAGCGCTACCGGGCAGAGGTTGCCGCTGCACTGCCCGAGGTGGACCTGTTTCTTGGAAGCAGCGAATACGCGCGCATTGTCGAACATATCAAAGAGCTTAACCAACGCCCGGTCTCCAGCCCCCGAATGATAATCGGCGAACAGGCGTTTTTGCAATCCGCGCATACACCCCGCTCGCTTTCAGCTCTCGGCTCGTCAGCCTACATCAAGATTGCCGAAGGTTGCTCACACGGCTGCACCTACTGTACTATTCCGGCCATCAAGGGTCCTTTTCGGCAGCGCTCGCGCCGCTCCATTGTCCAGGAAGCCCGCACCCTGGCACAAGCAGGCATTCAGGAAATCAGCCTGGTTGCCCAGGACACCACCCGCTACAGCGAGCTTCCCGCGCTTTTGCGCGAACTGTGCCGCGTTCGCGGTCTTGAATGGGTGCGGCTGCTGTACTGTCACCCCGCGCACCTGCAAACGGAGGTGCTTAAGCTGATGTCCTCGGAGCAGACCCTGTGCCGCTATCTTGATATACCCCTGCAACATATTGCCGACCCTGTTTTAAAGCGCATGGGCCGCCGCGAAAGTCGCGCCCGGATCGAAGCGCTGATTACCCGTGCCCGCACCCTGGTTCCTGACATTTCCCTGCGCACGACCTTTATCGTCGGGTTCCCCGGTGAAACGGAGAAGGATTTCAACCAATTGCTTAACTTTGTGCGCGACGCGCGCTTTGACAATCTGGGGGCGTTCTGCTACCGCGCAGAGGAAGATACCCCCGCCGCAAAGATGCCGGGGGCAATTCCCGAGCGCGTCAAGAGCGAGCGCTACAAAGAACTCATGACCCTGCAAAAAAAAATAGTCCGCGAGAAAAATGCCGCTCTGAAGGGACGTCAATTTCGCGTGCTGGTGGACGGCATATCACCGCGGGAAGCCTATGCGCTGCAGGCTCGCACTGAATTCCAGGCACCCGAGGTTGACGGCGTCGTATTCCTTAATGACGATGTCACAATCGGAGAATTCGCTACGGTTACCATCACCCGCTCACTGACCTATGATCTTGTCGGCCGTGTAACGAAGTAACCTGACGCAGACATTGTATTGATTAGGTCTTTGGGGAAATGTTTTTTTAAAGGCTGTTCAAAAATGATTGAATGCACAACGCGCAAAGTCATGCGGAATTAGGCCTACACTTCCGTACGCCGGCGTAGCGCACCACCGCAGACAGCTATTTTTCAACAACCGCCAAGGAGCAACTATGAGCTTTGGGAATAAACTGATCGACGATGTAGCCGAATTCATGCAGGCACGCATCATGCTGACAGCAGCAGACCTTGACCTTTTTACCGAGCTTGAGCGCAAACCCAGATCAGCTCCTGACCTTGCAGCAGACCTCAGCCTTGATGAGCGCGCAACCACCCGCGTGCTTGACTGCCTTGTAGTCAACAAAATGCTCGAAAAAAGTGATCCCTGCTACCGCCTGACGCCCAAAAGCACAACACTTTCAAGCCTGCATCCTGAATCAATTCTACCCATGATCCGTCACATGGGTACCATGTGGAACAACTGGTCACAGCTGACTAACACGCTGCGCACAGGCAAAAACCCCGATCTCAAATCCGCAATCGGCACAAAGGATGAAAAAGTCATGCGCGCCTTCATCGGTGCCATGCATGTCGTAGGAAAAGATCTTTCCCGTAAAATAGCAGAACAAATTGATTTGTCCACATACAGCATGCTGCTTGACATCGGCGGGGGACCAGGCACCTACACCCTTGCCTTTCTTGAACAAAACCCGCAAATGCAGGCGGTGATCTTTGACTTTCCCAACGTACTCGCCCTTGCCCGCGAGCGCATCGGCGGCAGCGCCCTCGCAGGCAGAATATGCTACGCCCAGGGCGACTTTTACAAGGATGAACTGCCCTCAGGCTGCGACTGTGCCCTACTCTCGGCCATCATTCACCAGAACAGTCCGCAGGAAAACATAGACCTTTTCCGCAAAATACACGGTGTTCTCAATCCCGGTGGATGCCTTATAATCCGGGATCACATCATGGATGAATCCCGCACCAGCCCGCCTTCAGGCGCTTTTTTTGCGATCAACATGCTTGTATGTACGCCGGCAGGCAATACCTACACCTTCCCCGAAGTCAAAGACATGCTTGAGCAGGCAGGCTTTACGTATGTACAACTACTCGAAACCGGTGAGCGCATGGACTGCCTGGTACAGGCACGCAAAACATAAGTATTGCAAGCACCGATTTTGAGATATGTACGCTTTGTCATTCCGGCGAACGCCAGAATCCAGAATTTAAAACAATCGTTCCATACTGAACTCCGGTTTTCACCGGAGAGACAATGCAACAAAGCTGTGTACTAATAATCGGGGGCTTTGCATGCCTGAAAACAAAAAAAACAGCGCTGGTACGAATAATAAAAAAGCGAACCTGATGGGAACCTTTGCCGGGGTGTTTACGCCCAGCTTTCTGACGATCATCGGGATCATCTTTTTCATGCGCCTGGGATATGTGGTCGGCAATGCCGGGCTCGGGCGAGCGCTTGCCATCATCCTCATCGCCAACTGCATCTCAATCCTGACAAGCCTGTCCATGGCAGCAGTGGCAACAAATATCCGCGTCAAGGGCGGCGGCGTCTACTATATTATCTCCCGCACCCTCGGGGCCCAGTATGGCGGTGCCATCGGAATCGTCATGTATCTGGCCCAGGCAGTGTCCGTGGCCTTTTACTGTATCGGCTTCGGGGAAGTGCTGGCATCTCTTTTTCCAAATGCGCCCGCACTCCTGCCCCAAATCATTGCTGCTGCTGCGCTGAGCATCCTTTTCTGGCTGGCATTAAAAGGTGCCGACTGGGCGACCCGCTTCCAGTACCTCGTGATGGGTGTACTGGTCTGCGCGATTATTTCCTTCTTTGCCGGAGCCGCACTGCAGTGGCAGCCGCAGGCACTCAGGCAAAACTGGTCATCTTTTTCAGGAGCACCGAACTTCTGGATACTGTTCGCCATATTTTTTCCGGCAGTCACCGGCTTTACCCAGGGAGTCAATATGTCAGGCGACCTGCGCAATGCCACTAAAAGCATCCCGCTGGGCACCTTTGTCGCGATCGGCCTGACCTTGGTGCTGTATTGCGCCGCTGCAGTACTGTTTGCGGGCGGCGTACCGCAAGAAGTGATGGCAACAGATTATACAGCCATGAAACGGCTGTCACTTTTTGGATTTCTCGTTGATGCCGGTGTTATCGCGGCAACGCTTTCATCGGCCATGGCATCATTTCTGGGCGCTCCGCGCGTGCTGCAGGCCCTGGCCGCAGATCGAATCTTCCCCTGGCTGCTCCCCTTTGCCAAAGGCGAACCCGTAACCAACAACCCGCGGCGCGGTGTTGTACTCACCGCAATAATCGCTTTTATAACGGTTGCTTTGGGCGATCTCAATGTGATTGCACCGGTGGTGGCCATGTTTTTCCTGGTAACCTACGGACTGCTTAATTACGCGACCTATATCGAGGCGCGTTCAAAAAGCACCTCGTTTAGACCGCGACTGCGATTTTATAATCAGTATTTCAGCCTGGCCGGTTTTATCGGCTGCGGCAGCGTTATGCTGGCCATCAATCTCACTGCCGGTATTATCTCCGTCATTATCATCATGGCTATTTATGTATATCTTGAACGCACGGCAAAATCCGTGCGCTGGGCCGACAGCCGTCGCTCCTACTATCTGCAGCAGGTCCGCAACAACCTGATAGCCACGGCTGCGGAGCCGGAACACCCCCGCAACTGGCGCCCACAGCTGCTTGTTTTCTCTGATGATCCCACGAGGCGCGAACGCCTGCTTCGGTTTGCCTCTTGGGTAAACGGCGGGGTCGGCATAACCACGGCAGTGCGGTTGATCGAAGGCAACGGACTCAAGGCCCTGAAGGAGCGTAAAGAAGCCGAGGCTGAGTTGCGGCAGGATATCACCCGCAATAAGCTGGAGGCTTTTCCGTTGGTAATTTCTTCACCTGATGTCGATACTGCCTACGCTGCCCTGCTGCAAGCCTACGGAACCGGACCACTCAAGGCCAACGTGGTGATGGTGAACTGGATGAAAGAAATGTCCCAGGGGATCGCCGCCATCCGTCAACTGCGCTACGGACGCAACATGCTCACGGCACAGCGCCTGGGATGTAATCTCGTTATCTTTGACTGTAATGAAAGTGAATGGATAGCGGTATGTTCCACGCCATCAGCACAGCGCAGGATCGATGTGGTGTGGCAGGGCGACGCCACCAGTCGCTTAATGCTACTGCTGGCCTACTTGATGCAACGCAGCCGGGATTGGGATGGCGCTACAATCAGAATCCTGGCCGACGGCAACGAAGAGCAACACCCTGATGCCCGAGAACAGATTGAGGAGATGCTGGCCGATATCCGCATCGATGCCGAGGTCGTACTGATTCAAAATTTCGACAACGCGGCGCTTGCGCATACCTGCCGGGACGCCTCACTGGTCATGGTAGCGTTTAGGCTGATCAACAAACGCGTATCCACGGTTGATGGTGGCGCTATCGAGAGCATCCTGCAGGGCCTGCCGGTTACCGCGCTGGTGCTGGCGGCTGAAGATATCAATTTGGAAGCCGAGCCCGAAGAAGGCGAGGCAGTAGAAGCTGCACACATGGTTGACGCCAGTGACGACGCGGCCAAAAAAGCAAATGACGTACGCAAAGCCGCTGATTCTGCCCGGTCTGAAGCGGACAAAAAAAACGCAACGCTTGAACAGGCAAAGGACAAGGGACTGAAAGAGGATACAATCAATGCGCTGAGCCGCTCGGCAAAGCAGGCCGAAGGTGAAGCTGTTCAAACCGAGCGCAAGGCAGCCAAAGCCGATGCCAAGGCTGAACTGGCGGCTCGCGAGGCACAGGAATCCACACCGAATGGGACAAACGGTGTAAGCAGCACTGAAAAAGATTCTGCCGATACATCAACAAATGATATGGTTTAAGCTCTGAACCGGAAATATTAATCCTCACTGGAGAACAGATGGCAGACATCAGCACCCACAAAGCAGCGCAATTGAACTCATGCATGCTGAAGAGAAAGAGCTAACACCATGATTCCTAAAACAATTCATTACTGTTGGTTCGGAAAGGGACGCAAAAGCAAGCTCAATAAAAAACGCAAACTCCCGTCATTTCAGCAAATAATAAAAAAACTGTCTATACTTATCCCCAAGCTTAAATGGTTACAGCCACCCAACAAATCTAATTCAACCGGTACAAAAAAGCATGGGCTGATTAGCGGCGTTATGTGTCATCAATACCAATAATTGAGAGCAAAGACTTTGGGCAAGATCTTCAAAAAAATCAGAAATTTCTTTTTTGCACGGTTAAGTATTATATTTGCCGCACTTTGGCCTTCAAGCCTCTCAATTTCACTCATGAGGAAATTAAACAAAATCCAGATAAGTCCGGAGCAATTAAAAGTTATTGCTATGACTGTAAAACAAAAAGCACCCTGCAAATTACTAATATTTGGTGTCGGGAATGACAGTGCGTTTTGGTCCAACCTCAACCGGGGTGGAGTTACAATTTTTCTTGAACACAACAAGGATTGGTTGCAAAAGGTTAGTAAGAAATCAAAAAACTTAACGGTTTTCTTAGTTAATTACGATACTCAAATAAAAGACTGGATGCATCTTCTTGAACACCCATCATTATTAAATATGGATTTACCAACTGAAGTAGAAAAGAAAGCATGGGATGTTATCTTGGTAGATGCACCAGATGGTTGGCATGATAAAACCCCCGGCAGAATGAAAAGTATTTTTCTTTCTTCAAGATTAATCGAGAACTCAGGGGATATATTCGTCCATGATTGTAACAGAGAAGTTGAAGATATTTATTGCAACAGATTCCTAGGTAAAGAAAATTTAAAAATAGAGCTAAAAGCACCGGGAGGATTATTGAGGCATTATCACATAACAAAAAAATACAGAGCTTAAACAGACCAAACGCAAAGCAGCCAAAGCCGATGCCAAGGCTGAACTGGCGGCCCGCGAGGCACAAGAACTCGATCCGCGCGAATCGGATAATGCTGATGGCGCACAAAAAGATACTCACGATGATTCGAAGAATGCGATACCATAACTCTTACTAAAAATACGTATAGAACAACCACGTGATGCTGTCATTCTGCAGCACGGAAATTTTTCCCAGGAGATCACATGACAGACATTAACAAACTGCAGGACAACGCGGTGGAACTCATGCAGCAGGCCATGCCGACTACACCGGTAACATTAAAATACCCTTTCCCGGTTCGCCCCGCGCGCATGCTCGGTCTCATCAAATTTGACGGGCAGGTCTACAGCACCGAGAAGATCACCCGCGCGGTTTTCATGCAGATAAAATTGCCGGCTTTCATGAAAGTCTTCTCAACCTTCATCTCTCCAAAAATCGAATATGACCTGCCGGTTTTCACCTGTGAAACCATATTCATGGGCAAAAAACGCGTCTTCGTCGTGGATGCCCACGCAAGCGGTGCAGGCGGTGAAACACAGCACACTGATTTTTTCGACCGTTTGATGGAAATCAGGGAACGCTACCCCGAGCTAACCCGCCTGCAAAAACCATCCAAAGCAGGCATTGCCTCACTGCAGTCAAAGGCGGCCGTGCGGGTCACAATACCCCGCGCGCTTGAGGATCAAGCTGCCGCTCTTTTCTCCGAATACTTTGCAGCCTATCTCGACCTTGTCAATTCTGCAGAAGCCGTAACCGGCCTCACCCGTGCAAAACTGCAGGCATCATTTGACAAATATCTTGAAACTGTTGTCGACCACGACCCCGGCGTGAAAGGCAATATTATGTTCTTCGGCAAAAAAGAAGGTTTAGAGCGCGCACTGGATATTTATTACGGCGTGTAAAAACTTACCCGCATAAAACTATGCATGCATTCTACTCATTTCTTAATCGAATCTGCACTGTCCCTGTTTTGATAATAGCGGCAATAATATTTGTCGCTTTCATCGCCTATTTTTTGCCCATCCAAAAAGCAGCCACTGCACAATATACCGAAAATGCTGGGAGCATAGGGCTAAGTTTTTTTCCTATGCCGGACACTGTCTATGACTGGGCCGAGGCATATGGCCCTGAGGGGCGGCGGGCGTTTATCAAAACATGGCTGACGTATGATTTTTTCTGGCCGCTTTCATTTACAACTCTGTACCTGGTTTTTATCGGCATTACATTGCGCTACGTGCACGGGCCAAAGGCCGCACGCCTGTGCGCCCTGGCCTTAGTTACACTGGCAATGGATTATCTGGAAAACATCCTGGCAATTATTATTATGAGCTGGTACCCGGCGCGACTGGAAGCGGCTGCCTGGGGACTGGCCGGGGCAAACGCGCTCAAGTGGATGAGCATGGGGGCGGCAAGTATTTTATTTTTCTACGGCATGGTTGCCGTACCAATGTGCTTCGTTTACAGAAAAATCCGGAAGATTTAAGCCTCACATAACTGAACAAGCGCTGCACCTGTTCCAGCAGTTTCGGTTTGTGCCCCTCTGTCATAACCCAGCCCCAATAAATATTTGCATTAATGTAAATTAAATGATTATAATATCGACAATCTAAAAAAAATTAACATTCATCGCCCTGTTTTGTCTCAAACAAAATGGCCGACTTCGCTAAAAAACTAATAAGGCAAAAGTGACTTATTTCATGATTGCATTTATACGAATATAACTACACATGCTGCTAAAATTAAAAAGGCTTTTCAAACTATTACAAAACTAAAGCCGGAGTTATATCCCATAAATGGTGTATTTCTCCAGAATGTTATTGGACACTTTTGGTGTCTAATCTATGTTGGGTTGAAATAAAAAACATGTCAAACTTAATCCCCAGAACATGCTTTAAATGGAAAGTCCCGAAAGATTATTTAATCTCTGTGGGAAAATATCCACTAAAAAATAAAGCTTTCCGTTTTACGTTAGTGATCCTTTCCGTCGCAATGTTTGTTATCATTTTTGGTATAGTCTTTACTCTAAAAGAACCCAGCATTACCCCGTCAATTTTTCTAGACGCCATATTGGCTGCAGTTAGCATGGCAATAATTGTACCGCTGATATTTATTTGTTTCGTAGCTAGGCCGCAATCAGTTTACTTTCAGGACGTCCGAATATTAATAACTAGCAGCCCATATCAACATCGACAGTTCCCCCGATATTGTAGACACCCCAACCTAACGGAGGTGTATAATGGCAAAGATGATCGGACCAAGAAAAAAACGCGCATACGGAAATATATTTAAGGCCACGGCCGTCAAACTCAGCTAT